>Ga0315909_10000500_pt1 | contig 52703 bp, 54 predicted proteins | sample LakEriMetagenome_11_FD_203527 | JGI IMG/M metagenome (GOLD analysis project Ga0315909, IMG submission 203527) | Freshwater fungal communities from buoy surface, Lake Erie, Ohio, United States - Buoy 2 MA125 | ecosystem: Environmental > Aquatic > Freshwater > Lake | place: USA: Lake Erie, Ohio... | reverse complement strand
GCGGAATCGGCTTGGGTGTTGCCGTCCTCGACGAAGACGAACATGCCCGAGGTGACCTCGCCCGTGTCCGCCGTGCCATTGGCGTCGGCCGCCCTCTGCCACGCCCCCGCCTTGACGACGTAGATGCCGTTCTCGGCGGCGTTGGTTTGGTTCTTGACGAGGACTCGGTTGTTCGGCGATGTCGCCTTGCCGTCGATCGTCTCCGCACCGTTCAGGTCGAGGTTGCCGTCGGTGGCCGTGGTGGCGAGGCGCACGGACTCCTTGAAGTCCAGGCCCATCCTCGCGGCGTCGACGTAGGCCTTGGTGGCGGCGTCTTGGGCGCTGGTCGGGTCGGCGAGGCTGGTGATCTTCTGCGAGTTGAGGGAAACGCTGCTGGTCGGCGCGGCCATCTGGTCCAGCCTGTTGGCCTGGACCCGGGTGTCGAGGTAGTAGAGGTTCGTCGTCCCCTCGGCGAGGGCATCCGTGTCGTGGTTCGACAGGGAGGATACGGTTCCCGTCACGTCGCCCGTGAGGTCGGCGGTGATCATGTTTGCGGAGAAGTCCCCGTTGGAATCCCTCTTGACGAGCTTGCCGCCGGTCGCCGCATTGGTGGCGTCGGTCAGCATGGCGGCGTACTCCATCGTCATGAAGCCGTCGTGTGTCGAGTCGGCCTCGGCGATGGAGATGGTGACGGTCGTGCCGTTGACGCTGGTGCTCAGGGGCGAATCCGCCGAGATCGACTCGACGGCTGCGTCGATCTCGATCCACGCCGTTCCCGAGTAGTAGCGCAACCTGTGCGAGCCGGTGTTGAAGTAGACCTGTCCGGCGACTGGGTTGAGCGGGTCGTCGGACAGGTTCTCGATCCGCGCCCGGACGAGCTGGTTCTTCTGCAGGTCGATGCTCGTCAGGAACTTTGCCATGTTCTTCCGTCTCCGTAGTCCGCAAACGCCCTATCCTCGGGCGTTCCTTGTGACAAGGCTAGACCAACAATGTCATCGTGTATCGTTGACGAGATGCGTCGGCGAACCCGCCTCGATTTGGGCGAACCTCTCCGTGATCGCCGCGTCGTACCTGCCTGCGATGTCGGCCACGAGGACCTGTATCTGGTCGTTCCTGACCCTCTGGGCGGTAGACGGGCCGATGTGCTGCCTGTAGAGCATCCTCGGGATGTGGGAGAACCTCGTGGCCAGGAATGTCCTGACGACAAGTTCGTAGTCGTCGGCCACGGGGAGCGACGGGTCGTGGCCGCCGAGGGCGTCGTACACGGACGACCTCCATGCCCTCACGTGGTTGGGGGCGGACACGATGTGCCTGATGGTCTGCGGGTTGATCTCGGGGGCTGACATGACCCAGACCCCGTGTTCCTCCGACCAGTACTCCGAGCCGTGCCCGAACGCCCAGCCGGGCGGGTACTTCCCCGACTGCCCGTCCGGCAGTATCTCGCACCAGTCCGAGTAGACGAACCCGACGACGGGGTCGAGGAACGCATCGTGGACGGCCTGCAGGCAGTCGGGGGTGAGTTCGTCGTCGTGGTCAAGCTCGACGAGGATTGAGCCCTCGGCCACCATGAACGCCCTGCGCTTCACCCTCCCGATGGACCCGCAGTGGACGTGGGAGCGGTGGGCGACGATGTTGTACCTCTCGTCTGACGAGAAGCCGTAGACCTGTCTCCACGCGTCGCCGTTGGTGCTGTCGTCCCAAACAACCCACTCCCAGTCGGTGAATGTTTGGGCCTTGAGGCTCGCCCATGTTCTGGCGAGGATGTCCGGGTCGGTGTTGTGGATAGGGGTACATACTGAGATCATCGGCACATCCTACAAAGACCACCTCTTGTTAGTGCTGGTGGTCGTGATGCGCCTCGTGATCGTGGTGGTGGTGTCGTTCGTCCCGTGCCTCGTAGTGCCTCACCATGTTCATGGCCGTGCCGGAGACGAGGAAGGTGTTGATGATCCACTTGTCCCCCGAGAGCGGTACTTCCGCCTTGTGGGTGTGCGTCCAGAGGGCGGGGAAGAGGACCAGCCTGCCGGCCCTCGGCTTCACCTCAAGCCCGTGATCCGGGAAAGACGTCTCCCCGCCCAGGTCCACGTCGTTCAGGTAGAAGAGGGCCGCGAGGACCCTCGAGATCGACCTCGTGTCCGCCGGCGACGAGTCAACGTGTTCGACGTACCTGCCAAAGTAGGCGGGGTACATCTGGATGTTGAACCCCGTGTCCTCGATGTCGTTCCACGAGTACAACGACCTGACCTTGGACTTGTAGTAGTTGACCGCGATGGTGAGCGAGAGGGTCAACGACTGCTCTATGTCGGCGTACTCCTCGTCCCATTCGTAGCCGCTCTCGGCGGCGTTGTGCTCGCTCAGGCCGAGATCCATGCTGTACTTCGTCGCCGTGTCGAGACCGCCCAGCGTCCTGCCCTGTTTCGCCGTCGTGGCGTAGATCGGTGCGATCTTCTCGAGCAGCCTGCCCACGGTCTCCTCCCCGACGAGGCCGTCAATGACGAGAATCCCCGTTTGCGGCCCGCCGAGCCACCTGAACCCGACATTATCCATAGGTCCCAATACCCCTTGTCGTGCTGATCTTGCCGTACAACCATTCGCCGAACAGATCAGGGATGTCCGGGATGTCTTCGTTTCTTGTCCTCGCCTCCGTCGAGCCGGCTAGGTAGCGCCCGACCTTCTCGGGAGGCATCTCCTCGGTGATCCACCGCTGGACCTCCGCAGGTATGTCGAGCATGTTGATCGCCCCCGCGCAGACCTTCGCCATCTCCTCCCTGCTGCCGAGTATGTCGTGGGCGTACTTCCACTCGTACATGAGCCTGAACAGTTCTTGGAGGGTGCGGCAATGCTCCGTGTGCAGCCCCTCGATGCTGGCGACCTCGTCGGCGGGGTTCTTCAGCTCCATGTACATGATGATCGTGTACGGGCGAACGTCGATTACGGGGGCGAGCACCTTCAACTCGGGGAATGTGATGTGGTGGTGGCCCGTCAACCTGTACGGCCTGTCCGCCGACCCGCACGAACACGTGCCCCGCCCGTCGTCCCACCGGTGGAACCCCGTCGGGCCGACGGTCGACATCGTGTCGCACCTCTGTTCGCTGGCGACCTCCGAGAAGTCCTCCTCCGACGGGTTGATGATCCTCGTGAAGGAGAAGAGCCCGTAGTGGTCGGAGACTCCTGGTTTCTTGTAGAAGTAACCGGGCAATGGGGCCATGCCGTCGGTCCTCGGTGCGTCCTGGATCCTCATCCAACCCTCCTGGTCAGAACCTGATAATCCACACGACGTTCTGTCCCGCCGTGGTGTGTGAGTGGGCGGTGTCGTTCCCGGACGTCGCCACCGGCGTACCGATGCTTATCGTGTTCGTGTGCGAGTGTAGCGTCGCGTTGCCCGAGGTCGCCACCGGCGTACCGACGGAGACCGACGCTAAGTGGTTGTGCGTCGACGAGAGGGCGGTCACGTTGCCGCCCTGTGCGTTCAACGAGTTCCAGCCCGAGTTGTGCGTGTGGCTGAAGACGGTGGCAGTACCGGTGTTGTATCCGTTCACGCCGGAGTTGGGCTTGAAGTACGGGTGCACGTGGTCGTCGTTGGCGGCGACAATCGTGATGTTGCCGGCCGTGTAGTGGGTGTGCCCGCCCTGGTCTGCCGTGATGGTCACGTTCGAGGCGTTCATGCTGTGGGCGTGGTCGGCCACGGCGTTTGCGTTCGTTATGCTCGATGCGTTCATCGAGTGGGCGTGGTTCGCCGTGCTGTTCGCCGTGGAGATGGAGACCGAGGTGACGCGAACGTTGTTCGTCGCCGCGTTCGCGGTCTTGCTGCCGACGGGGATCTGCCCCATGAGGTTCGGCAGGTTGAACGTCGTGCTGCCATCGCCCTGCCCGTAGCGGATCCCGATGACGGCGAACAGGGCGGCGTAGGTGCCTGTCCTGGAAACGGCCTGGCCGTCGCACAACAACCACCCCGACGGCACGTCCGAGTTCGTGTACGTGGCCGTCGTGTTGGCGCCACCGGCCCACGGCAGCATCGCACCGACGGGGGCGAAGCCGGAGTAGGTGGTGTCAACCGAGACGGTCGCCGTGGAACCCTCGGCGGGGGTGTGCGAGACGCTGATGCCGGTCCCGGCGGAGACGCCGGATACATAGTTGCCGGTGGTGTCCGTGCCGAGGCTGATCGCCTCGTTCACCCATGCGGTTCCGTTCCACATCAGGAAGTCCGTCGGCGATGGCGACGGGGCCGTCACGTCGGACAGGGCGTCGAGGGTCCCCGTCGGGCCGCTTGGCCCCTGTGCGCCCTGCGGACCCTGCGAGCCCGTCGCCCCGGTTGCGCCCTGGGAACCCTGCGGACCCTGCGAACCCGTTGCGCCGGTTGCGCCCTGGGGGCCAGTCGCGCCCTGGGCGCCGGTCGCGCCCTGGGGACCCGTCGCACCCTGTGGCCCGGTCGCGCCCTGTGGCCCGGTGCCGCCTTGTGCGCCTTGTGCGCCTTGTGCGCCCGTGGCGCCTTGGGGCCCCGTTGCGCCCTGCGGTCCTTGCGGGCCCGTCGCACCCTGTGGCCCGGAGGGTCCCTGCGACCCCTGGGCTCCCGTCGCACCCGTCGCGCCCTGGGGGCCGGTGTCCCCCTGGGGGCCTGTCGTCCCCTGCGGTCCCTGCGCCCCCGTTGCCCCCTGCGCCCCCGTTGCCCCCTGCGGTCCCGTCGCGCCCTGCGCACCGGTGGCACCCTGTGCGCCGACATCCCCCTGTGGCCCCGTCGCGCCCTGCGGCCCTGTCGCGCCTTGTGGACCAGTCGCGCCTTGTGGGCCGACATCGCCCTGCGGGCCAACCGAACCCTGCGGGCCAGTATCGCCCTGTGGGCCTTCCGCCCCTTGTGACCCCGTCGCGCCCTGTGGGCCTTCCGCCCCTTGTGGCCCCGTCGCGCCCTGTGGGCCGGTCGACCCCTGTGCTCCGTCCCCGCCCTGTGATCCCTGCGGGCCGACCGCACCCTGCGGGCCGACCGCACCTTGGGGTCCGGTGTCGCCGGTGGCCCCTTGGGGACCCTGGGCACCCGTCGCCCCTTGCGCCCCCGTAGCGCCCTGTGCGCCGTTTGACCCGGCGGCTCCCTGCGGACCCTGCGGGCCGATGTTGGCGATGACGAGGAGAACGCCGAGGTCGTTGGCGAATCCAGAGAGGCCGCTACCGCCCGAGGAGTCGTGCGACACAGGGATGTCGACCCACGAGTTCCCGTGGTCGGTAACAGTCCCCGTTGCGATGAACTTCTGATAGTTGTTCGAGTTGCCGGCGTCCTGGATGTAGACGACATCGCCGGTGGAGATGACGCCGAGGAACAGGTCGATGTCGTAACCGTCGAGGTCGATGTGGTTCACCTGCAGTTGTGTTGCCGACGTCTGCGAGGAGTTGTTGTACGAGATGTACGACGTGCCGGGGTTGCCGCTCGTCGAGCCCGTCGTCACCTTGTACTTGTAGAAGCTCGAGGACTGGCCGGCGGCCCCCTGCGGTCCCTGCGCTCCCGTCGCACCCTGCGGTCCGGTTGACCCCTGCGGTCCCGTGTCACCCTGTGGTCCGACCGACCCCTGCGGTCCGGTCGCGCCCTGCGGGCCGACCTCGCCCTGTGGTCCGACCGAACCCTGCGGGCCGGTCGAGCCTTGCGGACCCTGGGGACCCGTGGCGCCCTGTGGCCCCACCGCACCCTGCGGTCCCTCGGCACCCTGCGATCCCGTCGCCCCCTGTGCGCCAGTCGAGCCATGCGGTCCCTGGGGCCCGACGTCGCCCTGCGGCCCCTGTGGGCCAGCACCGCCCTGCGGACCCGACGGTCCTTGTGCGCCCTCGGCGCCCTGCGGTCCCTCGACCCCCTGTGGCCCGGTCGCCCCTTGTGCGCCCTGCGCACCCTGCGGACCCTGTGCGCCGGTATCGCCCTGCGGTCCCTGCGGACCCTGCACGCCGATGTCGCCCTGCGGTCCTTGTGGACCCTCCGAACCCTGGGGTCCCTGCGGGCCGGTGCTGCCGGTCGCGCCTTGTGCTCCTTGGGGGCCAGGTTCTCCCTGCGGTCCGGGAACACCTTGCGCACCCTGTTCGCCCTGTGGCCCGGTGGCGCCTTGGGACCCCTGGGGTCCGACCGACCCTTGGGGACCCGTGGGACCCTGCGCTCCCTGAACCCCCTGTGGCCCCACGTCCCCCTGTGGTCCCTGTGGTCCGGTCGGGCCCTGTGCGCCTTCGCTGCCCGTCGCGCCCTGCGAGCCCTGCGGTCCCTGAGTGCCGGCCGAGCCCTCCGGACCCTGTGCGCCCTGGGGTCCAGCCCCGCCTTGCGCGCCCTGCGGTCCGGTCGTTCCCTGTGCGCCCACAGCTCCCTGTGCGCCCTGTGCGCCGGTGTCGCCCTGTGGCCCCTGGGGTCCCTGGGTGCCCTGTGCACCTTGTGGCCCGACGACCTGCGAACCGACCCACGCCGTGCCGTTCCACTGGAGGACGTCCATGGACGACGGGGACGGGACGGACACGTCGCCGAGGTCGTCGAGGACGGCGGACCCGAGCGCGGTGCTGTGATCTAGGGCGTCGTGCCTCGCATCGGTGAGGTACTGCGTGTGGTCGTCGTCGGACAGGCCGGTCATGGAGCCGTGGTCTGTCACCGGGGTCGCCGGGACGGAGCCGCCGGGCGTGAGGGCGACACGCATGTCGACGACCGCGGTGATCCTGGCGTGGGGCGTGTTCGCGTAGGCGTTGGCCGTCTGGTAGACGATCTTGTAGAGGGGGCGGAACTCGTAGACCGGGAAGTCGTCGAGGACCATGTCCTCCCACCTCGCCGCCTCCGCCGACCCCTGGTCGGTGTACTGGGCCTGGCCGAGCATGCCGATCACGGGGGCGTGGACGTCGTTCGTGGCGACGACGAAGGTGACGCCGAACTTGTTGTTGTCGATGTCTGGGGTGGACCACAACCCGCCGCTGTAGTTGTTGTAGGTGACCCTCGCCGTGCCCTGCTTCATCGGGAACTTGGTGGCGGCGTCCCTCCTGTAGTGGCTGTTGGTGCGGTAGAAGATCGGTATCTCCGCCCCGCCTTGGAGCACCTGCTGGAACGAGTGGTACACCGGCGAGGCCGAGTGGGTGATCTCGATCTTCTTGTCCTCGTCGAAGAAGACGCCGTTAGCGATGTCGATCTTGGCGTGGGCGTCCAGCGAGCCGTTGCCCGTGGTCGTGTAGTTGTTGACCCCGAAGCCGCCGGCGATCGCCGCCCCCCTGGTCCTGTGGAGGTACTCGTGCGTCGCCCAGTCCATGGTGATGCCGTGGCGCTCGTCGGCGAAGAAGTGGTCGGCCCCGTCCGTGGAGTTCCAGTAGATGTAGGCGACCGGGGCCTGCGTCTGGAGGTCGAAGAACGTCGTCGAGTAGGCGAGCGATCCCGACGAGTTGTAGTAGACGAAGTAGAGATCCGACTGGTTCGGGAGGGTGACGGTCTCGGCCGTCGTCTTTACGTACCGCTTGCCGTTGCACCACACGGCGTGAGAGGTCGACGCTGGGGCGATGGTGAAGATGCGCGTGCCCGTGTCGAAGTCGAGCGTGCTCTGGGTGGCGTCCTCGTGGCCGGTCGGCTCGTTCGTCGGGTAGGAGCCGTTGACCCAGTTCGTGCCGTTGTAGATGAGGATCTGCCCGTCGTGCGCCGACGTGATGACGACCCCGTCGATGCTCTGCGCCGGGACGAACTTCGTCCCGTTGTACCTGAGGATCTGCCCCGTCGTCGCGCCGTACGGGTCGATCTCGACGCCGTGGACGGACAGCCCTGAGGCGTTGATGAGGGATAGGTGCTTGACGCTCATGTCAGGTACGCCACCCCCGCGAAGGCCGCGCTGAACCTGAGGATGAGCTGCGATTCGTTCACGTGGTCAACCTCGCCGAACACCATCTCCTGGGAGGTGTCGAACACCGACACGGCGGCGGGCTTGGTGTTGAGACCGTGGTTCACCGTCCACTCGTCGGACGGGACGGGCTGTTCGTGCCTGTACCTTATCCGCTGGTTGACCCACGTGTCGGTCGCGTCCCTGTACATGAGGACGTCCTGGTCGGCCGCCCCGGCCGACTGCACGTCCGTGAGGTCGTTGAGGGCCAGGTACGCGGCCAGTTGGATGTAGGTGTTGCCCCACCCGAGGGCCGTCTTGGGGCCGTACAGCCTCCCGTTCGGTCTGTCGAAGAAGTAGTCGCCGATCCTGCCGATCGAGTTGGACGGCGCACCCTCCCCGTCGATGATCTGCGTGCCCGCCGGACCCTGCATCCCCCGGGTGACGACGTTGATGACGTTCTGCAACTCTTGGGAAACGACGACGAGGTTCTGCGAGGAATCGGTGACCTCGACGAGGTTGGTCGTGTCGGCGGAGATGTAGACGTTGCTTACCTCCTGCCCGACGACGATCCTCGTCTCGCTCACCTCGTCACCTCCAGGTTGAGGTTGAAGTCCCCGCGGACGATCTTCTGGACGCTGAGGTTGGGGGCGATCAGCTCGATGTCGTAGACGCCCGAACGCTCGATCGCCGCCGTCTGGGAGGCGGTCATGGAGATGGTGACGACCCCCTCGGGGCCGTCGATGGAGATCGAGCCGTTCTCGGTCGTGAGGATGGCGAGCGTCGAGGTGGCGGAAACGTCCCGGCGGATGTGCATCCTCGCCGTGTACCCCGAGAAGTCGTAGGGGTGGTACAGGTTGGGGTCGATGTCGTCCTGATAGGTAACCCTGAACACGCGCTCGAACGTGCTCCCCTGGTCGCAGGTGATGTTGTAGATGCCGGCGATCACCAGATTACCTCCCGATTGACATGGCAATCATAGGCGTTGCGCAACACGGGTACGGTAGCAGGTCATTCCTCTTCCGGCAGCGTCATCTCCTTGGCGGCCTCGAGCATCCCCATCATCATCCACGGCGTCATCCCCTGCGAGGTTGCGACGTGGAGATCCCTGTCCTCGTCGGTGAAGACCTCCATGACCATCACCCAGTGGGTGACGACCCCGCCCTCCGGGGATAGTGCCGACATGGCTTCCCGGATGACGGCCTCGTCGTCGCCGTCACCGACCACGTCAGGCCCCCTTCGTCTTCCTGGCAGTCCTCGTTGCGGGGGTCTTCTTGGCCGCCGGGGCCTTGCGGGCCGGCTTCTTCGCGGCGACCGACTCCGAGGCGGGCTTTCCGCCGAGGCTCTCGACCTGTTGCTTGAGGCTAGCGATCTCTGCTCCGAGGGCTTGGTTGCGCCTCTCGCACTCCTCCATGGCCGACCTCATGTCGTCCATGTCGTGCTTCATCCTGTCGACCTCGGCCTGCAGGTTCTTGACGATTGAGTCGTATGCGTCCATGACGGCGTTGATCTTCGACACTTTGTTGCCGTCCTTCTGGGTGTGCCAGACGAAAAGCCCCGAGATCAGGGCCACGACTACGGCTGTTACTCCTGAGGCTGCTTCCGGGGACATCGAGGAGACACTACACGCCACCCCTGCCGGGAAACCCTAGACGTCAGCGGTAGTAGGGCGTCTCCGTCACGGAACTCCTGTAGAGCATCTTGACCGCCATGCCCGTGCAGGTCTGCCTGAACCCGGTGGAGTACGAGTACCCCCCGGTATGCGTACTCAGCCTCGTGCCGGTGAACTTGATGAGGAGGCCGGACCCCTCCCACTCGTACGCCTGGGTGGGGAAGAAGTACGCGGACGGGAGGTGGTCGATCTCGTTCGGGTCGCCCCCGCCGTCGCCCGTCGAGTTGTTCTGGGCGTAGTAGGTGTAGGCGGTGTTGTACCCGTTGCCGCCCCCGTACGGGATCGTCCCGAGGACCGCCCCGTTGTTGCTCCAATCGGTGGCGTTGACGCTCGTCGTGTAGCCCCTGCCCAGGGAGACGTACATCTTGATGTCCTTGATGGACGCGTTCACCCAGATGCTGTAGCGGAAGCCGCAGATGAACCTGTTCTGAACCGTGTTCGTCACCAGGCTCCCGCCCGCCGGCCTCGTGTAGTAGGTGATGTACCTGTCCACGCCCGACCACGACCAGTCGAACGGCCACGCGATGTACTCGTAGGAGGTCCCGGACTCGGAGGCCGTGTTGGACCCCGACACCCAGCCGCCGTTGGGGGAGAACACCGAGTTGGCGCTGCGCCCCGAAACGCTTGATGATGCCCTCATGGCGAGGGCGCTCGGGCCGCGGTCCTGCGTCAGGGGGACGTCGGCGACGGTCCAGTTGTCGGATGCCGTCCTCTCGTACTCGTAGGCCGCGTTCGTCGTGTAGGCGGCCGAATCGGTCGTGGTGCTGCCGGAGTTGGCGTCCGTCACCACGACCCTGCAGATGTAGGAGGTGCTCTCGGAGAGGCCGGTGAACGAGACGTTCTGGTTGATCGAGGTCTGCCTGTTGCCCGTGCCGTACAGGGTCACCGTCTGGAGCGTCTGCGTGTTCGCCGAGTTCCTGAGCTCCGCCACGGCGGAGACGGCCTCCCCGCTGTAGGAGACCGAGAAAGTCAACCCCTTCTGGACGGCCGCCGTCGTCGTCCTGCTCGTGCCGTCGTCCTGCTTGCTGAGGCCCGAGACGGTGGGCGCGGGCGGGTTCGCGTTCGTCGTCGTGAACGTGACGGAGACCCCGCTTGACTTGAGCCCGCCCGAGTCGACGGCGTACACCGTGTAGGTGTAGGAGGTGTTCTGCGTCAGCCCCGTGATCGTCTTCGACGTGCCGTTCTGGGAGAATGTCGCCGAGGTCGCCCCGGATGCCCAGATCTCGTACCTGTTTGACGCGGCCAGGTCGGTGGACGTCGACGCCGTCCACGAGATGTCCGCCTGCGTCGGGGTGATGCCCGAGGAGGACAGCGACGTGACGGGCTGGGGGTTGCCGTTCGCCGTCGTGTCCGTCCTGAGGAGCTCGCCCGTGCGCCCGCTGTTGGTGACGACCCTGACGCCGAACGTGTAGGAGGTGGACGAGTCGAGGTTCGTCCACGTGTAGGCCCTGAGCGCGGCGTTGGTGCTGGGGCTTCCCCACGTCGTGCCACCGTCGCTGGTGAACTCGTACCTGTTGAAGCTGTACACGGTCGGCTGCGTCCAGTTCAGCGTGTAGCTCGACTTGTCCGGCGAGCCTGCGCCGGCGGCGGCGGTTGACGACGAGGAATAGAGGGGAGGGGTCGCGGCGTTGTCCCATACGACCTGCCACCCGGATGCGTTCTTCACATAGACGATGGATGCCTCCGTCCATGTGGACGCACCCGTCTTGACCCTGATGTTGGGGGCGGTGTTGGTGACCTCGGTCCACCCGCCCGCGGTCTTCACATAGACGGCCATTGGCGGACCTTAGTAGGTGATCCAGATGTCGCCGACCGAACCCTGCGTCGTGGGGGCCGTCCCGTTGGAGACCCACACCCCCTTGGCCGAAGGCGCACTGTTGACGGTGCCAGCGGCCCATAGGGCGTTCCTCCACGCGGACCCCGAGCGGTAGTAGAGGAGGTGGTTCGTGGTGTCCACGCTCATGTTCCCGTCGGGGTAAGAGGCGCTCGGGGTGCCGGCCGAGGTGAACACGATGCCGCCGTTGACCTTTACGCCGGAGGCGCCGACCGAGATGCTGGCCACCCCCGTGGCCACGCCGTTGGGGTCGGGGACGACGGCGAGGGCGGTCCCGGCGCCGCCGGTGATGCCGTTGCCGGCCACTCCGGCGGTGAGGTGCGTCGGCCCGATGCTGCCCGTGTTGACGATGAGGTTGCCGGAGGATAGGCCGACCGTTGCCGATGTGTTCACCGACAGCCCGTCGCCGCTCGAGAAGGTTAGGCCTCCGAGCGACTTGACGACGTCCGAGTTGAGCTTCGCCTTGCCGACGCCGGAGTCCTTCACCCTGACCGCACCGCCCGCCGAGAGTTCCACCGTCGTCCCGTCGGTGTTGACGGACAGGCCGTCGAGGGCGGCGAAGACGAGGCCGCCGTTGGCCTTGACGACGTCGGAGTTCAGCTTGGCCTTGCCCACCCCGGAGTCCTTCACCCTGAGGGAGTCGGAGTTGATCTCGAGCGTCGTGCCGTCGGTGTTTACCGACAGGGCTGTGCCGTTACCGCCGGCAAGTCCGTTTCCGGCGACGCTCGCCGTCAGGTGCGTCTGGTCGATGGTGTTCGCCTTGACGATGAGGGCGTTCGACGACAGCTCTATCGTTGCCCCCGTGTTCACGGACAGCCCGTTGGTGGTGTCGAAGGACAGCCCGCCGTTCGCCTTCACGACGTCGGTCGCCAGCAGGGCCTTGCCGATGTTGCCGGCGAGCATTGTTGCGCTCACCGTCCCAGCGGCGATGTTGTGGTTGTGGTCGGCCCTTGCGAGCGAGGACGATGTTCCCTCGGAGTTGGAGCCGCTGATGGTCGACGCCGCGGCCGTTGACACGGCGTGCTTGTGGTCGGCGCGGGCGATCCTCGCCGAGGAGCCCTGGGGGGACGAGACGCTCCCGGCCACGACCGTGTATGCGTCGCCGGAGATGGCCTTGTCGTCAACCGGCCTCCATGTCGAACCGTCGTTGTAGTAGAGGACGGATGTCGTCGTGTCGTACCAGAAGGTCTTCTGGTGGGACGGCTCCGTGGGGTCCGGGGTCGCCGCGGTCGTCCCCGACCTGAAGATGGCGGCGAGGTTGTCGATCGAGAGGTTCGCCTGCTGGAACTGCGCCCGCCCGAAGGCGTCGTCTCCCGACGACCACGTGGTCAAACCGAACCTAGTTGTCGCCCCGATCGTCATTTGCCTGCCTCCGATTCGTCACGTATTGTAGCCGTGAGACACGACCACGCCTGCGGGTTTGGCCAGATTGGCCGCCCTCACGACGAGGTCGACACCCTGCGTCTGCGCCTCGTCGGTTTTCACCGTCAACTCCCACGAGAGCGGCGAAACGCGCTCGAGAACGACCTTCTTGTTGGTCACCCAGCATGCCGCCGTGCCGTATCCCAGGTCGGCGAGGCCCGACGACAGGACGAACGACTGCCCGTCGATGACCGACGAGACCGTCTGCGGCGAAGGTTCCCACCCGGTGTTGAACACGGGCACCGCTGAGTCGTAGATCCAAGCCTCGTCCCCCGCCTCGAACGGGTGGGGCGCCGAGGTGGTGACGAGTATTCCGCCACCCTCATACACCCGTGCCGTCCCCTGCGATTCATAACCATCAAGGACCGCCCTAACGGCGGCGGTAATCGCGGCGTCCGTCCCCGCCCTGAGGCCGGTGGCCCTCGTGCGGACGAGGTGGGCGAGTGCGGCGACGGTGTCAAAGGCGAGGGGGTTGTCCGCCTCGATCTCCGCCCACGAAGAGTCGGAGACCCTGAGCGAACTCGTCGCCGCCGACGTCCCGTTGGACGCATCCTGCGCCCAGGTCAGAACTTTCGTGCCGCTGTCGGACGTGAGGACGGAGTACGAGCCGGAGAAGCCCTCTGCGTTCGTGACCTCGACGACGTCACCGATCGCCGGGAAGTAGGCGGGTCCCGATGTCTGCGGTGTCCCGAGCGTCGCCGTCACCACCCCCGCGGTCCTCGTGAACGAAGACACGGGCCACACGGGATTGGCGGTCGGGTCTATCTCTGTCTCCATCTCCGACCACGTGCCGCGCTCCTCCTCGAGCCAGAACCACGGGGTGCGGCCACTCGACCCGCTCCTCACACCCTGGACGCCGACGAGTTGGGCGAGCCACGGGAGCCACTCGGCCTTGGCCACGGTTTCGTCGGGGTAGTACGAGGGGTCGACGAGGGTGCATCTGTCGTACCCGGGGATGCCATCCACGGCGGGTATGTAGTCGAAGGCGAGCGTGGCACTGAGTATCTCGTCGCCGAGCTCGACGCCCAGGTCCACGAACCTTGACAGGTGGTAGGACGTCTGTTCGTCGGAGTCGATCATGTACTCAGGGAAGCGTCCCATGACGAGGTTCGTGAAGGCGTGGTACGGCTTCTCGTGGTATTCGATGAGGACCACTTGGTCGAACCAGACCGGGGAACCCTCGGCGTACAGCTCGACATCCACCGAAGCGGTGTCCTGCCCCGTAGTGAAAACCCTCGAGGAGAGCGTCCACCTCTGGTAGGACGCCTCCGTGGAGGACTCGTACGTGGCCTCCGGCGTTGCCGAGGCCGCCAGATACGTCTTCGCCCTGACGCCGAAGGTCGTGCCGGGGGTTTCCGAGTAGCCGAAAGCGAAGAGTCTGTACTGCTTGTCTGGCTCGACGTCGATACTCCTGACAAGCCTGCAGGTTGCGGACGAGGACGAAGTGTTGGCCAGGAGCAACGACGCGGGTGCGACTCGCCATCGTGCGCTCGAGCGCGAGATCGTGTTCGTCCCGGACACCTCCCACAGGCCGGGGACGTAGGTTATTTCCTGTTCTTCGGTGGTCAGCAGGTTTCTGTGGGACATCTAGACCACCGTGATCACGTGTGACCCCGACACGACCAGCGGTGCTTGGTCGTCGAGGATTAGGTCGCCCGTCGCAGAATCCACGTAGCCGACGATGGCCCAGTCCGTCGGTGTGGTCGACCCGATCCCAGTGTTGGAGAAGGTGAACTGTGTCGACGAGGTGACGGTCACCTCCTTTAGCCACCAGCCGGTTGACGAGTGGTAGACGGCGAAGTAGTTGGTGTCGGACGAGTCCATGTCATGGCCGGCGGAGACCGTGCATGTCCACGTGGTGCTGGCGAGGGAGAATGTCGCCGACGGCTTGTTCTTCGCGCCGCTGGCGGGGACGACGACGTCGTCCAGCGAGATCTCCACCGACGTAACGTACGCAACGGCCCTGCCGCCGTTCTCGTCGGTCGTGGCGGATACCGCCGCGATGATGTCGTTCTTGCGGAGCGTCGTCGACCAATCCCAGGTGTTGGGGTTGACGATGCCCTCAATGACCGATGTCGCAAGGGCCGAAACCGCCGTACCCGTGGTCGAGCCGAACGGTGAGAGGCTCACGGCACACGAGACGGTGGCGAGCATCGGGTCCGAGACGTTGATGTCCAACAGCGGGTGCGACCTCTGGGACGCGGCGAGCCTGATCTCGTCCTTCACGCCCCACGAGGGGCTGGACTGCGAGATCCCCGTTCCGTCGCCCGAGATCAGGTTCGTGGACGACGCGTCAATCGGGGCCACGACGAGGAGAACCGACCCCGCACTCTCCTGCCTCTCGGCGTCGGCGGCGTCAACCGCTGTCGCCCTGTACACATCCGCGAAGTCGCCCGATGTCACCACCCATTGGGTGAAGTTGTCGGCGGTAACCAGCGAGTCGTTGACCCTGGCGAGGTTTGCGCTGGCCCTCTGGAAGTATGTGTCGTCATCCTCCGTGTTGAGGCCGCCCGACACGACTGAGGCAAGGTATGCGGAGGCGATCTGCGGGACCACGGACAGCAGGTCGAGGGCTGTCCCCGAGGGGATCCCGTTGAACCCGTCGGTGATGAACGTGCCCGTGGCCTGGACGAACGCCGTCGCCGGGTGGGAGAGCGGCGGTGTTGCGGTGGCGCTGGTCGGAGTCTCGCTGGTGTTCGCCTTGACGATGGCGAACGTGAACGTCTTGTCCCCTACGGAGTCAATCTCGAACGAGTCGTTGAAGTCCGTGTCCGTGAATCCGGCCAGCGTTACGGTCTGGCCCACGGCGAAACCGTGGTAGTCGGACGTGGTCACGGTGGCCACGTCGTCGGTGACCGAGACGCTGCTCACGGTCTTCGGGTGGGTGAGCGTCGTCGCGGTGTCGGTGACGAGGACGAGCGGCGTGGAGTTCAGGGTTGACTGGTAGAACAACCTCGTGCCGGCGGGGATCGCATAGCTGGTCGTCGTCGCACCCTTGAGCTGGACGACCGCCGTCGGTGGTACGCCCTCCTGCCTCTGGACGTCGAACAACCTCAACAGGACCTGCACGACACCGCCGGGGAGCCTGTTGATCGAGGTCACCAGGTCGGCGACCTCCATGGCCACCGATTGCAGGATGACCGACTCGAGGGATCCCTCGGTCGGCTCGAACTCGGGGAACACGACCTTCATGTAGTCGAGGGCCCTGAGGTAGATGGACTGGCTGTCCAGGTCGTAGAGGGTCAGGTCGACGAAGTTCCTGACGTCGGGACTAGGCATTGAAGACCACGCTCCGTTCGGCCACGGTTGCGGTGCTCGTTCCCGTCACCGGGGCGACCTCGACCACGACCTCGCCCATGCCCGACTCGTCGCCGTAGACGTACACGGAGTTCAGCTGGACCCCGGGGTGGAATGTCGCCATTCCAACGACCACTTCGGCGGCGTCGGTTCGCCTGAACGCGGGGTCCTGCAACCCGTACAGGGGCGACATGGCGAGCTCCCCGACCCTCGTCGACACGAACTGGACGGCCTGTTGCTGGGCGTGGGCGTCCGAGCCTTGCCAGATCCTGTCGGCCCTGCCGTCTGCGCCGATCCTGAAGGGTAGGGAAAGGAGTTCCATCGTTCGCCATTCTGCCACAAGAACGTCGCCCGGGATCACGGCGCGCCTTGCCTGACTCTTCCGATGACTATGAGCTCGTCCTGCCTGCCCTCGAGGAACGTCACCACCACGAGGTCGCCGACCTCGTACACGTCGTCCTCGCGACCGAGGACGTAGAGGGGGCCGTACTCCATGTCGCCTGACAACCTCGGGACCCTGACCTTCAGCCTGTGGTCGGGAACCTCTGTGACGACGGCGTTCCAGATGCCAACGGGGTTGAACGGGACCGATGCGTTCTTTAGCGGCGTGGTGTAGCGGTTCACGCGAATCCTCCTGCGGCCGTGTTGGTGAAACCTCCGCCCGTCAGGTCTACCTTGGCCAGGAGTTCCTGCCTCTTCTTGTACTCGGTGGGCAGGCTGGGTGTTGACGCAGATACGGACACCGGGTCGGGCGTCCCCTCCTCCCAGGAGACCTCGTTCACCAACAGGTTGGCCGTGAAACCGGGTATTCCCTCGATGGTGATGGTCATGCCGGGCCTGAACTTCCTCCCCACCTCCCTGTCGACGCGGAACGTGGCGGTCATCTCCTCGTAAGTGTCGTCCGACCTGCGGACTTCGGGGCACTCGATCGGCTCCACCACGAAACTCCTGCCCGAGTCGGCACCCGTGTAGCCGGACGCGAGAAAGTCAATGATCTGCCACGTTACGGTCCCGACCGTCCCGTTGGCGGGCGTCCTGAAGAACCTCTGGAGGTTGACCACGGCGTTGTACGTCTTCGTCCCGAAGATGCCGTCGACGACCAGGGTCCCTTGCCCCGCCCTCTGCTTGAGGACGTTCTGCACATACCTCACATGCTCGGTGTCCTTCGAGCCCTTCTTCAGCGTCGGCCTGCCCGGTGGCCCGACGATCGCCGGAAGCGTCAGTGCCGCCGTTGAGGTTGACGCGGCCCCCTCCAGTTCAATGGTCCCGAACCTCGGCCGCCACCTCACGACCGTGGTGAGGAAGCCGGGGGTGGCCGACTGTTCCGAGATCGCGTACTTGCCCAGCAGGAACTGCTGTGAGGTGAAGAAGAGACGCCCCCCGGTCTCGAATGTGACGAACTGGTTTTCGCCGGCCAGCCTCTTGATGACGTCCCACGTCGACTCGTCCGTGGTGTCGTTCCTGATCCTGGAGATGGTCGCCTTGGCGGCCGTGCTTTCCCCGAAGAAGTCAAGGCCTACGAGCCTCGCCCTCTCCGAGGCGAACGACGTCGCCGACCCCGCCGTGAACACGGCGGAACCCTTATCCCTCTTGAGTTGTTGGATCCCCGTGAGGCGACAGTCGATGGTTACGGTCTCCCCGGCGTTGCCCTGCGACACCTCGACGGCGGCGATCTCGAAGACCTCGCCGAGGCACTTGACCTTCTGCCTGAGCTGGAAGTAGTTGGCGTTCAGGTACACCAACCCCGGGTCGACGACGGAGATGCTGACTTGGCTGACCTCCGCCGCGGTCAGGCTCACGCTCATCCTGGTGATGATCTCGGAGATGTCGGCCGCCGGGCCGTCAGACCTCGCGTACGTGCCGGTTGCGGCGACCTGGGCGACGTCAACGCCCGCGGACGAGTACGAGAACAGGACGCCGAAGGCGACCGCGAGGATCGTGAAAGTCCCGTCCCACCCCGCCCCGAGGCCCGAGACCGTCACCATGTCGCCGACGGACAGGTTGTGGGGGGCGGCGGCGGCCAGGACGACCGTCCCGTCCTTCCTGTTCTTGGCAACCACCCGCCCCCGTTCGCCGATGTCGCCGAGCAGGACGCCGGTTATCATACCCCGCCCCCGGATGTGCCGGGGTTGTTGGGTGTCGGACCGGCGGCGATGATCCTGTCGATGATCGCCTGGCTTCCGCCGCGCTGCCCCGGGGTCGTGGCGCCAGGGTTCGCCGCCGTGTTCCTGGACTGCGGCACGTCCTTGATTGTCGGCATGCCCGGGACGACGGCGGGCATGGCCGTCACCTCGGTGAAGGTGAGGTCCGCCTCGGCGATGGACACGTCGTTCGCGGCGTTCCTGCGGACCGACCTGTAACGGAGGTCGGTGAGCCTCCACCTCTTCGCGGGGTCAACGCCCGCGTAGACGATCGAGAGGTCGTAGTCCAGCCGGGACAGGGCCTCCAGCGCGTCCACCTGCGCCTGCGCCGACGACAGGTACGACCTGTCCTCGTTGAGCACCATCACGGTGATCGTCAGCTGTTGGAGGTTGAGCGATGCCGACCTGAGGAGGGGTTTCCTGCCGGGACGCCCGATCTCCGTGTAGTTGATCCCCGTCCTGCTCGCGGATACCTCGTTGGGCGAGATGACGAAGGAGTAGGTGACCCTCTCCGTGCTGGTCGCCGAGACGGTTGCGAACGACACGATCTTGAGCCTGCTCGGCGCGGGGAGAACTGTGACCGCCTGTCCAGAGCCGGCTGGAATAACGGCGTCGGCGGTGTTCGCTGTCCACGCCGAGACAACGGAGCGGGCCGCGCCGGGCCTGGCGGAACCGCGCCTCGCCGTCATCTCGGCGAGGGTCAGGTTGCTCGACACGGTCGCCGTCCTCGCCTGCGTCCTGACGCTCGGTGGGGCGGTGGTTGGGCTGTTCCTGACGATCTGGAGGAACGGCCGCGGGGGGAGGACTGTACTCACACCCTCTCCCTCCTGTTCCTCTCGGCCCTCTCGATCCTACGCATGACCGCCTCGGCGATGTCGTCGGGATCCATGCCGGGGCCTCCGCTGATCTCGAAGTTGTAGTAGTTGGTCGACGACGAGCCGCCGTAACCGCCCGCCCTCGACGTCGTCGTGTCCCCGACCGGCGGGACGACGTGGAGGTGCTTGCCGGAGCCGCCGCCGTGGAACTCGGCGAACCCGCCCACGTTCCTGACGTTGTTGGCGTACGAGACGAGGTTGTCGCCGACGAGGTCGTAGGCCGACCCCGTGGAGTGGTCGGACCCGATCGACCCGAGCATCGTGTCCCTGATGCCGGAGGTGACGATCCGCCTGCCCGGGACCATGGAGTTGAGGCGAGCGTGGGCGGACATGACGCGGGAGAACCTGCTCGTCCTCGTGTCGCCCGACGGCGGGGGCGGTTCCTTTACCGGCTGCGGCCTGTCGATGTTCGGGTTGCCCGTCCCGCCGTAGGGGTTGAGTGATGGGTCCAGCCTGGCCGCCACGGCCGAGGGGTTGTAGGTCGCACCGGTCATGGCGGCGCGGATCATCGCGGCGACGTCCATGCCGGCGGAGCGCATCGCATCCGCCATGGCCTGCGGGGCGTTCATGATGGTCCCCGACAGGAGGTTCTTCAGCTTGGACTCCGTCTCGGGTGTGACCTCAAGCCCCCCGTTCATGGGATCTTCCAGCCACGTGACCAGTTCGCTAGTCGCACTTTCGAGGGCCTCGGGCACCGACATCGAGCCCTCCGCTATCTTGGCACCGAAGTCCAGCGCGAGGTTGTCCATCTTCGAGGTGAGATCCTGGTTGAACACCGCGTCGAACTGCGCCCTCTTGAACGGGTCGGTCTTCGCCTGGTTCGCCTGGTCGATGAGTTTGCCCTCGCCGAAGACGGCGTCGGCGAGGCCGCTCACGAGTTCGGGCGAGAGCCCGGCCTCGGCGGCCCCGTACACGAGTCCGGCGAGTTGGTTCTGGAGCATGCCCGGGGTTTCCCCCACGCCGACCAAATCCGAGAACTTGATGTTGCCGGCGGCGTATTCCGCCATGGCGTTGCCGACGATCTCGTTGACCGTCTGCCCGACGACGATCGTTGCCTCGTCCTTGGACATCGGCCCCGTGTACGAGAACGTGTCCTCGAGCTGTTGTCGCAGCCTGCTCCTCCCCTCGGCCAGGTCGCTCTGGAGCTGGCTGTCGGCGAGCAGGGACCTCCCCATCCTGCCCGCGCCGGTGGCCCTGTCGGCGGCCAGGTCGCCCGTCATCCCGATCAGGCGGTTGAACTCGTGGATGCCGACGCTCGTCTCCTCGATGGACAGGCCGAGTTCGTCGAACAGGGCGGCCACCTCCGCCGTCGCCACACCCGTCCCCTCGAGGGTGTACATGGTCTTGCCGACCATCTCGTTGTACTGGTTCTCCCGTTTCGTGATCTCCTGCAGGGCCTTGGCCAGCGAGTTGTTGGCGGTGTCGAGGTTGCCGATGTCGCTCTCCAGCTGTTTGCGCTCGGCGTCAAGCGATTCCCTTATCTGCTTGTCGTTCCTGCCGACCCCCGTGTCGTAGACGGAGGCGATCGCGTCGTTGAGCTCGCCCATGCTGCTGGCCACGCCGTCATCGCCGAAGATGTCCTTGATGTACTCGTCGGTCAACCTCTTGTTCTTGATCAACTCCTGACCCATGAGTTCGAGCGCGGCGGCGTCGTTCGTGATGTCGTACTCGTCGCCGAACTCGGCGCGGGCCGCCCCCATTACGCGGCTGGTCTCCGCGTCTATCGTCTCCGCCCTCCTGGCGTCGATCGCGGCGATCTGCGCCTTGAGGCTCCCCTCGCCGTCGCCGAGCTTCATGATGTCGAGCTGCAGTTTCGCCGCGTCTGCGCGCGCTTGCCTGAAGTCCTCCGACCTGTTGAACGTCTTGCCACCGAACACGGTCTCGTTCACGAACTCCCGCGCCTGGCGCTTCTCCGCCTCCCGTTGTTGCCTCGCGTTGCCCATCCCCGTGAACAGGCCGATGGCCCCGCCGATCAGGGCGCCGGCCGCCATGCCGGCGGGGCCGAACGCCGCGCCCATCCCCACGCCCATTCCTATGCCGGACATGGCCCCGCCGAGACCGGCCTTCGCCGTGTTGGTCCCGGCGCTTTGCGAGAGCATGCCGCCGATCATCGTCAGTCCGACCGTCGCACCGACCATGCCGGCCGCCTTGCCGAACCTGGCGGCGGAGTCCCTTACGAACGCCCTGCCCGCCTCCCTGCCCTGGATCTTTCCCGTCTGGATGGCCTGTTGCCTGCCCTGCTTTATCTGCTCGGCGTTGTACCTCCTCCGAGCCGCGATGGCGTCCTTCGCCTCCTGCGACTGCAGAGCCTTGGCCTGGGCCGCGGTCATGGGGCCGGCGGTGGGGTCGTTCCTGTTCACGTAATGGTCGCCCGCGGTGATCGAGCCCTTCCTCGCGTTGGGATCCCCGGCCACGAAGTCGTAGCCCTGGTTCCTCATGTACTTCCTGATGTCGTCCCCGGCCCCGGTCTGGCCGAGGATGCTCTGCATCTGCGCCCGGTTTGCCATCAGCGCGTCGATCCTCGCCTGCTGGGTGGCGGCGACGGAACCGGTGATCGTGCGACCCCTCCGATCGACGAAGCCCTGCGCCATCGCGCCCCTGGCGGCGGAGCCGGCCAACATTGCCGAAACACCGCGACCCATGCCGTCGCGCCTGTTGCTGGCGAATCCGAAACCGAGGGGGCTGGAGAACAGCGCGGAGGGGATCCTCCCCGCTCCAGCGGCACGGTTGGCCGCGTAGTTGCCGGCACTGGCCGCCCCGTACCTCGTCCTGGTGCCGAAGCCGCTCATACCCATCATCAGCGGCATCGCCGCCATGCCGAGCAACCCCATGCCCGGGGTGGCCGAGGCGAACATCGACGCCCCCGCCGCAGCACCAACAGCACCCATGCCCCCGCCACCGCCGGCCCTGCCCCGCATGAACCTACCCATGAGAAGCATGGGGATCAGGAACTGGATGCCCGGCAGCGAGGTGAGCTTTGCCAGCACGCCGAGAATGTTGGAGAAGGCGGCGAAAACGGGCGCAATGGCCGCCTTGAGCTGCCCGAACCCGGTGATCAGGTTGCGGACGGCCTCCCCGACGGCCCTGATCATCCTCTCGAAGGAGCCGAGGGGCTGGTCCTCGATCAGTTTGTTGAACGTGTCGAATAGGTGCGAGAGGGTGGAGACGAACTCCTGCCCGAAGGGCCTGAGTATCCCCTCGAACAGTTTGTCCCATCCCCGCGAGTAGTGCCTAAGGCCGTTGCCGAGCTTCCCGAAGAAGTCGCTGACCGACCTGCCCCAGCCCCTGATCGACTCGACCCAGCCCGAGATCTTCCCCATGTTGGTGTTGATGGAGGTGGCGAGCCTGTCGAATACCCTCGTGATCGTGTTGTTGTTCTCGTCTTTGACGTCGAACAGGGTCGGGAACACCTTCTGCACGGTCCCGTTCACCTTCAGGACGAACAGGCTGATCTCCCGCTCGAGGATCGTGATGGGCCTCCTGAGCCCGGCGAGGAGCGGTTCGCCCATGCGGGTGAACTGTTCCTTCACCCCGACGAACGCACCCTTCAGCGTCCCGATGAGCGTTGAGTTGATGTTGTCCAAGGCGCCCTGGAACGGCTTGAGGGCCTCGAGGTTCCCCGCCATCACGGCGTCGAAGAACTTCTGGTACGAGACAGAGCCTGCCCTCGCCGCTGCCTCGCCCTTCTTCGTCCCCCCCGCCATCTCGTCGAAGGCCTTGGCGAGCGCGGGCGAGACGGCCCTCAGGTCCTCGTAGGTCTTGACGGTGACCTTGCCGTCCTTCGACATCTGCTGGAACGTCTTCTGGATCTCGGCGAGCTTCTTGGGGTCGCCGAGCGAGTAGTTGGCGAGCTTGGCCAGTTCGTTGCGGAATGTCGCGTCGATTACCCTGCCCTGCTCCGCGGCCGACTGCAGGATGCCCGCCATCGTCTTCTGGTCGAACATGGCGAACCGCCTGTCGGCGAAAAAGGCGTTCGTCTGCGTCCTGGACTCGACGATTCCACCCATGATCGGTGCGAGCTTGACCGACTGAAGTTCCCTGAGTGCCCCGAGGACGGTCGCTATCGCTCCGACGGCGACTCCGGCCGCGGCACCCGTGGCGCGCAGGAGGGCGTGGAAGCCCTTCATCGCCGTCTGCCCCGCCCACAGCGCGAACTGCATCGCACCGAGGGCCGCGGTCATCAGCCCGAACTCGATTGTGGCGAACTTGACGATCTTGCCCAAGCCGCCGAACATCTTCCTCAGGGCGTCGCCCGTCTTGAGCAGGTCCTTGTTCGACTTGTCGGCCCTCGACGATCTCTTGGACATGTCGTCGAGGCGCTGCCCGTAACTCCCGGCTGCCTTGCCGGACCTCTCGGACTGCTTCTCGAGGGCCTTCATCCTCGCCTCGAGGGCGGCCATCCGTGCCTGCGCCCCAGCGTCGTCGACGTCGACCTTGATGCTTACCGAGGCATCAGCCCCGCTCGGGATCATGCTCAAGATCGGTCACCTCCTACGCAAAGACGGCGACCGTCAGTTCGCTTGCCTCATCTTGTTCGCCTGTTCTTCGTGGTCGCGCGCAACCACCCTAGCACAAGCGACGCGAAGCATCCATGTGACGTCGTCCGACTCCAGAACGGTCATGGGGTCGATGTGGAACATCTCGGCGATGCGGGCCGCGGAGATGATGTGTGGTTCTTCGAGCAGCCAGTCTAGGGCTGCTTCGTAGGGTCCACCTGTTCCACCGAGTCGTTGAACCCGGAGGCCTCCATGACGGCGAGGGCGGTCGCCTCGATGTGCGGCTCGACGACGTAGATGGCACGGATCGCGTCCTGGACGCGGTCGGCGTCCATCATCTTCATGATGTCGTCGGATCCGAACACGAGTTCCTCGCCGCGCTCGTTGCGGGCCAGTTCCCCGTCGAGCATGATGCCCGTGCAGGTGTTGGCCAGGACGTAGCAGGCGAACTTGGTCGCGTCCATCCCGTTCTTGGTGTCCTCGCCCGAGTTCCTGCGCCAGGCCCTGACTTGGTTCTGGGTGATGTTCGGCGAGTAGCGGACCGCGATGCTCGGCCGCTCGGGGACCTCGAGGAAGATCTCGGGCCTCCTGACGCGCTTCGTCAGTTCCGCTCGCAACTTGTCGAGTGTGGATTCGCCCGCCGAAGCCGACGGCAAATACATCTCGTCATCGTTGATGCTGTCCATGTGTAGCCTCCGTAGTGTCGTGGTAAGACACGACGGACACTATCACGCCGGGTGCGCGGTTTCGGTCAGGCGACGACGGTGGCGGCGCCCGGGTTCGGCGTACCGGTGTAGGCCACGTCGGTCGACTTGCTCACCGAGAACGTCAGCGAGAATGTCGCCGGGCCGCCCGAGGAGGCGTCGCCGTCGGGCTCGGTGATGTTCACGAGGATGCAGTCCTCGTACTTGCGGGTGTAGCCGGTCTGGTTGCCGTCCGCGTCGAGCGTGAGGATCTCGACCCTGAAGAACTGCTTGCCGACCTTGTCCCTGTAGTACGAGATGACTTGTGCGTCCGAGGACGGGTCGTAGTGGCGGGTGACGGTGACGTCGCCCACTTCGATGACCGACGGGAGCACTTCCGGGAAGGTCGATCCGCCGTCGTACACCTTCTCCACCGAGGCCTGGATCTCTCCGCCAGACACCTGCGAGAAGTAGGGGCGGGTGGCCGAGCTGAACTTCGTGTTGTTGGCCGTGAGGTCCTGTCCCCCCTTGCCGCTCAGTGGGATGACCTTGGCCAGTACCTGGCGCTGTGAGATCTTTGCCATGTGTTCTCGTTCCTTCTGCTCAGAGTGCGGCCGTGAGGCTCGACTTCGTGATGGTGAGGGTGATCAGGTCGGCGACGCCGGCCACTCGCACGCCGACCCTCGCGGCGATCCTGCCCTCGGCAAGATCGTTGATCGGGTTCAGCGCGTCCGACACCTCGACCGAGTAGCCGCGGTCGACCTGCGTACCGAGGGCGTCCACCATCGGGTACAGGCCTCCGAGGTCCTTCACGGCCTCGAGGATGGAGACCAGGTTCGAGGAGATGGCCCCGAACAGGTTCTTCCTGCTGTCGATCGGGCTGAACACGAACTGCTCGAGCGCGTTCTCGCAGTTGGTGGCGATTTGGTTCACCGTGTCGCGGTAGGTGATGTACCGCCAGTTGGTCTCGTCGGCGGACGCCGAGCGGGCTCCGTAGATGCGGATCTGGCCGTCGATGACCCTGATGGCGTTGACCCTTCCGGCGTCCAGGGCGTTGCCCACGGACTTCGTCACCTTGGTGGCCGAACCGTCATTCGACAGGCCGACGGCGAACCTCGCCGCGGATCCAACGCCGGCGGCCGGCTTCCACGGGCCACCGTTGTCGACGATGCTCCTGGCGCGGACGGCGGCGACGAACGACTCCGGGGAGATGTTCAGGGTGCCGCCGTTGTCCTCGGGGATGGTGACCGAGGGCCAGTAGAACGCCATGTGGCTTCCCTGCGACTTCGCCCCGGCGGTTGCACCGCCGTAGGCCGATGCCGAGGAGATGGCCGAGGTGGATGACGCCTCCGGGTCGAAACCGCAGATGGCGATCCTCTTGTACTCGACCGCGTGGCTCCTCAGGGCGTTCCAGATGGTCGTCCCGTACTTCTCGGGGATCGACACCGCACCGGTGCCGTAGTCCTCGCCGAAGTTGTCCAGGGCGGCGGCGAAGCTGTCGTTGGTGAACAACACGTTGTCGATGTCGTCGTCGCCGGCCGAGAGGGACTCGGTCTGGCTGTCGGGGATGATGCTCGACGCACCGGCGCTGGCGACCAGGACGTGCGAGATCGTGTTGTTGATCAGCGTGATCGCCTCGGCGGGGGTGGTCAAACCGCCACCGAACAGGATCTCGACGCCGTCGAGGCTGACCGAGATGGAGTAGGCGCCCGCCTCGGCGAGGACCGTAACCGAGATGTCGGACGACCACGCTCCGGCGTTTGCGGCCGTGAGGACGATGCAGGTGTCGGCATCGGCGTCCTGGAGGTTGACCGTTCCGTTCTCCGCGTCGGGGCCGACGACCCTCTGGACGACGGCGCGGATGCCGCCCTCCTCGAAGAACGTCCTGATGTGCTGGTGGAGGGTGCAGTTCGCGTCGTACGAGCCGTACTCGGTCTCGAAGTCCTGCATGCTGCGGACGGCGACGGGCGCGGAGGTGCGGCCGCGCTTGGCGGTCCCGACCACGAAGAACGTGCTGCTGGGTGCGGTCTCGACGCCGACGCCTCCGACCCTCACTCCTGTGTTGACGACTACGCCGGGCATCAGTTCTCCTTCGCCACTTTCGACCTACTTGGCCTCTTCGACTTGTTCTCTTCCGGTTCCTCGGGCTGTTCGCCCTCGGTTTCGCCGGCCTCCTCCTCGGCCTGGGGAGCCTGTTCCTCGTCCTCCGCTGGCGCCTCGGACGGTTGTGCTTCCTCTTGCTTCGGTTCTTCCGGCTTCGCTTCCGCCTTCGGCTCTTCGGCCTTGGGTTCTTGCCTCGCGGACTTTATCACCACACGACCCTTCTTGACAGCAGCTGTCAAGGCGGGGTCGGAGTCGTCTGCCTCCGCGGTTGAACGGGCCTTCACGATCGCCCCGTTGGACGAGATGACGACAGGACCGTACGTCATGTTGAAGACCTGAACCTTTGCCACGCCGGAATCCTAACCCAGTCAAGCCTCGTCCGGTGAAAGGACCCCGTAGGTGACCATCGTCTGCGTCTTAGTGCCGATGTTCGGGTTGCTCGGCGTCGCCGTCGGGGTGAACAGGTTCGGGCGGGTGATCGCTTCGTTGAGCAACAGGGTGTAGGCGATGAACGATCCCGTAACCGCCCTGTCGCCCTTCACATACGTGATGTCGGAGAACTCTTCCCTCATTGAGGTCTCGTCGACGAGCAGGTCGTGCCCCTCGTCGTCCGCCGAGACCAGCGACTGCCTGTCGAGCAGGGCCGACCTGACGACGGTGGTCAGCCTGTCCCTGCTCTCCGTGGCGAGTTCGGCGTGATCCTGCCTCACCCAGATGTACGTCCGCATGTTGTACGCAACCCTGTACACGGGGTTCATGCCGTCGGTGTAGTCGATCCTGGTCATCGAGGGGGTCGCCAGAGCAACCGTGATCAGCATCGGCCAGTAGTCAAGGGCGGGCGGCTCGTACGAGAAGTACTTCTCGGGCAGGGGCAACCTGTCGGAGTCGAGTTGCCACAGGTTCCTGTACCCGTTGATGCGTTTCGGCAGATCCTCCTGGAGGTACGACGAGACGTACTCCTTCGCGGACCACGGCCCAGACATCATGGGAACAACGCCCTGAGGTCGGCGGTGAATGTGTTGGGCATGATGTGCGCCCTTATGCGGCGCGCCATCAACTGGGCGAACCCGGGCGGCTCGAACACGATCTCACGCTGGGGGAGTCTCGTCTTGGTGCTCCCGTACTGGTGGAACTTCGCCACCCTGTTGGTGATCGTCAGCCTGGCGTCCTTGGCGCTGATGTCGCCACGCCCGGCGAGGACGGCGGCCCTGAGCGAACCGTTGTTCACGAGTATGGGGGCGACCGGCGGGTAACCGTTCCTCGCCCTCCACGCGCTGGTGAACGGGGACAGCGGTTGCCACCCGCCGACCATCATTCCCTGCGAGTCGAAGTTCTGTTGGAAGGCCGTGCGCAGGTAGTTCACGCCCTCCTGGAGGGGGGCCCTGTACGAACCCATGTTCTTGCGGGCGGCGGTGATGGAGTCGTAGTCGACGGTCACCTTGATGGAGACGGTGCTCATACCTTCTTCCGCCTGAACCTGTCGAGGCCGGCCTTCTCGCCCGGCATCAAACCAATGTCGGCGACGGTTGCGCCCCTGTTCTGGAAGTCCTTCAGGCCGACGACGTCGTCGGTCATGTTCTGCATCTCGCGGGAGGCGGCGCGGATGAGGATCTGCTTGATGTAGGCGTTCTCGGCGATACCCGCCTCGTAGGTGACCTCGATCATGTCGCCGGCCCACACCGAGTAGAGGTCAAGGCCGTACTTTCTGACCAGGTACTGCTGCCCCTCGTTGAAGGTCACCGGGCTGGGTGCGGGGTAGCCGAAGGGGTGGAGCAGGACCTCGGAAACCGAGGTGATCGGGGCGTTCGCCAGATGGATGGTGTATGTGGGCATCAGGACGCGGATGTTGGCGTTGGTGGTGTCCAGCGCCCTGTCGTAGAAGTACGCCTCCGTGTTGATGTACAGGGTGTCCTCGGGGACGATGTGCGTTTCGGTGAACTCCCTGATCTCGACCGGCCTGTTGATGTACGCCTCGATCTCGGCCTGCAGGCCAGCAATCACCAGTTCGGCCGCGTCCTGCTGCCTGTTCGTCAGTTGCCGGTCCATGTAGGCGGCCAGCTCGCGCACTGTTACGAGCATTTCTGCCTCCTAATCAGCGACCGCGGAGCCTGCGGGCGACACCTCTCAGGGCGCGGGAAAGCAGTCCGCCCTGCCTCCTGGACCTGTTGCTGTTCCTCGGGGCCCTCGTCCCGGAGGTCCTCGGGGCCGCCGTCCCCCTCGGGGCGGTCGGGGTGCGCGGGACTGCGGCTCGTGGCGTGCCGCCGCCAGCCGGCGCCGGTGTCGGTTCTGGCCCGCCGGGCGGGTTCTCCAGCGTCCTGCCGGCACCCGTCCCGGGGACGGGCGGGGCCTGGAGGCTCTCGCCGGGTGCGCCGAAGCCGACCGCGTTCGGCTCCCTGCCGCCCGTGTCATACAGGACGCCGGGGCCCATGATCATGTCCCTCTCGGTGTCTGCTCCAACTCTTGATTGAGGCACTTCTGCGCTCCTCCGTCGGCTCGGCGTGGTCGAGGACACAGTAACACAAGCGACCGCCCGCTCAGTTGTCCCTGTTAGCCGGCCTCTCGAAGCGCATCTCGCCGGCGATGGCCACCCCGGGCTTCGGGGCCTCGACGGGGACCCAGCCCCTTGAGTAGGAGTGCTCCTTGATGGACTTGCGCTTGAGGTACTGCCCGTCGGCCAGGACCTCGTACTCCTCGCCCGTCATCACCAGCATGTTCTTGATCGCCCGTGCGTCGTACTTGCCGGACGCGGCGACCCACTTCAGGAGCGAGGAGAGCTTGGTGGCCACCTGCATGCCCCTCGCCCTGTTCAGCCGGACATGGAGGACCATCGCGTCCACCTCGTCGCAGGAGACCCAGACGACGGGGACGTCCTCGCCGACCTTGGCCGAGACCGGCCTCTCCTCCTTTGCGATGACCCACCTGAGGTTCCCGTCAATGATCGTCCTGTCCTCGGCCCGGACGACCAGCGGTTGCAACCACCCCCAGTCGGACATCGACTGGATCAGGAGTCTCTCGTCGGGGCGCAGCAGGTGGGTGGTCGCCCAGCGGGCTGGCCTCAGCGAGTTGATGTTCACGGTCTCAATGTTCATGTCATTCACCCTCGTGTTCCGCGGCGTACTCCTGCTCCGCCGCCATCTTTCTCTTCCAGTCCTTGGTCTTCGGGCCGACGGGCCTCGCCGACGTCGTGTGGAACTCGTTCATCACGAGCGTCCTGATGAGCCACGAGATCGGGTAGGAGACGGGGTCGTTGATGTGCTTCTTCCTGAAGTCGGCCACGGCCGCCATCGCCGTCCTCCTGATGCCGGGGGTGAGCATGTTCTCCTCGATGCACCTCTTCACGCCGTCCCACCCCTCCGACGCGTAGTCGTTGATGTAGGCGTCGACGTCGAACTCCGGCCACAGCCTGTACTGCGCGTCGACCTGCGGGAAGCAGTCGTACAGCCTGTCGAACCACCACGGCTCGGCGGCGGTGTAGTCCCTCAGCCGGCGTATGGCGACGGAGTGGAGGGGGATGCCCACCCTCTGCACGCCCCCGACCATCGCGGCGACGTCGTAGTACTCGCACCACTCAGCACCGTGCTCCTCCTGCAGGAACTTGAGGACATCGGCAGCCACCCAGTCGTAGATGGGTTTCGCCAGCATGAGAGGTATGGATTTCTGGAGCTTGTAGGGGCGGGTGATGTAGTTCTCGTTGAGCTTGTTCACCACCGAGCGGAACCTGACCATTGACTCGTTGGCGCGGACCCCCGTGATGAAGGCTGTGCGCCCCCTCTTCCCCTGCATCGTGTAGTAGTCGATCGGTTCGGGCAACGGCTTCGTCGCCGTCGCCCCGAAGTGCCCGGCGTGGATCGCCCACGGCGGCATGGGCCTGATGAGTCTGCCCTCGAGCCTGCGTTTCTCCGACCACAGCAGGACGTACTCGCGCTTGCCCAGCACCCAGCACTCCTGCCCGACCGGCAGGCAGTACCACTCCATGTCCACCCAGTCGTAGTTGCGAACCCTCTCCACGAAGTCGACGACGAGAGGGCTGACCATCTCCTCGTCGCGGAAGATGACCTTCACCGGGCCGAGGCCGCGCTCCTCGTGGACTTCCTTGGCGAGGTACAGGACGGCGGTCGAGTCCTTTCCGCCGGAGAACTGGACGCACACGGTGTCAAAGGTGTCGTACACGTGCCTGATGCGCTCGCGCGCGGCGTCAACACACGACATGTCAAGGAACATCCTCTGCCTAGACATCGCCATCCCCCCTCGCCGCGGCAATCTCTGCGTCGGCTTCCTCCCACGTCATCTGGACGATCTCGGGCCTCCGCCCGCACGCCCCGCACAGACCCCACCTGCCACCGTTGTAGTGACCCTTGTGCAGGCGACAGCACTTGACGACGACCTCCGGGCCGAACCTGTCAACAAGTTTGTTGCGCCAGTAGTCGGTCAATGCGGTTCTTCCTTGTCGCTGGGCGACCCGTCCTGCAGCCGCACCGTCAGGTTGGATGGCCACCCCGACACGGACGTCGTGGTGCCGAACCGAGGCATGACGTTGCGGTCGTACTTCTCCACCTTCTTGACACTCCCGTCGGGGAAGAACTCAACGCTCTTCACCAGAGGGCAGGCGGTCGGGCCGTGCCTCTCGCCACCGCAGTATTCGCAACTCTCGCACATGTCAGACCTCGCTGTGTGCGTCAATGAACGACATCACCTTGGAGGCGATGGTGTCGCCGTCGTAGGCGGGGTTGGCCCTCAGCCACTTCACGAAGTCCCACCACCTGCTCATCTGCGCGTTGTCGTCAAACACGAGGCTGAACGAGAACACAGCCTGCTTGGCCCCCGTCCCACCAGCCGCGGCCGCACCCTGGGCCGCGGTGGCCTTCTGGTCAACGGTTGAGGGGGCGGCGTACTGCTTGGACCCGTCGTCCCTCGTCTCGACGGTCATCTGGGGAACGGGGTCGACGAGCACGGGCGGGATGTAGGCACCGGCCGCGCCGTTGCCGTTGACGGAGCTGTACAACTCCTCGATGTCTGTCCCGATGGAGGCGACCTCGTACTCGTCCCATCCGACCTGCTCGAACAGTTCCGGGAACTCGTCGAACACGTTGGAGAGGATGTCGTGGAGGAGGGCGGGGTCGGTGCGCCCGAGGTCCGCAACCCTGTTGTCCACGAGTGCGAACGCGGCGGCGCGCTGGTCATCGCCGTCCATCTGCACGGCGGCGATGTGCGACCAACCGAGTTTCTTGACGGCCTGCAGCTGGTGATTGCCGGCGACGACGACATAGGTGCCACCGGGCTGTTCCTTCACGACGATGGGCTTGACCTGCCCGAACTCCCTGTAGGACGCCGCGATCGCGTCGACGTTACCGATGCGCGGGTTTCCGGGCAGCGGCTCGAGGAGTTCGACAGGCAGGGCAAGATCTGCGAGGGACGGGTTGATGTTGTGGTTCACGACATCACCTGCGCCCTGACGTTTGCGTTCAGAGTCCTGAGCGCGTCGATTGACGACCTGATACTAGCAAGCTTCTCCCTCTTCGCCCTGAGCAGGCCGTCGGCGATCTTCCAGTCCATGTGGGCGTCGGAGATCTGGTAGTCGGCCCACGCCTCCCTCTCCTTGATCGAGCCGCTGGCGGACAGGTATGCCTTCGCCCACTCCCCCTTGAATCTGGCTTCCTTCTTCGCGGCGTCGAGGGACAGCGTCTCGAAGGCCTCGGTCTCTGACTCCAAGTCGCCGACGAGGCGGAGTATCTCCTCCTCTACCTCGACTTGACTGATGGGTGTTCCCCTGCCGTTCTTCATGTTCATCCTTTAGTCGTCATTGGTATTGAATCTTGTCGAGCGCGGAGAGGTTCTCCTTGGGCCAGTCGTGTCTGGCCCGCCCGAGGAGCGCTAGCCCCATCTCCTGGAGGATCCACGCGTCGCACATGTCCTCCGCCCCCTTGCCGGACCAGACGATTCCCGTCCTGGCCGACACGGAAGACACTACCTCGCTCTTGCCGGCGTTCCCCTTCCCCGTGGCGAACTTCGCCCTACATGTCGGGGGAACGTCGACGTACGGCACCCGCGCCTCAAAGAGCGCAACCCTGAAAACGCCGCCCAGCTCCCCGAGTGCGTGGGCGTGCGAGTTCCTGGAGGAGAACGAGTACCCCTCCACCACCACGAGCGGATTGTCGCAGGACAACACGAGCGACATGACGGAGTCTCTGATGCCGACGAGCCTGGCCACGCCGGTCGACGCAACCGAGACGGCGGAAGTGCCGGACGGCGTCGCCACCCCCGTTGAGGTGAGGCTCAGGTCAACGCCGACGACATCCATGCGCTGCGGATCGTACCAACTAACGGCGTCGCCTGTCTAGCCAATGCCGTGAACCCAAACTGCTACATTTCCCACGACAACACAAGTCGTCAGAAGGAGCAAACTCATGTCCGGGATCATCCCCAAGTCAATCTTCACCATCCAGGCCGAGGGAAGCCTCAGCGTGGCCGACAATGTCCTGCGCATCGTCATGCCGTGCGACGGCAAGATGACCAACGCCACCGCCGGCCTCAAGACCGCACCCACCGGAGCGTCGTTGATCGCCCGCATGCAGGCCGCCACGACCACCATCGGAACCTTCACGATCCCCGCCAACGAGTTCTCGGCGACGGCGACCGGAACGATCGCGGATGACGGTTTCGTCTTCCGCACGGGCAACATCATCGACATCGACGTCACCCAGGTCGGCTCCGGCACCGCCGGCGCGGGCATCCTCGTCGCCATCTCGTACGTCGGCGTCGCCGACTGACCACAGAAAGCGGAAAGGAACACCCGATGTCGGGAATCATCCCCCCCTCAATCCTCGCCCTCAACTACGCGGTTGACGGTGAGTTCAAGAAGTACGTGAACGTCTCGTTCCCCTTCCGCGTCAAGATCGAGAAGATCTGGTTCACCGCCGACGACGGACTCAGCGGCGAGGACGACGACGGTAATCCGTGGAGCACCGAACGCATCCTGCGCCTCGGGGCCATCAAGACCCGCAACGCCAAGAACACCGGCGGCTTCGTGTCGGACAACAACTGGGTCTGGGGAGACATGGCCAGCAACGACAAGCCGACGTGCTGGTTCGGCAACCCCGACTTCCGAGACGACGAGACGGGTGCCGGAAGCGGCAACAACCCCTACGACCAGCAGGTGCAGCTCGACGACGTCAACGACACGGTGGCCGTATACCGCAGCACCACCAAGTCCCTGCCTTCGGTTGAGGACATGACCACGTGGTGGAACTGGGACACCGGCCCGCAGGGCTACAAGACCGACCTGTCGGTCATGAACGAGGACGAGTTCCTCTCGCTGTTCGTGTATGCGGACGGCGGCGACTGGTCGGAGTACACGCCCTACACCGGCACGGCGACGATCTTCGTCTCGTACACCGGCGTCGGTGGCAACACACTCACCGCACCCGTCCGCATCTGGGACTGACAGAGCGCCGACCCGACAAGGCACGAGGAAGGGCCCCCGGGGAACCGGGGGCTTTTCCTTTGCCCCTGTAGCATCGCCGCCATGAGCAAGTTCCCCTACGTGTACGCCTGGAACACCGGCCGAGTGCTGGACGACGGGTGGGCCGACATCAGGTTCGTCAGGTCTGAGACCAGCACCCGCGACGGCGGTCTCACGCAGGGCGAGGCGCCACCCGAGCAGGACGTCTACGGGTGGTGCGAGATGGGCGACGACGGGCGATTGGTTGCCCACTACCACAGGGAGGAGGTCTTCGGGCCGTACGAGAACATGACGAAGCTGTGGTTCGCCCTGTTCGACGGCGCCCACCTCGACCCGCCGCACTTGGCCCTGCTGGCCTACGCCGACGGCAGGTTCCCGACGGGGACCGTGCTCACGGAGCAACAGTTCGCCGACGCTGGGGTCAAAAAGGACGACCTGTTCGGTTTCGTGGCGAAACTGACCTGGCGGAAGGGCGACCCGATCGTCCAGCAGATCTACACCCACCCCGACTGGCGCAGGAGGAGGATCATGATCGCCATGTTCGGGGTGGCGGACCTCGTGAACTCGTGCGGCGGCTACAGCCCCGGCAAACTCCTGTATGGGGGAGAGATAACAACGGAGGACGGGGAGCGGGTGCGCGAGGCGTTCAACGGCTCTTCCCGCATCGTCCCGAGGATTGGCTCCTTCGACGGTCAGTCGTAGGCGTGTCTCGCCAGGCCGAGGTCGAAGGCGAGCTGGGGCTCGTTGCCGATCCTGCGGTGGCACTCCCTGCAGACGCACATGAGGTTTGACTCCTCGAGTATTGAGCCGCCCTGCGAGCGCCTCACCAGTTCGTGGACGTCAACCGACGGCCTGCGGATGTAGACCATGAGGTTGTCGTGCGCGGCGAACTTGGGGCACGCCTCGCACCACGGGCGCTCCGCCAGCAGACGGGCGACCAACGGCCTCCGCAGGACGTACTCGGCCTCCTTCTTGGCCGAACGCCTCCTCAATCGTCCAACTCCTCCGACAGCCTGTCGACGTCGATCTCGGCGAACTTCCACTCTCCGCCCAGCGACGCCCAGAGCGCGGTGTCGATCTCGGTCGGGTTGATCCCGACCTGTTCCGTCATCTCCCGGTGCTTCTCGATGGCCCTGCGGAGGATGGGCCTGTCCGGCTCCGTGTCATGGTCGTCGTGGGCGATGTTGATCCGCTCGCACTCGTCGAGCCTCTTCTCCACGTGGTAGCGGAAGCGGAGGACCTTCTTCCTGCGCTCGTCCGACGCCGCCTGCGCCTCGGCCAGCAGCCTGATGCCGTCCTCGCCCAGTGTCCCGTAGATCTCCCTGTCCCTCTCCTCGTGGGCCTCGATGTCCCTGACCTGCTGGTCGAGGTTCCTGAGCAGGGCGATGATGTTGATCATCCACCTGTCCCTGTTCTCCGAGAGCCTCAGGTACTGCCTCTGCTCGTCGGTGACCCTGTTCTTGACGTCGTCGGCGACGAGCCTGGCGAAGGTCTCGTCGGACATCATCGCGTCACCTGCCCCAGGCGGGGCACGTCGGCTTGTAGGAGCACCAGTCGCAGAGCTTCGTCCTGTTGGTGCTGAAGTTGTCGGTCTCGCATGATTCCTGTAGTTCTTTCCAGATCCGTGCGACCGTGTCCCGGGTCTCCGACCTGAGTTCATCGGTCGGCTCATACACTACTCTCGTGCCCTTGCCCTTGAGGTAGATGAGTTCCGACGAGCCGACTTTCACCCCCTTCGTCTCCTCGACTAGGTCGGCGTAGATCATCAACTGCAACTTCTTGTCCCTGTCGTACGGTGGCTTGGACACCTTGCCCGTCTTGTAGTCGCCGATGGTGGCGACCCCGTCGGAGACCGTCCACCTGTCGATGAAGCCGAGGATCGGGACACCGGCGACATGTCCCCTGACCTCGTCCTCTATCCCGGCGAGCTCGAGGCCGTTCGGGTCCTCTAGGGAGAAGTAGTTCTCGACGCACTGCCAGGCGTTCCACCTCATCATGTGCTGTGCGTACGGCGACAGGCCCAGGACATCCTCGGCGTGCTTCTGCCACTTGTCGTGCCAGATCTGTACCATGGTCGCCCTGGCGAACGCAACCGTCCTCGAGCCTGCCTCTTCCTTGAACAGGGCCTCAAGGACCTCGTGCGTCATGTTGCCGATCGCCTGCGCCTCCGTCTGTTCGTCGGGGATCTTGTCGATCCTGCTGAGCTTGAACTTCAGGGGGCATTGCAACCAAGTGGAGACCGACGACGGCGAGAGCCTCTCGGGCATCTGCGCCACGGTCACTCCTCCCGCATGGTTGCGCCGAGCTTGATGCGCAGGATCTCGGCGACGCAGTCCTTCAACTGCGCCTTGGTGGCGGTGCCACGCTTCGGCTTCGGCTCCCCGGGGTACTTGTCCTGCCACCACTCGGCCAGCGCGGCCTTCTCGCCCTTATCCATCCCGGACAGGTGTTCGTCGAACGTGGCCCAGAGCTTGTCCTCCTCGGACGGCTCGGCGGGCTTCTCCTTCGTCTTCGGGGCCTGCTTCTCCGGGGCGGGGGTCGGGGGTTCGTACGCCTCGTCGGCGTAGATGGCGTCCTCGGTGCGGGCGAGGTACAGGCCGAGGCCGATCTGCTGCAACGCCTTCTTGAGCGCGTCGGAGACGGCGCCCTTGAACTCGTCGCCGAGGTCGACGATCTCGCCGGACTTCTTGCGCTTCACCTGCTGCCCGCCGACGCCGTCGTAATGGGCAATGATCCGGTCATCCGACTTGGCGTTGGGGACGGCGACGGTGACCCTGACGTGGGCGACGACCCAATCCGGGTCGAGGGAGTCCCTGCCCACGGAGACGATCTCGCTCGACCAGTTGCCGACCCCGACGACCTTGTTCATCTTGTTGATGACCTCGGCGATCGGGAGGTAGGTGAGCGACCGTCCGCTCTTGGTGACGGTCCTCTCCATCTCCACGGGGAATGGGTCGGAGAGTGCTAGGTACAGGTCATTGTTGTTGTTGTTGTTGTTCATGTCATTCCTCCACTTGCTCGTTGTCTTTGTCCGAGAAGGCCGTGCCGATGTTCCTGACCACCAGCGACGTCTTGGGTTCGCCGACGTCGCAGTACTCGTCGGCGACGATTCCGATCTTCGACAGGTTCTTGACCCGCCAGTACGAGACGGCCCCGTAGGAGAGCATCTCCAGCATCATCTCCTCGGTCGTCTTCATCCTCTCGCCGGTGTCCATGTCGATGGACGAGGCGACGATGCGATCGACGACCTCGCGGGAGATCTCTTCGTGCCTCCACGCCTTGCGCGGGGCCCCGACCTTCTTCTCGATGACGCTGTTGCCCGTCGCCACCTCGGGGTCGTCCCCCATGAGGGCGACCAGCATGGCGGAGCAGTACTCCCACAGCTCGGCGATCGCTGACCTGATCTCATGGATGTCGGCGATCAGGGCGGCGAGGCCGTCCTTGTCGCCCGACAGTTCTTCGGCCTTCGCGCGGGCGTCCTCAATGAGGGACTCCACGGAATGGCTCCAACCGTTGTCGGCCATTGTTCCTCTTTCAATAGGTTACGGGTACTTCAGACGATGATGGTAGCACGGGTTCTCTGCGGAAGTCCAAGCCCCGCAAGAAAAGTGTAAGCACCGACCACGGAGTCCACCTGGTCGTCGTGGTTGCAGGCCTCCGGGAAGGACGACATTTCGTCAAGCCACTCGGTCAGCCACGACGCCGAGAGAACCCTGACATTGCCGTTGGCGACGGCCGCGGCGAACGGCCTCGCCCTCGTCTGCTTGTCGCCCGTGGCCCGTACGCCCATGAAGTCGTAGCCGGGCACGACGTACCGGGCGTACTGGTCCAGGAGGTTCTTGCCGGCCGACCCCGGCTCCTGCTCGACCCTGATCGACACCGTCGGGCCATCCTCGGCGGCAGTTTCCGCTATGAGCCTCTCGACCGCCTCGCCCTTGGCGCGGATCCTCTTCACGTCCATGACCCAGGCGATGCCCTTGTCGAACATCACGAGCGTCCCGACCGTCCAGTCGGGGTCGGGGTTTGAGTACGACGGCTCGGTGGCGGCCATGTCCCAGAACCTGACCACCCTCGCCGAACTGGTGGAGAACTCGGGGACGTCGAACGGGTCAACGATGACGAAGTCCTGTCGCTGGAACATTGACCCGAGCGAGGTGACCCACCAGTCGCCCTCCTCCAGCCTCTTCCTCTCAATGGGGTCCAGTTCGGACAGGGCCCTTCGGTAGGACTCGGGGTCGATTCCCGGGTTGTCCGTCAACTTGGACGGGACGAAGATCCTGCCGTGCGTGGGACCCTCAACCAGAAACCTCTGCCTCACCCAGTTCGGGGCGGGGTTGGAGGCGCACCTCATGCGGAGCGGGACCTGCGACAGCGGGCCCGAGGACGGGCGACGGAGACGGGAGAAGAGGTAACGGTAGTCGGACTCTCGGATCTCGGTGACTTCGTCCATCCCGATGAACTGGACCTCAACGCCCTTGTAGCGGAGGTAGTCGTCCTTGTTGTTCAGGTAGCCGAAACTGATCCTGGCCCCTGACGGGAAGGTCGCCGTGTAGGTGTTCGCGTTCCAGCGGACGTCGTCGTAGGGGGCGATCCATTCGCGGAAACGATCCATGAGCGCACCCGGCAAAGTCAGGTCCTGGAGGGTGCGGCGGAACAACAGGGCCGAGTAGCCGGGGACATCCACGTACTGCATGGCCGCCATCAGGAGGGCCGAGGACTTGCCTCCGCCGGCCGCCCCTCCGAACAGGGCCTCCATGGCGTTGGTCCTCAGGAACACCTGCTGCTGGACGGACGATTTCTCTGGGCAGTACGGGGGTTCCTTTGGTTTGAGGAACCTCAGTACCTCCTCCCAGTCCTTGGCCATGGTTCTCCATCTACTAGCATCTGCCCTGCCCACATCCCCTGCGAATGTAAGGTGGTAGCGTGAGATTACCGCGCCGCGCGTTGCGAAAGATCAAAGACCAAGTCGGACCGAGGAGGTTCATGGCCTACCTGCTCCTCGGCGTCTTCGTGGCGAGCGTCCCGGTCGGCGTTTTCATGATCCTGCCGGCCGCCGGGTTCATCTCTCTCGGATGTTGTGCGTTCGTTGCGTCCTACCTGCTCGGGGCTGACTGATGGCTTGGAACTCCGGGAGCAATAAGTCCCTCTCCAACGAGGGCTCCAAGGCGATACCGGCCGGCGCCCCGGTGTCGACCAACCCCACCTACATGGTGAGGGGATACCACGACTCCTGGGACATCGAGAGGGTGTATCGGGACGGGGTCAAGAAGGTCACCTGGGTGTACCGTTGCATTGACGCCATCGCCGGGAACCAGGCCCGCCTGCCAATCATGGGCAGGGAAGGGAACAAGCCCGACGGGAAGGTCGTCAAGGACGCCGCCGTGCTGGACATCCTGAACAGGAGGGCCAACGCCGGCGAGGACTCCTTCGCCTTCCGCTACAGGCTGTCGGCACAGCTCCTCACGTCAACCCGCGGCGGTTTCGTCGAGATCATCAGAGGTAGGGGAGGCGACCCGGTCGCCATCCACCTCCTGCCGCCGCAGTACACGTCGCCCATCCCCGACCCCAAAAAGTTCGTCTCGAGGTTTGAGGTCAGGCTCCCCAACATGCCCATCCAGTATGTCGAGCCCGAGAACGTGCTGTGGTTCAAGCACCCGCACCCCCTCGACCCGTACCTGTCGATGACCCCGCTCGAGGCGGCGGGCATCGCCGTGGAACTCGAGTCGCTCGCCAAGTTCTACAACAGGAACTTCCTCGTCAACGACGGTCGCCCGGGCGGACTCCTCGTCGTCAAGGGCGACATGGACGAGGACGACAAGGACGAGCTGAGGTCCCGCTTCAGGGGGAACATCGGCAAGGCCGGCGGCACATCAGTCATCGCCTCGTCCGACGGGGTGGACTACGTGGACACGGGTGCTTCGCCGAGGGACGCCTCCTACATTGAGATGAGGCAGATCTCCAAGGAGGAGATCCTCTCCGCCTTCGGCGTCCCCGAATCCGTCATCGGCAACGCCTCCGGCAGGACGTTCTCCAACGCCGTGGAGGAGACCCGCGTGTTCTGGCTTGAGACGATGCCACAACACCTCGAGATGCTCGCCCGCGGCATGGACGCCCTGCACCCCGACCTATACTTCGACTTCGACGTTTCCAACGTGCCGGTGTTGCAGATTGCCAAGAACGAGCGCGAGCGCTACCTCATGCAGGAGTTCTCGTCGGGCCTGATCACCGCCAACGAGTACAGGGACGGGACGGGCCGCAAGAAGGTCGAGTCGGAACTCGCCGACTCAATGCTGGCGAACCCCAACCTCGCCCCCATCGGCAACACGGAAAAGAAGCTCGAGCCACCCCAGCAGATGGGCGGTATGCCGGGGGCGATGCCACCCGGGGCACCGGTCGCCGACCAGACAACACCCGAGGGGGCGGCGGCCGAGACACCCGAGGAGATGATCCAAGCACCCGAAGCAGGGGAAGGGCCGGACACCGAGCTCTCCGCCTCGGCGAGCGTCGGCCAGTGGGGGGTCAAGCAATCCCCCGCTAACTCAATGACCGACTCTTGGGACACGAAGGAGCTGGCGGACGCCGACAGGTGGGCCGAGATCCTTGACGGGAACCTGGAGAGGTTCTTCGAGAGGCAACAGCGAGTCGTGCTCGAGAAGGCCACCGGGGCCAAGGCCCGCAAGGCGATGGCATCGGAATCCCTGGTCGTTGATCAGGTGTTCGACACCGAGGTGTGGAACAGGCAGATGAGGGAAGACATCAGGCCGCTGATCAAGTCCATCGTTGAGGACGCCATGAGGACGGCCAACGAGCGCACCGGGATGCCCATGGAGCCGGACGAGGAAGAGGTCGACCAGTACGTCAACGATCAGATGGCGCGCGTGGAGAAGTCCAACGACTCAACCAAGGACGAGATCGCCGCGGCGATCATCACGGCGGTCGCCATGATGAAGGACAACGAGGACGAGGGTCATGTCCTCCTGAAGGCCGCAATCATCGCCATCTTCGCCCACCTCCTCGCCAAGAGGAAGAGGGTCATCGCCGAGCACGAGGCACAGACCGCCTACAACGCCGGGATGTGGTTCGGCGGCAAGCAGGCGGGAGCGGTCGGCAAGCGGTGGGTGACGCGCAAGGACCAGAAGGTCCGCTCCGAGCACCGCCTCCTCGAGGGCGACAGGATCCCGTTGGCAAACGCGTTCAAGGTCGGACAGTACGAACTGAGATTCCCCGGCGACCCGACGGCCCCGCCACACCTGACGATCAACTGCCGCTGCAGGCTCAGGTTCGACGTCCGCTAACCGCCGTAAGAGGCGAACCTCTTGAGGGTCTCAACCTCGGAAGACGATTCCTCGAGTGCCGTGCGAAGCCTCTTCACCTCCGCAATCAGTGCGGGTAGGTCAACGACAAACAGGAGTTCCCTCGCCGAGAAGGAGTCCTTCGGGTCTCCCCACAGGACCAGGTTGACCCTCGCCTCCGCCCGGGAGACGATGTCGTCCTCGCCTACCACGAACCGACCGATTCACCCGCGGCCTGCTTGGACGCGACATACCTTGCCCCGATCCAGTGGGCGACATTGGAGACGACACCGTTGCCGCACATCCTGTAGCGATGCGTGTCGGCCATCTCGACGAGTTCGCCCTTCTCGGTGATGCCGACCTCGGTCCAGCCCGGCTCCCATCCCATGAGCAACTCACATTCCAGCGGGGTCAGGCGCCTCACTACCAGTGCGTTCGAGTTTGCGGTCATGTCATTCCCTTCTTTGTCAATCATGTCTATGGCGGGCAGCCCCGCCGTCGTGCCGATAGTACCCGTTCCTGCCGGGTCTTGCACGATTTCCGCGAAGACCTGGAGGTGATTGCTGTCGACGGACTGGTTGTTGACCTGCATCTTCGTACCCATGTCCGTGGTGAGCGTGCCCACGGGGCCTTCGCTGATCAGGACATGGGGGCGGACGCTCCCGCCCTGCCCAGCCCTGATCGTGTTGGCGATCCCCTCCTCGCCCTGTTCTGCGGTCATTCCTCCGTCCCTTCCCCTGAAAGACACAGGCCACGACCTGGTCACTATGGCGAGGCCGCCCTGGTTGACGCTCGGGTTGAGACCGTCGCCGAAGGCGTCGAGCGTCTTGGTCACCTGCGTCTCGTTGACGTAGTAGCCGCCGTTGGGCCTGTCTGGCTCCCTCGGCGGTGCGCCCATGATGTTGTAGGCGATGACGTGGACGTCGTGGCCGTGCATAGCGTTGAGGGTGAATGACTGCCCGTCGTCCGACACGACGGTGTTCCCCTTGCTCCCCTGGAAGTTGAGCATCTGGACGCGCTGCATGACGGACTGTGGCTGGCCACCGCCCGACGGCGAACCGCCCGTGAGGGTGAACGCCAGGTCGGGCGAGAACTTGGGGGTCTGCTCCGTGGTGAAGGCGATCGCCTGCGGCTCCTCCGACTCCACGGCCTCGCAGACGACGGCGTGGGACGACTTCGAGGCACCGGCCCTGAGGGCGTTCTTGACCTCGCTCTCGGCCCAGTTCTCCTCGCGCATCGACATCGGCTCGAATAACTTGACGCCATCCGGGAGTGGGTGTACGACACCGACGGACTGCCTCGTGCCGGCCCTCAGGGAATGGTGTAGTTCTTCGGCGATGGAGTCGTTGTACTCGTCGTAGCCGTAAACGTCGCTCACCCCTCCTCCGCATCCTGTACGACTGCGTTGGTTGAGTTGTGCTGGCCCTGCCAGCCGTGCCCGAAACCCCTGAGCGTGGAGGCGATGGGCGAGCCGTCGACTTGGCACGGCACTTCCGCCTGAACGATGAAGATCTGTGCGTGGTGCGACTGCGGTGACGGCCTGAGGGCGTTCACGCACAGCGCGGTGTCCGTCGGGGTGGCGTGGAAGTTGTTCGCCTTCGCATCCTCCCTGACCGAGAACGCCTGCGGGAGTGCGTACACCTGGAGGTAGCCGGACATCATGGACTGGTTGTTGCCCTGTCCCTTCACCAGGTCGGAGACCGTCAGGGCGGCGACCGTGTCGTCATCGCCCTCTGGCGGCACCCTTTCGTATTTGGTCATCGGGACACCCCGTCGCCAGGGATGTCGTGGATGATCATGGGGACATTGTTGCCCCCCGTACCCATCATCTGCGTCAGCGTCGGGTAGTAGTCCTCGAACATCCTGAAGTCGTCGTTCCGCTTGCCGTCGAAGCACAGCACGTAACCGACCGCCTGTGCGCCGGTGGTGTCCAGCGTGTACATCGGGTCGCCCGGCTCGCCTATGCCGAAGCCGTTCTGCTTCTTCTCGATCTCCCGCCCGTCCTGGATCGGCACGGCCTGCAGCACCGCGAACAACTGCCCCTTGTCGGGCATCCTCTGGTCGGAGCCCTTTGCGGTCAGGGTCGGGGCGGTTTCCCCTCCGTCCCACCAAACGGGCTGGACGACGAGGTCGGTCCCCTCCTTGTAGTCGCGGGCGAGGAGTGCCTGTGTGTGTTCGCTCTCCACGTAGGAACCGAAGTTCTGCCTCCTGAAGAGGGACGGGTCGTTCTCTTCGCTGGCCACGATCACACGATGCAGGACGAGTACGTGGTGCGAGGAAAGGGTCGGCGAAGGCCCGTCGTCTGCGTAGACGCGGATCGCCTGCCCCATGTCCGGCCACGGTGTGAAACAGTTGTTGTACCCATCAGATGTCGGCACCGTCGTCCTCTTGCGGTTGCACGAGAAAGTTGGTGTTGTGCATGCCGTTCTCGGCGTTGAGCGAGCCGGCGTACCCCGGCATGATCCTGACCTCGTCCCGCTGGTTCTGCTGGAAGAGGACGGTCGACCTGGTGTCGTACATGACGGCGTGCCCGCCGCCCTCGGCCCTCAGCGTCGGGAAGGCCTCGGTCGACGCTTGGTGGTCAAGACCCTGGGTGTGCGAGAAGCCGATCGTGTCGGCGATCCGGTCCTGCTGGACGACGAGGTTCTCCCCCCTGCTGGATGGGACACCGCCGTCGCCCCCGCTCCTCAGGCAGGCGGCAACCCCTGCGTTGTCGATCAACAATGTCTCGGACCCGCCGCCGAGCGTCCCTCCCGAGGCGCGCAACGCCCCGACTCCCTCGGCGTACTGGGCGAACCTGTTCTCGGTGAACGGGAGCACCCCCTCCTGGACGGTGAGCACGGTCGCCCGCGATTCCCCGGAGTTGTCGAACGCGTTGAGGGTCGGGCTGACCGGCTGGTCGCGCCACGTGTCGTCGTCCGTGTTGGACGATGCCCGCTTGGATTTGACCCAGGCGGTCAGTCCTCCGTCGGTGATTCCTCGTCCGGCTCCTGGGCCGCTAGAGTCGTCAGAGCCGTCCGCAACGGTTCGGGGAGCTCTCGTCCCCGCCTCTCGGCCCGCCTGATGATTCCCTTGGCCGCCCGCGCACTCAAGCAGTAGCGGCGCAAGCCCTCGTGCCACGGTTCCAGAACATCCGACAACGTAGATACGACGCCGTCGTTGGGGAACTCCGAAACGTTGGGCATCGGCAACACGCCAGATGGCTGTCCGCTTTGGTCCCACCAGGACGCCGGACTTGGCCCACTTCTGCTTAGGGGGCAGCTCGACGAGTGCTCCTGTGATTCCCCACAGCACGGCAGCGAAGTCGGCTCCGTTGTTACTAGATAGGGCGCCGGGGACGTTCTCCCAGAGGATGTCCGCCCCGATTTCGTCGGAGATCCGGCACTGCTCCCAGAAGAGCCCTGAGCGAGATCCATCAAGTCCCTTACGACGTCCGGCAACGGAGAGGTCCTGACAGGGACTTCCTCCTGCCACAATGTCTGGGCGGGCGATGCCGTCTGCGATGAGTCGTTCACGGGTTACCTCTCTTACGTCGTCATAGATGTGGGTGTGTGGCCAGTGCTTGCGCAGCACCATCTTCGCCTTGGGGTCGATCTCGCACAGCGCGACGACTTCCATCCCGGCCCGCTCAAGCCCGAGATCTAGTCCGCCGGCGCCGCTGAAGAGCGAAAGAACCTTGGGTCTGTTCATGTCACCTCTCAGTGGTTAGGTAGGTACTGCTCCCCCCGACAATAGCACCCGGGCGGAGGTTCGCAAGCCGTTTGGCGTCAATGATTCACCGCCGCGAAAGCGGTCGCGAACACTACCACTTTTCGGTTTCCGATGGCGCGAGCGACCGCGGTAAGTTCGGTGTCATGTTCTCCTCCAGCGGCTCCGGATCATCGGAAACGATCCTTGACGGCGTCTCGATACTGAGGGCCGACAGGCAGCCGTGCATCATCTGCGGCCACCCGACGGGCGACTGCGTGAGCCATTCACCCGACGCCCCTCCACCGCCCAGCATCCGTGTACAGTTTGCCCCCTTGGCGGAGAAGACCGCGGAGGAGCAGATGGTCCGCGTCGAGAGGGACGTCTACCGGGAGGTGGCCCTTTCCTCCATGACGAAGACCCGCGTCCTCGTCGCCAAGGCGGGGGCATACATGCCGAAGAGCAAGGCCGAGGAACTCGGCATTATCTGACGAAACAAGCAAACCAACAATCAACACAGCAAGGGATGGCAGGCCAATGGCACTCTCCAAGGACTTCGTGTCCTCCTACACCAACCGTCAAGCACCGTGGGGCTTCAGTGGCCTCGGCGAGATCGTCTACCTGCGCACGTACGCGCGCGACGTCGAGGGGAGGAAGGAGACCTGGCCCGAGACGATTGAGCGCTGTATCAACGGGGCCATCCAGATCGGTGCGAACCTGACCGACGACGAGGCCGAGAGGCTCTTCGACCACATCTTCAACCTCAGGTGTTCGCTCTCCGGGCGCGCACTCTGGCAACTCGGTACACCGCTCGTCAACAAGTACAACGGGACCAGCCTCAACAACTGCTACTTCGTCAACATGGAGAAGATTGAGGACTTCGAGCTGCTGTTCGACTACCTGATGCTCGGTGGCGGTGTGGGCTACTCCGTGGAGCGTTCCCGCATCCACGAGATGCCCAAGGTGAAGACCGGGGTGTCCATCGCCCACGAACGCACCAACGACGCCGACATCATCGTCCCCGACAGCAGGCAGGGGTGGCGCAAGCTCGTCCACTCCGTGCTGAAGTCGTACTTCTACACCGGCAAGTCGTTCACCTACTCGACGATCCTCGTCAGGGAGTTCGGCGCACCCCTCAAGACCTTCGGCGGCACCGCCTCCGGCCCGGGCGCGCTCATCGACGGGATCACGGACATCTGCAAGGTCATGGAGGCCCGCGCGGGCAAGAAGCTCAGGTCGGTCGACGTCCTCGACATCTGCAACATCATCGGCAGGATCGTCATCTCCGGCTCGTCCCGCCGTTCTGCCCAGATCGCCATTGGCGATCCCGACGACGTCCTGTTCCTCAGGGCCAAGAACTGGTCCAGCGGCTCCGTCCCGGCGTGGAGGGCAAACAGCAACAACAGCGTCTACGCCGACTCCTACGACCACATCCTCTCCGAGTTGTGGCGCGGCTACGACGGATCGGGGGAGCCGTACGGACTCATCAACAGGGGTCTGGCCAGGAAGGTCGGCAGGCTCGGCGAGAACCGACCCGACCCGACAATCGACGGCTTCAACCCGTGCGCCGAGATCGGCCTCGCCGACGGCGAGTCCTGCAACCTGTCAACCATCTTCCTCCCGAACATCAACTCCAAGGACGACCTGCTGGAGATCTCGCGCCTCCTGTACAAGGTGCAGAAGGCGGTCACCTCCATGGAGTACCCGTACGAGAAGACCACCAAGATGGTCCACAAGAACCGCAGGCTCGGGCAGTCGGTCACCGGAGTCCTCCAATGCACCCCCGAGCAACTCTCGTGGCTCCCCGAGGCGTACGACGCCCTGAGGCAGTACGACGAGTGGTTCTCGGAGCAGACCGGCATCACGCCGTCCGTGAGGCTGACCACGGTCCAGCCGTCGGGAACACTCTCGCTCCTGCCCGGCGTCACCCCCGGCATCCACCCCGCCTTCGCCAAGTACTACATCCGCAGGGTGCGGTTCGGCGCCGCCGATCCGCTCGTGGACAAGTGTCGCAAGCGCGGCTACAAGGTCGTCCCCGACGTCGGGCTCGACGGGCGCGAGGACCACACCAGATGGGTCGTCGAGTTCCCGTGCCAGTCGCCCGAGGGTTCCGTCCTCGCCGCCGACATGACGGCCGTCGAGCAACTCGAGTGGGTCAAGCGGATGCAGACGGACTGGGCCGACAACGCCGTCTCCGTCACCGTCTACTACCGCAAGGAGGAACTACCCGCCATCAAGGAGTGGCTCAAGGAGAACTACGACAACAGCGTCAAGAGCGTCTCCTTCCTCCTGCACGCCGACCACAACTTCCCGCTCCCCCCGTACGAGGAGGTCAGCAAGGAGCAGTACGAGAAGCTCTTCTCCAAGATCGACTTCTCCGTCGCCCTCTCCGAGGAGGCGGGGCTGATGTCCATCGACCTCGACGACTGCGCGACTGGGGCCTGCCCCGTCAAGTGACCGAAGTGCCGTTCTCTGAACTGAACACCTCCCGTGCGTCGGCGATCCTCATGGTCGCGGCGCGGGAGGTGGCGACGAGGGGTCTCTGCAGAGGGGCGGTCAGGAACAGGGCAACGGGGACGGTCAGCGTCGTCGGGGCGATCATGGTCGCGTCCGGCGTCCCGTGGAAGAAGTTGAGCGATGACCCAGAGGCAATAGCCACGGACGTCCCGCAGACGACACGCCCCGCCGCTCTGTTGGCGTGGGAGTGCGTCGACTCCGAGACGGGTGACATCTACGCGTGGGAGGACGACCCGTCCAACACCACGGAGGACGCCGTCATGCTGCTCCGCGGTTGCGGCGACACGATGGCGATAGCGAACGGCAGGAAGCAGTAGCCCGAGAACGAGGAAGGCCCCCGGATTTCTCCGGGGGCCTTTCCTTCGGGGGATCGCTCCCCACTCACTCCGTCTGGGTCAGTCGGGTGCGCCGGTGGTGAAGTCCACCTTGACGAACGCCTCGGGACGCTTGACGGCCAGGGCCAGACGCTGCTCGGCGAGGATGACGATGGCGTTGCGGACGAAGAAGTCCGCGTGCTGCTCGCTGATCCTGATGTTCGCCTGCTCGCGGTCGTACAGCTGGGCGCCGGTGCCGAAGGCTCCGACGAGAGCCGTGCCCTCGGGGATGGCGGGGGTGTCGATGACCGGCATGCGCCAGATCCTCGCCTCGGAGCCGACCTGCATGGACACGGCCATGAGGTAGGTGCCCTGCGTGTTCTTGGTCAGCTCGATGTCTTCCCAGTCGTTCGGGTGGAGAACGACGCCGGTCGGCTCGTAGTAGGCCAAGAACGCCAGGGTGGCGGCGCGGCGAAGCGCGTCAGCCTTGGTGTCCGGGACGGGGGTCGTGGCTCCATCGGCCCATGCGTACTCCTGCACGCCGGGGGTCTCGAGCACGCCGAGCAGGTTCTCGCCGGTGCCGTCGCCCTGGAGGATCTGGTAGTCCTCCTGCAGACGGAGACCGTAGAGGAGCTCGTTGTCGATGATCGAGCGCAGCTGGGGCTCGTCGGCCAGCACGTTGCGGTGCGCGGCTTCCCAGTGGGCCAGCGTGCGGACGGGGGCCTGGTGACCCTCGAAGATCATGGACGACTGCGGCTTCGAGGCGAAGGCTCCACCGCTGCGCTGTGCCACGGGGGCGGCGGCGTTGGTGTCGCGGTAGCCGGTTGCCGGATCCACCGGCGGGGTGGTGAAGCCCAGCTGGCGGAAGTACTCGATGACGGCCGCGGTGGTGGTGCGGGCCGGGAAGAGGTCGCGGACGCGACGGGTCCTCATCGGCGGGATCACCAGCGGGTCGCGCTCACGGGTTCCGAAACCGGTGAACGAAAGGCCGGTCGTGTCGAGCAAGCCGCTGTACACGTCCTTCTGTCCCCAGCCGGATCCGGTGATGTCTCCGGAGTTGAGGATGAACGGGCTGGGCATGTTCGCGCCGTTCTTGCCGCCGTTGAGCGACTTGAACTCGGGCGAGTCGATGAACAGCTGTCCGAGGCTCTTGGCGCCGTACGAGGGGCGGGCCGCCGAACCGGCGGCCGCGGCTGCTCCAACCGAGTCGCCGGCGGGCTCGCTCGACCACGAGCTGACCTCTCCCATGGACTCGAGGCCCTCGATCAGGCCCTTGATTTCCTTGATGTCGCGCATGTTGGCGTCGAAGGCCGCCTTCTGCTCGGTCGACACCACGACGGTGCCTTCCTCGACCTTGAAGGAATCGGCGATGGCCTTGTTGTCGGCCATCTTCTTGCGAAGCGCGTTCTGCAGTTCGCTGATTCGTGCTTTGTCGTTGGACATGGGTGCTTTGCTCCTGTTTGTTTGTTTGCGTTCGGTTTTCCGACTCAGTGGCTCAGGTCAGCACCCAGCCGTTCCTTGTCTGCCCCGAAGAGTAGCAAGACGTGTGGCGTGTCTAGTGGAAAGGTGCTATCCCGCACCGATGGTGTCGGGGACCGACTCGACCGCCGAGGTCGGGATGTCCGCCACGATGCCCTTGCCGATCTTCTTGACCGATTTCTTCGCCCTCTTGAAGTACGCGGCGATCTTGGGGTTGGATTCGTCGAAGCCCGACCCCTCGAGGGTCTGACCCCCGCGGGCGGCGAACTCGTACAGCCTCTGCCTCGACTCGGGGGACAGTCTGACGTCCTCGCCGAGCGACGAGTAGAGCGACGACCTGTCGGTCTCCGCATCGGTGGCTGCGACCCTCCTGCCGCCGGACACGTGGTGGCACCTCGTGCTCTCGAAGGCGTTGTCTTGGTCGGCCGTTGCGGGGACGTCGTACTGGGCCTCTTGCTGGGGGTCGACGTCGGGGACGGCCGCCATCATCGGCATCTGCGGCAGACCGCCGGCCTGCTTGGCGAGTTCCTCGTCGAGGAGTGCCATCTTCTGCTCGGGGAACTCACCGTTCTCGATGAGCCATGAGTTCTGCCCCCTCGTCTCCGTGGCGAGGGCGAGACGCGCCAGGGCGTCCTTGACCATGGAGCGGTGGGCCTGGTAGGCCGCCTCCTCGCCGTGCCTGTCAAAGCCGCGCCCCGTGGCGGCATGCCCAAAGGCGTCGTGGACGGCGCGGAACATGTCGTTGGTCTCGTCCGACCAATACGGGTGGCCACCGGTCGCAGAACTCTTCAGCACCTTCAGGACACCGTTGTTCTCCACGTCGTCCATCATCTCCACGGCGTCGGCATACGGGTCCTCGTCGACAAACTGGACCTCCACCCCGAGGTCATCGGTCAACATGCGGAACTGCTCCCTGATCTCGGCCTCGAGGGCGTCGTAGGCGGCCTTCGCCTCCGGCGACCTGTCGGGCAGGCCATTGTAGGCCTTCGCGATCGCGGCCCTTTTCTCCGCCGGTACTGCCTTCACCTTGCGGTAGTCAATGCCCGTCTTCGGGAGGGCGTCAGCAAGAGACTCAACCGGCTCGGCGACGAGCATGTCCGCCCCGTCGACACCACTTACCCTCGTCTTCCTCGGCTTGGAGCGAGGCGACCGGCCCCGTGCGCCCCTGTCCGCCCCACCGAAGTAGTCGCTCTCGTAGTCATTGGTGAAGGCGAGTTTGGCCTTGCTGATGAACTCTGACCACTTCTTGGGGTCGTGGACAACGAGCACGCCGTCCTTGAACGCGGCCATGGTCGTTGGGGACGAGTGGTTTTCGTTGCTGACTATCTCCAGGTCGTCGAAGATGTCGTACTGCAGTCCGTACAGCACCGCCCTTGCCACGTCGATGTGGGTGTCGATGACGACGTCGTCGGGTACTCCGCGCCCCGTTTCCTTCTGCCTGGTCTTCGCGTCCGACAGCGCCTTCCCGAGCGAGACGTCTGCGAACCTGCCCTTTACCTTGTAGCCGGCCGCCTTGAGGACGTCGATCTTGGAGTGGAAGCTCTTCGGCCCACCGTCGCCCGTGCTGTCCAGGACGATGTGGAAGCCCTGCTCCGCGGCCCTGGCCATGGCAAGCCTCTGGATGTACGTGGATTCGGAGTGGACGGCGGACGCCGCGGCGGTCGGGTCCATGCCCGCGTCCGTGAGTTCCTTGACGAGCGAGTCGAACTCGGGGATCATCTGCTTGATCTCGTCTGCGTCGAGGTGGACCGCCTCGCCACGGGATGGCGTGTCGAAGAAGCCGCCCTGCCTCAGGAACGTCTTCCCCGAGGCCGGCCCCCCGCCCATGAACCACACGGCGGGTTTCTCCTGCCTCTTCGGCGACCACTTGCCGCCGCCGAACAGGATCGACTGGATGATCTCCTCGTGGAGTGCCTTCCTCTCGGCGGGGATCTCCCCGGAGCCGATCTTGAAGTGGTCGAACGTGCTGCCGATGCCGCCCCCGGGGGCGGTGCCGAGCTCCTTCAGCGTGGTGACCCTGTGTTCGCCCTCGGGCATCGGAGCCTTCGGGTAGGCCCTCTGCGTTGCGACGAGCGAGTTGTGGTTCACGCGTTGGGGCTTCAGCCTCCTCAGCCTGTCGGACGAGATCCTCTTCGGGACGTTCCCGGTGATGCTCGGCTTGAAGTCGGGGCGCGTCGTCCTCCCCTCGGAGATGCGCGACACCGTGCCCTCGATCTCTCTGGACAACCTCCTAGCCCTTGCCCTGCCGGCGATGCCGCCCCCAGCCGAGACGCGGACGGTCCTCTTGCCGCGCCTCGAACCGCCGGAGCCGGCGACGTCCATCGTCCTCGCCCTCGCCGCGCCCGACCTAGCGGCGCGACCGAGGAGGCTGAAACCGACGAACCTCCTCGTCGGCTTGCCCTCGTCGACCCACCCGTCCCTGTCTGCGTCGATCGGCTCCTTCTTGGTGGACTGACCACCGGCCGTTCGTTCTTTCCAGGGGTGGCCCTTGGGCAGGAGGTCGTTGTCCGTCGTGTATCTCGGGTTCTTCGGCCTGCCCGTCTCGAGCATCACCAAGAACGCGTTCACCCTGCCCATTCCCCACTGCTGGCGGGAGGAGACGTCGGGTCGGTGGGACGAGCTGAACGCCCCCATGCCACGCCTCATGACTGCCTTGAGCGTGGCGGACGACGTCCTCGACCACTTCTGCTTGCCCGCCTCGCGCATCTTGGCGTTGTGCTCCCTCGCCTTGACGACGAGTGCCTTCTGCTGCTCCGCCGAGAGCACGATCCCCGATGCGCTCCTCGCCGAGGCGGACGAGCCGGGCTTGTTGACGGAGGAGCCCGAGATCCTCTCCGAGGGCTTCGCCGGCGTAGCGGCGAGCCTTCTGGCGGACTTCTTGCCGCTGAACCCGGCGGCCCTCAGTTGCCTGCGCACCTCCCGCTCGACCCTCGCCGACTCGAGGCGGCTCCCCGTACGAGAGTACGCCCCGTATCCCATGTTCCTGTCGAAGGTGACACCGGTGGTGCATGGCATCCACGCCTGCCTTCCCGACGGCGTGGTGTACCTCCTGATCCCCGTACAGCCGACCTGCCTAGCCCGCATCCTCGCCGCGTCGGGGGAGGTGTACACGTCGGGGTCGCCGACCTCTGGGGTGAAAGGCGCGAACGCCTTGCCCTCGGCCGTCAGCGTGATGACCCCGGACGGTCCCGAGGCGTAGGAGTCGCCCATCGGCGACGTCGGCTTGGCGGGAGGGGCGGAAACGACACCCAGACCCGGTACGCCCGTCATTCCGTAGGACCTCTCCACCAGGTTCTCCCATCGGCGGACACGCCTCTTGCGCCTCCTGCCCGACGGCGAGACCCCGCCCTTGTCGGACACGGACGACTCAAGCCACGAGTCGCTCTCCGCTGAGGCGGAAACACGCCTGAGTTCCTCGGGCGACGAACACGGCATCCAGCCGCCCTCCACCTCGTGCGCCCCCTCGCAGCCCGTTGACCTCGCCGCGGCGACGGCCTGCTCCCTCGTGAGGGCGGTGCGGTCGTCGCGCCGGTCGACGGGCTTCACGACTTCCTCCATTTGGCCTTGGTGACCTCGGCCTTCCTCGCCTCCGCCCCCTCGAGGGGTGCGACGGAGGCGTGCAGGTTCTGTCCGTTCCACCTGTCTACGTAC
>Ga0315909_10000499_pt1 | contig 52764 bp, 46 predicted proteins | sample LakEriMetagenome_11_FD_203527 | JGI IMG/M metagenome (GOLD analysis project Ga0315909, IMG submission 203527) | Freshwater fungal communities from buoy surface, Lake Erie, Ohio, United States - Buoy 2 MA125 | ecosystem: Environmental > Aquatic > Freshwater > Lake | place: USA: Lake Erie, Ohio... | reverse complement strand
CGTCAAAGAGTGGGCGTTCAGAGGTGATCGCTGGGAGGCGATCAAAGTTCCATGCTGGCGGGGGCGATGAGGTTGCCCACTCCAGCGTGTTCGCCTCCCATGGGTCTGGACCTGCATCTTTCCCGTTTCGAAGCGAGATGTAGATGTTCCAAAAAAGTGGGAGCGTGCTAATCCCAACAAGGAACCCGCCAACGGTTGCGGCGAGGTTCAGGTCATTCCAGCCGGCGGTTGGCGAATAGTCCGCAATGCGGCGTGGCATCCCCATGAGGCCGAGCGTGTGCATAGGGAGGAAGGTTAGGTTGAGCCCGATCATCGCGATCGCAAAGTGCAGCTTGCCGAGACCTTCGTCCAACATCTTCCCGGTCATCTTGGGGAACCAGTAGTAGAGGCCCGCCATGATCGCCAGGAAGGAGCCGCCGAAGAGGACATAGTGAATGTGCGCAACGATCCAGTAGGTGGCGTGCACCGCGTAGTCAACCGGAACTGAAGCGCTGAAGACACCATTGATTCCGCCGATCAGGAACATGGAGAGGAAGCCGAGGGCGAAGAGCATCGGTGTCTTGAGAGAGATCTGGCCCTGCCACATGGTGGCGATCCAGTTGAACATCTTCACACCGGTCGGTACGGCAATGAAGAATGTCATCACGGAGAAGAACGGAAGGAAGACGCTCCCTGTGGTGAACATGTGATGTGCCCAGACAGAGAATCCGAGTGCGCCGATCCCCGCAGTGGCGAAGACGAACGCCTTGTACCCAAAGAGTGGCTTCCGACTAAAGACTGGGATGATCTCTGAGATCACGCCCATGCCAGGCAGCACCATGATGTACACCGCCGGGTGGCTGTAGAACCAGAAGATGTTTTGCCACAAGATTGCCGAACCGCCTGTGGTTGGATCGAAGAAGCTGCCGCCGAAGTTGCGGTCAACAAAGAGCATGATCAGCGCGCTCGTGAGCACGGGGGTCCCCATGAGGACGAGCACACTCGTGACAATGATCGTCCAGACCATGATCGGCATACGGAAGAGGGTCATCCCCGGCGCGCGCATGCGGAAAACGGTGACCAAGAAGTTGACCGCTCCAAGGATCGAACTTGTTCCAACCAAGATGACCGCCATGATCCAGAGGTTCATGCCGGGCCCCGGGCTGTACGTAATGTTGCTCAGTGGCGGATATGCAGTCCACCCTGCATCCGCAGCGCCGCCAAGGAAGAAGCCAGACGCAGCGATCAGCCCAGAAAACGGAATCATCCAGAAGCTGAGCGCGTTGATGCGCGGAAATGCCATGTCTGCCGCGCCAATCTGCAGTGGAACGATGTAGTTGCCGATCCCCGCAAGGAACGGAATGATCACCCAGAAGATCATCACTGACGCATGCATGGTGAAGAGCTGGTTGTAGACGGATTCGTCCATGTACTGAAGGCCTGGCTGCGCAAGCTCGGTTCGCACGCCGAGTGCGAGCAGTCCACCAATTGCCAGGAAGATAAATGAGCTGATCGTGTAGAGGATGCCGATCTTCTTATGATCGGTTGTGGTCAGGTAATCATAGAGTCGCGACCCCTGCAGCCCCGCCGCTCGCACTGTTGTCGTAGCCATGCGACCTCCTTCCTGTACCCGTTAGTTTGCCGTGATTTCAAGATCGGCGTACATCCCAGAACTGAAGTGACCCGCAATGTTGCAGAGCACAACGTATTTACCTGGTTCGAGGCTGAGGGTCAGCGTCTTTGTTTCGCCAGGTGAGAATTCGGGCTGCTCGCCGATCGCATCGAGCGCGGCCTCATCAAGGCGACTCGTGGCGGCATCAACCTGGCCGAGTAGCTCCTCGCCGCTGAGCTCTGAGCGGACCACGATGAACTCATGCGGGATGTTGCCGGCGTTCGTCAGACCGAAGGTCACGTCGCCAGCGGCAGTGGATGCAGCGCTCAAGCTGACCGACCACTCCTTTACCTCCGCCGTCAGGTCTGCCTCAACCGCAACCGGCGATTCGCTCGGTGCAGGCTCTGGGGTCATCTCAACGAGCCATGCGTTGTACTCTTCGCGCGTCACAACTCGTACGGTGAACCCCATTGCGTGATGCAAGAGTCCACAGAAGGCGGAGCACTGACCGGTAAATGTGCCGAGCTTGTTCGGCGTGAACTCAAAGTAGTTCACCTTCCCAGGGACTAGGTCGCGCTGGAAGAGGAACTCGGGGATGTAGAAGCCGTGGTTCACGTCTTGTGCAACAAGCGTCACCTCAATGCGTTCATTGATTGGCACCACGAGTTCCGGATAGTTCTGGGCGGTGCCGTAGATCTCAATCCCCTCGGCTGGGTAGCCGAACTTCCACTGCCACTGATAGCCAACAACTTCCACCTTTACCGAAACCTCTTCGGGCTTGCGGGCGTCGACAACGCCGAGCACCTGTGATGACGCGAAGAAGAGGCCAACAACCGCAACGAGGGGGATCACCGTCCAAATCACCTCAAGAACGAGGTTGCCGTGCGTTTGGGCAGGTAGGCCAGCATCGTTTGGCTTACGCCGATACTTGATGACCGACCAGATAATCAGCCCTTCCACCAGTACGAAGACGAAGGCCGCCATCACAAAGACGAGCACGTAGAGGTTTTCAATCAGGAGACCCTCCTCTGTCACAGCCGATGGCGGGAAGGCAGCCTGGCAGCCGCCGAGCACGAGTGCCACGGCGAGAAGGGCGATCAGCGCTGCAGATTTACGCATCTGAAAGATTGTACGCCCGACCCCCAAAGTCGGCAGGGCGCGTCAGCGTGCGCCGTGAAGGGTTCTCGGGTCGATCACCTTGAGCGCCTCGGCGCGCGCTGTTACCGCAGGGAGGCGTCCCGCCCCGACCCCTATCCTCGCAACCTGAGCCGCCTTGGCGTCAAGTGTTGTGACCAGTTGCGGCAGCTCTTCGGCAGAAAACTGAGCGCGATACTCGGATACGGCAGCTGACTTCCGGTCCCACGTCCCGTCAATCGGAGAGAAGGTGTTCGGCTCATCGGTGTAGAAGAAGACGACGGCGCGCAGGTCGAACGGCGGCGCAGTACGCCAAGCCGCGTCCACACTCGCGCTGCTCGACGGCAACTTCGGAATGCCGAAGAGGATCGCCGCCTCCGCCGCAACGGAGCCGACCTCCCAGTGATCGCGATGCGCTTCAACGCTGAGCCACGGATCTGCCGTGAAGATCACGTCTGGTCGGAAGTCGCGGATCTCACGGAAGAGGTGGGGGCGCACATCGAAGCGACTCCAGTTCCCCGCATCCGGAAATCCGAGATGCGTCAGCTCGTTCACCCCAATGATTGCGGCTGCGGCACGCTGATCGCGAAGCAGTGATGCAGCGGCATCTTCGTCACTAAGCGTCTCGTCGATCACGCCGACCAGGTCGTCCAACACCGTGCAGTAGCGAATGGCCGCCCCCGCATCGGCAAGGGCGGCAAGCGTCCCCCCCGCCGCGATGTCGGCGTCGTCGTAATGCGGCTGGATGACCAAAATTCGGCGAGCGCCGTCGAGGCCGGGCACTGGGAGCAACGACGGAATCACGAGTTGTGCTGGATCGCGTCTCATACACGTGAGGCTAGTCGTCCATCGGGGACGGCGCGGCGGCAGACGAGACTGGCGCACCTGATGAAACAACTGATGTGGAGGGGTGGGCAGTCGATACCCTTTTCGTGAGAGGTGGCGAGCGCCGACTCCACAGTTGAGACGGAGGGGTCAGAAATGGTCGATCAGGCGGCACTCGCGCGGCGATTCCCGAAAAACTTCACCTGGGGTTTCGGAACCGCCGCCTACCAGATCGAAGGCGCCACCAAAGAGGACGGTCGCGGTGAATCCATCTGGGATCGCTTCGCAACGATCCCAGGGAAGACGCACAACGGCGAGAGCGGCGAGCCGGCCTGCGATTCGTATCACCGCTGGCGCGAGGACATTGCCGTCCTCAAGGAGCTCGGTGCAACGGCCTATCGCTTCTCCATTGCGTGGCCGCGCATTCTGCCAAACGGCACTGGCGCGGTGAACCAGAAGGGGCTCGCTTGGTACGAGCAGTTCGTCGACGGACTGCTCGAAGCGGGGATTGAACCGTTCCCCACGCTCTATCACTGGGATCTGCCGCAGGCGCTGCAAGACCGCGGCGGTTGGCCGTCGCGCGACACGGCGCAGGCGTTCGCCGATTACGCGAGCATCGTGATCGGCGCACTCGGCGATCGAGTAACGCGCTGGTCAACGCTCAATGAACCGCTCTGCTCCGCGTGGCTCGGTTATCTCAGCGGCGACATGGCACCAGGGATTGAAGACGCACAGGCTGCGTTTTCCGCCTCACACCATCTGCTGCTCGGTCACGGGTTGGCTGTACGTGCCGCCCGCACCGCACGGCCGAACCTTGAGATGGGCATCGTTATGAACGTGGGCCCAGCAATCCCCGCAAGCGACTCTCCCGAAGATCGCGACGCCGCCCGGCGTGCAGATCTCACCGACAGCCACTGGTTCCACGATCCGGTCTATCTCGGTAGCTACCCACAGGAGGTGATCGACTTCTCCGGCGTGACGATGCCGATTCAGTCTGACGACATGAAGATCATCTCCGAGCGGCTCGATTGGCACGGGCTCAACTACTACTTTCCAGCGAAGATCGCGGACGATCCGAACGGCGACGGTGCGCGCACGCACTGGGGCCACATCGACGGTCCGAAGACGGATATGGGCTGGGGCATCGACGCGTCGGTCATGCGTGACTTCCTGATCAAGTTGAAGACACATTGGAAGACGCCGAAGATCTACATCACCGAGAACGGGTCCGCGTGGCCAGACAGAGTCGCCTCCGACGGACGCATCTACGACCCTGAGCGCGAGCAGTATCTGATGGAGCACCTTAACGCCGCCGCCGAGGCGATCGAGGCGGGCGTCGACCTGCGAGGTTACTTCGGGTGGTCGCTGATCGACAACTACGAATGGGCTTACGGCTATGCGAAGCGCTTCGGGTACGCCTATGTGGACTACCCCACGCAGAAGCGCACGATCAAAGAGTCGGGACGAGCGTTTTCACGATTGATCAGAGCATCCCGCGGAGCCTGATACTCAACGACTACGTTGCGATTCGGTTTACGACTCGGTGTGCTCCGGTTGTCTCTGTACGGAGGCGATCCCTGAGAAGAGGAGTGGGATCGGCCCAACAATGATCCCTATCGCGCTGGCGTACAACGCGGCGTGAAGCCCAAATCCCTCGGCGATGATGGAGCCCACCACGGCGCCGAGCGGCATGCCGATCAGCATCACCCACTTCATTGAGGCGTTCATGCGCCCGAGCAGTGCCTTCGGTGTGACCAGCTGTCGATACGTGACCTGATTTGTATGGAAGAGTGCGGCGCCAAAGAAGGCGACAACTTGGAAGAGCACTGAAAAGAGTGCAAGGGCGAAAACGCCCATTGAGACATCAAGCAGCGCAAATCCGAGCGGCATGGATGGGAGCAAGAAGCCACCAAGGATGATGGACCGTCCAACGCCAATCCTCTCAGCGATCGAGCGTGCAGAGAGCGAACCGATCAACAGTCCGAGCACCCCCGCGCCGAGGATCAAACCGAGCAACTCTGCAGGGAGAAGCAGCTCGCGGCGACCGTAGGCAATGAGCACCGCGCCGTTCGCGATCGCGCCGAAGAAGTTGAAGAGAAGTGCGGCAAGTGCATTGCCGCGTAGATGCGGATGCGTCAACACCCAGTGCAAGCCCTGACGAATCTCGTCTCGCAGTCGCGACGGAGCTGTTCCTTCGATCACAACGGGCGGCACTTCAACATGCTTGATCTTTCGCAGCATCAGCGCGCTGATCAGATAACTGAACGAGTCGAGGAAGATCGCCAGCGGACCACCGAACCTCCCGATGATCACGCCAGCAATTGGTGGTCCTGCAACGCTCGCCCCTGAGTCAATCACCATGATGCGGCTGTTCGCCTCCGCAAGTCGTGGCCCGCGCAGCAGTTCTGGAAGATACGACTGGTTCGCCACGTCATAGATGAGCGTCCCTGCGCCAATGATGAAAAGCACGACATAGAGCACGGGCATGGAGAGCGCGTTCAACATGAAGCTCAGCGGCACGATCAGCAGCGCAGCAGTGCGTAGAAGATCCATTAAGACCATCACGGGCCGGCGGGCGCGGCGATCAAGGAGCGCACCAACGGGGAGACTTAGCAAGACGAACGGCATCAGGAATGCCGCCTCGAGCAACACGATCGATCCGTTGCTCGCCTGGATCACGTCAACCGCAATCAACGGAAAGGCGATGTGCGAAACCTGCGATCCAAGGATGCTGACCGCCTGCGCGCCAAACAGCAGACGCACATCCGCGTCACGAAACGGATCATCCGCGGCGAGGCGGAGGCGCGAAAGGAGTCCAGTCATCGCTGCAGCATACTAGTTCGCACTGCAACCAATCCTGTATAGTGGGGATATGCCAGCGATCACGGTGCCAGACATCACGCTCCTGCCGCGCGCGAGCGTTGCCGACCTGCTCACGGAGAAGCCGCGACCGGTGGTCTCGCTCACCACCGCACCGAGCGGCTTTGAGGGTGAAGGCTTCCCCGTCCGCCGGGCCTTTATGGGCGCGCCGCTGAACCTGATCGATCCATTCATCATGCTCGACCAGCTCGGTGAAGTTGAGTACGCACCAGGCGAGCCGAAGGGGACGCCGTGGCATCCGCACCGCGGATTTGAGACGGTGACCTACATCATTGATGGCATCTTCGATCACCGCGACAGCAACGGTGGTGGTGGTCGCATCACCAATGGCGACACACAGTGGATGACGGCCGGCGGCGGCATCTTGCACATCGAGACGCCACCAGAGTCTCTTGTGATGAGCGGTGGACTCTTCCACGGATTTCAACTCTGGGTGAACCTCCCGCGCGCTAAGAAGTGGTCGCCCCCTGCGTATCAAGACATTCGATCTAAAGAGGTGAAGCTGCTCGCCTCTACTGATGGAGGCGCACTGTTGCGCATCATTGCGGGTGACGTGGCTGGCGCAACAGGACCCGGCTCCACGCAGACACCGATCGCGCTCGTGCACGCCACGATCCAACCTGGCGCAGAACTTGACCTGCCGTGGCGACCCGACTTTAACGCGCTTGTGTACGCGCTCTCTGGTCGCGGAACGGTTGGCGCAGAGGCCGTTGCGATTGAGTCCGGTCAGCTCGCGGTCTACGGCGCAGGCGGTCGCATCATCATCAGGGCGGCGCAACGACAAGATGCGCGCACTCCGGCGCTGGACGTGTTGATCTTAGGTGGTGAGCCGATTCGCGAACCGATCGCCTGGCTCGGACCATTCGTCATGAACACACGCGATGAAGTTGTTCAGGCGTTTGAGGACTATAAGGCTGGAAAGCTCGGGGTGATCCCTGCCGCGCACACCAGCCCACACAACACTCCAACGAGCGTCGTCGAGTCCGAATAGTCACGCCTAGGTAGATCTCCGTGGAGCTCTTCCTCCTTGGCGCGGCACTCGCCTTCTCCATCAACATCGAACTCGGCGTCGTCAACGTCATGATCGTGCGCACCGCCATGGATCGTGGCGCTTTGCCCGCCTTCTTGATCGGGCTCGGTTCATGCATTGGCGATCTCATCTGGGCGTGTGCTGGTGCGCTCGGTGTCAGCGTGCTCCTTTCGTGGGAGCCAGCCGCCTGGCTCCTCTGGCTCGGCGGGAGCGGCGTCCTCTGCTGGTTCGCCGCCGCCGCACTTCTTGACGCGGTACGTGGCGGCAGCATTGATGAGTCTTCACCACTTCGTCGCGCCAATGGAGTCCGCGCGATTGCGCTCGGTCTCGGTATTGCGATGGGGTCGCCGACGCTCATCCTCTGGACCGCAACCGTAGGCGGCAGCATCATTGCGGCCCAAGCTGCCGACCTCGGCGGATTCGTTCCATTCATCTCTGGCTTCGGCGCCGCAGCGGTTGCGCATGCGGCGATCCTGTCCGGTGTGGTGGGGGCAACGCGGCGGTTCACAGGCCCACGAACGGTCCGTGCTGTCTCACTGATCTCGGCACTCATGTTCGCCGCGTTCGCGGTCGGGATCTTTGTGGACGGCGCGCGACGGCTCCTCCTCCCACTGCTCGGCTAGCCTCCCCTTCTTGGCTAACGAGGCAGAGGCTGGCTCTGGTATCGTGCATGCATGACCAGCACGCAGCTCCACGCACTTGAGGGTGAACCGTCAATCTGTTGACGCTCGCATCGCGCCAATATTGATTGAAGTCAAAACCCATCAACGAGTAAGGAGAGCAAAATGAGCAAGGTACCTCTCGATCCAACACCAAAGTTCCAGGAGTACGCCACTCCAGGCGCACTCGTCTCCACCGAGTGGCTCGCCGCAAACCTGAACACACCAGGGTTAGTTGTGGTGGAGTCAGACGAAGACACGCTCCTCTACGAGACTGGCCACATCCCAGGGAGCGTCAAGGTGGACTGGCACACCGATTTGAATGACCCAGTGTCGCGGGACTATGTCGGGCCTGAAGGCTTTGCGGCGCTGATGTCACGCAAGGGGATCAACCGCGACACCACCGTGGTCTTCTACGGCGATAAATCGAACTGGTGGGCCGCCTACGCCCTCTGGGTCTTCCGCCTCTTCGGCCACACCGATGTGCGCCTCCTTGATGGTGGCCGCCAGAAGTGGGAGGCAGAGGGTCGCGAGATGACCAAGGAAGTACCGACGCGCGCGGCCACCAGCTACCCGCTCTCCCCACGAAACGACAGTGAGCTTCGTGCCTACCGCGAGCAGGTCATTGAGCACGTCAGCGCCAAGGGCTGCATGGTGGACGTCCGTTCACCGCAGGAGTTCAGCGGCGAGCTGACACACATGCCGGACTACCCGCAGGAGGGGACGCTCCGTGGTGGCCACATTCCAGGAGCAAAGTCCGTCCCGTGGAAGCGAGCCGCCAACGATGACGGCACGTTCAAGGGAGTTGCCGAACTTCGCGCCATTTACGAAGGCGAGAAGGGCCTTGCGGCGGACGATGACGTGATCGCCTACTGCCGCATCGGCGAGCGCTCAAGCCACACCTGGTTTGTGCTCACCTATCTGCTTGGCTTCAAGAACGTCCGCAACTACGACGGGTCGTGGTCCGAGTGGGGCAACGCCGTTCGACTTCCGATCGCCGTCGGCGCCGAATAGGCTACGCGCACGCATATGTCGGACGCGACCGCAGCGCAGCTTCCACCCGGACTCGCTGCAGTCGCCGCCGACTTCGCCGATACACCACGTGAGATGCGCCTTGAGTTGCTGCTCGAGTACGCAGATCGCTTGAAGCCACTCCCAGAACCGTACGCGTCGCAAACTGATCTGATGGAACGTGTTGAGGAGTGTCAGTCACCACTCTTTGCCATTGCAGAGGTGAACGGTGACAGCGTGCAGATCCATGCGACGGCGCCGCAAGAGTCGCCAACCACCCGTGCGTTTGCAAGCATCATGCAGCTCGGCCTCAACGGCCTTACGCCAGAAGAGATCCTCGCGGTGCCAGCCGCCGCTCCATTGCAGCTGGGCCTGACGGAGTTGGTCTCACCGCTTCGCATGCGCGGCGCAACAGGGCTGCTCGCACGGATCCAGCGGCAGGTGCGCGCCGCAATCAGCGCCTGATCGGAACCGCTTCCTGATAAGGGGATTGCGCTAGACCGCTTCGCGCGTCCGTTCTTTATTCTTTGCCGCGATCTTGATGAGGTCGCGCGTTAGGCGATCCATCTCGCTGGCAGGTAGCGAAGCACCAAATCGTTCGGCAACAGCGCGCAGATGGCCCGGAGCCGCCCCACGGAACGCCTTGACCCCAAGTGGCGTAAGTGTTGCCCAGTGGACGCGTCCATCTTCTGTGCAGCGGCGGCGCGTCACCCAACCGTTTACGGCGAGCCGGTCGATCCGACGCGTCAGGCCGCTCTTGGAGATCAGTGCTGCGTCGGCAAGTTCTGTCATTCGAAGTGCGTACCCTTCGGCGCGCGCGAGCTGTGCCATGACATCGAAGTCGGCGAGGCTCATCCCTGATGTATCCATCAGCTCCGAAGAGAGTGCGCGTGTGACGCGCCCATAGGCGGTGAGGAAGGCGATCCACGCGCGTGCAACCGCGGGGTCGAGGAGTGCATGCGCGTCGCTCCCCAGGATCTTGGAAAGATCGTCGAGGGGCGCGTTCTGGGATTGCTCTGCTGTTGCCATAGGTTGCAATAGTTGCACTTGCAACCATCCTCGTCAAGGGATATAGTTGCGCTCGCAACGATCTGCCGTACTGCGGCAGGCAGCAGCGTATGGTTGAAGAACCAAGAAGGAGGAGCAGATGTCCGCAGCGCGATTCAAGCAAGTGGCCGATGCGGCCCGCATCGAGAAGGTAGTGAGCGCACTCAACGCGAAAGGCTTCGGCGCTCAGAGCGTGCCGAACGCCGCTGCCGCAAAAGAGGCGGTACTGAAGCTCATTCCAGCCGGATCCGAAGTCTTCACGTACTCGTCGGTGACTCTTGACGCCGCCGGGATCACGGAGGCACTCAATGCCGCGCCGTATGTGAGCCTGCGCGACAAGATGTACGCACTCGACCGCAGCACGCAGAGTGCGCAGATGCGCGCGATCGGTTCAGCACCGGCGTACGCCGCGGGGAGCGTCCACGCGGTAACTGAAGATGGCAAGCTTGTAATCGCCTCCGCCACCGGCTCACAGCTTCCCGCCTATGCCTATGGCGCAGGTCACGTGGTCTTTGTTGTTGGCGCGCAGAAGATCGTCAAGAACCTTGCCGAAGCGAATGAGCGCATTGAGACGTACACACTTCCGCTCGAGGATGTCCGCGCGCAGGCGGCGTATGGCGTGAACAGCGCCATCAACAAGTCACTCGTGCTACATGGCGAACAGCCGGGGCGAATTGATGTGATTGTCGTCGCAGAAGAGCTTGGATACTAATGCGCAGCGCGTTTATCAAGAGCCTCGCCACAGCAGTCGCCATTAACGCCGCACTTTGGACTGCGGCATCTCTGATTGGGCTCGTTCCAGGGCTCGGTGAGTCGACCTTCTTTGGTGGCGTGCTCTTTGCGTCATTCGGTGCAACTGCGGCCGCAGCGATCGTGGCGAGTCGATTCACTGCGGCCGGGGCGCGCAAGCGCTGGGCTGGAATTTCGCTCGCAATCCTGCTGCTCTCATTCGTGTCGCCGCTTGCGCTTGGCGCAGGAAATCTTCCGATCTCTCCATTCAATCCAGCTGACACCACGTATAACGAGTTCCGTGGCGGATTCGGGATCGCATACTCGATCCTCCACGTGACCACGTATCTAGCGGTCCAGCGATTCATTGGGAGGGAGATCCCCAACTAATTTGTGGGCTCTTTGCGAACAGCGCTGGGGTAGTATTGCGCGCATGCGTGAGTCGTCCCCTGCCCGTGCCGTGTCTGGTTTAGATCCGCTCGGTCCGATGCTGGGCGATCTCCGGCTGGTCACCTTCATGACCGACTTCGGTCTGCGTGACCCATCGGCTGGCGTGCTCTCCGGTGTGGTGCTGGCGCTGACGCCCAACGCGCGAACGCTTGACCTCACACATGCGATCCCACCGTATGACGTCGAGGCAGGTGCTGAGGCGCTCGTTGAGTCACTCGTTCACCTTCCGGTTGGCGTGCATGTCGCCGTAATTGATCCTGGCGTGGGGACGCAACGCCGACCGATCGCCATTCGTTGTCTCCGCGGTGACGTGCTGATCGGTCCAGACAACGGACTCCTCCTCCCCGCCGCGAAAGCGCTCGGTGGCGTCGCCGCAGTGGTGGTCCTTGATGACGAGCGCTGGTGGGGGCCGAGCCGCAGTCACACCTTCCACGGACGCGACCTCTTCGCACCGGTCGCGGCGCACCTCGCCGCGGGTGTCCGCTTCGGCGATCTTGGATCACCTCTCGACGCGTCGCTCCTCGTCCCAGCCACCGCCCTGCCGCTTGAAGTGAAAAGGGGTGAGCTACACACGGTGGTTCGGATCGTGGATGGCTTCGGGACGCTCGTCTTGGCCGGTGATCGCAGTGACATCAGCGCAGCCCTTGGAACTCTTGAACCAGGCCTCCCGCTCACCATCACCATCGGCGACCAGATGATCAGTACGGTCTGGGCGAGCCGCTTCGGCGATGTCCCCGAAGGTGCGCCGCTCTGCTACATCGACTCGGCGGGTCGCCTTGCACTCGCCGTCAATCGCGGCAGCGCCGCTGCTACCTACGGCGCGGGGCGTCGCACCCCGATCACTATCAAGCGCGGCTGACCGCTACACGCACGAGAAGTAGCCGCACGAGGCGCGCCCCGCGCACGCGCGGCGTGGGTACCGCAACCCCCCTGCTATCCTTCGCGTGCGGGATCTTCATGCTCGGTGCGCCGCGCGCCAGCCACTGCCCCGCCGTCCATCGTGACGATCTGTCGCGAAGACGTTGTCTGCGGCTGCACACAGGAGGTAGGACTATGAGCACAGGAAACGCTCGCATCGCATTCGGACAACCTGCACGTATGGCAGTTGTCTTGATGGCGGTCGCCATGTTCGTTGCCGCCTGTGGCGGCAGCACTTCGTCGATGTCCCCCTCGGCCTCACCGTCTGCCGACACGTCGTGCACGCCAGAGAATCTGGCGCTCAAGAGCGCGGGGGTACTGCAGATTGGAACAGACAACCCTGCATACAGTCCGTGGTTCCAAGGTGGCAACGACGGAGCTGACACGACACCGTGGGCAGGCGACTACAACAACGACCCCCAAAAGGGTCAGGGATATGAGGGCGCCGTTGCCTATGCAATCGCCGACCAGCTTGGCTTCACTCCCGAACAGGTCACTTGGGTCGTCGTCACGTTCGATCAGGCTTTGGCGCCAGGGGAGAAGGGCTTCGACATCTTGCTTAACCAAGTTTCCATTAAGCCCGAGCGTGCCGAAGCGGTTGACTTCAGCAACGGCTACTACGACGTCGCGCAGGGAGTTGTGACCGTCGAGGGAAGTCCAATCGCGGGCGCGACCAGCATCGCCGAATTGAAGGGGGCAAAGCTCGGCACCCAGATCGGAACCACGAGCTACGACGCGATCGTCAACATCATCAAGCCAGATCAGGAGCCAGCCGTCTTCAACACCATGGATGAAGCGGTTGCCGCACTTGACGCTGGCCAGATTGACGGAATTGTTGCGGACGTACCAACCACGTTCTATATGCGCGATGCGCAGCTTTCGGGTGGGGTGATCATTGGTCAGCTCGCTGGAACAGATGCAGGGGCGGAGCAATTCGGTGTTGTCCTTCAGAAGGACTCGCCGCTCACGGCCTGCGTGAACACTGCGATTGACGCGTTGAAGGCTGACGGCACACTCGACGCACTTCTGCTCGAGTGGATCGGTGGCTCCGGCAGCGCGCCAATCATCGAGTAAGCATCAGACGCTCGAAGGTGGCGACGGGGCCTGCCCGCAAGGGTCTCCTCGTCGCCACCTTTAGCACCCTCGTTGTCGCGGCACTGGTCGCGTACACCGTTGGATCGTCCCCCGCCTGGCCCGAAGTCCAGAAGGCCTTCTTTGACGGGCGCTACTTCTCCACCTCGCTCCCCGCCGTTGCAGAGGCGTTCACCATCAACATTCGCCTCTTCATCATCGCCGAACTCCTCATCCTCCCGATCGGCCTGCTGATCGCACTGGCGCGCTCCATTACCGCCCCAGCACTCGCGCCGCTGCGCATTTTCGCCACAATCTTTGTTGATTTCTTCCGCGGCGTGCCGAGCATCCTGATCATCTACGTGCTCGGCTTCGGCGTCCCTGCACTGCAGCTCGATGGAGTCCCGAAAGAGCCCTTCTTCTGGGCACTCGTCACCCTCGTGTTGATCTACTCGGCATACGTGAGCGAGGTTTACCGCGCCGGCATCGAGTCGATTCACCCGTCACAAGAGCGCGCCGCTCGCGCCCTCGGCCTGACGCGCATCCAAGCGCTTCGGTATGTGGTGGTCCCACAGGCCTTCCGACGCGTGATTCCGCCACTCCTCAACGACTTCATCGGCCTCCAGAAGGACACGGCGCTCGTCTCCATCCTCGGCGTCGTGGAAACCTTCAAGCAGGCGCAGATCTTGAAGGCGGCAAGCTTCAACTTCACCCCGCTGATGACCACGGCGCTCATCTTCCTGATCATCACCATCCCCATGACACGCCTCGTTGACCGACTCGCCGCAAAGGACCGCAACGCGCAGTTGGGAGGAACCCGCTGATGGCCGCTCCGAAGCCAGCTCCGGTGATTGAGCTCAAGGGGCTAAAGAAGCGCTACGACGGCCGACTTGTGCTGGACGGGATCAACCTCAGCCTTGCCGAACACGAAGTGGTCTGCTTGATCGGCGCGTCCGGATCTGGAAAGTCAACGCTCTTGCGCTGCGCAGATCTCCTTGAGCCGATTGACGCCGGCAGCATCCACCTTGATGGTGCACGCGTTGCCTTTGAGGACCGTAACGCGGATGAAACCCGACGGAAGCTTGGCATTGTCTTCCAAGGATTCAATCTCTTTCCGCACCTGACGGTTCTCGAGAATATTGCGCTTGCACCGCGCGTTGCACTCGGTCAAACTCCACGTGCCGCCGATCGTCGTGCGAAGGATCTCCTCAAGTCACTCGGACTTGCGGAGAAGGCGCGCGAGTATCCAGATAAGCTCTCCGGCGGTCAGCAGCAGCGAGTCGCCATTGCCCGCGCGCTCGCTACGGAACCGAAAGTGCTCCTCCTTGACGAGATCACGAGCGCACTTGACCCAGTGCTGGTTGCCGAAGTGCTTGAAACGCTTCGCACACTCGCGGAGAGCGGCATGACGATGCTGATCGCAACGCATGAGATGGCGTTCGCCGCCGACGTTGCTGATCGTATCTGCTATCTGGAGGGTGGTCGCCTCGTTGAAGAGGGTTCGCCGAAGCGCATCTTCGGTTCACCACGCGACCCGCGCACGAGAGAGTTCTTGCGTCGCGTGCGATCGGTCAGCGGCGGACGTCAAGGACCTGGCCGGTAAGGCCGGAGGCGACGAGTCGAAGCGTGGCGGCGGCCACCTCCTCAGGGGTCAAGAGTGCGGCGTGATCTTCGTTCGGAAATGCGATCTGGCGCATCGGCGTGTTCGCCCGCTCTGGCGCAACCGCATTGACACGAATTGACGCGCCGATCCACTCGTCCGCGAGCGCTTGCGTCAAGTTGACGATCGCCGCCTTCGTTGCACTGTAGACCGCATACTCCGCTCGACCTTTGGTGAACGAGCTTGAAGTGAAGAGTGTGAGTGACCCGCGGTTCGCCTTTAGGTGCGCATGCGCGGCGCGGGCCAGATAGATACTCGCCGCAAGATTCACCGCCAACGTCTCTTCAATGTCGCTCGCCTCTTGGCTGGCAAGGTCACCCTTATGGAGGACGCCTGCGGTGACGATCAGATCGTCAATGCCGCCAAGGTTTTCGGCAGCAGAGGTGAGTGCCGCTTCAGCTCCGTTCGCGGTGGTGACATCAGCGTCGCTACTCCTCCCTACCGCGTGCACGCGCGCACCAACTCCTGTGAGCTCCGAGGCGATCGCCGCGCCAATGCCAGACGTCCCTCCAATTACAGCGACCCGTCGCCCGCTCCAGTACTTCTGGTTCCCTTCGGGGCTTGTCGCCTTCTCCAGCGGGATGGACTGCAGTTGAATCAAACGATCGGCGAGCACGTGGTCAATTCGCGTCGTGATCTTGATGTTCTCCTCGGCGCCATCAACATGCAGGAGGCGTGCGCCCGGAACATTGCGAAGTACGAGGGTGCAATCGTCGGTCGCCTGTGAGCCCTCCGGCGCTTTCGCGTACGCCGTTCGGAGAGCGCCAACGACGAACCCCTGTGGTGTCTGGCCGCGTCGGTAGAGGCTGCGATTCGGGATGTCGGTGATCTTCTCGCCATCAACAATGACGAGCGTGTCTGGCGTGGGGATGGTGGTATCCACGGCGTCCGCGCGGCCGGCAACAAGTGGCGCGATCACACGCTCTACAACCTCGCGCGAAAGGAGGGGGCGCACCGCGTCGTGGATTAGAACGATGTCGTCGTCGGCCGCGTTGAGCGCGTCAAGTGCGGCGCGGGTGGATTCGTTGCGACTGCTCCCACCAGGGACCACGGAGACGTTGATCCCCTCAAGGCCCTTGAGACCGTCTTTCGTCTCCTGCAACCAGTCGGGGTTGGCGGCAACAACGATCTGATCGAACGGCCCACCAGAGGCGAGCGCCACCACGCTCCGCCGCAGGACGCTTTCACCTGCGAGGCGAATGAACTGCTTCGGAATCTGGTCACCGAATCGCTGACCAGAGCCGCCTGCGAGGATGATTCCAAACTGCTTCACGCGGAGCAGCATACCCCCGCGCCCAGGGGACCCGCTCTTACTGGCGAGTTGCGGCTGGTGGGATGCGGATCGGCTCGCCGCGGAGGGCGGGGAGGACAACATCGGACACGAACCGTTCCGTTGCACGTCCATCCATCACGTCAAAGGAGGCGGCGGCAAAGTCGCGCACCCGCTGAAGATCAAACTGCTTCGCCTGAATCCAGCGCGCGAGATCCTCGGTCTCTTCCATCACCGGTCCTGGGACACCAGTGCGATAGTCAAAAAAGAAACCGCGCTCGCGCTCATACGCCGCAAGGTCTGAGGCGAGGAAGGCCATCGGTCGATTCAGTAGTGCGTATTCAAAGATGATGCTGGAGTAATCGCTCACCAAAATGTCGCCAGCAAGCATCACCTCATTCGCGTCTGGCTCGGCCGAGGCGTCCACAACAAAGTCACCAACTTCAGGTGGAATACGCATTGCAGACTTCACAAATGGGTGGAGGCGCAAGATCAGACGGTACTCGCTACCGAGCGCCCGATGGAGCGCGGCGATATCGAGCAGCTCTGGTGCGGCCGCCCCCTTGAGGTCCGCACCACGGAAGGTCGGCGCGTAGAGGATTGTCGTTCTCCCGTCGCGAAGTCCCAGTCGCTCGCGCACCGCGCGCTCTGCCGCGTCTCGTCGTGGTGAAGGGAGGAGCGCATCGGTCCGTGGAATCCCAAACGCTGCACTGATCGTTTCCGTAGACTGACCGAACGCCTCGGCATAAATCGGTGCAATTGAGGCAGACGAAACCAGCGTGAGGTCGTAGTTAGAGTGGATCGGCACCCACTTCAGAAAGAACTGATCAGCGCCCCACTCCGCTTCAAGGGTGGCGCGGCCGAAGCGCTTAAACGCGCCGCAAGCGTGCCAGACCTGGACGATCGTCACGCCGGGACGCTTCTTCACCGGATAGATCGGGAAAAAGTAGTCGTCCACGATCACTAATCGTGATGAGGCGACGCGATATGAACGCAAGAAGATACGCGCGACCGCTGATACCAATCCGAGAATCGGGAGTCCACCTCGACGTTCACTCTCGCTTCCCGTTTCACACAGGATGCGTGGCGTCGGGTTGAGGCCGGTCAGGGCACGTTGAATCTCCGCGAGGTTCCCCCGCAACTCACCATCGCGATTCGCGGCGATGTAGACCCGCTCCTGGATTGGTCGGAGCCGTGCTGCAGCGGCACCCACTCGCGCTGCGAGCACTCGGACGATCGTGCGCAGTGGCAGGATGCGACGCAGGCGTGAGCTCAGGGAGTTCAACATGGCGGGAGTATAGGATGCGAGGGTGAATCAACTTGAACTCACGCTCACGCGACTCGTGCTCGGCCTTGTTGCCTTCGTGGCGCAACGCTTCGCCCTGAAGAACGAGGTCCTCTTCGCCTCCTCGCGCGATCACCTGCTCGGACCACAACTCGCCGCACTCTCAACGGCGATTCGAGAGGTCGCACCCGAACGTGCACAGCGCGTTGCCCTTGCGCCATACGGCTACGGAATCACCTCCAAAGTCCGGTACCTCCTTCACCTCATTGGAGCAACATGGGCCCTCCATCGCGCCAAGATCACGATCATTGATAACGCGTGGCTCCCCGTGCACATCACCACGCGCAGGAGCGGCAGCCGCGTGGTCCAGGTCTGGCATGCAGAGGGGGCGTACAAGCGATTCGGTCACGCGGCACGCGGCGCAAGCACCTTCGCCGATGGCGCGCTGCGAGCCTCCATTCATCGCGGGTACGACGGCGCGCTCGTCTCCTCTGAAGAGGTCCGGCTTGCGTATGCCGAAGCGTTCCAGATGCCAGTGGAGCGCGTCTACGCCGTGGGTCCCCTCCATGGCGCATGGCTCGCGAGCGAAACAGACGTTGCCGCGCGGACCGACGTGCTTCGCGAACAGTATCCCGCCCTCCAGGGACGGCGCGTCCTCTTGTACGCCCCAACATTCCGCGGTCGGGGCGTCAGTCGACGATCCGCACTTGCAATTTCTCCAGATGCCATCGCCGCTGCACTGCCGCCCGACTGGATCGTTCTGATCAAGGCGCACCCGCTGGTGCCGATCACAGACACCGCATCGCACCCGTCATGCCTCATCGTTGATCGCAGGACGCCTGTTGAAGATCTCTTCCCCGTTGCAGATGCTCTCTTCACCGACTACTCATCATCGGTCTTCCTCTGGTCGCTGATGGCCCGGCCACTCCTTCTCGCCATTGACGACATCGCAGAGTATTCGCAGGACCCTGGTCTCTTCGCCGATCTTTCAGCGAGCGACGGGATCGGTCAGCGTGTGAGTAGTGCCGCCGATGTTGCCGCAATCCTTACTGCGAGCGTGGCGCACGGTGATGGCGTGGCGCGTGAGCGATATCACGCCTTTGCCGAGCGTTATCTCGGACCCCGAGCTGAACTTGACGGTGCACCTGCGCGTGCGGCGGCGCTCATTTTGAGCGAAGAGCTCCCCGCTCAGCGAAGGAGCGAGCGCCAGTAGAGCGTCGCAAATCCTGCCGCAAGGACGGCGAGGAGGCCGGCGAGTGCAAGCGCTCCAGTCGCGCCAAGGAGTGAGACGGCGGCGCCCGTCGCTAGCCCGCCGATCGGCGTGGAGCCAGCGAAGACGGTGGTGTAGACACTCATCACCCTGCCGCGCAGCGGCGCTGGCGTTGTGGTCTGGATGGAGGCATTTGCGGTTGCCGCCATGGAGATCGCGCCGAACCCAGCACCGAAGAGTGCGAGTCCCGTCAGTTGCACTGCAACAGTGAGATCACTTCCCGCGGCGGCTCCCGCCGCCACGCTAAACACGCCGAGAAGTGCACCGCCGATCACAATCAACTTTCTCCGCGGCTCTCTAAGTGCGGCAACCATCAGAGCGCCAAGGAGTGACCCGAGCCCAACCGCAGCCATCAACCCTCCGAGGCCGGCAGCGCCGATCTGCAGCACCACACGCGAGAGCGGCGGAATGATGACATTGAAGTTCATCGCCACACCAGAGATCACGCCAATCACAAATACGCAGAGCGCCACGATTGGGGTGCGCTGCACGTAGCGCAGGCCCTCCATCAGGCTCGTCTTCACCGCCTGAACACTTCGTGGCCGTGCACCGCGAGGTGCAGCATGCAGCTCCACCTCCCGCATCAGGAGGAGCGCGAGGAGTGTGGCCAAGAAGCTCGCACCGTTCACGGCAAAGCAACCAGCAACGCCGATCACACTGATCAAGACGCCGCCGATTGCAGGACCAATGACGCGCGCGCCATTGAACATCGCAGAGTTGAAGGCAACGGCACGTCCCACCTCTTCGCGTGGAACCATCTCAGAGAAGAACGACTGTCGAATCGGCATGTCGACCGCATTGACGGTGCCAAGAGCAACTGCGAGGACGATCAAGAGTGGGATTGACATCACGTCGAACGCGACCAGGAGCGCCTGAAGCAGCGCCAGGATCATCAGCGCGGCCTGCGTGCCAATCAGCGCCTGCCGCTTCGGCAGCACGTCTGCGAGGACGCCGCCGAAGAGTCCGAAGATGAGGACGGGGGTGAACTGCGCCGCGGCGACAACACCGAGCCAGACCGGATCTGGCGTGAGCTCAGTGATCAGCCACGCCTGAGCGATGGATTGCATCCATGTGCCAGCGAGCGAGATGAGTTGGCCACCCCAGAAGAGTCGATAGTTGCGATGTCGAAATGGCCCACGCCACCGAGTGGCTGCAATCACGTTCGTCGACGCGCTCGGCCCTTCGCGCTGCGCGTTGTCTCAGGTCGGCGCAGTGCCGCCACCGCCGCAACAACAGGGAGGGCGAAGATCGCGCCAGGAATTCCCGCCACCAAACCACCTGCTGTGCCAGCGATGAAGACTGTTGCCCCGGAGAGTCGAAGCACCCCGCTGAGGAGTTTCGGCGCGAGTTGAATTGCAACAAGGAGCCAGCTGACCACAATGACGATCACGCCAATCAGCGTCTGGTCACCGGCGCTCAGTAGTGCGAGGAGGAGTGGCGGAACCACGGCCGCACCCTGGCCAATCGTTGGGATCGCCATGACGAGACCGCCGAGCGTACCCGCCAACACCGCATCTGCACCAGCGAGCGAGGCCCCAAGTCCGGCGGTGAGACCGAAGGTGAGTCCGAGGAGAAGGTGCCGACCAATGAAGCGCGCAAGGATTGACTCGAGCACTTCTCGCGACCGATGAATCGATGCACCGCTTGATCGCGGCAGGAAGATGTTCAGCACGCTGATATAGTCAGGATTTGCTGAGAGGATCACGCCGAGTCCAATCGCAAGGATGACCGGCCCGAGTGCCGCCACTGCGCCAGCGGCAATATTCGCAATGTTCGCTTGCACTTCGCCCGCCGCACTGCGGATGAGGGTAAGGACCTCCGTTGCAATCGGAACAAGATCAATCTGGATTCCAATCGACCGAAGGAGCTCACTTGGACGAGCGATTAGTTGCCCGATCTCCGCACTCGTTGGCGGCGCTGCTGACACGACCACGCTGAGCGAAGTCGCCAGTGCGAAGACGAGCTCCGCGATAATCACCAGCACAGGGATTGCACCGAGCACCCAGACCAGGATCACGGCGCGACGTCGAGCCATCCCGCGCCGCGCCAGCGCGTCGATCGGTGCATCCGCAAGCGTTGCGAGGAGCCAGCCTGCGATCAGGGCGGCGATCAGGGCGCTCTGCGCGCTCACGAGCGCGGCGATCTGCGCCAGTCCCGCACCAATAAGGAGCACCGCGGCGCTCGCGAGTGCCGCCCACGCGAGCGCTTGGACGATCGGTGGCCATGCGCGCGGACTACCGAGTGGCGGAAGGTTCATTGGATCAGGCTAGCGCACTCCGGACCACATCTAGAGGGAGTGCGGTCGCTTCGGCGCTGTTCACTCCAACCATGCTCTCAGCGGCGATCATCGCATCCAAAATCGCCTCTTCGGTAGCGTCCGCCGTTGCCTCAAAGAGTGGTGAGATGTGCGCATTGATCAGCATCTCTACGCTCTGGTGAAAGGGCGCGACGGGCTCCAGATCTTCCGGTGGTAGGTTCGCGTTCGCCGTTGAGAAGCTCAGGACCAGATCACCCGATGAGTGTTCGCCCACACCACCCACACGCGCGATCCCCATCACGGCGCGCTGCGCGAGGCGGTCAAGCTGCATCGGAAGCAGTGGTGCATCCGTGGCCACGATCACAATGATGGAGCCTGCCCCGCCGCGCGGGTCGTCAGGTGCCGACGCTGGCGGTGACTCTGTTGGCGCGACTTGTGGCGCGGCCTTCCATGGGAGCGGGTACTTGACGGTGTCGAGCACGCCCCCTTCGGCGCCGAGCACGCGTCCTGCAATGGTGAGTCGATGGCGACGACCATGGTTCGCCTGCACGAACACACCAACGGCGTAGCCGCCGAGCGCTGCAGGAAGGGAGCGGCTGGATGTGCCGTTGCCACCCTTGAATCCGTGACAGATCATCCCCGTGCCACCGCCCTGGTTGCCACGCGGCACCGGTGCGCCGACAGGGAGTGCGGCGGCGGCATCGAGTGCGGCGCGTGCATGCGCCGCAGTGATGTGGAATCCGTTGATGTCGTTCAGGACGCCGTCAAATGTTTCGCCAACCACTGGGAGACTCCATGCAGGCGTTCCACGGACGTTGTCAAGCGACCAACGAATCATCTCGTCGTGCACCACGCCAACGGAGTGCGTATTGGTGATGCAGATCGGTGTTGTGAGAAACCCTGATTCACGAATCCACTCAAGGCCCGTCATCTCCCCGTTCCCATTCAGCCGATGTGTTCCAGCGAAGAGCGGATGCCCCATTGATTCAAGTGCCTGCGGCAGGATTGCGGTCACGCCCGTCCGAATCGGTCCTCTTCCGCGCAGCAGTGCGCCGTCGCCCGCAATCAGCGTCTTTGTAGCAACGCGCACGCCGCTGACATCGCTGATCGCATTACGCGGACCGTGCGGAAATCGCCCGATCGTGATCCCAAGGTCTGCGGCTCGTTCGCTTCGAGGCATGGCGCTCTCCTTATCGCTGCGCGCGTTCGGCAGCGTACAGGGCAATCGCCGCAGCAACACCGAGGTTAAGGCTCTCGGCGCGACCAAGCATTGGAATGCTCACCGCCACTCGACACGCCGCGCGTAGCGCTGGTGACAGACCTTCAGCTTCCGTACCAACGACAATCACTGCGGGGGCGCGGTACCCCACCGCGGCATAGTCCGACGGAGCATCGCCCGCCGTCGCGACGCTCTCACCCGGCCAGCGCGCAAGAAGTTCACGCGCGTCTGTGTCGCTCAGGCGAAAGATTGGAACCGCAAAGATTGAGCCCATCGTGGCGCGAACGCACTCCACGCTATATGGATCGCAGGTATCGCCAACCAAGATGACGCCGCCCGCCGCCACCGCGTCGGCACTTCGGATGCAGCTCCCAAGGTTTCCTGGGTCACGTGGGCCTTCGAGCATCAGCCATCGTGTCGCGGCAGACGGATTGATCTGCTGCACCCCTTGCGTCCCTGCTGCGGGCTCCGCGAACACGCCGAGGAGCGGCTGTGGGTTCTCACGACCGGTCACCTTTGAGAGCACTTCATTTGAAACGCGGATCACACGCTCCGCGGTGAGCTTGGTTCCTTCCCCATCCGGCCCAACGAGCAAGATGCTGGCGCGCCACCCGGCGCGAGCCGCCTCTTCGAGTGTCCGCCCTCCTTCGGCTATGAAGCGACGCTGCTCTTTGCGCCCCTTCGGCGTGCGGAGTTCTCGCAACTCCTTGACCAAGGGGTTGCTCACGCTCTCGATATGATCCAGCGGCGCGTTTGAGGCGGAGTTCATCGGTTCAGGATAGACGCACCTGTCTGCGCGTAGCGTGAAACAGAGGCACTGCGCCGTATCGACCTATGGAAGCCTTTAGCCACCCTGGGCGAATGCCCGTTGGGCCAGTATCAAGATGAAGGAGGAGGGGTCAATGGCACAGTCTTCATGGCGACGCACCACCGCAGTTGCGTTGGTCGTCGGGCTGATCGCAGCCGCCTGCGGCGGCTCTGAAAGTTCCGAGAGCCCTGCTGGAGGGCTCACCACCGATCCAGTGACACTAACCGTCCAGATCTACAACGCGGGTGGACAGGCGGAACTTGAGTATCGACAGGCGCAGGGGGCCGATTTCACCACCTTGCACCCGAATGTCACGATAGAGATTGTGCAGAGCAGCGAGTACATCGACGCGCTGCTTCCACAGGTCGTGGCGGGGACCGCGGGTGACGTCCTCTGGACGGATACCGACACCGGATTCACGCAGTTTGCTGTTGCGGGCGCGTTTGAGCCGCTCGATAGCTTTATCGAAGCGGAAGGGTACGACTTGAGCCCCTATCCAGAGGCGCTCTTGAAGTCGTTCCAACTCGACGGCTCACAGATGGTGATGCCGAACAGCGTGCTGCCATTTAACTTCGTCTACTACAACAAGGACATCTTCAAGGCTGCGGGCGTCGCTGAACCAACAAGCGACTGGACGATCGCCGAGTTCGTTGATGCCGCGCGCAAGACCACAGATAAGTCAAAGAAGCGCTTTGGCGTCTCGCTGGCTTGGACAGAACAGTACGTCGCATGGATGCGCATGTACGGATGTGAGCTCAGCAATGATGACTCAGCCGCAACGGAATACACCTACAACGGCCCAGGCTGTGCTGAAGGGCTCAAGACTCTCGACGACTTGAGCCGAGAGGGTGTGATGAACTGGGAGCCTGGCGCGAAGTTTGGTGGCCTCTCTGATGCCGATTCGGCTGGTGAGCAGAACTTCTCTGCAGGCAACGTGGCGATGTTGATCTCTGGGACCTGGGAGGCCCCTGCGATCATTGCGAACTCCGCGGGCGCGTTCGAGTGGGATGCGGTCTCGGTCCCTGTTGAGGGGAACGGCAAGATCCAAGGCGCCGCATCCGGATTCGGTGTGTCAGCAAGCTCCCAAAACAAGGCGTGGGCCTGGGAGTACGTGAAGTTCCTCACGGATATCGAGGGGCAGAAGCGCGACGCAATCGCGGGCTACAACAGCTCGCCGATCTCCGTGGTGCTCGATGATGTTTACTGCAAGACAGATCAGCTGCCACTCAGCAAGTGCGAGATCACCAAGATCGGGAACGCGCACATTGCGCTGGAGCCGATCAAGGGCGAGTGGTCGGCCGGCTTCTGGGACGTTGTGAGCGCCGGATTCGAAGAGGCGTTCACTGCGGACGAACAGTACGACTGGCAGGCGCATCTTGACGCGTTGGTTGAACAGTCAACCGCCGCGGCGCCGCTCCAGTGATCACGGCGTCGCACTGCCTAAACAGCTGAGCGACACGCGTAATGCAACGGGTTGATGAGGGGGCGGGCCGGCTTAGCCGGTTCCGCTCCCTCTTCGCTCCGCTCCCCGTGCTCCAGCGCGTCGAAGAGCGCTGGTTCTGGTTCTTCATTGCCCCGTTCCTCGCTGGATTCCTGCTCTTCGCCTTTGCGCCGCTGATCGCATCGTTTGCGCTCTCGTTCATGGAGTGGAATCTCCGTGGCACACCCACCCTTGTTGGTTTTGACAACTACGCGGACCTTGCTGATCTCGACGGAAAGGGGAAGATCGTGCTGAAGGCGTTCAGCAACACGGTGATGATCACGGTCATCGCCGTCCCCATACAGCTGGTGATTGGGCTGACGTTTGCAATGCTCCTCAACCAGAAGGTGAAGGGGATGGCGCTCTTCCGCATGGCCTTCTACCTCCCCACTGTCGTCGCGGGTGTCGCCACCGCCGCTCTCTGGCGCTGGATTCTCGGCTCCGAGGGACTCGTCAACAAGGCGCTTGAAGTAGTCGGCGTCGCAGGACCTGCCTGGTTCAACGAACCAGAATCGGTGCGCTGGGGGATCATCTTCATGCTGATCTGGGCCGGCACTGGTGGGATGACACTGATCTTTCTCGCGGGGCTCCAGCAGATCTCCAAGGACATTCTGGAGGCGTGTGAGTGCGACGGGGCTGGACGCTTCCGACGCTTCTTCTCAATCACGCTGCCACTACTTTCGCCCACGCTCTTCTTCAACCTCGTGATCGGGCTGATCGGCGGCCTCTCGCTCTTCACCGAAACCTACGTCGTCTCAAGCGGCGGGGGCGGGCCGGCAAACGAATCGATGTCAGTTGCGCTCTTAATCTATCGACTGCTAATTCGAAACCTCGACTTCGGGTTCGGATCGGCTGTCGCCTGGTTGCTCACTGCGGTCGTCGTGCTGCTCACGATCGTGAACTTTAGACTCTCAAAGCGATGGGTCTTTTATGACAACTAGTCGCGCACGGACGATCCCGATGATCTCGCCACGTCGGGTCGCGGTCTATGCCGCGCTCACCCTCTTCTCGCTCCTCTTCCTGCTCCCCTTCGTCTGGCAGCTCGGCACGTCACTGAAGACGCCAGCGGAGATCGCGACTGGCACTTTCAACCTCTTCCCAGCGCAGCCGCAGTGGGAGAACTACGCGGAAGTGTTCCGACGAGCACCGATCGCAACCTGGTTCTTCAACTCTGTCTTCATCGCGATCGTCGGAACCCTCGGTGCGACTCTCACCTCGGCCTTCTGCGCGTACGGGTTCGCGGTGCTGCACGCGCGCGGGAGTCGTCTTGCGTTCGGGATGGTCCTCCTCACAATTCTCGTCCCGTACCAGGTGTTGATCATCCCCGAGTACATCGTCTGGGCGAAGCTCGGCCTGATCAATACGCCGCTGCCGATCCTCCTCCCGTGGTTCCTTGGGGGAGGTGCATTCAACATCTTTCTGTTGCGTCAGTTCATGCTCGGTCTACCGCGCGACATGGTCGATGCGGCCCGCGTTGACGGCGCAAACGAGCTGCATATCTTCGTACGAATTATCCTGCCGATGTGCGCCCCCGCCCTCGCCATCGTCGCGGTTTTCCACTTCATCTACATGTGGAATGACTTCCTCCGCCCGCTCCTCTACCTCCCCGACCCCTCCGCGATGACGCTCCCTGTTGGGCTCTCCGGATTCGTCAATAAGTTCGCCCGTCAGTGGCACTTGCTCCTCGCCGGTTCGGTGATCGCGCTCGCTCCACTCCTGGTCATCTTCGCGCTCGCGCAGCGGGTGATCGCGCGCGGCATCAGCATTGCGGGTGTCAGACGATGACCGTTGTGTCTCGTAGGCAGCGCAACAGGCGGTGATTCGGATACTCCTGGAGGGTATTCTGAGTGAACGCTTCACGGTGGCGCAGCACGCGCCCGTGAAAGAGAAGGAGGAGCGATGAGCGAGCAGTTGGCGATTGCAGGTGGTACCCCAGTTCGATCAGGGGAGTTCCCCGCCTGGCCCGTCTTTGACGGCAAGGATGAGGCGATCATGCTGGAGGTCCTCCGCAGCGGCGTGTGGGGCGGCTATCCAGAGCCAGGGAAGTACAACGCGCGTTTCTGCGAAACCTTTGCCGCGTACCAGAACGGCGGGAAGTCCGGCGCGCATGGAATTTTGATGGTCAACGGCACGGTGACCATGGAGGTAGCCCTCAAGGCGCTCGGCATCGGCTGGGGCGACGAGGTGATCATCCCAGCGCTCACCTTCGCCGCAACCGGTTACGCGCCGATTGCCGCTGGTGCTCTCCCTGTGGTGGTGGACGTTGAGCCCGAAGCGTGGACGATCGACCCAAAGGCGGTCGAGGCGGCAATTACGCCGCGCACCAAAGCGATCATGCCGGTGCACTGCGGCCAAGTTGTCTCAGATATGGATGCGATCGTTGCCATCGCCAAGAAGCACGGGCTCGCCATTGTTGAAGACTGTGCGCACAGCCAGGGGAAGGAGTGGGGTGGACAAGGTGTTGGCCTCATCGGCGACTTCGGCTCATTCAGCCATCAGTCTTCCAAGATCCTCACCGCAGGTGAAGGCGGCACGCTCCTCACCAAAGATGCAACGCTGGCGAGACGCGCGCATTCGCTGATTGATTGCGGTCGCGCAAAGGATGACGCCGGCAAGGAGTTCACCTTCGGCGCAAACTTCCGACTCGGTGAGCTCCACGCGGCGCTTCTGAACACGCAGATGGATCGTTTTGAAGCACAACGTGCGGAGCGCGAGGCGAACGGCCGCTACATGGAGGAGCAGCTCGCCAAGGTGAAGGGCGTCCGTGCACTGAAGGTCTTTGACCGCGTCACGCGCCTCTCCTTCTACCGCTTCATCATCGCGATCGATCCAAACGCCTACGGCAACGTCGGCAATGCCGCCGTCTGCGAGGCGCTTGATGCAGAGGGGATCGGCTGCTGGGTCGGTTACGAGTCGATGAGCGACTACGAGCTCTTCCAGCCGCACCTCTCACGTATGCCCGTGCCGATGCAGTACGCGAAGCAGATGGATCCGAAGAGTTGGCATACGCCAGTGGCTGATCGGGCCGCGAAGCACGAGCAGATCTACCTTGACGAAAATATCTTCCGTGCCGGCAAGGAGGGGATTGACCAGGCGGTCGAAGCCCTGCTGAAGTTGCAGCGCCATCCCGACGCACTGAAGAAGGTTGCCGCCGCAATGGCGGCCGGCTGAGCCATAGCCTCACGTGAGGTCGACGCAGTGAGCCGCGATATCCGTTTCGCGATCCACGGCGGTGGATACATCGCCAAGATCCATGCGGCCGCGATCGCCACAACGGATGGGGCGACGCTCGCCGCTGTTGCCGGCCGACGCGGCAGTGCGAGCGAACTGGCGACGCTTGCCAACGTCCCGTGGCTCGACGGCGAGGAGGGCCTTGTTGCAGCGGCGGGGCGCGGCGAGTTTGACGTTGCCGTCCTCTGCACACCGAATACGATGCATGCACCGGTCGGAATGCGACTCCTCAACGCTGGCGTGCACCTCCTCATCGAGAAGCCGATGACCACAAGCTACGCCGATGCGAAGTCGCTCGCAGATCGCGCGCGCGCCAACGCGCTGCACGCTGCAACGGCGCACATGTGGCGTGTGGACCAGGAGGCAACCTGGTTGCGCGATCAGGTTGCTGCGGGAGCGATCGGTGCGGTCTACCGAAGTCGCGGGTGCGGGGTGCACACCGGCTGGGGTCCATCAGGTTGGTTCACGGAGGCGAAGCTCGCTGGCGGCGGCGCTGTTGCAGACATGGGGATCCACGCGATTGACACGCTGCGATTCGTCCTCGGCGAGCCGAAGGCGCTTGCCGTCTCGGCTCGTACCGCGCGCCGTTTCATCAGCGGCGATGTTGAGGATACGGCGAGCATCCGCATCGACTGGGAGGGCGGAACCTGGTCGGAGGTTGAAGCGGGATGGTGGCAGCCCTACGCCGATGGACCAGAGTCTAGCCTCCGCCTCTATGGCGAGGGTGGCACCGCAACCCTCTTCCCTACTGCCGTTGTCCAAGGGGCCGAGACTGACAAGGAGCAGACGCTCCCTGGTCCAGTCGTCACGAAGGCTGACCACTGCGATCCGAGCATCTATGCCGCGCAGATCGCCCACATGGTCGCGGTGATCAACGGTGCACCGTCGCTCCTTGACGAGTGTGGTCCTGCGGCAGTCGCCATCATGGAGGCGGCGTACCGATCCGCAGCGAGCGGGAAGACAGAGGCCGTTCCTTCGTGAGACTTCCGTGGCTCGACGGCCAGCGCAAGACCATCGTCACAATCTGGGCGCTCTGGGCCGTAATCGTAATCTCATTCCAAGCAATCAGCTACGAACGGGTGAGACTCGTGCGACCCGACTACGCCGTCTCCTGGAGCTCGTGGGAGACAGAGCTCGGCAACAACCTCTTCAAGGACTACCTCAACGAAGACTTCCTGAACCAGCAGGTAGCGTGGGATAGCGAGTACTACCTTGGGATTGCGGTTGGCGGCTATGACGATCCGATCGCCGGCACCGCAACAGATCCGGACACAAACAAAGAGATCCCGCGCAACTACTCGTTTTTCCCCTTCTACCCAGCACTGATTAGCGTTGTGGCGGTACCGCTCTCGCTCATCAGACTCAATGCCATTGCAACCGCGACTCTCGCTGGGCTCATCATCACGCTACTTGGCACGCTCGCCGGGCTCTTTGCACTCGATGACCTGGTTCGACGTCGTTTTAAGAAGGTGGATCAGAGCAGCGAGGATGCAGCGGGGCTCTCAACGCGTGCCGCTACTTATCTACTGATCTACCCAGGTGCGCTCTTCTTTGCGCAAATCTACACCGAAGGACTCTTCATTGGTCTTGCATTCGGCGCGATCGCACTCGCGCTTCGGCAGCGCTGGTTCTTGGCCGGTGCTCTCGCCACCGCGGCAGCACTGACACGTGCGCACGGTGTCCTCACCGCGATTCCGCTCGCCATCATCTGGTGGAACGCTGGGGGCAGCGCCGCGTTCAGCTCCGCACTTCGCGGCATGCGTACGCGCCGCATCAGGCCAATCTTCTTTGCTGCGCTTCCGCTGCTCGCCATTGGGCTACCGATCGTTGCCCATCTCATCTGGCGCACCTCCGCACTCGGCGAAGGGTGGGCGCGCCTGCAGGACTTCTACTTCGGGCGCGGCTATCTCTCCGTCACGGACAGCCTCGCCGCGTGGGTCACTGGTGCCGCATATGCCCTCGAACAGGGTCGCGAAGCGCTCGTCACCTACGCACTCGACCGGATCTCGCTCATTCTCGCGCTCGTTGCGTCGCTCGCCCTGTTGCGCCAACGGCAGGTGGAGATCGCGGCGTTCAGCCTCGCGCTGATCGCGGCGAGTGGGCTGAGCGGCGACCACCAGAGCACCATTCGCTACATGGCGATCGTTCCCGCCCTCCCCATCTGGCTCGCGGGCCTCGGTCGGCGGCCTTGGTTTGATCGGGCGTGGAGCCTCGCATCCGCGTTGATCCTCGCACTTCTTCTGATGCTGTTCAGCCGCGACTTCTGGGTCGCCTGAGCCACTCGGAGCGCTCCGTCTTAATCCCTACTACTTGTCGACCCCCGTGACTACCACTCCGCGCACGAAGTAGCGCTGGAAGATAATGAACAGGACAATTGGGATCGCAATCGTCATCAGGGTCGCCGCCTCTGGATACCCAACGCGCGCAGAATACTGGCTCGAGAATCGGGAGAGCCCGATGCCGAGGGTTTGCAGCTCTGGTTTCGTTGATAGGTAGATCAACGGTCCGAAGTAATCGTTCCACGAATAGACGAAGTGGAAGATTGTGACGGCGATGATCACGGGTCGAGACTGCGGAATGATCACATATCGCAGGGTCTGCCACGGGCTCGCCCCCTCAATCTGAGCGGCCTCATCGTGTTCGCGAGGAATGGTCATCATGTACTGCCGAATGAGAAACACATCAAAGGCATTCGCAAGGAAGGTCGGCACCAGGAGGGGCAGCCACGTGTTCACCCAGCCGAGGTTGAGGAAGAGCATGTAGGTCGGGATCAGCGTTACGGTACCTGGGATGAAGATCGTGGCGACCATAATCTGGAAGAGTTTCCCGCGACCTGGAAAACGAAGGCGAGAAAATCCGTACGCAACGAGGACGCAACTCACCACGGTGCCAATCGTCCCAACCACCGCGATGATGAGTGTGTTCCTTAAAAGTGTTGGGTAGTCGAGAATCTCCCACACGGTACCAAAGTTATTGAGCGTGGCCGAGAACTCCCATGCATTTTCCAGCGTGCGCCACGATCCCTGCCAGAGAATAGTCTTCGACACATCCGCAGGATCGGCGAGCAGGCTCTCCTGCCGACCGGGCTTGACGAGCACCAACTCCTTGAAGCTGCCGTCATCCTGTGGGACAAGCACCACGGGTCGCTCTTTTCCGTCAACCTCCACCTGCTTTGCGCGCGCCGGATAAAGCGGTGAACCAGCCGCGTAAACCTGGTCTGGATCTTTCAGGCTGATGGAAGCCAGGTTGAAGAGCGGTGCAAAAAAGAGGAAGGTAAGGATCGCAACCGCAAACGTGGCGAGGACCCTGCGACGCGTCGAGACTCGCCGCTTGGACTCAATGTGTTCGGCTGCCGCAGCTTCAGCGCTTAGACCGTCAATTGCGCTCACTTGTCGCCTCCTGCGTAGTAGACCCAGCGCTTCTGCGTTCCGAATAGGATCAGGCTGAGCCCGAGCGTGATGATGAAGAGCACCCACGCAAGGGTGGCTCCATATGAAGGGTCTTGGTACGTGAAGAAGTTCTTGAAGAGATAGATGTTGAAGAAGCTCGTCGTTCCTTCTGGATTGCCGTTCCCTCCGTTTAAGACCTGCGGCACCAAGAAGTACTGCAGGCTGCCTGCCACCCCCAGGATGAGCGTGTAGAAGATGACCGGAGTGATCATTGGAAGCGTAATGTGGCGAAGGCTTGCCCACCATCCAGCACCGTCGACAGTGGCCGCTTCATAGAGCTCCGTCGGCACGCTACCGAGGCCAGAGAGGTAGACAACGATTGCCGAACCTATCCCCCAGATTCCCATCAAGACGAGGGCGGGATAGATCAGGGTGGGATCGTTCACCCAGAGGGGTGGCTCCTCAATGCCAAAAAGAGAGATCAGAGTGTTCAGAGGTCCGTTCTGCCCCATCACGCCAGTCCAGCCGATGATCCCTGCGACGAATGGGATGACGTAGGGAAGGAACCAGAGGACTCGAAACGTGCCAGGGGCCATCAACGCCTTGCTGTTGAGAATCAGTGCGACAGACAAGGGCACAAGAATCCCAACAGGGAGTGCGATCAACATGAATCGGAATGTGACTCCAAGAGCGTTCCAGGCCTGCGGATCGCCAAAGAATCTGATCCAGTTATCCAGGCCGATGAATTCAAAGCTACGGCTAGCCCCAGTAAGGGATGCGTCAAAAAAGGTGAGTAATAGGCTTGCGACAATAGGAAAGGCATAGAACACCGTGAGGCCAATCAACCACGGTGAGATGAAGATGAATCCCCACTTCGCCTCGCGCTGTTCCAATTTGTTCCTAAAGATGCGCATGTTCACTCCCCACACTCGCTCTTCTGCCGACATCTTGGCGGTAGTTTCGGGGCGGATGCGACCTCGTCGCACCCGCCCCGAGTGACTTCTTGTTTGCGCTAAGAGACCGCGGTGGCTATTCCGCCTCGTCCGCGATCGCTTGAAGGGCCGGAAGGAACGTATTCGTCACGTAATCGGACACGTTCATTGAGGCCTTCGTCAGCCGTGGCGTGAAATCGCTGTAGATGTACTCCCGAGCCTTCAGGTAGTTCGGGATGTACGCCTCAGCGCTTGGGCTCGATGCATTGGCGTAGCTCGCCTTTGCAATGTCCCAATTCACGCCTTGCGGGAATCGCTCGTCCAGGGTCGCGAAGAACGCGTCCTGGTCTGCTTCTCGGGCTGGCATGCCGCCGTAGATGACGAGCAGCTCTGCCGATGCCTCGCCGAGCAGATACGTCATGAACTGGAATGCCTCCTTCGGGTGTTTGCTACCAGCCGAAATACGGAAGGTGTCCGCATTCAGATCGTTGCTGATCGTCCCGTTGTACGACGGGGTCGGCGCGATGTTCCAATCTTCACCGAGAACGTCGCCGAGACAGCACGTATACCAGGTGTAGGACTGGCCCATTGCGATCTTCCCTGTTGGGAAGGCGTTGCCTTGGCCCCACTCCTCTAGTGCGGCGACGTCCGCGTTCGGCATGAAGTAATCCTTAAATGCGCCGTCGTTGTACCACTGCCAAGCGTCAATCCATCCATCTGGAACAGCAAGTGTCTTGCCGTCTGACTGGAGGAACTGACCTGGCTTGAACCAACTACCCCACTCAGGGGCGCCGTTCCATGGCTGCGCATAGCCGTACTGAACGATTTTATTCTTGTTGAAGCCTGCCTCGGTTGCATTCTTGCCAGCACTGTCGACTGTCAAGAGCATGCCGATCTCACGTACCGTCTGCCAGCTCCAGTCAACTTCTGCACCGTTCAGCATGTACTTTCCGCCGTACTCTGCCGGTGGTAGTTCGAGCCCAGCCTCTTCAAAAAGCGACGGGCGGTAGTACATGAATGACGGGAACGAGGCAAAAGGAAGACCGAGTTGCCCTTGTCCGCCGACTGCAAATGCCTCAACAGCTGCCGCTGGGAATTGCGCAAGGTCATAACCCGACTCTTCGATGAGCGGCGTCAAGTCCAGCCACTGTCCGTAGAATCCGTTTGAGCCGGCGACGCCAGCCGGCCCAACGACATCTGGCGGGTTCCCTGCCGCGTTCTGTGTGAGCAGGGTGTTCTTGGCGTCCGCGTTCGGCACCACCTCAAGGGTGACCTGAATGTTTGGATTCGCCGCGTTCCACCTATCAACTACTGCCTGCTGCACAGGCACCTGTGTCTCTACGTTATCGCCAGTTCCAAGGCCAACGAACCAGCGCAACTGAACCACTTCAGTTGGCTCCGTCGAAGACGTTGAGCCGCCACACGCGACGGCGAGGAGCATCATCACCGCGGCAATCGCGCTGAGACGCCACTTCCTCTGATTCATGAGTCCCTCCTGCTTCTCGCGAAAGCACCCTCCAGCGGAGAGAGCCTGCTGAGCATACGAATACGCCTCACACGGGTGGTGCGGGGGGTGGGGTGCGGTGGGCGCAACCTTTGCGGGGGGCTGAACGTGGAGGGAGCCTAGAATCAGCTCAGAACCGCAGTAGAGGGGGGTCTTTGAAGGTCAGCATCATTGGGGCCGGGAGCACCTATACCCCCGAACTCATTGAGGGGATCGGCGAGGGGAGGCTCGGCACACCCCTGGATGAACTCGTCTTGATGGACCTTGACCCTGCGCGCCTTGAGATCCTCGGTGGCCTGGCGAAACGGATGCTCGACAAGGCCGGCTGGAGCGGGCGACTGAAGCTCACCACCTCGCGTGACGAGGCGCTCGACGGACCAGACGCCTGTCTCGTGCAGTACCGCATCGGCGGATCTGCTGCGCGCGTCAAGGATGAGTCAATCCCACTCCCACACGGCGTACTCGGGCAAGAGACGGTCGGTCCGGGCGGCTGGGCAAAGGCGCTGCGCACCGTGCCGCCCACGATCGAGATCGCCGAAGCGCTCGCAAAGAGCAGCCCGAAGGCATGGCTGCTCGACTTCGCGAATCCTGTCTCCATGGTGAGTCAGGCGCTGATCGGCGCAGGGCATCGCGCCGTTGGTCTCTGCAATTCAGCGATCGGCCTGCAGCGCAACGCGGCGAAACACTTCGGCGTTGCGCCTGAACGCGTGGAGATTGAGTCGGCGGGACTGAATCACGGCGCCTGGTATCGAGAGATTCGCGTGGATGGTCAGCCGAAACTTGCCGATCTCATTACAACCGAGAGTGCGAAGCTCGCCGAGATGACCGGCTGGAGCGAAGCACAGCTGCGTGAGGAGCGCGCCATTCCGAGTTACTACCTGCGCTACTACGCAGAGCCGGAGAAGGTGATCGTTGAACAGCGCGCCGCTGGCACGCGCGGACTTGAGGTGGCAAAGATTGAAGCGCAGCTCGTTGAAATGTACAAGGACCCTAACCTTGCCGAGAAGCCAAAACTTCTAGAGAGTCGCGGCGGCGCCTTCTACTCCGCGGCGGCGCTCGACCTAATCGCGGCGCTCACGGGCGCGAAGCCGGCCAAACTCGTCGTCAACGTCCGTAATGACGGCGCAATCCCCGATCTTCCAGACGATCAGGTGATTGAGGTGCTCAGTGATGTTGACGCAGCCGGCGCACGGCCAATCCCGATCGCGCCGCTTGGTGGCGCGCGCCGCGATCTGATCCTGGAACTCGGCGCTTTCGGTAAGGCAACGGTCGCTGCGGCGCTCTCAGGCGACCGCGCGGCTGCGATCGACGCACTTGCGCTCAATCCGCTCGTGCCGAGCCACGACGTTGCAGAGGTGATCGGCGGCGAGCTCCTTGCGGCGCACGCAGCGAACCTTCCGCGCTTCGCGCGCTAGATCGCGCTACTCCGCGCTAGATCTTTACGGGCTTCGCCTTCTTGATCGCTGCGCGCAGTGACGCTTCGGCGTGCGTGCGTGTGGCGGGTCCAGCGCCAGACTCGTCGAGCGCATAGAGCAGTGCACCAAGCGCTGGTGGTTCACGCAGTGGTCGCATTTCGGCGTTTGGAATTGCGGCGACGAGCGCCGCGTAGAGGCGAGAACGATAGCCGGGGAGCGATGAGAGGATCGTGCTGCCGATCAGCACGATCGGGATGCGCTTTCGGCGCGAAGGGGCGCGGCGCTGCGCCGCAACGGCGTAGGCAACGGCGTGATCAATCATTAATGTCTCAATCTCGCGCGCCACTCGATCACCGCGCTCTGACTCTTCTAAGAGCACGCGTCCGAGTGCACCAATCCCACCGTGAGGGACGCGGTCCTCCAGCACCGCGTCAAGAAGCGCGCGGAGTGATGTGAAGCCGGTGGTGCGCAAGATGGCGCGACCGAGACTCGTTCGTGGACCACGCCCTTCGTAGGCGCGTACCGCTGCGCCGAGCGCCGCAACGCTGAGTCCGCCGCCGCCGCCAAAGTCGCCAGAGATGTCGCCGAGTGCGGCGAAGCGCGCCGTCTTCCCCTTCTCGTTCACGCCGATCGCGTTCACGCCGGCGCCGCCGACAATCGCGATCCCAACGCCGTCGGTGGTTGCCACACGGAGACCCGCCTCGGAGTCGTTTCGTGTAGAGAGGTGGTCCGCAATGCGCGCCGATCCTCGGCCAGCGAGCGCGCCGCGTACCGCTTTTGCGTCGCGCGGCGTATCAATCCCCGCCATACAGAGGGCAACCGCCGCTGGTCGCTCGCCGCCACGCTTGGCGCGCGTAAGCGCCGCATCAATGCCAGAGCGGATCAGCGCTGCCGCAGGGAGGAGTCCGATCCCTTGTGGATTGCTGCCACTGACACGCACCCAAGAGAGAAGCTTTCCGCTTGTATCTGCAAGCAGAATGTCGGTCTTGGAGTTGCCACCGTCAACTCCAATGATCAGCGCGGAGGCTCTTGCGCTTCGTTGCTTCACCGCTCGTTTCACCAGTCGACCTCGCCAAAGTTGTCTGGGATCTCTTCTGGTTCAAGTTGGTCAACCGTCACAAACGTCGCCCCCTCTTCACGCAACCGCGCAACAATGCGCGAGATCTTCTCGTGCGTATACGAAGGCCAGGTGTGGAAGAGGAGGATCGCACCATCACCGTGAGCGAGCGTGCTCGCGACCGCGGCATCTTCCATGTGTTGCGCCGTCTCGCGATGATCCCAATCGTCACCCGAAGCGCTCCAGAGCACCTGCTTGTAGCCGAGCTGCTCAAGCGCCGCGCGCACGCGAGGATCTTTTGCACCAGCACCAAACGGCGAGCGGAACCACGGCGCAGGATCACGTTTGCAGATCGTTTCGATCGCGCCAGCAGCCGTCTTGATGTCTTCCATGAGCCCAGCTTCGGTGAGCAGGTGCATCTTGGCGTGATAGTGCGAGTGGTTGCCGATCAGGTGCCCGTCGTCCGCGATGCGGCGTGCCTGATCAGGGAAGGCCTCGGCCCAACGTCCCTGGACAAAGAAAGTGCCGTGCACGTTGAGGAATCCGAGCGTCTCGCGCAACCGGTCCTCCGAGCCGACCAGATGATGCGGACGATCGGGGTGCTCAGCATCAAATGTGAGTGCAACGCGAAAGTTAGACATGACGTGATTCTCGCATCATGCGCCGAGCGCACGCCGGACGGTTGCCAACTCAGCCTCTCCGATCCCTCGCTCGTGCGCATGCGAGTACCAGTAGCCGCCCGCACGGGCAAACTCCGGAAGTGCGCGCAGCGTCGCCTCGACCTCAGACCATGTGACACCAAGGTCGTTGAGTCGCCAACGTGTGCCGGCCGCCGTGACGATTCTCCGCGCGCGATCGTGGTCGATCTCGGTCAGCGCAGTCATTGCGAGCACCCCCATCACCACGAGTTCACCATGCATGATCGTGCGACCCGTCACCGCTTCAAAGCAGTAGGCGAAGAAGTGCTCGCTCCCTTCTTCAAAGCGCGCGTGGCCAAGGTCGTGGCAACGCCACCCAATCTCGCGGTGCAACTCCATCAGCGCGCGAATCCCCGCCTCTGAGCGCGCGGCGATCTCTGGCGCCGCCGCCTCGAGGGCATCGATGTATCGGACGGAAGCATCCGCACCCTCCTGGTTCCACGCGGGATCAATCCCCTTTGCGACCGCAAGCTTCCAATCGGCGAGTGCGGTGAGGCATGAGAGAACGTCACCGATCCCAGCAGAGAGGAGTGCAAGGGGTGCTGCGCCCAAGATCTCGTAGTCGATCAGCACCTCATCGGGGACCGCGTCGCCGTCGTAGCGCACGCGCTCACCGTCGCGAAGCGCGCTCATGCGCGTGAAACAGGCGTCGACAGATGCGAGGGTCGGGAGCTGCACGAGTGGGAGCTTGCGTCGCCATGAGATCCACTTCGCCACATCCATCGCGGTCCCGCCGCCGATGCCGACCACGGTCACACCGTCGGGCGCCGCGTGCGCGAGAGCATCAAGCGTCTCTTGATCTAACGCTCTCGCGAAGACGAGGGCGGTCGGTGCGCGCCCGAACCTTGGCTCAACGATCGCCCAGGCTTCGGGCTGCGTCACTACCAGCGTCTGGCCGAGTCGATCGCCAAGCCCACGAGCAAGGCCAGCGTCGTAGGCGGCGGCAAACCCGTGCTGTGCGACAAAGGGGGTGTATCCATCACGTGCCGCGCGCGGTGCGGGGCCGCGGGTGATGGGCCGATCGCCTCCGTCACGCCCCGTCTTCCCTGTCTGCCACATCGCACCCACGATCGCTAGCATCTCATGATTCTTCGCTATCGACGACTTGCGTCCCAAATCACCGAGAGGAGCGAATCATCGCCGAGTGCATCTTGCGACAGTTCCCAAATCATGATCCCAGAAGCCTCCAGCTGTGCAAGCTCAACTTTAGTGCGGAGGGTTGCTGGACCGTTGTAATAGCGACTCTCATCAAAGTAAAGAATCTGATCACCGTTCGCTGCCTCTGGATCAGACTCAAGAAGTTTGTGATACGCGAGGTTCCCAGGGCGGGCGTAGAACGGTACGCCAAGCACCCGCTTCTCTTTGGGCAAACCCTTCGCGCCCCACGATGCGAGCGCCTCTTGTGCAAGGCTCATTGGTGAGTGCTCGGTGCCACCACCGTCGTAGGCCATGATGTTTACGAAGTCAACAAACTCAAACACCACAGGATCAATCCCCGCAGCGTTGCCAGCATCAGCCACGACCGCGGTGGTGAGCAAGCTCCCCGCTGGAAGAGCATTCCGAAGCTCCTGCATCAGAGAAACAAAGTTGGCACTTGATGCGCCAGCGTCTGGATACTCCCAATCAATATCTGCACCGTCGAGTTGATACTCAAGTACAAAATTAACCACCCCGGCAACAAACCGGGCGCGGCGATCATTATCTGAGGCGAGTGCTTCAAACTCGTCATCCCAGCCCCAACCTCCGACAGAGATCAACACCTTGACATCCGCCTCTGCAGCACGCGCAACGACACGGCGCAGTTGTGCCGATGAACCGAACGGCTTCAGCTCTCCGTTTGTCATCGGCAGCAAGAATGCGTAATTGATGTGTGTCAGCTTGGAGACGTCGATCACATCCAACACCGCACCAGCGGTGACATACCCCACGATTCGGAAGGGGCCCTCATCCTCTGCGTCATCCTTGGGGGCAGTCCCGCTGCAGCCAATAAGCAGCAAGAGGGAAAGCGTTGCGCTCATCAGCGCGGCCAGAAGCGTGCGTGCGGGGCTGCTCACCAAGCTATTCTAGTTGACCTAGGTTCGTCACCGCCGCACACATCAGAAGTGCGATAGGCACTATTTCTTGGTTGATATCTTTACTGCATCGGATCGCGGTGATGGGCCGGCTGGAATCGTGTAGGCCACCAGCCGAACGCTGTACTTTGTACCAGGAGTCAAGCTGGTGATCGTGCAGTCCCGTTCGCTCGCTACCGCACGGCACGAGCGTGTGTTCTGGCCTTTTGCCGTTGCTTCCGCAACCCAACCGGATGGCGCACTCCCTGTCGGTGGTGCGGTCCATCCGACTGTGATGCTCGTGCGCTTCGCAGTCAACACAGGTGCGGCGGGTTTGGAAGGAGGAGCCGCACCCCACGCCGTGATGCAAACACGTCCACGGCCACCTGCTTCCATGCTTCGGAGTCGCAAGGACGCGTATGCGACTGAATTGACAGAACTTACCAGCGCATCTGGCTCCACATCGAGCCCCTCGCCAATCGCGCTGAACGACTGACTCGCGGCACTCCAGACAGCGATGTGCTGCGTTCTGGCGCTACCAGCTGCATCAAATGCGCCGCCCACCACAACCCGTCCATCGGGTGTCGCTGCGAGCGCGGTGATCCATGCTGCGCGGCGTGAGCGTGTGACACCACCGCCCACTCGCTCCCATCCATATCCGCTCAGTTGGCTCTCGCGAACGAGCGGGCTACCGTACCAGCCAACGCCCGTGCCAGCGGTCAACATGCCACCCCCGTCAAGCACAAGTGCGTGCGGAGCGTCACCCAACACACTCGTCGTTGCGCTTACTGTCCAGCCAGCCACGAGAGGGCTCCATCGCGCCACCAGGGCCTCTTGCGAGCCAATGCGAAGGTGACCGCTCGCATGAACCACTCCGCTAGCAGTGAGTGCGACAGACTCCACAACTCCCTGGAGAACATCGCTTCCCGAGCCTGCCTTTAGTTCAACCCACCCCTTCGCTCCATCCCATACTCCAACGCTCACCGTCTTCGACTTGCCTGGAACAGTGAAGCGCCCCCCGACCGCGACTCGGCCACTCGCCTGATCTAGGTAGATTGACCGCACAATCACCGCTCCGCGCAAACCGTCGCCAAGCGCCGTCCAGCGACCAGTTTTGAGATTGAGCATCGCGATACCCTTCGCCGCCACGCGACTCTTGGCGTTGCTGACGCGAACGAAGTCTCCGCCGACATAGAGACGCTGGCGCGCACCATCAACACGAATTTCGTTCACCGTTGCAGCGCTTCCATCGGCGCGGGTGAGCGAGGCGAACGGCACCCATCTTCCAACCTTGGGATCACGAGCAGCGAGTCCAGCAACCGCGACTCCACCCGCTCGAGTCAGCGCGGCACCTCCGGCAACCAGCCGACCGTCTGGAAGTTCAGCGAGCGCCGTGACGAGACCAGACCAGTCGCCGGTTTCGGTGGATGAGAGGTCGAGCCATGATGGCGCACCGCCAACACTCGTACCACTCCCCCCACAGGTGAAGAGCGAAGCAGGGGGAGTGACGGGGAACGGCTCAGGGTTTGCGCGGGAGGAGGCGCGAAGGCCCGCACCACTCGCACCAGCAACCGCTTGCGCTGCGCTCGGAGCAGGAGTATCAAGGAGACCGATCAGGTTGATTGCAAGATCATCTGCATAGTTGCCGGGTGTTCCCATCCCGTTTGCAGTCACAGCAATCGTTACGCCAAGCTCAGGGATCCTCCGCAGACTGGTGCTAACGCCGCTGTACCCGCCCGTATGTCCATAGGTGCGCAGCGTGCCGAGCCAGCTGCGATCCATCATGCTGCCGATCGTGTACGACCACGGGAGACCCGTAAGGTTTGCAATACCGTTAATCAGTTGTGTCTGACTCCCTTCAAGGAGTCGATCGCCCCAAAGCAGTTCGCCGAATCGGGCGAGATCACGGGGTGTGGCAAACAGGTCGCCCGCTCCACGCAAAACCGCGGCAACAGATTTCGTCGGCCCCCAACCAGATTGCCCGAACGGGCGCATTTTTCCACGCGACCAAATGTGGGTCCGCGCGGCACCCGCGACCGGACCAAACGAGGTTTCTTTTAGTCCAAGTGGCCTGGTGATCAGCTTCTCTACCAGCTCGCGCCACCCAACGCCAGTGGCCTTCTCCGCTGCGAGTGTCACTAGCGTGAAACTCGAGTTCGAGTAATCAAAGTCCCCAATCTCACCGCGTGGAAGCAGGTTCTGCACGGCGGTCTTCGCTCCAACCTTGCCATTTGCATTGCGGATCAGCCAGTCCATACGTGTGTACTTATCGGTCAACCAATCGCTCATGCCACCTTCGTGTCGAAGCAGATCCTCTATCGTTGCATCAGGACGGACGTCTGCATAAGGGACGAGCGACGCCGCCGGCGTTTCGAGCGGCATGACTCCACATGCATCCAGCAGCAACGCGAGCACAGCAGTGAACGGTTTGCTGACGCTCGCAAGCGCAAAGGGAGTTGCCGGCGTCACCTTCCGACCACTGTTGCTGTCCGCAACACCGCTGACCGCGGTCGCCGTCCTGCCGTCATCCCAACGAAGCGCGACAGAGATACCCGGATATCGCGCACGTCGATTCTCCCGCCACGTGCTGACCCGCTTCTGGAGTTGATTAGCGAGTGCAGGATTCAAGGGCTGGGGAGCGGGAAGTGGGACGGGGCGCGCAGCGCAGGCTCGCCATCCGCTGTTTCCTGCTGCGGTCGGCGCAGGCGACACACCGACGGACAACGTAAAGGCAATGAGAAGAAGGATCGAGATGAGGTTCCGGGTCATGCGCGCGCCTACCGAACGCGTGAAATCAGCCAGCAGATTCACGCACAATCATTCCCGCAGCAACGGTGCGGTTGGTTGACTCATCCACAAGGATAAAGGCGCCGGTTTGGCGGTTGGCCAGGTATGGGTCGACAAAGAGCGGCTTCGTGGAACGGAGGCGGATGCGGCCGATCTCATTCAGCCCGAGACCATCAACCCCCTCCACGCGGTGGAGCGTGTTGATGTCAATGCGGTAGTCGATTTGCTTCACCACCGCACGCGCCCAGCGCGTAGTGTGCTTGATCGCATAGGTCTTACCCGTCGTCAGCAGCGCGCTCTCGTCCATCCAGCAGACCTGCGCGTCAATATCCTGCATGACAAGCGGAACGTTGTTGGGTCGGCAGAGCATGTCTCCGCGGCTGATATCAATCTCATCTTTGAGCGTGATCGTCACCGCCATCGGTGGATACGCTTCTGATACCGGACCGTCCGCCGTCTCAATGGACGCGATCTCGGTCTCAAGACCCGCAGGTAAGGCACGGATACGGTCGCCAGGCTTCAAGATTCCTGAGGCAACCGTGCCCGCATATCCACGGAAGTCGCGGTTCTCGTGCGACTGCGGGCGCACCACATACTGCACTGGGAAGCGGACGTCGACGAGGTTGCGGTCGCTCGCCACGTGCAGGCGCTCGAGGTGGCTGAGAAGCGGTGCGCCGTCAAACCAGGGCATGTTGGTTGAGCGCGTCACTACGTTGTCACCGCTGAGTGCGGAGAGCGGAATGAAGGTGAGGTCGCGGAGGCGAAGGCGCGAGGCGAACTCGGTAAACTCACGGCGAATCCCCTCAAAGACCTCTTCCGACCAGTCCACAAGGTCCATCTTGTTGACGCAGACCACCATGTGCGGCACACCGAGCAGCGTGGCGATAAACGCGTGGCGTCGGCTCTGCTCCGTCATCCCCTTTCGCGCATCAACGAGGACAAGCGCCACATCTGCAGTTGAAGCTCCCGTGACCATGTTGCGGGTGTACTGAATGTGGCCAGGGGTGTCCGCAATGATGAACTTGCGGCGTGGAGTGGCGAAGTAGCGATACGCCACATCAATGGTGATCCCCTGCTCGCGTTCCGCACGGAGGCCGTCGGTCAGCAGTGAGAGATCGGTATATTCGTGGCCGCGCTCGCGGCTGACGCGCTCAACGGATTCAAGCTGATCGGAGAAGAGCGACTTTGAATCAAAGAGGAGTCGCCCGATCAACGTGCTCTTCCCGTCGTCAACAGAGCCGGCGGTTGCAAACCGGAGAAGGTCGGCCTCCATCAGAAGTAGCCCTCCTTCTTCCGGTCTTCCATGGCCGCCTCAGAGACCTTGTCATCGCCACGCGTTGCGCCACGTTCGGTAATGCGCGCCGCTGCAATCTCTTCCACAACCTTTGCCACCGTGTCAGCAACGGATTCCACCGCAGCGGTGAGATTCGCGTCGCCCATGGTGCGATACCGCACGCTCATCTTCTGCGACGTCTCGCCTGACTTCAGGGCAACAAACTCATTGACGGCGTAGAGCATGCCATCGCGCTCCACGACCTCGCGCTCGGCGGCGAGATAGAGCGAAGGGATCTCAACGTTCTCAGCTTTGATGTACGACCAGATGTCGAGCTCCGTCCAGTTGGAGAGCGGGAAGACGCGAATGCTCTCGCCAGGAAACACCCTGCCGTTGTAAAGACTCCAAATCTCCGGACGCTGGTTCTTTGGATCCCACTGGCCGAACTCGTCACGGAAGGAGAAGACGCGCTCTTTCGCGCGAGCCTTCTCTTCATCGCGGCGGCCACCACCAAAGAGAGCATCAAACTTTTCGCGCGCCACGGCCTCCAGCAAGACTGGCGTCTGGATGCGGTTCCGTGAGCCGTTCGGCTCCGCTTTCACCACGCCGCGCTCAATTGCGTCTTGCACCGAGGCAACAACGAGTCGCAGTCCAAGTTGCGCCGCCCAGCGATCACGATACGCAATCACCTCAGCAAAGTTCAGCCCCGTATCAACGTGCATCACAGGAAACGGGATCGGCGAAGGAGCGAAGGCCTTTCGCGCAATATGGAGCATCACGATGGAGTCTTTCCCGCCGGAGAAGAGGAGGCAGGGGCGTTCCATCTCCGCCGCAACCTCGCGGAAGATATGGATGCTCTCCGCCTCCAGGGCGGCGAGCTGGCTCATCACGTGGCTCTTCATCGTGCGCTTCTCATCCCGCTGATTCTGCCGCACCTGCGCCACTCGCACCGTCGAGCCCGAAGCCCGCCGCATCAAGGAGTAGACGCACCTCGTCGGCGCGATCAGGGTGGCAGACTACAAGGTCAGGGAGGAGGAGTTCTGGGACATTGTATTTGAGCGGAGAGCCGTCCAACCGCGTCGCAACAAGCCCCGCCGCCAGCGCCACCGCAACCGGTGCAGCCGAGTCCCATTGATACTGGCCGCCAGCATGAATGTAAGCGTCGGCTTCACCACTCACCACCGCCATCACTTTCACGCCAGCCGATCCCATCGGCAGAAGTTTGGCGCTACCCGCTGACTCGAGTGCCGCAATAAAGCCTGGCGGGCGTGTGCGACTCACCGCAATGCGCAGTGGGCCTGCTGGGCTTTGCGGGACTTCTGGCGGTGCATCGCTGCTGTAGATCACGCCGCGCGCAGGGAGTCCAACGACGCCGAGCGTTAACCCGTTACCGCGCTCCCAGAGCGCCACGTGTACAGCAAAGTCATCACGCCAGACTCCAGCAGAATCTTGTTCGCCAAACTCGCGTGTGCCGTCGAGCGGATCAATGATCCAGACGCGTTCGGCGATCAGCCGGCGCGGATCATCTGCCGCCTCTTCTGAGAGGAGGCTATCTTCTGGCCGCTCGTTCGCGAGCAGCTTCATGATGGCGCGGTTCGCTTCGCGGTCCCCTGCAGTCCGAAGTGCTTCGGAGTCTGTGGCTGTATCCGTTGCTGCACCGTGGCGGAGCTGTAGCAGCAGCTCGCCAGCGAGGGAGGCTGCCTGCGCTGCAATCTCTGCGTCGGACTGGCTTCTCATCATCAGGGGTCAGGTTAGGGGGTAATCTGACGACATGCGAGAAGAGCAGCGCCGTGAAGGGAGCCCAGCGCTTGTCGTCCTTGATTCAGCGGGGGTTGACCTGCTGGAGCTGGTGCGCCTCGGCGCGCAGCCGAGCAGCGCACTGCACCGTTACCTCGGCAACGAAACCACCGTTCTGCTCTGCGATGAGGAGAACACGCCACTCAGTGAGCTTTCGGCCAGCGAGGTTACGCACGTACGACCGCTTGCGACTGGAGTTGGCCTCGCCTGGAGTCAAGAGCTGCGTCGACATGTGTCAAGCATCACGGAAGTTGACGCTCCGACTATCGCGCTGATCGCATACCTCCCACCCTCAATTGCAGAGTTAAACTCGCTCATCACGCGTGCGAACGAGATAGATGCGAAGCGCATCTTGCTCTGCGCACTTGTATCTCGCACGCCCGCGCCAGATGGTGAGGTTCAGCCATCCGGTCTGCTGCGCGCAATCACATCCGCCGCAAAAGAGCTGGAGGGCTCGCTCCCAACGTGTCAGATCACGCCGCTTGCAGTGCCATGGCCGAAAGGCGATCTCAACCCCGAAGATCTCGCGCGCGCCTACGGTGCAACCGAGGTGGTGACTGGCGCAGAGCGTTACCCCGCCAATGCCCCAACCGGGTACCCCGTGGGTTCCGCACAAGAGATCGAGCGAGCGCGAAACACCGCCTGGGGGAAGGGGGCGGTGGTCCTCTTCACCGGCCTCTCAGGGTCTGGGAAGTCCACGATCGCTGCGGCACTCGCCGAGCTTCTCAGGGACGAGGGGGCTCGCGGCGTTGCGCTTCTTGATGGCGATGCGATGCGGCGCAGCATCTCCGCAGGACTTGGCTTTGACCGAGCCTCGCGCAACACAAACGTGCAGCGTCTGGGAGTCGCGGCAGCCGAGATTGCCCGCGCAGGTGGCATTGCGATTGCGGCACCAATTGCGCCGTTTGCCGAAGGGCGCGCGCTTGCTCACAAGGCTGCGGCGGGCCTCCCATTTCTCCTCGTGCACATCAGCACACCGCTTGAAGTCTGTGAGCAGCGAGACCGGAAAGGGCTCTATGCGAAGGCACGTGCTGGAACGATCAGCGACTTCACCGGAATCTCTTCACCCTACGAGGCTCCCGACGATGCAGACCTTGTGATCGACGCCTCCGCTGTGAGCGCATATGAAGCGGCAGTGTCAGTGAAGGAGTTACTAAAGAAGACTGCTGGTTGATCTAGCGGCGCGTGATCTTCCTGATACGAGAGGTGACCGACCAGAGCAAGCGCTGAGCCACAACGCGCAGTAGGTCAATCGTGTGTACTCGCTGGAGGGCTTGAGGCTCCACCCTTACGTCAATGCCAGGGCGACCAGACCCATTCTCTCGGGCGGCACCACTGGCATAGAGCATCCCCATCGCGGCCCGAGTCGCAACCTCCTCAGGAACGCGACGATCTGTGGCAGCACGATCGCTTGCGCTGCCGCTCGCGAGCGGCGGGATCGGCGCGGCTGACTCGCCTTTTGGCGTTCGACCGCCAAGTTCATCAAGGTTGCCGATCACCTGCACTCCAAGCGCACGAATCGTTGCCGCGCTCTCCCAGCCAATTGCATCCGCGCGCTTGATCGCCCAACTCGGTGTCACCTGTTTTGGCTCTTCTGGCCCAGCTGTTCGACCCTTCATGTAGAGCGCGATTCCACGCGTGATCATCTTGTAGAGGAGGGGTCGCGTGATTCCCGCTTCGGCGAATCGCTCATTGAGCGCGCGGATCAGTTCAATCTCTTCCGCAGTCATGGATCGATTCACTGTGTCGTTCTGCGGTTTGAGTGTTCCCGTTTGGAGGTTGAGAAGCGCCTCAAATGCCTGGTAGATCGCCGACTTGTTTTGTTCGTCAACCATCACCACGCTGAGCCGTTCTGGCCCCACCACGGACGCCCATCGAGCAGCGAGGCGGTCATGTCGCTGACGCGACCAGAAGGTTGCCCCCTTCCCCTCGTCTGGCTGCTCAAAGACCCAGTGCAGCCACTGATCAAACGAGTAACGCGCACCCTCTTGAACATTCTGCTGCCAGCGTGAAGCAAGGATGCGTGAGACTGGCCGAAGGGTCAGCGCAACATGAACTCGGTCCCCGCCGAGCTCACTGATGATGCGGGCAATTTGTGCATCATCAGCCCCAGCGAAGAACTCACTTGAGACAAAGACTCGTGGCTCCTTCGCCGTGCGAACTTCACTAACCAGACGCTTCCAGTGGTGTGCTGAGGGCGCCTCCCCCAGAGTTGGATGCTCACGGCCGAGCACCGCATATGCCGCCTGTCCTGATTGCTGGGTCCGCCCTGCATAACGCACCCCTTGTGCGCGCATCGCGTCGCGATATGCGTGGCATGCACCCTGCAGCGCGCTCGTCCCCGTCTTTGGTGGTCCGATGTGCAGCAGCACACCACCCTCAGGGAGCGGTTGGATCGCCGCCCCGCCCTCCCGTGTGATCAGTTGTCCCAGCTCGTCCATGGCGACAAGTATGCTTTACCAATGCACATTGCGAGAAGTACCGTGTCACGCCGAACGTCGCCAGCCTGATGGAAGGTCTCGTCCTACTCGCACTCCTCGCCGTGGCTGGGTTTGCCGCGCAGCTTGTCGACGGTGCGCTCGGGATGGGCTACGGCATCACTTCGTCGACGATTCTGTTGCTGATCGGACTTTCACCTGCTGCCGCCTCGGCTTCAGTGCATATCGCAAAAATTGGTACAGGTGCGAGCTCAGGCCTTGCACACCACCGATTCGGAAACGTTGATTGGAAAGTTGTGCGAAGGATTGCGCTTCCAGGAGGGATCGGGGCATTCATCGGCGCTACGGTCCTCTCGGCTCTTTCGACAGAATCATCACGGCCGCTTTCGAGCCTCTTCCTATTCGTGCTGGGGATCTACGTTGTGATGCGATACCTTGCCGGTGGCTTGCGAGTTCTCCGAAAGGGAACGCCGCGGCTTCGCTTTCTGATCCCTCTCGGTCTGATTGGAGGGTTTGTTGACGCAACAGGTGGCGGGGGCTGGGGACCAGTCGCCACCCCCGCACTTCTCGCTGATGGTCGACTCGCGCCTAATCGCGTGATTGGAACGGTGAGCGCGAGTGAGTTCGTTGTTGCGGTTGCTGCGAGCGCTGGCTTCATCGTTGGGATTGGGGCGGCTGGCGTGCGCCTCGACTACGTTGCGGCGCTTCTCGTGGGCGGCCTGGTTGCCGCGCCGATTGCCGCCTACCTCGTGCGTCACATGAATCCTCGAATACTCGGGGTCATCGTTGGGGGTTTCATCTGCTTCACGAACGCACGGACGCTTCTCGCCGCCACTGGAGTCTCTGAAAACGCGTTTCTACTCGTCTACGGAGCCATTGTCGCTGCCTGGGCGGCGGCTGTAGCGTTTGTCGTCCGAGCGATCCGTCGCGAACGCGTCGCGGAGCCTATCGATCGCGTGCGCACGCGTTAAGGGAGCGCTCCGAAGCGGTGCACGGCGCGTTCATGCGCGGCACTGATCTCTGTGGGGAGGCCAGCAAACTTAGCGAGGTGTCCCGTGCGTTCGTGCATCTCGCGCTCCCAACGCTTCGGGTCAACACTGAGCAGTTCGCTCAGGTCAGCCTCTGACAGCGTGAGGCCGCGCAGGTCGAGCTCTGCCGCTTTAGGGACGGCGCCGACAGGCGTCTCTCGACCGCTGACGCGACCCGCCGCATAGTCAAGGAGCCAGAGGAGTGACCGCAGGTTGTCGCCATAACCTGGCCAGAGATAGCGCCCGTCGCGCTGTCGGAACCAGTTCACATGCGCGAAGACTGGCGCTTGGCGCACCTGTGCAAGTGTGGCGAGCCAGTGACGTGCGTAGTCCCCTTCCCCGTATGACATGAACGGCCGGAGTGACATTGGGTCGTATCGCAGGAGACCCTCCTTCCCTTCGGCGGCCGACGTCGCTTCGGCGCCGAGTGTGAGTCCGTCATAGATGCCGTCTGCGGCGGGGCGCATGGCGCGGATCAGCGGTTCGCGATCGCGCACGCGGCCTCCGAAGATGATTGCGTCGATTGGTACGCCGGCGCCGTCATCAACTTCATCGCTGATATTTGGGATGTTGTTGAGTGCCGTGGTGAAGCGGCTATTCGGATGCGCCCACTCGCGTCCCGCTTCATTGCTGCGCTGCTCTGCAGTTGGACGCTCGCTGATCAGGGTGCCGCGCCAGTCTCGCCACCCGGCGAGATCGACTGGCGGCTCTGGCGTGAGCCCCTCCCACCAGACATCGTGGGTGAGCTCGTTGTAGGCAACGTTGGTGAAGAGCGTTCCCGTGCCTGCACCGATTGCAGCGATCGCGTTCGGGTTCGTTGTGGGATTGGAGTTGCGCGCCACCCCAAAGACTCCAGCCTCAGCATTGAAGGCCATCAGCCGCCCTGTCACCTCATCCACATAGAGCCAAATGACATCGTCACCAAAGAAGCGCACGTCGTAGCGACCCTCAAGACCCGCGGGCGGCACCATCATGGCGAGGTTCGTCTTCCCTGATGCGCTCGGGAATCCGCCGCAGATGTACTTTGTGGTCCCGGCCTCGCGGTCGTGGATGCTGATCAACATGAACTGCTCAGCAAGGAAGCGACCGCTCTTCCATCCGTCATACGAACCCTGTCGTAACCCGTGAGCAATCTTCGCGAGCAGTGCGTTGCCGCCGTACGACGATCCGAAGTGGAGGATGAGTCGCTCATCTGCCACCGTGACGAAGTGACGCGCATCATCTGGCGTCCCCTGCTTTAAGTCATCGAGTGGACCTGTGACGTGTACGCCACGCACAAAGTGAGACTGATCCACTAATCCATTCAAGTGACGGACGCCAACACGTGTCATTCGAATCATGTGCAGCGCAACCACGCGACTATCGGTGAGCTCAAGCCCGGCCGCCCACGGTGTGAGAGGCGATCCCTCTGGAGCCATCACGTATGGGATTGCGTAGAGCGTCTTCCCAGCGGCAGCGGCGTGCATCAGCTCGCGTACACGCGGCACCAACTCACTGCTCGGTTGCCAATTGTTATAGACGCCACGATCGCGAGGGTCTGCCGTGGCCACAAAGGTTCGCTCTTCGGTGCGCGCCGTATCTTTTGGATGCGAACGTGCGTAGATGCGGCCGCCACTCACTGGGAGCACTTCACCAGCCTCCAGGGCTTCGCGCATCAGTCGCGCGTCATCTCCTGCATCAATGACCTGCACCTGTGCAGCACTAACGTGCTTGGCCCATTCACGAATGAAGCGCAGGGCGGCGTCGTTGGTTAAGCCAGCGTGACTAGGCGCGATCGTTGGCTCGGTCATCCACCCTCCCTGCTGACCAGACCCTGAGACTCTGGCGCGGAAGCTGGGCTGCGTCAACCTGAGCGCGCCCCACGATTGTGTGGTCCTCGCTGGCTACGGCGTTCCTGACTCGACCATGCCGAACTGCATCTCCGCGAGCTCTCCGTATAGACCCCCTGCGCGACGCAACTCTGCGTGCTGTCCGCGCTCAACGATGCGGCCGTGATCAAGCACGAGGATCTGATCTGCGGACGCCACAGTGCTGAGCCGGTGCGCAACCGCAATGGTGGTCCGCCCACGCATCGCGCGCTCCAGCGCCTCCTGCACGTGTCGCTCGGAGACAGAGTCGAGCGCCGACGTTGCCTCATCAAGCAGGAGGATTGGTGGGTCTTTCAGAAGTACGCGCGCGATGGCGAGGCGCTGACGCTCTCCGCCGGAGAGCTTGTATCCGCGCTCTCCCACAACCGTGTCAATTCCGAGGGGAAGTTCGCGCACGCGTTCAGCAAGTGACGCACCTTCAATCGCACTCCAGAGTTCTTCGTCAGATGCATCCGATTTTGCATAGATCAGGTTCTCGCGGATCGTTGCGTGGAGCAGGTGTGTCTCCTGTGTGACGACGCCGATGACATCCCCGAGCGAACGAAGCGTGATCTTTCGCACATCGTGACCGTCAATAAGAACCGCGCCCCCAGTGGCCTCCCAGAAGCGTGGGATTAGATTCAAGATGCTGCTCTTCCCAGATCCAGAGGGTCCCACCAGTGCCGTCAGGCTCCCCGGTTCCGCACGGAACGAGATCTCGTGCAGCGCAAACTGATCGTTACGCGCCGTTGCAGGGCCATCCGGTGGACGCGGATAGCTGAATCCCACACCGCGAAGCTCAACGCCGCCGCGCACGCTCGACCGGTGCAGGGTGATCGCGTCAGGGGCATCCTTGATTTCTGGAGTGAGATCAAGGTAGGCAAAGATTCGCTCAAAGAGGGCGAGGCTCCCGCCAATTTCAACCTGCAGGCCAAGGAGTGAGGCGAGCGGGAAGAAGAGGCGACTTTGGAGAGTTGTGAAGGCAACGATGTCGCCAATGGTTGGAGCATCTGGCGCGCCCGTGGCAACGAGCGCACCTGCGACGAAGTAGACGAGCGCAGGAATTCCGCTGAACACCACCTGAACCACCACGCCAACCCAACGACCCGTCAGCGCCTGCCGAAGTTGCAGCACGGCGAGATCACCAGAGCGAGCGGTAAAGCGCTCAGCACCCGCCTCCGCACGGCCGAAGGATTTTGCGAGTAGTGCACCGCCAACAGAGAGGTGCTCCTCAGCGATGGAGGTGAGATCGGCGAGTGCACCTTGCACTTCGCCACTCGCCTTACGACGCGCCGCAGATGCGCGAGAACTGAAGTAGAGGAAGATCGGCGCAACGCAGAGGCTCACTGCCGTCAGACGCCAATCAATCAGTGCCATCGCCACCAGTGTGGAGAGGACAATTGCGACACTTGACGCAAGGTTCGCCGCCGCATCAGAGACCACCGATTGCACGCCTGAGACATCGTTGGTGAGGCGACTCTGGATCTCTCCGGTGCGAGTCTCTGAAAAGAATCGAATCGGCATTGACTGGACGTGGGTGAAGAGCAGGTTGCGGAGATCGCGCATGACAAACTGACCGACCGATGCGGTCATCCACGATTGTGCAAGGCCGATCCCGCCATTGATGATCGGCACGATCACCATCAACGCGGCGTAGAGGCCGAGGAGCCCAATGTCTCCCTTCGGAAACGCATCATCAATCATCAACTTCAGCAGATACGGATTGGCGAGCCCAATCACACTTGACGCAAGAATGAGGGTTGCGATGAGCACGAGTCGACCCTGATATGGCACGAAGAATCGCGCGGCCCTTCGCAAGAGCGGGAGTGCCGCCCCTACCGGACGAGACGACCCACCGAGCTCTTCGCCAGCGGCGAGCGGGCTACGCCCGAAGCCAGGGCCACTCACGGATTCAGGGTCGGTTGGGGTGAGATCACCGGCACATCCTACGCCTCAACGCGACCACGCACACGGAGATAGAATCTTTCCATGTTCAACACGACAGGTGTCGACTTCACGGGGATCCTCGGGGGGATTTGGGCACTGGTGGCAATTGTCTACGTCCAGGGTCAACAGCGCGTCCTCAAGAACTGGTACACCCAATCTGCGACCGTCGCATTCGCCGTTCTCGTTGCATATATTTGGGCGCCATTCGGCTTTCCAAACTCGGACTGGTCGCGCGCGCCAATCGGCTCAGATGTTGTTCGGCTGATTCCAGGAGCTCAGTTTGATCCAAACCTCCTCACCACTAATTGGCTAGCGATCCAGGTCGCGATCGGCGCAAGCGCATACTTCCTCGCACTGATCGCGCTCTTCGGTGATGCGCGCCGCGCCAACGTTACGGTCATCTTGATCATGGGTGTAGGGCTTGAGCTGAGCCAAGCGCTCACAAACATCGTCGTGAGCCCAATACCGCCATATAGGATTGACATCCATGACGTTTTCGTCCGCGCACTTGGCGCACTTATCATGTACTCCCTCTTCTCCCTCGGTGCGGCGCTCTACAGGTGGAAGGTACCCGCGCAGAGGCAGCGCTATGGGTTTGGTGGCTTCCTTGATGCGTTGATCAGAAGGATTTAGCTCGCGCTACGAAAGTTCCGAAAACCAACTTACGCGACGCAGGCGTCCTTCAACATCTTCACAAAGCGTTGATGGTCAACGCGATACACCACGCGACAGTTCGGTTCGCGCTTCGTTCCGCCAAGGTGATCCACAATCGTCTG
>Ga0315909_10000493_pt1 | contig 53088 bp, 64 predicted proteins | sample LakEriMetagenome_11_FD_203527 | JGI IMG/M metagenome (GOLD analysis project Ga0315909, IMG submission 203527) | Freshwater fungal communities from buoy surface, Lake Erie, Ohio, United States - Buoy 2 MA125 | ecosystem: Environmental > Aquatic > Freshwater > Lake | place: USA: Lake Erie, Ohio... | reverse complement strand
TGGCACTTGCTGCAAACCGGACCAAGAACCTATGCAATGGCCTTGCACCTGCACAACGATTGCATATAGGCTACAGTAGCAAACCTAATGCTATCGGCACTAGCATAAGCAAACCGTATAGTAAGGCCGGCTTATCCTGGGAGGGGTAGCATTAGTAAACCGTATAGTAAGCCGAACTAATAACGGTATGGCTAGCATTAGTAGAACGTATAATAACCTGGGGTTATCCTGGGGTCGATAGCATTAGTGGAATGAATAGTAAGCTAGGCTTATGCTACTAGGGATAGCATTAGTAGAACGTATGTTAAGTTGGCCTTATGGTAAGCCGAGTAGTATTAGTGGAATGAATAGTAAGCCGAACTAATGAACCATAGGCTAGCATTAGACTAGCTTACTATAAGTCGGACTGTTTTCTCAAATTGAGAAATAAGTGTAGCTCATAGTAAGGCTAGCTTATGTCAAGCCGGATAGCATTAGATAGCCTACTTTTTTGGGGTATTAGTTGGGCTACTAGATGGTAGGCTAGCATTAGTTGGAACACTATAGGGAATAGTAGATAGGGTAATGCTAGGCAAGGCTAGAATAAGCTAGGCTTATGGTTGGGCTAGTTCGCTAAACAGGATATCCCTAGGAATGGCCCTAGATTGCCCCAAAATGAACGCAATGGGTTGGACGATAGATAGCCCACAATTTCTAAAAACGTGCGTTAAAAACGATTTTAGAGGGTGCATAGGAATACCCTGGGAATTGATTGATAGAATCGATCCGAGGGTATCGGATAGCATAAGTTAGGCTAATGCCGGATAGAATAGCATTAGAAACCAAGATAGTAGCCTAGCTACTCCTGGGAGGGGTAGCATTAGGGGATATGCTAGGCTATAGAATAGGGCTAGATTGCCCCTAGAATGTATCGGATCGGATTAGGCTACAATCATAGCTTGAAACGGTTTGCTATCGTCAAACGTCAAGCTAGGGCTATAGAAACGAAAAAACCCCAGTTGATTAGACTGGGGTTTAACTGGGGTGAATTGTGGGCTAGTGGCTAGATTTCTCGTTTGCTCATAAGGTTTCTTCTGAGAACGGTCGGATAGTCTAGTATTGTTGGGGTTTTGTCTTGATTTACGCAAACAAAACCCAGTTCCATAAGTTGGGAATAGGCTCCGATTCCGTTTGGCGTAGCTAGGATCTTAGCGGCTAGTGCTGGAAATCCCATATTCCGAAATTTTGCGTAGTCTTGTTTTTGGGTAGCCGTCATTTTGTTGTACATTGTCTTAGCTCCTGGGGTAAAGGTTAAATGCGGATTAGGATAGAGTAGTCAAACAAAATTTTGGCTAGTAGGGACTCAACCAACAAAATTCCGGTCAACAGTTCTAGTCTCGAAAAAACTTGCATTGTTCTATCTTTCCTGGGGTGAATGGTCCGATCGGCTACAAAGTGTAGCCGGGAATACTATCCTAGAGTATCGGCTAGCCTTGTCAAGTGTAGAAACGAAAAAACCCAAGATAGATAAACTACCTTGGGTTTGAAGTTTTATTCGACGGATCGGATCGGTTTACTCGTCGCTATCTTTCGACTTTCGGCTAGAAGTGTAACCAACATCCATTCCCCCAAAATTTCGGTAAGCAGTTGGGGCCTTGTTGTCGACTACTCGGTACGATGTCCAAACCGAAGTTGGTTCGGTCCCGTTGATTTCGTTTTTGAGTAGTTCAACGAATGCGGACATCGACGCAATTGACAATTTGGAGTACAAGAGCTTGACCAAGTTATCCGTTCGTTTGTCTTTGGCCTTACGAGTGTACAAGTCTCCAAAGGATACGGAGTACGGACCCACCTTGTCCGTCGATTCGGATAGTTTCGCCAACACTCGTTCGACTAAATCCCAGTCGATACGAATCAGGCTATCGGGAGCAATCCGAATCCGCATCGCCGATAGTTTTCTTTCGGCGTAGTCTTCGGGGGTCTCCCCGTCTTCTCGAACTACGCTTTCGGCAATTTCGGCATCCAAAACCGCTTGGGAATTGCTTGCAAGAATTAAGCCAGTTCCAACTACGGATAGCTCGAATAGGTCGATAAAATCCCGGTCAAGCTTACCCGATTGTCCTCTTGCTGATTCCCACAACTTGACGCAAAGAACATCCAGGTCCGAAGAACTGGCGAAACGTTCTGAGAACGATTTTTCATCGCTCCACGAAAGTTTATCGCCAGTCTTGGAGATATCTTTCCCGTTGAACCGATTCAAGACTGAGGAGGCAATCTTGGAACGCAACTTGAGTAATCCCGTTCTTTCGGTAACCCGGTCTTTACCCTCTGGAGTGCGTTCCAATTGGTATTCACTCATGAGGGATTCGGGAAACAACGAATCGTCAGAATACGAGTCTTGCACCTTGTTTCTCGCTCTCCCCTTGTCAGTAAAGTCTCGGAACTGAGGGGGCAATCCAAAGTAACAAAGTAATTGTAAATCCTTCAGAGACTCAGGGTAAAGGATTGCACAAACTAACATAGCAATTGACGTATGCTGAGCGGATACCGTTTGGGCATTCCAATCGTATTGCAGCAAACCCGCACTACTGCCCCAAAGCCCCCTTTGGGCAAGGTTCGAGTAGGTTCCTACCTTTGTTGCCGGATAAATCCGTGACATACTGAGGGGGCGGTTGAAGCGGTTATTCTCGAACCGATAGCCGATCCCCCCAATGGTGATAACGGGTTGTTCACCGTCTTGGCAAACCCTTGCCCCCAACAAAATTTCAAGGTGTTCTTTTGTTGGTGGAACGTAACATATTGCCGAATTTTCGATAACATGCCGATTCAGGGTAGCAACTTCCGTTGCCGTCAGTTCATCGGATCGGACCATTCGGACATCGTTGCAAGGTTTCAAGCTTGCAATGATTTCTTTCAAGTCTTGTACCGATGCCGTACGAATTCCAAAATTGTGTGTAGCTTGCATAATATAATCCCCTATAGGAATAAAGTTTAAGCTATTCGCCTATGCGAAACGAATAGCCGGAAAAACGATAGTCAACAGTTGACTACCGAAAGGATGCACTAGCCTATTCGCCTAGAGTATCCTGGGGGTGGGGTGACTACGAATAGCAACAATGGAAGTTTACATTCACCGCCAAAATTCTGTAAACCTGCAAAGCAGTCTTGGTTCCGTTTATTGGGATATCTTGCCCCAATTGATACTCAACTTGCTCCATAAAGGCATCATAGGTTTTAGATTCCAGGGCATTGACAATGTAACCCAATGCTGCGTCGTGGTTCGGGTTATTATGCTCAAAACCCTCGGGCAAGATAATCGTATGTTTGCCGGTTGAATATGTTTGACTACTTAGCATGGGTTAAACCTTTCAGGACGGATCGGGACGGGGACGGGGACGGGGTGACTAGCATAATGCTAGTGCTAATAGTATTGCTTGGTAATATTTTGCAGGGCAATTTTCGGAAAAAATCAGGGTTTGAATCGGGACTGTTTTTCCCTCGGGAAACCCTATTGGGGTATTATTGGCAATCATTGTTCTAAAATCGTCCCGATTCATAGAAACATAGTTCGGTTCATAGCTAGAGAATCTAGCTATGATTGGAGAATTATTGAGACACGTATACACATCATACCCTACAAAGTGCCCTAAAAACTTACATGCCTTGCAATCGTGGACATATTTTGGTTCGGTTGTCATGGTATTTCTTTCGGGATCGGGACGGGGACGGGGGACGGGTTATTCTACGGTCTCAACTTGGTATGCGGGGGTTACAATGGTTTCCAAGAATACTTCAATCCGTTCCAAAGTATCAAAAGAACACTCGAAATCAATCGTTTTCAATTCCGAGTTTATCCTAAACTTTACATTCCAGGGAATGCGTTTTGTCTTATGGATTAGGATTGTAAGCAATCCTGACAGATCGTAATTGGACTCGCTTACATGTAGCCGAAAGGTTTGCATCGTCGTCTCGTTGTTTGCGTTGTGCGTTTTGTATCCTTGCCCCCTGGCGACTGTATTATACCGAAAAGTCAACCCCTAGAAAATCCAAGAATTTTGGATATTGTTCTAAGTTGTTTGCTAGTAAGGGTTTACGTCAAGCAAGAAAAGTAGCCTTTCCTAGTTGGACACTTAGTTTTTGGGAAACGTCTTAAATTGAGACGATTTCTACCGATCTGAGCATAAGAGGAAACGCACACGCACGCATAGCAAACCGTATACCAAACTCGGAACAATTCCCGAAAGATTCTAAAAATAGTTGACTGTCATTCTGGCACAGTCAAATTGGCAGCTGTCATTCTGACAGTGTCAAAACGGCAGCTGTCAAAACGGCACTGTCATTTTGGCAAGTAGTGAAACTGATTTCTCAAAATGAGAAATAACTCTAGGTTATGATTCGTATAACTGATTTCTCAAGTTGAGATAGCAGAAGAACGAATACTGCCAGAATGACAGTGTCAAAATGGCAGACTGTCAGAATGACAGTCAAGGGGTGTACTAACACAGTGGTACACCCCAACTGTACTAGGTCTGTAGTACACTCGCACAAATCACACACAACAGCCACCAATCCCAGGTACACGTGTAAGACGACTCTGGGGTTTTTTTATTGGGGTTTTTCGTGTGAAGCCGACTCCGGGTTTTTTTATTGCCAGATTTCCCGTACGAGAGTTCGACTGGGGTTTTTTCTGGGGGAGTTTCCTGTACGAGGCCCGATGCTGGGTTTTTTTCTGGGGAGAGTCTGGTGTGAATCATAGAGTGATTAAGAAGGGACGGAAGGGAAGGACGGTGAGAGTAAAGTGGCTGGACAGTAAGTTCCATGACGACGATAGCTTACTGTCCAGCCGGTCACTACTGCACTCGACTGTGATGGCTCAGTCGGTTCAAGGGTGAAAGGAACCCTACACAGTAAGTGGATCAGGATATTCGAGAGGGATACCGGATTGGGTAAGAGAGGGAATGAGTCGGTCGAAAGTTGGCCCGTCAATTTCTTGTGTCAGTGTTACGTCAGGGTAATGACGGATGACGGTAAACAATTCGTTTGTTACTTCGACAATTTGAATTAGCAAAGGCATGATAGTTTCCTACGAATAACGATACGGGACTGAGGGACTGCAAACCGGGTTGGTTGGTTGGTGGTAGTATCTTTTTGAGATACTTTTCCGCTTGCTGTCGTTTGTTTGATAATGAACTATACGCAATGGGTTTTGATAGTCAATGGGTCTAGGCGAAAAAATTAGGATATTCCTATAGTAAAATATACCCCCCAAAACATTTCAATTTAATATCTCTATAAGATATTTTCTCGCTTAACGAACATCCATACCGATTCCCGAATCATCAGTTTAATATCATAAAAAGATAGTTAGTCGCTGCTATGGGATACACTGGAATAGGGGCGTAAAGTAGGCTTAAACTAGGCTAGATTGCCCCAAAACGAGAGCAAACCCGGAACTAAGGTAAATCCACGCCGACAGTATCCGAGAGTTTAAGACAGCGACTAAATGTCATATTATGATACTAAGATTTGTTGCAGGTCAAGAATATGCTGTTAAGGATAATCTTTGTACCAAACTCACTGTAAGGAATGTTAGCTGCATGGGCTGACGATCTTAACCAGTGAAGAATTGTCGGCAGATTATCTTTGCATCCTTGTACACCCCAAGCATCCATAATAGCTGCTCGTTCTTCACAACCACAGTTGGGGTTCGATGGAGCAAACCAGGAAAGAACAGAAGCTAGTTTAGTTCCTGGTCCACCTGGGGTGTCTAGTAGTGTAGATAATCCAGCTTCTACTCGAAGTTGATTAGCAATGGATCGAGTTACCTCGTTGACTGTTCGAGGACGACTACATCGATTGCATCCCCGACATTCTTCTGGGGTGGGATAGTGAGGGATAGTAGCTAGTTCGGAGATTATGTTGCATTCTCCGGTATCAGCTTCAAGGAAATCACAAACAGGTGTGGGTAACATCTTGGCGAATATTTCTACTCGATTGGGGCAAGAGGACCAATGTTTGATGTAGCATGGGTAAGTTTCAAAATCGGGCATCCACCACTGGTTATTCATTTCTCTACCAAGAGTTGCTACATTAAACGGACTTGTCTGGTGTTCGATCCAGGCTTGTTCAGCACAATGAGTGTTAGGTAATGGAAACAACGGTGGTTTCCATATGTTGGCTGCTGATTGTTTAGATACTACTACTCCGGTATTAAAACAACCGTGTATCCATAAATAACAATCAACGTTTAATCGTTGAGACAATAAAACTGATGTTTTTTCTTTAACCATCCAGTCCGTAGAATGTAAGTATTCATAGTCGTCAAAAATAGCTACGTCGGCATCACCAAGATAGTCTACCAGGTTTGGACAGTTAGGAGAGACAATGCAGTCTGCATCGATGAAGATTGTATACTTGTAATGCTTAGCATACTCGTACACTCTAAACTTTTCATAGCCCCACCATTCCTGGGTGGTGTTGGTTAGGGCTATGTAGTCTGCTCCGATGGACTGAGCATATTGGTGGATGGATGGGTTGCATTCCAGTATGGTAGCAAATTCTTCTCCAGTAGCTACAGTGATTACTAAAGTGTCTTTAGTTGGAACTACTGTAGGAACTACTGCACGGTATCCTGTCGGACCTTTTTCTGGGGTGAGTACCTGGACTGTGGGGCTACTGTTGGAGTCTGATTGGTTCGTTGGAGTAAATAAAACTTTAACCATGATTAGAACGTGAGAGTCCAGTTGGGGAAAGTGTAGTTGTGACAGATTGGAAGTGAAGTGTCGAAACCAACGTAGTTGAATGAAATCAAGTCAGCTAGATAACCTACGTTTGTAAGGTAAGCAGGGACAAAAGGTAACACTATATCAAGAGGGTCGTCAGAACAATTAGCTGTTGTACCGAACGTATCTCCGCTACACAACACTTCACAATTGATTAGTTGTTTTGGGTTTCCACCTACAACTTCTAAGTCTAGTGCAATTTCTGGGGGTGTAGGTAAGACTATCAGTTCGACTTCGTAGGGTCTGTTACTGTTAGCATACACAGTGTAGCATCGAGTCTGGTCGAAAGGCACTGGTAGAGTGTCTACGTAGCTGTAAGCAAAGTAACAACCTAGATTAACAATTCTGGTTTCTTTTGTTCTAGCCGAGTAAACTGGTCGGGTTGGGTAAGGTGGTTCTAAACAAATTTCTAGTGTTTGTTCAGAAGTGTAGTTACCGCAAGCACCTGGTAAGTCGCACCAGTCTGGGGTTGGATCGGAAGCAGCTAAGGTGATCGGACTGGTTAGTGTGGTTAGCACTTTAGTTCGAGTAACAGCTATTTGTCCCATACCAAAACCGCTAATTGGAACGGAAGCATAGTTGCAGATAGGAAAATCACCAGACTCTGACAATGTTTCTCTAACGTAGCTACCGTCTGCACACCGAGTCAATATGTCTGTACCAGTTACTTTGTTGTAATATCTTCGAGCTTGAGGCATACTAGCAGCATAAGCATAACTGAACGTTACACTGACTGTGTACACACAAGCCGGAGTTCCATACCCACAGTTTTGAAATGATTTGCCGACAGTGATGTTAATGCTGTAGAGTTCTACTCTAGTAGCAAACCCTAGTTCTCCTTTATCTTCAACAATCCAATCTTCTCGGAAATCTTCCAGCAAGTCTGGTTCTGGGCAGGTAATACTGCAAGGTCTAGGTTCTGGGGCAGAGTCTACGACTGTTTCCCACTTGCGAACCATATGCTTAATTCGAAATTCTTCCGAAGCATCGTAGTTCCAAACACTGGTACACTGTTGTTGAAATGGAGCTGGAGCCGGTAAAGGCATGTCTCCAAACGGTCCTATGTTTACACTGGCACAACAACTGCTGCTCAGTCTCCACAGAGAATTGTCAATAAAAACTGACACTCCAGTAGAAGAAACAGTCAATCCGTTAGGAAATAGTTCTGCTAGTTCGGCTAAAGTCAAGCAACATTCTGGGGGTGGTGGTGGTACACAACATGGTGCTAGACAATTGAAATTGGACATTTAACACTCCGCAAAAACAATGACCCAACGACCGTCACCTTCGACAGCTACTAGATTCTTGTTAGAACCTACAGCTACGGTGGTGCTGCGATTGTACCCAATCAATTGAACCGATGTACTATTCCATCCACCCCCAGAAGGGACTTGCAAGTTAAACGGTCCACTACTGGTAGTTCCAATAGCATTAATGGATCGTCCACAAACTGTCGTTCGCAGTCTCCTGGTGAGGGAAACCAAAACGTGAGACTTAGCTGGATCGAGGTTGCCGATTATTTCGGCTCGACCAAACAAGTCGTACGTCATAACTCCGTTGACGATATCGATTCCTCGGTAGGTTGCCAAGTTTGCACTAGGGGTTGTACCACTGATCTTGAGGAAGTTGACTCCCGAAAGTAGTACAGGGGCTGCTTGAGTGCTAGTGATAAGTCCGAGAGCGATACCCCAATGAGGAAGCCAACCGTGAGTAACCGAATTGTATTCAGAAAGTTTATTAACGTAAGCTGTCGGGACATTTTGAGTTTCCTGGGGGAGTGTGGCGTTGTTGGTGTCGAACGTGAAAGCTGGTTTCCATATGAGTACAGGTTCATATGGCTCGATTATGCCGTCACCAGTTTCAAGTTGCCCCATGATTCTAACATCGTCGGGGGAACCTTGAATACTTGGGACAAAGTTTGCTGGAGAAGGTATACGAGTAAGCTCATTGACAAACTTACTTGTAAAGATTTCTTTGAACGGTGTTCCTGGGTGGACTGCTCGTCTAGCCATTATAGTAGGAAGTCTTTGTAGTCAGAGTATTTGTAGTGCTTGAGGATGACTCGGTGAGACGGTACTCGAATTACTCGACCTCTTGTGTTAGACACAATCTGAGGAGCATACTCGTATGACACTAAACTCCAACCGGAATGTACTCCAGCAGGTTGTACTCCGTTTAGAGCATCTACTACTGTAGCTGGAAATTCAGGTTCGTAAATGGTGTCAAATTGGTTGGTAGTAACGATAACTTTCTTACCACCCACGTAAGTAACTTCGTCTTTGGGGCTAGCAAGAGCTTCTGTTACGTCTGAAAACTTGAAGTTTGGTTTGACTTCAAACTCAAGAGTTACAGGCACAGCTTGAAACAAATCACCTTCACCAGAGTAACCCATAAACATCACACTTCCGGGGGCGAATCCGAAGAAGTCTTTCTTGTTTAGGGTGGTTAGCATTCGAGACAACCTGCGAACGTATGAATATGTTAGCATAGTTGGTGGCATGTATTGGGTGATTTGGAACTTAAAAGATCGAACGTAGACTTCGGCTCCTTCGATCCCATCTTCACTGTAACCAATCAAACCATAGCTACCGTTTTGGTATGGCAGCGGTTCTGTTCCTGGGCGGTTCTTTGCTCGTTGGCATTCGACTACTCTAGCTTTCTGTATCTTTTCGGTAGTGCAGCTACCGTTGAAAGACACTTGTGTAAACTTGGTTGAATTGTTTTCACCGTCTGAAGGTCCAGTAGCTCCACCAGCGTCACCCCCTTGATTAGAACCGTTGTCGTCTGGAATGTCGTAGGTTACTTTGATTTCCCATGTTGTCCAGTTGATTTGTTTGGCGGTCAAGCTAGCACAGAACAACAATTGAAATTCAGTGTCACTGATGTAAAACATGAATGTCAATGGAACTAATCCGTAAAAGATTGGGAGTAGTTGTTGCTGCATCACTTTGTCATCAAACAACATGTCCAGGTCAGTTCCTGGGAGAACGTGTGATTCAGCCCAATCGACAAACCAGTCACTAGAGACTCTAAATGTAAAGTCTTTTGTGATGGTTTGTCGATTGATTGTGAACCCACGTGAGTCTCCAAAGACTTCTTCATACACAATGTCATTCGGACCAAAGTCACTAGGCATGGTGCGTCTCCTCTTGTAATTGCTCAGCTTCTTCTGAAAGAATCTCTCGCAGTTCCGTACTGTCTACAAAATTGTAACGGTCTTTCAAGTAAGCTATTGCTTTAGAACAATCAACATCAACAAAACCAATCGTCTCCCCCAGAGGAAATTCCTTAACTGCCGGAACTTTTACTGGAGAGAACAATGCTCGGTAGTCGGCGTAGAACATTCTAAACGTAGGTCGTGAGTGTTTTGCAAGAATCGACAACATACGGTGTGCGATTATTACACTGGCTTCGTTTGAAATCATCCTATACCACCTTGAATTGAAAGTAAACGGTTAGTTTCTTGTTGCTGAGTAATCTGTTCTTTCATCAAATCTTCTTGACGTTTGGTGTCGGTTCGAAGGATTGCTCTGGTAGACATAGCTCCACCAGTTAATGCTTGCAAAAACTTTGGAAGTTCTTGTTGCAGTTGTTGTTGAGGATTGTTTTGTGTAGAGTACAAAGATCGCAATAAAAATTGTTCTCTTTGAAGCAATGCTGCTTTTTCTCTAGCATCGGCAATCGCAGGTTTAGCCATTAAATCACTTAGTGCCGAAAGCCTGGTATTGTCTTGACCCAAATCTTCTGGAGTCTGTAGACTGTCGTACAGCTTTTGCATGTCTGTACTTCCTTGCTCTTTGTCTGCTTCTGCCAACCTAGCTCTTACAGAAGCAAGTTCTGTTTGAACTTCGTTGTAGGCTTTCTGCTTTTGTGCAGCAAGTTGAGCATCAGAAGGACCCTTAGTGTCTTGTTGTAGACCAAACATTGTAATCTGTCTGTTTAACAGATTTGTTTCCAGAGCAGTCTTTAGATTTTCAAATTGAGCTTTCATGGCATAACCAGTTTGTGCTGATCGTTCGTTAGCACCAGCAGCTGCACCAGCTCGACGTCGAGCTATTTCCTGGGGGGAGATAGCCATGATTTGTTCGAGTTGTTTGGCTCGTTGCTTACGTTCGAATTCAAGCATACCTCTTGCGATGCTAGCTTGCATTTCCGTTGTGGTCCTTCTACCCATACCTTCACGTTCAATTTCCTTACCAGCATTCATGCCGGTTAGAGTGTAAATTGAACGGCCAAGTATAGTCTGAAAGTCTGCAAGGAATGTTTGTAGTGTTTCACTCAAAGAAATTAGTCCCTTGAAGAAACCTGTGACAAACATGTCGATGCCTTTCACAATCATGGTGGCTGTTTGAGCCATGTTACCTCCACCGCCACTACCAAACACGTCTCCAAGTGAAGCCATGATTGGTGAAGCCATGAAGCTAAACGTCTTGGAAATTCCCTCGAAGATACTCATGAAGATTACCTTGAGTCCTTCGAATATTTTCCTGAGGACAATCCACATGTATTCGACATGGACTAGGAAGGTGTTCCAAGCAGCAACAAGTTGGTTCTTGATGATGTCTACTAGACCCATGAAACCAGTTTGTAGAGCTTGAACTCCCACTCCCGTTTCTCCCTGGCGGAAGGCAGAGAATGCTAGCTTGAACAGGTTCATTGCTGGACCTGCGTAGCTAGCTACTTTACCAAGCTCACCGAAAGCTCCAGAAATACCAGCACCAAGTGCTTTGAAAGCATTGACTACTGCTGGAATCTTGTCACCGAACATCAACAGTACGTTGAAGATCATGCCGACAAAGTTCCAAGAAAACACAAACCGACCAACCGATCCAGCTAGTCTGAGGAAGCCACCTGCAAGAGTCATGATTCCTTGACCAGCTCTAAGCAAGTTAGCTCCAGTCATCATTCCTTTGAGGGACTTGAATCCACCAGCAATACCACTCATTGCACCACGGGCAAGTCCACCAGCCATAGAACTGACACCACGAACACTGGTAAGTCTGGAACGTAAAGTAGCAAGTTTCATTTCACTTGCAATTCGTTTACCAGCAATGGTACGGTCTAGGGCTTGAACAGTCTTTGCTTGTTTTGCTCTGGCGGCTGTAGACTTGGCTATGTTAGCAGCATCTAGTTGTCTTTGTGTTTTATGCAAAGCAGCAACTTCTTTTACTCTAGCAGCTTGTCTTGCTACGGGAGCATTCTCATAGTTTCGTACCTGAGAAACTGTACTAATCATTTCTTTTTGAAGTCTAACTCGTTGTGCTTCAAACAAGTTGATTCTTTGAGCAATCAGTAGTTCTTCTTGACGATACTTTAGCCAAGTAGCAGACGTCTTAGGACCATCTTTTGTAATCATTGCTTTTGGCAACTCAGACAAGATTTGACGAACCTTAAATAACCGATCATACATTTGATCGACTATTTTTAGGTTGTCAGGTGACTGTAGAGTTTTTAGTGCCTGAGCTATAGGTCTTACAATCGCCCCCATGTCTACTGCTTTTGATCGTTGCAATAGCTGAACGTACTTCTGACGTTCTTTAACCAAGTCTGGCAGGGCTGCTGCTTTCCTGGGGAGGGACTTGATTGGGGCAGATACTTTAGCCATTTGTGCTTGGAATGCTCGTTCGTTTTTGAGGGCAATCATTTGCTCCCCACGAATGGCTGAGTTCATCAGCTTGTTGTTACGAATAGCTTCCTTGCGTTGGGCTATTGCAGCAGCACCACTACGGATACCACGGACACTTGACATGGCAGCTTGTCCTGCTCCACGACCAGCACCCATGATTCCTCGACCGATTGCTCCAAACAAACCACCACGACCCATCTTCTGGAGTTTCATGGCTTCTTTGATTAACTTAGCCATTGTCTTGGAACCAGCAACTTTGGCTGCATTACCACCAGACATGGCTGCATCAATGGATCGTTGTAGTCTAGCTACTTTAGCTGCTTGCATTGCTCTGGCGGATTGACCACCAGCAGGTAACATAGCAGCAGTATTCTTTAACGACCCACCCAGAAAACGTAAGCCTCTACCTGCTAGGGTAACGAGACTCATAGCCTTGGCTAGTCTGGACAGAGCAAAGGATAGGGTGTATGCTCCGACCATTGTTGTAGCAAAGATTACTGGAAGCAGCAAGAATGTAGCTGCCAGTAGTTTGTTCTTCTTCAACCATTCTTCGAACAGAGTGACGATGTAAGCACCCATGTTAAAGAGTGCAAGAAACTCTCCTTCGACCAGTTTTCCGATTGTGATCTTGAGAGTCTCGAAAGCACTCGTCAATCGACGAACAGCACCACCTGGACCTTCTTCCATCTTAGCAGCGGCTAGTCGAGACTCAGCTCCAGCTTTGCGGATGGACTCAATGAACATTTCCACTCGCTCAATTTCTTCTGTAGACGAAACCATTCGTGCTCCACGAATGTTGAAGATGTCTCCAAAGAAATCAGTTTTTTGGACTTTCGTCATTTTATTTGTCAACTCGTATAAATTATACATAGTTGATAATAAATCTTCGTTGCCAGCAGCATCGGTGACAATTTGAAACGAAGGGAAGGTTTGTCGAAGTTTGTCAGAACTCTTAATCATGTTTAGCAATGCTGTGTTCAAACTCGTACCAGCTAAGCTAGCTTTGAGTCCAGACTCAGACATTTGAACAAGAAAGCCCAATAAGACGGGGAGTTTGATTCCCAAGTTGCCGGCAGTACCAGCAGCATACTTAAGAGCTTCTCGAAGGTCTACGATTTCAATCGTACCAAGACGAGTAGCCTTCACCATCTGGGAAGTTACGTTGGTGATGGTGTTCATCCGAGTTTCGAGAGTATCGTTTTCACCAAACATATTGAACGTACGGATTACGTTAGCCAACATGTCTGCTGATTCACCCAGAGCATATCCCGTACCTCGGGCAAAGTCAAGAGTACCTTGAAGGCTGCTTTTAATCTCGTCTACCGAGAAACCAGCTTGGGCAAGACTAACCGCAGCATCGGCTACTTCTTTTGAAGTAAAGGCTGTAGTACGACCCAAGTCCATGATAACTTTACGGAGTCCAGCAATGTTGCTCGTTTGTTCCTGGGTGAGGTTGCCGAAATAGCCTAGCTTAACGGTAAGGTTAAGCATTTGATCTTCGAAGTTTGTGAAGTCTTTGATGGTGCTACGAACTGCAACACCTGTAGCAAACAAGCCACCAGCAGCACCAGTGGAAAGGTTACGCAAAGATCGAGAGGCTCGCATCATCTGAGCAGATAAGCCGCTGGTTAGCTTGCTGAACTGCATAGTTGCACGATCAGTAAGTTCAACAACGATAACTGCTTTACCTGCCTGGATACTTTGGCGACTCATTAGTAATTTCCTTTTGCAACCATTCCGTCTACTGCTGCTCTTAACTGTGCTGCACCAGAACCTTTAGGCTTGCTGCGGTTCTTTATGCTTTGTGGGAGAAGTTCATTGCTTTGTGCTGAACAAGCCCAATTGATTTGGTCTCGTTCATGGGCAAGCCATTCAATGTACATAATTTCCCCAAGAGTTTTGGAACTTATGTCTATTCCTCGGGACTCGACTCGGAAGGCGACTTCGATGATTTGTCCGTATCGAGACTCAACTGTTTCATCTCTTTCTTGAGCATTTTCCACATGTCCCCCAAAATTCCCTTTTTCTGGGGGCTGGAAAAATTTACAACGGCACTCCAGAATGCTTCTCGAAAGTTTTCGACTGCTTCTGGTTCTTCATCGAGCAGTTCGAGGAACTTGTCCCAGTTGAATTCGACTTGTGGTTCGAGGTAATACCAGAATAGTCGAAGAGCAAGTTCGTCGTCAACTAAAAGTCGACTGGCGGTTTGCTGGGTGAGTTGGTCGTCGACAAACAGCTTGAGGATTTCGATGTCAAACTTTTCAGGAAGAACTGAGAAGGCTGTCGTCCACTTGATGACGATCGGGTATTGCTTACCGTTGAAGGAGAATTTACAGATAACCTTAGACATGAGAACTCCGAGTACAAAGAGGGTTTATTGAGGGTAAAAATATGGGTATTCAGACGACTATCCTATGGTCCTAAAAGTAGAACCATAGGATAGTGTGTGTCAGGTTGTGGCTTATACGTTCTTGACAATGTTGTCAAGAGCTTCAAGCAAAGCTACTCGATTGAATCCACCCATACCCACTGGGTTAGCCTTGAATCGTCTGGTTGATCGTGGGTTGTTTTCTGGGGGGATTGGGCTGGCATCGACGAAGCTGGATAGCAGGTCATCGACAGTAGATTCACCCAAGAACTTCAACAGTGGACCAACAGAAGTGAAAACTTCTTCTGCTGTTGTGCGGTTGAGGGCTTGGTAGACTGGGTGAGCTGCGATCTCTGCTGCCATGGATTTCATGTCCAAAGCAGCAAATGCTCCTGGGTCGTAGGTGGCGAGTGTTCCTGCTGTAGCAACTTTGACTGGAGTGATCTTACAACCAGACTTAACACAAGCTGCTGGTTTCAGCTTGAAGTTTTGCTTGGGTGCTCCGGTTTCAGGTCCGGTGATTGATCGGTCGAAGTTGCGGAACTTGCCTTTGAAACCGACGTTGCCGACTTCGGTCAAGTATCCGGTCAGAGCCAAGAAGTTTCTTGCGTAACTTCCTGGGCGAGCTGAAACCATGTAGATACAACCTTCATAGGCTGGATCGACAACTTGTTCTCCAGAAATCTCCAAATCACTTTTGGACTCGCTGTACTGTTTGTACAACTGGTCTGGGTCACGAACCGACAATTCTTCTTCGTCGTCGGTGTCGTTGATGGACAAATCTCCTGTGACTCCCTTGTGGTACACCCACACTGGAGTGGTGCAGGATGAACCACCTGCGGTCGAAGGATCGTCCGCAGTATCGTAATACAACGATACCTCAGAACCTTTCTTGTCGCAATTGGTAAGATCGGTAAGCCCTGGCATAAGTAAGCCCTTGTATTAGAAGTTGAACTGGCGAGCTAGTCCCACCTTGAACTCTTTGGCAATCGCACCACGGGCAGTTAACTGCTTTAGTGTGTGACCCATGTAAGATCGTTCAGGGTAGGAATAGTAACTAAACTGACTGAAAAATGTTCCACCAAACTCGTGAATGTGTGGAACAGGTTGATTAAAAAAGTCGCTACCTGGAAACTTAACAGGGCCGATGATAGCTCCGTTTGAGTAGGTAACAAACTCGATGATTCTCAAACCACCCCTAGTCTTAGCAAACGGCGGGTTTCCTGGGGAGGATGTTTGTTTGCTAATCTTAAGTGATCGAATAGCTGCACCACGAATGAGTGCAGCTGTTCTTGTTAGGCCATTCTTTTTACCACGATCAACACGAGTGTTGAACTTTTGTAGATAGAATAGTGATCGAGCAACATACTTGAACATGACTAGCAAACTTGTGTGGCAAAAGTGAACTCAGTTGATGACAGAAAGGTTCTTTGGTTTAGCTCGATTTCTACTGGGGGTTGTGAGTCTACGTTACTGATAACGAATGGTTCCCACAGTCCTCGGCATATAGCCAAATCAATTCGTTCCCGAAGGTCCAATATGCGTCTTACTTCTACCCAGTCTGTTACATCGTTTTTGCTAAAAGAGTCAAAAGGAAGTAACAGTGAAACTGAGAGTAGTGGTAGACTTTGGATCGAAGTCTTTCGTTGTCGACCAGTTGAGTTGTCCATAGACAACCCAGTAAACAACGGCATCACGTACAGCTTTTTGGTGGACGTTTGTCGAACCTTTTCAGGATCGAGTGCAGTCTCGGCTGTAACGTAAGTACCTACCTTATAGTCACCCCATGTTGTTCCTGGGAGGGTGTTGAGGTAGTTGGTTACTAATTCGGCTAGTTCGGCTAGCATGGAGAACCTTTCTCGTTCATTACTAATACTGTGCGGCGATGTTCACCGTCGTTGTAGAAGTAAGAGCCTTTTGCATCAATGACAAGTTCGTAAGCCACGTTGGTGGCTGGATTGAGGATTTGTAGTCCTCGAACCAAAGAGATTTCGTACTTAGCCAGGTCTTGTGTGGGAACCAGAATATGGAACCGAGGAGCTTGAGTCTTGACTGAGTTCGAGTCCAACAAGTGTTTGCACTCAGAGATAGTACCTTTTATCTCAAACTGGGGCTGGCCTGGATAACCAATTAGCAAATCAACATCAGTAAATTGTTCTGCTTGTTTATACAAGAAATCCAGCCCCCAGGAAAGAAAATTCATCTTTGTCTCCCTAGAAAGAGTAGTGATTCTGTCTAGGAGTTGCTAGACCTAGTTGAATGTCGGAACCGTTCCGATTGCTGGGGAAGGTTCAGCACTATGCAGCACTCGAACCGAAGTCGATCCGGATGGTGCAGCGATTGCTTTGTTGGAACCGTTGAGCATAACAGCACCTCCAGGGATGACTGCTGTACCAAGAATGAAACCGTTGGTTGGAGCAGCTCGAACTGCACCACCCACAGCACTCGTAGCAACACTGGCAACATCGTAACTCCACCAAACGGTGTCGTTTTGCAAGATGTCAGCAGCAAGAGTACCACCAATTCTGGCTTCAACAAGCCAGTCCATAATCAGTGTCCCTTGAGTTCCTGGGAGGATGACGGATTGGGCAATCCCGACTCGACCACCGAACAGAACTGGTTCACCTTGTAGAATGGTGCTGCCAGTCGTGTTGTAGTAGTTGACAGAAATTGCTCCACCCTGTTTCTTTACGCAGGGTGCATCGTACCGTTCCAGCATCACTGGGTCGGCAACTCGGTTTGGAGTCGAAATAGGCATAAGGTCGTTTCCTTGTGGAAGTTGTTCAAGAAAAGCCCACAGACAAAGATTCTAGGGTGGAGAGTTTGTTATTATTCAACCCACACAGCAGTGGTGAGTTGCGGTACTCTGTTAAACTCTCCTAGAATGATTCGTCTGTGAGCTGAATGTTGTTAGCTAACAGAGACTAGCTTGGATGGTTGAAGGTTTAGCCGTTTGCTCGAAGAACAGCTTCCCGTTCTCGTTCGTTGATTTCGATGTCCCAGTAACCCCGAGTACCGGTTCCCAGCATGTTTGCTGGAAGATCGACAGCTTCGATGGTTGGTCGTCGTTGACCTCGCAAGTAAGTGATGCTGTATGGGCTGAATCGTTGCGACTTCGGCCACAGCAACCAAGTGTTTTCACTGACGAACGTACTACTTCCGAGCAAGTTGCTGTTGCTCATTTGTGGGAAAGGGACAGTATCGAGTTTGCCAAACCAGTAATTTGCTTCACCAGTCTTGGAAGGGCTTGGTGCTCCAGTTTCCTGGACGATTCGAGATTGCTTGAGCAAGTCGAATGCAGCTTCTTCACCGGTGATCGAGGTAATGAGTATCCAACGATCGTTGATGAGGTTCACAAAGTTCTTGCCTCGCTTTTCGTTGTACTGCCGTACAGCGTTGTATGCTGTGGAAAGGTTTGCTCGGTTAAGTGCAAAACCGGTTCGGCTATTGTCCGCATCAACCCAGAAGGACTTAGCTGCTGCTGCTTTGACGAGCATCAGTTTGCCCAGCTTCATGTCTGGAACAATCAACGCACCTTCAACCATCGCATCAAGCATGTCAGCGATAACACCCATGTCGTCGTTGATGATGTCCTCACGATTGAACACAACCAACTGAGCCGAAGTTGAGAGCTTGGATCGGTATTCGGTTTCTTCTCCGAATTCGGTTTCTTCGATCTTCCCGTCGTTCTTCATTTCGTCCCAAATCTTACCGCCACCTGGACGGATTCTCTGGGTGACTCGGAAGTCCTTGTTGGATTCTTCCTTGAGGTACTGAACTGCAAACGGAGTGTTGATTGCCCATCGTTCTTCCAACATCATGCTTGTAACCTTCTTGAGAAGGTTAGGCATGTCGATCATCGAAAATCCACTGTTGTTGATTCCGAGGAACGAATGCTGAGCGGTGGTCTTGATGCTGCTGCACAAGATGTCGATGTCGCTGAATCCGCCGAATCGTCGTTGACGTTCGGTGCTGTTGGCCAAGTTGACCAAGGTTTCAACAAAACTCCAACGGGAAGTACCGAGGCAGTTGTCAAGAACTTTCTTGTCAACGTGCTTGGCGATTGTTTCTGGAGAGATATTGCAGGACAGAGCAAACTGTGCTACAATTTCGTCTCCTGCGGATGCTCGTTGTTGTGGAGTCAAGTTTGGTACTCCTGGCAAGCTGTTCTCAAAGAGTTTCAGCTTGATGCTGTTTTCGATGGTAGTGAGGTCCGTTCCAGCCGAGTATTGAGATTCAATACTGTCAGCATGGTCAGGATACGAGTTCAACAATCGAGAGAGCCGAACAAGTTCTGTTCGAGTAACTCCCGAATTCTGTACTGGAGCAACAGGCACAACCGGAGCTGGAGCCACAGGCAGGACTGGGGGTGCAGCATTTTGTACTGGAGCTACAGGGGGAGCTACAGGGGGAGCGGCAGGAACAACAGGTGGTTCTGCTGGTGGAACGGGTGGTGCTGGTGGAGTGGAGCTGTTCAAAAGCATTTGTGCTTCCTTGTTTAAGAGACCAAAGTTTGTATCGGAGTCACGACCAGACATCGTGACTGTCATTTCTTTCAAGATGGAGCGTTCAGCAACGTACATCGGTCCCGTCACTTCACGATTGTTGATACTACGTTTGATTCCGTGTTTAAGGAACGTAATATCTTCTTTATTGGTAATTCGAAGCCCCATGCTGGCTTCAAAAGGGAAACCATTTTTAAGGGCTTCTGCCACCGTTTCTCTGGCGGGGGAAGGGTAGGACGTAACTCCTTTTCCACTTAGGTTACTGTTGGTCTTGACTAAAGACGTTGAGTGACCGATTGGTTCCCAGTGTTCAAACAACATTGGGATGGAGTTTTTATGCTCAATTCCCGCAATGTTGTAGATCATCGGGTATTCGTAACCGTAGTCTCGTAGACTGACGGGACCACCAGAGTATCCGGTAAAAGACAATTCATGCAAACCATTTTCGGCTTGTGTTGAAGTCGCTTCGGTAGCTAGGTTGAAGATAGCTTCACCTTCTGCTGGCCGGTAGTTGGGTGCTGGAGGACTGTTGTTAAACACGTCCCTAGCTTTTTTGATTGTGTTGAGTCTTTCACTCAGTTTCATCAGAATCCTCTTGTTCTGCTACGGGTTCAGTATCTTCTGGTTCGTTCAGGACTGCTGCTGCTGATGGAGTTCGTCCAGCTAAAAGCACTTCGCACATATCTTCATACGAAACACCTAGCAAGTCAGCTTCTCGTTGAATTTCTCTTCGAGGGTTTTGTCCTCGTTCAGTGTAAATTCGTACAAGAGTTTTAGCTCCAGATTGAAGATCAGTAGCAATACTGTTACTAATTTTCTGGGGGTCGGGATGGGAAAATACTTGAGAATAACTTAACGAGTAGTTAAGTCCTTCTTCTGCAATAAATCGGGCGGTTCGTGGAGAAAAGTACTTTGAAGTTAAAACTCCAGCTTGTGCCCAAAGGCTTACCATTTTGTGGATTGCTGGAGCAAAATCTTCACGGTCGATTGCAATGGTACTTTTCCAAGGACCAAAGTCTACTTGGCTGCTAGCCATGTTGTACTTACGACTGTTACCTGTTGCAAGGTTAACAGGCATGTTAATACAACGGGCAGCAGCACCAACCATTGCATCAAGAGCTTCCGCATCTTCTGATGTTGTACCAGAGTATGACAACCCTTCCAGGGTAGTTCCTGGGGGGAGTGTTGGAATCATACCTGGTTCGTACTTGAACTCGCCTTCTGGCATTCCCATTGACTCTGCGGCTTCTTTACCCCACACTGTGGGGTCGAGCTTGAGAGCCATTGGAATTGCTGAACGAAATTCAGCACTACGAATTACAGAGTCTAAGTATCTCTTGACTGATGGAAAAATGCAGAGTGCTGGAGCACACTCTACAATTCCACAAATTTGATCTTCGTACTTGTTCTTCCACCAAAGAATAATGTCTTTGGTGTTGTAGAACTCACCGGTGTCTAAGTGAATTTGAGTTGGTTCCCAGTTTTTATTGTACTGGATTCCATCCCACCATCGTGACTCAACCCCTTCTCCTGGTGGATTGAGTAGTTTCTCGGCTGTGACTACTCGAAGTCCTACTCGAACTTCGTGTACAGTGTTTTCCATCGGGTATGGAATACCAATACCGATTCCGGTGCGGGCTGCTGCTCGACGTAATAGTCTGATTTGACTACCCAACCCGGTTTGTTGACAAAACTTTGTCCACTGATCTTCGATGTTTGTGTTGACATCTGGATCAGAAGAACTTCCGATAATCACTGGAGCAGGACCAACACAATCGTTAGCGAGTGTGTTGAGGATCCCGTGGTAGTGAGAACCTTCTTCGTCTTGTTCAATTGAGATTGTCATTAACTTACGTCGAACCCACGGATGTTTGATGGCTCGTAAGAACCGTTCACGTGGAATTTGATTGTAAGGAACTGTGTCTCGATTGCGAAACCAAGTTTTTGGAGAAGCTAGAAATTGTATCCAGCTACGAGTCATTGCAAGAACCTTTCTCTAGTCCAGAGCAATGACAGTTGTTCTTTGGAACTGCCCGAGTCCAACCGATGTTGCTCAAGGATGGTTTCTTGGAGCCAATCCTGTTAGCTGCGTCGATCAATTCTTTTAGGGAGAACTGTTCGACTTCTTCTTGTGGAGTCTTAACCCGTCGAGGGCCGACACCAGCTTGAATTTCTTGTATCTTGGAAACAAGATCACTCATGAGTTCTCCTGGGGTGGGTTAGTTGTTGAATGCTGCGTACTTCTGAATGGCTGGACCGTATAGAATGATTTTGCCGGTAGCAGAATCTCTGAGGGACCAGTACAAACAGTTATCAGTTTGTGGAGCAATGCTGGGTATTGTTACAGACACAGCATTGGTTGTGGAAGTTAGTCCGGTTACGACAGTCAAAGTTGATTTGTCTGCTCGTTCAAGACAAAATGTCATAGGTAGTCCATCGAACACACCGGAAGCAAGCGTAATCAAGTACGTTCGAGTTTCGTTGTTAAAGAACACAAACGTGTTTTTCTCTAACAACTTGTTGTCGAGATTGATGAATGCTTCTGGAGTAACCGATGTTTGTCCACCACCACCGCCACCGGCTGGAGCTAAGCTGAGAGCTTGAGCTGTCCAACGGACAAGTGGAGAATTTGAGCCTAACAGCATCGTTGCCAAATCGACTACCAGTTGTGCTGTTGCTGCTGGTATTCGAGTTAGCAAAGTTGATAAGCTGGTATTGGTATCGGTGAGTGTCTTGCCGACTGTTCCTGGGGTGGTGTAACTGGAGTGTGAAGTAGCTAACAGGTTAGCTGTGATTGTGTCGTACACTGATGTTGTAAAAGTTGTTGGTACAAACACTCCTGTTTCAGCTCCATGAATAACAGCATGGACATGCCCAGAACCAGAACCTGTGACTCCAATTGTTCTGTTTGAGTTGTTGCTAATAATCAAACGATCTCCAATCGAGCCGTCAACCCAACCACCATTAGGCATTGAGTTTAACACTAGATTTCTAGTTGTGTTTGGTAAATCATCTACGCTTGTTTGGCTAGCTCGATTAGCAACAGTTAATTCTTTAGCAAGAATTGTGGATGCTTCGATCTGTACTAGGGTTGGCTTGAGGGACAAGTCTGAAACTATTTGAGCAAGTACAGTTGATTGGTCGAAGTCAACTACGGCTCCTGCCCATATAGCGTATCGAGCTTCTGTACTGGTTGTTCCACTAGCTTCGATTCGTAGTCCTTCCCTTGGATGAGTAGATGATACAGTGTAAGTAAATCGGTATCGTCCAACACTTGGGTTGGTGACTGCTGACAAGTTTGTTGAACGATCCGTACCAGAGGAATTCGTAGCTGTAATTGTCGGTGCTGTGTCCAGATTGACCAGCTTACCTTCATCATCATTAACAACAAGCGTAAACTCATAAATTGATGATCCGGTTTCTGGGGCTTCAAGAACTGCTGCACCAAACACGTTAGCTTTAGCAGACAGGTTATTTAGTCCTGTGATTGCTCCGAGGACTGAACTTGTACTGGTTGCGATACTTGCATCTAGGAAGTTGATTCTTGCATCGTTGTCTCGTAGTGGATTGGTAGGAATTGCGTTGACACTTAATTGTGTGGCACGACTAGCAACAGTCAGTTCTTTTGCTAGTATGGTCGATTCTTCGATTTGTGTAAGAGTAGGGCGATTGGTTAGGGTGTTCTCTTTGGCTAGGACAGTCGAACCTTCAATTTGTACCAGGGTTGGACGATTGCCTACCGTGGTTTCATTTGCCACCGACGCAGGGAATGAGACCGGAGTAGCAGCACTAGCCGTCTGGCCTGCGATTTTGGTGACGTTGGCATCGACGTTTCGATTTTCAATCGAAAATGTCCGGAGGATCGTTCTGGTCAAGTCTTTCCCGTCGACTGTCCCTGCCGTGAATACGATGTCGTAGTCTTTGCCGATTTCGTACACAGCATCGGCAGTGTCCACGACAAGTTCGTGGAGACCGTTTTTCGAATCAAAGTTTGGGGTTGGCTGTGTGATTCCAGTCGTGGTGATTTCTGTTGCCGAATCTTTGTAGATCGCAACTTCCAAAGCGACTGACGGGGCAGTCGGAATCAACGCCTGACTGAACGTGTTGAACTTGACACGAATTTGCTGTCCTTTTTTGAAGTCTCCAATGTATTTGTCGGACATGGTTACCCTATCAGAATGTTGTCGATTGGAGAGTACGAGCCACCACCGCCGCCGCTGGTTGTTTTGTGGTCGATTTCTAGCAACTCTAAAACAAAGGTCGCCCATACTACACTCGTAGCCTGAGTTACATTTGTTGCTGGCCAAATTGCCGATCTAGTTGAATTCGTGTCGTAAGAAGCAACTTCAAAACCAACACCTATTGAATTATTAACAAATGTCATCCCAGACGGAGCCAAGCCTGAAAGGTTGTTGCCAGTTGCTCTGGTTGCTGCTAGGCCGACAAGCCACAAGTCTAGGGCTGATTCTTTGAATACCGGGGAAGTGATAGCCGCTTGAGCAGCGTAGCTTATTACCGTACTGGATGATCCATTTTGCGAAAGAATTGTAGGTATTACAACTGATCTTGGACCACCTCTGTAAGCAATAGCCGTTACGTTGGATGCTCCTGTCCACCCTGATGTACCCGTTGTTTCGGAATCCGATTCAGCAATGTAATATCCGAGCCTGTGCGATCCGCCACTATTTGATCGTGTGTAAAGCCCTAGTACATCGGGAGGCAAGGATGGAGCTCCAAGCCCCGCAAAGTACGCACTATACAAAATCAGATCGCCCTTGGCGTGAGTGCCAAGTGTGACACCTGTTCCGTTATTTGTTGAAAAACTGACTCGCGAGATCGACATTACAACTCCGGTTCTCGGCCAACGCCTTTGTTGTCTATGTATTCGGTCCAGGCTTCTCGATATGCTTGGACTTTGTCTAGGGCTTGTTCGATTCGTAGTTTACTCAATGCAACGAGTTTCATGTGAGCAACACAAGCAGCGATTTCTTCGATGCTTGGGACTTCGATTTCGAGGTGAAACTTTTCGATACGCTCTTGGATTTGAGCCTGTTCGAGCAGGCTGATGTTTCGTTTGACTTCTCGTGCAAGATGTCTTGCACCTGGGACTAGACCCATTTGATCTAAAAGATAAAAAGTGTTCTGCACTTCGTCATCAATTAGTGGCACGCCGGTGGCGAGCTGCGAGATAAGCCACCTATCGCCTTGCTGTTCAAGTACGTTCTGTAAAGCTCTATTTCCTTCGGCACCAAACCGTTTGTTACTTTCTGGAACATATACAGATGCAAGACCGTTCCAGGTAAATCGGTCTGTGTTTTCAAACGGAATGTTTTCTTCTTGAAGTGCGTCTAGAATTTCTTGGGTAGATTTGATATTCCAATGAGAGATACGTTCAATCAATGTTTTTAATACTTCTGGGGTCATGCTACACCTTTGTCCTTCAATTCTTTTATTTCGAGCTTGAGGGTAGCAAGTTCTGTTTCTTGTCTGACTTGAGTTCGGAATAACTCTAGTCTGTCTTTTTCGCATTGGTCTGTTTTGGCTTCTTGTTTGATAAGGTTCTTTTGCAAGTCTGCGATAGCTACTTGGTTAGAACCTTCAAGTTTTTTATAAAAGAACGCAACGAGTGAGGACAGTGTAGCAATAACAGCCAAAGCACCTTTTTGCCACCAGTCACTTGGTCCTAATGTTGGTTCGATGTCTGCCATGATATCCTTAATTGGAAAAGACTAATTCAAAAGTTTTAACTGATGCTTCTACAGCACTAACTTTGAGTCGGAGAGTATCTAACCCTTTGGTGTTTTCTGGATCGAGACTGATTGTTCTTGCTGTTGCTGCAAGATTGTAGGTAACAAGCGTGTCTTTGACGTAGTTGTCTAAATTTGTGACACCTTCGTCTACTGAACCTTGAATACTGAATGTCGGTGTGCCGGTCATTCCTGGGGCGGATACTCTAACGAGTCCGTATCCAGGAGCTACTGAACGTGAGTCAGTTACAAGTTGACCTGCGGGAAGTGTAACTGTTTCTTTGTAGATGCTCATGGTTCTTATAGGTTAGGACATTTACCGTTTACACAAAGCCCTCGGATGACGGCTTTCAAACATTCTATGTATTGATCGGTGGTGGCTGGTTTTGCTTTACCAATTTCTTTGTCGATTGGCACTCTCCACACGTTTAACCAATCTTTTGTTCGACTTGTTGGTTCTCTCATTGCAAAACATCTTTCAATCGTACTTGTTACTTGTCCTTTTGCATCGGGCAGGTCCGATGGTAGTTTCGGCAAAAGATTTATGAGAGAGCTAGCTAGCAACGATGTTGTGGAAGCATCTTGCAAATTATCTACTGCGACTCTGGATGTTAGTCGGATTGATTCGAGTGATTCAAGTGACGGTATAGGAGACGGTGGTGGAAAAGCAGGACTTGGTTGGATTGGAGTAGGAACTGGTACTGGAGCTGGAGCTAGCATTCCAGTTACGTCGATTGTATGCCAACTATAAGCAATATCTGCTTGTTTGTTAGCTACAATCAATCCGAACTGGTATTTTCCTGGGGTGGGGATAGAGAAGAAGATATTGTTACCACAAGATGCTGAGGCAGACTTTAGTTCTTCTGGAATGATCCAAACCTTGTTGTCTCCGACTGCTTCTTCGTGTGACAGAAAAACAAGCGTTCCAGCAAGAGCCGTTGATGGTCCTTTAATGGATGCTTTGATTTCCTGGGTGAGTGCTGTTGAGCAGGTGAGTAGCAAACAGAGAGCAAGTAATTGTTTCATGGTAGTGAGGGTGTGGTAGAGAGGGACAAACAAGGAGCAGAAACAAACATCTTCGGGCATAGGTGGTTGTTTCTACTCCCTCTTGGGAAGGGAGTAGAGGCCGTAGGGGAACAGCCGGGAAGGATTAGGACTTTTTGGGAGCTGGAGCCGGAGCACGAACTACTCCGGAACCGTTGTCCCCAATGGAGTTGACGGGAGCTGGGGAAGGTTCTGGTGTTGGAGCAGGTTGTTGCTTCTTTTTGCGATTCTCCATGATCAATTTGATCAGTTCGAAAATCAACGGAATCAACACTTCCCAACCTTGAGTGCCGACTGCTGGAGAGGCTGAGGTAGCTTCGACCAGATCGGCTTCTCTTGTCAAACTGTTGCACTCGTCGACGATATGGTCGAGAAATAATTCGAGTTCATCATCGTCGTCAAAAAGCGAGACTGAGGCGAGAGTGATTGGTGGGACAGTTGCTGGGCCGACTTTCTCGATCAAGCAACCGGCAACCCACAAAGCATCTTTGACGGTGGCTGGAGTGATTCCGTTTCGTACTTGAGCTACGAGAGTAAAAATGCAGGACAAAGAAAATTCGGCTGGAAATTTTGCAGAACAGGACATAGGATACCTATAGAGGGGCTAGGGAAACAAACTGTGACGTACGGGGACAAACAAGACAGACAAAGTCAGACAGCAACTAAACAAAGTTAGTTAGCCTGGGGGGTGGATTAGTTCGATACTTTGGAGTATCGGATTGTTCCGTTGATGTTTGGTGTAGCATCACTACTTACACACCCCAATGCCCAACCTTCTGGAACCAACACTTCCCTGGGGGAGATTGAGGTTGTTCCAGAGATTGCTGTGGTAGTGTAGCGATGGAGTGCATCCATGTTATTGGCTGCACCGATAGCTGCGAGGGGGTTTGTGAGCTTGATTGTGTGTGTTCCTGATCCGAGGTTGTTGCCTGCTACGATGTAGCTGCCACCTTCGAGTGGACCAGTATGAACTGAAAGAGTTGAAGTTACCGGGGAAATTGGAATTGGACCGTATCTCATACAAACTCCAGTTGGTCGTTAAGGAGAGCATTCATTATCTCCTGAGTTTTTGGGACACCCATACCCCAACCAGGATCGAACCCTGGAGCACCTTTGTCTTGGCAGTATTGGGCTAAAAATGTACGGACAGCTTCGATACCTGTAAATGCTGCATTGCCTTCTCTTCGCATCAATTCGATGATTAAGCAGAATAGGCCAGCAGCATCCGGAGTAGCCATGCTTGTACCGGACATGGCTCTTAATCCGTTGGTAGTCGAACAAGAAATGATGTCCTCTCCTGGACAACAGATGTCCATTTCCCGGCCTCCAGAGGAGAATGAGGCTCGCTGTCCGTCTTTTCGATAAGCTCCAATGCAAAGAGCTTCTTCGTCATACTTTGCAGGATAACCAATCGTATTTCTTTGTCCATTAAAGCTAGAGTTGCCTGCTGCTGCTACAACAATGACTCCTTTGCTCCAAGCATATTGCAATGCTTCTTGCATGGGCTTGTATGGACTGTTTGATCCAAGAGACATAGAAATAACGTCAGCACCAGCATCTACTGCCCATCGAACTCCTTGAGCAATTGCTTCTGACGTTCCACTTCCTCGATTGGACAAAACTTTTCCAACTATCAGCGAAGCAGCAGGGGCAAGCCCTATACCCTCTCGACCTAGGGTTGACCCTGCACAATGGGTTCCGTGCCCATTGCCGTCCGTCCAGCTCTCACCCTGGATGAATGAACGTGCTTCGACTGGTTCAGGAAGTAAATCGTGCTTGGCTACTCCAGTGTCTAGAATAGCAGCTCGAATACCAGCACCAGTTACTTTTTTCCAAATTGGGTCTAGTATAGCTTTTGGTCGATGCCAAAGACTATCTGGAACTGCAAACAGTTCTACGTCTGAAACCAAGTCTGGTGGATATGATACAGGTGGACTGTTGTCTTGCATGATTGGTAAATAGAAAAAGCCGACCTACCACAAGACAATGAGTATTGTCAAGAGCAGATCGGCTGAAACTATTTTTCATGAAAGCCAAAACATAATTCGTTTTTAATCGAATTATCTTTTGGCGATATTAACTCGCTTCGATCCGCTAGTGAATTATAACCGCGATTTTCGGAAAGTCAATACTATTTTTCAAAAAAGGCGGTTTAATATCATGGGAAGATAACGGGGGCGGTTACTTTACAATCAGGGGTTTGGGGTCGGTACAGGGAATCCATTCGAACAATTCGTAGTTTTGGGTGGTGACGGTTTTGTTAAGCTGCTCGCAGATGCGATCAAGTTCCTGGGGTGTCCAGGGAATCTTGGCTGTTCGTCCGTTGTAGGATTTAGCTAGACCTTTGTGGATTAAGAGTCCGCTAAGAGAGTCTACCATTTTGTTTGACACGATTCGGATGATGTCTCCAACAGTTCGTCCGTTAAACTTGTCAGAACTGACAGTCATAATTTGTAGGTCTTGTCGGTTTTGTTTGACCCAAGATTCTACAAATTGTTTGACTAGCCTACCGGCTTGGGTGTTCTTTTCTGGGGTGTCGATTCCAGTGAGTCGGAGACCTCGATGGACATATATTCCCTCGATTGTGTCGAGTTCATAGATAGCTTCGAGGGTGTCTCCGTCGATGACTTTAAGACTGAGAATTTGATGGATGCTCATTTGTTTCTGTCCAGTTCTTCCATGAAGGCTATTAACTTACCACGTTGATAACCTTTAGTGTAACCTAGTCTGTATGCTGAGTGCATACAGGCAGCTACGTTAAGAACAAACAAAAGAACTGCTGCAAGGGTAATCATTTGAGTTGGTCCGGGTGTTGGTAGGTGTCGGGTTGTTGGTTGGTGTCTACTGCTTGCCACAAAGCAAACGTAAGGCGAGCCATTGCATTGACCAGGTGGGGTTCGTCTCTGTTGCCCCGATTCCATTCGTTGATATGATTCACGGCATGATTTAGGTGATCCCATTGTGGAATGTTTTTCCAGTTTTCTTTGCCGTATTTCCTAGCACCAAAGCCTAAGCATTGGGCTAACAAACGAAGAACAACTGGAGGGATGCAATCAAATCGAGCATCAAGGTGGGATTGTTTACCGCCTTGTTCATTGACGACCGTGTTGTTTTCCTGGGGTGTGGGAGGTAGGTCTAGAACGTTTACTTTGTTCTCGGCAAGAGTAAGTTCTGCTTCTGGTATATCAGTTAACTGACAGTGAATTGTACCGTTTGTCTTTATGTTGATCATTTTGTACAACCAACCCGAAGATGTATGTATTGAACTTTGAATGTAAAATGTAGGTCCGTTTGTACAATCGTAGTACACAGGATCACCTAAGCCAAATTTTGGTGGTGGTACGTTGTCTGGTATGTACGGTTGAATGATATCTTCGGGTATATGGTCTGCTTGATCTATCAACTTTGAGATATTTGTGTCCGAGTATCTGTCGATTGCATACTTCCATCCATGTACTTCGTCGAATGTATGAATAGCTCGTATGTAAACTACATCTTCTGGTGGGCCGCATACAACACGTTCACCTTGCTTAAACTTTGGTGATGGTTTGGGTGGTGGGTCGACGATTGATTCAGCAGTGGCTGGACGAGTGGTTGGAGCTTTGTTTCGAATGAGACACTCTTTGTACATTTCTACTTGGACCTTTCCTGCTTTTATGCCAGCTGGGGGTGAGTCTGATGGAACTACAGCAAAGTTGTGTGAGGAGTGTGCGAAAATGTCTACCAACAAAGCTGGTTTCCATTCGTGTTTTGGTGTAGCTCTCACTACACACTGCATTGGTAAACGATGGCGGTCTTTGACTGTTGGGGTGCGAACGTAGGGGCTGGTGTCTGGGGTCTTGGTCATTTTTTGCTCACGTATTGTTGGATGTTAAATCGTTTGATTTCTTTAGTGGTTTTGAGAGTACAGCCTGCTTTGAATAAGAGAGCTGTACATCCTACTATGTTGTCGAAGAATTCGTTGTCGTGACTAGCGGTGTTAACCCATTCATTCACGATTCGTTGTTCTTTTTGGTTTACCAGCTGTGTAACATCTTCTGCACACAAGTGTTCAGTTAGCAATTGATGGTCCCCAGGATTTTCTGGGATGAACAGCTTGTATGTACCGATGACTCCTGAACGAGCAATGAACCCTCGATGAACGTGGGTTTTCATGCTGTTGGTATCGATCTTTAATAAGTCAACTATTCTGTCCTGGGATGGAGTGGTAAAACAGTGGTAGTGCATTTGCCTGTCACCACTGGTGTTTTCCATCATAGGACGATCTTTGACTCCGTAGAATACCCCTTGAGTACCTACGGTGATTGTTCGGTGGCGACATTCACGAATGGCTCGCAGAACGTGATCGGTTTGCCACATGGTGTCAAATGCGATGTATCTGTGGAGCATTTCGTGTCCATCTTCCCGAACGTAGATGGTGTTGCCAAGAATCTCAGAGAAGTCTCGAACGGCTTGATACATCATGCCTGCAAAATCTTCTCGTTCAATGTCTTGGTATATGTCACACAACTTTCGTTGAATCTTTCCTTTACGAAAGATTACTCCAGGTTGTGGTGGATAGGTTCCATAGTCCACTACGTAGGGCATTAACTGAGTGTCTGAGGCTACAGTCATGTAGCTCAAGAAGTCAGCATTACAGTCAACGTGGGTAACAAGAACCTTACATTGTGCTGGCACTTTTCTCCTGGGGAGGTGGGATATACGGGATACGATTTGTTCAGGCAAAGCTTTGATGGCTTCGTCTTCACTGGTCGTGGTGTCCACTTTGCATTGACATTCATAGTTAAAGGCTTCTTCACCTTCTTCGTAAAAGAATGTCATTGCGTGCTGAACTGCCGACACTTCGATTGGATCGTCTGTGTCCCATTCGTAAGCCCATTCCCAAGTTGCTTCGGCACCTTCGTGGAGTTGATCGTAGTTGTTTTTAACAAATTCGTATGCTCTACGTTGTGCTCGTTCTCGATCACCTTCTACGTGTCGATTGAAGTTCAGTAGCATAGCTCCGTACTGATCCCACAAGTCCATGTTTTTAGGCATGGTTTTGAGCATCGAATACATTGCTACTTCCCATGAAGGTTCGTTCAAAATAAAGTGAGTAGCTGTGTCTCCTTTGCAGTTCGGTGTGATTGTCATGATGGCTCGAATTTTTTTCGAGTGACTTCCACCAAAGAGTGCAGCTCGTTTGATGGTCTTGATAATCTTAGCCGAGACTGCTGGACTTACAGCATCTTTATCTGTTTGAATGTCATCCAACAAAACGAAGTCGGGTCGAATAACTTTACCGGCTTCTGGTCCGTACCTAATCTTTCGAGAAATTCCTCGAAGGTTGTCTTTGGTACGAACTAGAATAATGGCTCCGCTGCTCGGTTCTCCTGGGACGTTTGGGAATCGAATGTAGTCTCCACCCCATCCGGTGTGGGTTGGTTCGCCGTTAAGGGTTTGTTTGTTAGCCTTGACTGCTTTGCCTTCGGTTTGCTGAAAGCATTGCATGATTGTTGGGTAGTATTCTTCTAGAGCATAGTTACCCAGCAACTCTGTCTGCAACTGCTCCATGATGTCCGTAGACTTGTCAATGGCAGACGAAACAATCAGAGCAAACTTGATGTCTCCTTGCAAAACTCCCATGAGCATTTGATTAACTGCACGGGAAGTTTTAGCGAATCCACGAGGTTCTGCTTGAACTAGCTTGCCACGACTTTGTACAATCTTTTGAAATCGTCGAATAGCTTTGTTTTGTTCTTCACCGAACTCTTTTTGGCCGGTGCTATTTGGGAACAGTATTTGGTGTGCTTTGACGTAATCGGATCGTAGTTCGTCTCGTTTGGCTTGCAGTTCTGGAGAGATTGTAACGTCAGCTTTTACGTCGTGAAACATGCTCTTGAGCATTTGATCTCGACGATCGTTCCGACGTTGCATAGATCGTTGACGAGTCAATGCCACCGTTTCTTCTGGGGAGAGGAATTCGGGGGTTGAATCGTCGGCATCAAATTCTGCGAATGGATCAAATCCTTTTGGCATTATTCGAATCCAATGTGTTGGAGTAATTCTACCAGTGGTTGGTTGAGTTGTAGTTTGAGTACATGCCGACCAACACCACTACTGGACGAGGACTTGAAACCGTGAACTAACTTGAGGGCAATCAAGTCTTGCAGTTCTCGGTTGACTCGTTCGATAGACATGTCAGTAAGCATAACAAGTTCGTCTCGGCTACGAGGTTCTTTCATAATATGCCGAACGATCCGCATACGATAAGACTTGTAGTCGATGATGTCTCGAATGACTTTTGCTACCAATTGATGTACCATTTCGTTAGGCTTGTCGAGACCTAGGACAACGGAAGCACAAATGTATAGCTTGGTCAACTGACCGATCAAACGAGCAGGTACTTCGATGATAGGTTCTGATGCTATCTCGTTACCCCGATTGTTTTCTCGGTCAACTTTGGTACGAAGGGTTGCAGCAAGACGAGCAAACTTTTTGATGTTTTCTTGTTCTCTTGGACCAAGGAGCACGTTGATGTTCTTTTGCATTAAAGCATCAATGAAACCTTTGGCTGCTGCAATAACTGGAGTTTCTGGAGGGAGAGCTGATGGATCATTAGCTACTGCCATAGATCGAGTTAACATACGATCTTCGATTAGTCCACGATCACGGTCTGACAAGTCCAACTCGAAGTCTAAAAATCTCTCCCCCAGGAAAGATTGGTCGGACCTACGTAGAACGTGAGTCCCACACAATACCATCGTAGAACGAATGTTGCGGTAGTCGTGGGCAACCATGTTTTTGTAGAACGTGGAACTATCTTTGTCGTAGAAGTCTCGGAGTTCTGAAAAGATTTTCTCTACGTTACCTTCTCGCATGAGGGCATCAGCATCTTTAACGATGAGTGTCTTGCCTGCGATGAGAGGGATAAGAGAAGCATCTTGTCCGTTGTCATCCTTCCAACCAGAAAACAAACCTGTAAATGTAGACTTGAGCACTACTTGTTCTGAACCACCAACAACTTTAGCGATGGTAGTTTTACCGGAACTTGGAGCACCAAACATACGAATCCATAGTTGTTCGCCCTCTATCCTGGTGGAGTAGATGGATGACAATACTAGGAGTAGTCCTAGCTTCATGGGTTCGGTTGTGTGAAATACTTGTTCGTATCGAGCAACCAGTTCATCGAACGTGGTGCATGAAGTATCAGCAACGACAGTCTCCATTGTGGTCTTTACAACCACGACGTTTTCTGGAGACGTGTATGGGGTTTTCCATTCTTCTAGTTTGGAAAATGAACCTCGACCGTACTCTCGATAAACGTCGTTAAGATCGTAACCTACAGGCTTGTCTTCGGGATACCGAATGTAGCTGATGGACTTTGGCTTGTAGTGGCTGGTAGCGATATGGCTGAGAATAACTTTCTCAAATCCTGCTTTACCAGAAGGGTCGTTGTCGTAAGCAAACACAACGTGTTTGTCTGCCAAGATTTCACACCAACTTGCTTTCCATACCCCGGCCCCAGGAACTCCGATAGGAGATACGTGATGTCCACCGATAATGGCACGGGCAGCAAGACGATCCCAGTGACCTTCGGAAATCAAAATGGTGTCGCAGGTGGTTTCTTCCCAGTTCATGAGTGTATGCTCAATTCCTGGGGAGGCCATGATAATCCACTTGTCTGCCCATTCTCCGGTGTGTTTGTCTTGTTTGCGGACTAGGGCAACTTTGTACAAGTTGTTTAGTTTGCCGTTCTTAAACGTGGGAATCAAATACGAACCATTTAGGTCGTTGTATTTGATTCCGGCGTCTTGAATGCAAGATAAAGGCAAGTCTCGTAGAGAAGAAATGAAATTGGCGGTGCGAGTTACGTTGTCGAAAGATTCGTACAAGTAACGTAGGAATTGAACTGGATTGCCACTCTTCATACAGACTTTGCAGTCCCAGAGAAATGTCTCTCCGTTGTAGAAAAAGTGAGATTGTTTTTCGCAGAATGGGCAGTCCATAATGAACTGATCGCCATGCTGTTGGGCTATGATCCCTGTGTGAAATTCGAACAAATGCACGGTACAATACCTTTCATCGGCTGTGTTTTAGGATGCGGTCTCTCATTCGGAGCAAAGAATCTTTGTCTTGCTCCGTAGGAAAGTTGAGTTCTTCGTCGATCAGTTCCAAGATAGCTTTGTGCTTGGCTTGGTCTGATAGTTTGGAAGAAAGTATTTTTTGTATGGCAAGCAAGTTTGCTTTGAACAATACAAGTTTTTCGGTAACGGTCAAAGGTTGTGGCATAGTTATTTCGATGCTAGAATGTCTTGAATGATTGGGTTGGTTTCGTCACTTGGGTGGTACTTGATTTCCCAAGTAACGTCGCAGGTTGGAATGTACTTACGACCAGCACGGCTGATCGTCATGCACTTGGAATCGATAATCCTGGGGAGAGCTGATGTGATTTCTACTTCGGTATCGAGTCCGTCGTGTATCTGGGAGTTCATGGAACAATTGAATCGTTTGTAGTCAGGGTTTGCAGCCCAGGCTATCATTGCTTCAGTCATGATCCAACCAGCACTACCTTGAACAAAGTAGTTGCAGGCCGTGTATGCTTGATCTGGATTAACGTCGAGTCGGTATCCACCAAAAGTGCTTACGCTGAATACTCGATACTTGACGTAGTTCTCAGAAGCCATAGCAATACGGGTCTTGGTGAATTGAGTTACACCGGGAAATTTAGCATTGATGCGAGCACAGTAATTAGGTGGATTTTTACCACCGTGATAGCTCTCATTGATCTTGTTTTCAGACCCACCATAAAGCAAAGAAAAGTTACCGGATTTGATGTTCGTATACTTTTTGAGAATACGATAATCTTCGTCGGTGAGTAGCTTTTTAGGTTTGTCTTTGATAGCTCCAATGAGTTTAGCTTCGGCAGGGTAAACAATCTCCATGATAATCTGGTGAACAGACATGCCTTGCTCAAACAATGCGATCAGTTCTTTGTTACCGATAACGTAGGCCCAAATACGCAACTCGATGTTTACTAAGTCAGTACACACCCACACTTTTCCTGGGGGTGGACCGAATAGGTGCTTGAGTTCGTTGTCGGTGTTTTGGTCATTGGGGTTGGATGAAGACTGTCGTGTTTCTCTGGTGCCTGTGATGTTGAGGTTAGAGTGTGTACGATTGTTTTCGTCAACCCAGTTTAGTATCCCTTCGATGTCTGTGTTTTGTTTTTGAAGTCGTTTGTATTTGGCTAGTTTGGTTAGTGCTGGTGATTGATGATCTTCAAAATAGGATTTGAGTGCTTTCTTGTCCATAGCAGGTTTGGGAACTTTACCCTGGGTGTAGTATTCTACAGGAATTTTAAGCCGGTTATGGATCAAGTCGATCAAGTGGTCCCGACTGTTGGGATTGAAACGATACTTGATGTCTGCAATTCGTTTGATTTCCCAACGTAGTTCTTCCATACGTTTGGTGTTGGATTCCAAGATTTGTCGAGCTTCTTCTACGTAGAAGTATTTGCCTGTAGATTGCATGTCATAAGCAATCTTGAGCAATTCTTTACGAGTGCAGTACACGTCCCACAAACCGTCGGACATTAGACCGATACGGAAACAACTCCACAACAACCAAGTACGTTCAGCATCCCGACCACCGTAAGTGGCACAAGATTCTGGTGCAAGCCAATAGTCTTGTTTCCAAAAGCTAGTACCAGTTTTACGAAGTCCTGGAAAGTGTCTGTGTCCAGCTTTGGCTACGTCGTATCCTTTGATTCTAGCTTGTTTAACAGAATCTTTTACTGCGTCGGCTAGAGCAACTTCATCGTCATCCCAGTAGTCGCAATACTTGATTGCAAGGTCTTTCAAGTTGTGTGTGTCACCAGAACAAATGGCATGAGAAGCAAGCAAAGTATCTTCTATCCGACCCCAGAAAGAAGAAATGTCTACTCCGATTGAAGCAAGTGCTCGCATATCGAACGTAGTGTTATGAAAAATAATACGAGTAGCTTTTGCTACAAGATCGGTAAACGAACGTAATTCATCTTCATCCCAATACACGTCTCGATTATAAGGATTGACTTGTCCTTGCCAAACGTAAGTGTAGGTTCCGTCACAAGCTGTAATCATAAACGGACGACAGCCATGAAAGAAATCTAACCCAGTGGTTTCTGTGTCGATTGCTAGGAGCATAACAAACTTTCTACGGAACGAGTTATGAATTACGAACGAATGAACTTACTCGGTGTTTCCAAGCAGCTACAGTAATTCGATGAAGATTGGGAGAATTGGCATCCCAGTTGGCGTCTGGTGGAATAAACTCGACTTCACAAGGACGTCGAATCATTCCGTTAATCATTACGGAGATACCTCTGGGTGGGTTTGGGTAGTGGACGTACCGGACTGATCCGTTGATATAGATGAGTTTTGCGGAAGGTGGTTTGGGTGGGATGGGTTTAGACACCAGTAGGTTCCTTGACAGTAAGTGTTGAGAGTATTGACTAGGTGTTCGTAACAACGTGGAGCTTTTTCTGGAAGCTTTGCCAAGCCGTTACCGTATCCGTTTGTGTGAAACACAATTGCATGAGTTTGACGAAGTTTGTGAATCTGTTTCATATCTTCGGCTAGAAGATATTTGAACATCATCAAGTCGTAGTCGTAAAAGTATGCAGTAGCGTTTGTCTTGGGTGAAATCTTAGTACGAATACCAAACGTGTTTGGACAGCGACGAATAAAAGCCTGTCCTTGTGTTCCGGTACGTTCTGTGTTGTCACCGAAGATAAAGACTTTGTCTGGGTGTGTTTGGCACAATAAGGGAGATAGTGGTGTGTCTACAAGGTAGACTGCACACAAGTTTTCCTGGGGTGGGATGATGAGTTTCATGGTGTTTCGTCGACTAGTCTTGTAATAAATTCAAGACTGTCGGTGAATTTTGGGAGTTTGTTTCGGTTGTGGTGGTGTTTCTTGATTGGTGGTGGAGACGTTGGGTACTTGACATGAAAATCCGTTCTCGCTATAACTTTGGCCATACCGTCGGCAATCTGTTCGAGGGCCACTCCCAAAACATGGGCTGACTCTTGAGCAGATTTAATGACCATATCTACTTGTTTAAGAGACAGTCCTGCGTTAGTAAGTTTGGTTTTGATTCGTTCGAGTTCTGAGGGTGGTGGGCCGTTGCTGCTCATGAGGGTTTCCTTGATAAGGGGATGAAGTAAACAAAAAGAACCAGTGTGGAGTCGAACCACAGTCTGCACTTTAAAAAGGTGCTGCTCTACCGTTGAGCTACTGATTCTAACAACACTTTACCAGTTAATCTTGAGCAATTATAGGTACGGCTCAGAGTAGTTGTTACACTGTAAGTCGTTATTATCCTAAAAGATTAACTAGGGCACATGCCTCTAGAGAACATAAAAACTCTAGTGCTGTGTATCAACAAAATGAGTCAGACAGGAATCGAACCTGTATTCACGCCTTAAACGGGTACCACACACATTACTGTGCTCCAATTTCGCGTTCTACCATTGAACTACTGACTCAAAAAGATCGACGGTCCGTCGGTGTATCCCACCGATATTCTTTCCGCGACTTTAGGCAACCCTTAGTAGTGTCAGATTGCAACCGTCGATCTTGGGTTTCGGCTAATTGTTAAATTCATTATTTATAGTTTCATGTTTGAATTCCTGTGTAATGCGAGGCAAGACCCGCTAGTAGTGTTTCTGTTTACCCCGGTGCCCTCTAAGGCTCGTCTGCTTGCAGCTTGCTCGTACCGGGTTAGCAGGGTTGAAAAGAACCGGGCAGGACTGGCTACCTGCTTTGTCTTACGACAGTTTTACCTAGGAGTTAAACTACCGGCTCTGTAGATTGCTTAGGGCAATCACTCCCTTATTGCTCTTTGGGTTGAAGGAACCGTACCTTAAGTGAACCCCGTTGGATACCAGTTTTTCTGGGGGTTAGGGGTTAGTGCAACGGTCCCAAAGAGCTAATCGCACAAGATAGTTGCAAACCAACCGTAACATCGGAGTCGTTGGTTGTAGCCATAAGCTACTCCTGATTCTCGGATTGATCGGCTAGAATAACAGCATTGCTTGACTGCTTCTTCTCCTGAGACGGTTGAGAATCCAACTCCTTCGTATCTGGCTCCACCGAAACTTCCACCGACATGGCAGCATCGTTGCATTGCGGCTTGTCGTTCGGCCTTAGATTGGGCAAGTCCTCGTACTGGGGCCGTAGCAATCCTAGCTGTGGTGTAGGTGATATTACCGGCTGCATCGACTGTCGCAGTAAGAACTTGACCCGTTGTATCGACGATACGTTCAACGACGGCTCCAGTGGCTCGAACTGTATTGGAAACGACGGTCCCGGTAGACTGTACAACCGAGCCAACAACAGCAGCTGTTCCATAGACAGTGTTTCCAACCACCCTTTGGACCACACCGGGAGAATTGTAACAGCGACCGTTTGAACAAGAGGTTTGTTGTCCATCGACGACAAACCCGTTGTTTCTTGAGACGACGGTTTGTTGTCCATGACTGAGTCCTGATAGCAAAAGAGTAACGATCAAACACACAAACGTAATTGGTGACTTCATGAGTCTTTTCTCCATAAAATTGCTGACTAATGGCCTAGTCAGCCGAACGTACCGAGGCTCATTCGGGTAATGTAGTTAAGTCAACCCTGTGCTGACTTAACAAACGAAGTGGATGGGAGTCCCACGATAGCTAAGTTTTGTACGAAGTATAAACTTAGCTATCCAGGTTAGAAGCTAAGATGACTTTCTCGTTGGCAGGATTGTCGATGCCTTTGATCTGAATCTTTCCTGATCCAGCAAAGACGTCAACGACTTTCCAAGACTGTTCGAGATACTTGACCTCAGCTCCAATTGCCGGCAGTCCGGCTGGGGGAGCAGTTGGGGTTGGTGCTGCAACAGGAGTTGCAACAGGAGCAGGAGCAGGCATTCTCATCGGTGGCATGACGCTGTCGTTGGCTTCGATTACGGTGTCCATAGTGGACAATCGAATCGACTTACCATCTTCACCGTATTGATCGGCATAGATGATCCAGTGAAACGCAAGACCTTCTTTGGTCAAGAAGTAGTCGCCAATCTCGCTAACAGATTGGTGTCCTGATCGGATTTCCCTGGGGAGTCCGAGTTTCTCCATGTCGTTCAAGAACATCTCGAACCGTTGAGCAGAAGTCATCTTCGCTGAGTCACCGAACCACCAAACTTTCTTCAAGGTTTTGCCTTGGTGATCTGGATGGTCGACGATTGGCAACACCATTTCGCAGAACGGTGTACCTACCTTGGTAGTACCGTCAGCTTGCAGCTTGTCTTTGGTGCTGTTAAACGAGAAGCCGGTCACGATACAAGTACCGCTGGCTCCCAAAGGAACAGGGACGTTGGACAATCGGGATTCTGCTGTCTTGGCCTGCTCGATTGCGTTAGCGTTACGGCCAATGAAGGACTGGAATTCTTGAGATACTGCTGACTTTTTCATTTGAAAATACTTTCTTACTTTGAAACACAAATGTTGAGTCAAGACTAACTGTTAGCCTGACTTGTGAGAGAACAACTGAGACTAGGCTCCTTTCTTGTATGCCTCAGGAAAATGTTTGAAAAGGTTGGTCCAGGCTTCCTGGGGTGATTGCCCCATGGGAATTACTGGTGGCATACTCCACCGATTTTTGGCTTGGTGTGCTGTCGAAAGAGTCGTGTAGATAAGACGATTGTTCGATTCAACAGCTTTCCCTTCCATAGCTAAACCGGATGCTTTTTCGGTCACACGATTGATAGCTACGTCGAGGTTGAGAAAGAAGATAAATCCGGCCCAGGCTGTAAGAGTGCTTCTCATACCAAGACCTTTGTCGCCATCTTCCATATTGATCACGTGACACAAAACGTCTGCACCCATTGTATTGGGTAATGGGATTGTGCCTACGTGTCCAATAAGAATAACGTTAACTCCTTGATTGACTTTGGTTGAACAAGCGTCAAGGAATTGTTGCAACACTTGTGGTGATTCTTTACGAACACCAGACGAGTATGCGTGAAAATCTTTGCTGTTGTTCTGGTAGTACATACGTAGAACGTAATCAAAGATTTTGTTCTGCAAACCTTTGGTGCTGTCGATAACAACAGTACCTTTCATGACTTTGCCTACAGCCGAAACAAGTTGCTCGAAATTGTCGATGACGTAATTCACCGAATTTTCTGGAACTTGTTTGACCATTTCAAGGTCTTGATAGCCGGTTTCACCCACTGACATGCAATGGACTGGACCTGGAAATTGGAGTGCAAGGCTGGTCTTACCCATACCTTCACGACCATAAATAACACCGGATAAACCACGAGACAAAATAATTCTCCTAAAACAAGAGGGACGGACAGACTACGAATTGTTGTCTGCTTTTCGGGTAGCATCTTCTGGGGTGAAGGTGCCGGTTGGGTATCGTTTACGAAGTTTGGCTTCGTTTGCGTTGAGAATGTCTTGGAGAGCCAAGTCAAGGTCAACAGTAGCAAACACAGTGATGAATGCCCAGAAACCACGAATGTATATCGGGAGTAGTGACCAGTCTGCTGTACAGTAGTACAACACACGTTTGACGTAATCCAGGAAACCTTCAACGTACTGTGGAAAGTCGATTGTTTCGTAATTCTTGTACGTCGGAAGTAACTCGATGTACTCGTTACACAGCATCACAACAGAGATTTCCATCACTGCCAGTTGCATACGTTTGTCGAGGGATTCGGCAGACAAGTAGTCTCCGTGTTTTTCATTCAAAGCACGGTCGAAGATCAACGTGTATGGATGATTGGTGGGGCCTTGTTTGGTCAGCAAGTCAATGATTTCATTTTCATCACGACCAAATAATTCCTGGGGTGGGATGAGGGTGACGTTTTGCGAATGATAAGCTTGAAGTTTGAGTACTTGTGTTTCTTTTGATGGTCCATCATACAAGAGTTTGTAGGGTACATCGATTGGCATTGCAAGATTTTCTTTTGAAGTTGTTGCGACGTACTTGTCCATGGTGTTTTCCAACATGGCGACGTAGTAGCACAAGTCTCCGAGTTCTTTGATGTATGCAGTTCGAGCTGCTTCTCGATTGTCTTCAGAAAATAGATAGTCGAGTCTGGCTTCAGCCCATTCCAGTGTTTCTCCGGCGATGCCGAGAGTACAGTGGTTGAAGTCGTCACGAACGATATGTTCTGGGTCGGTAAATTGGCTGGCTGCAAACGTGGTACGAACAAAGTTGTGGTACGGGTTGGTACGAGGACGAATTTTCATTAGTTTTCTCCGTGGAGTTCTTTGAACAGGTGAGGGACTGGAACAAGGGATTCGAGTGGTAAAACTCCAGTAAGATACTGATAATAGTCTTTCTTAAACTTGTCAGTACGAGCTGGATCGAACAATCGAAGTGGACGACGATGGAACAAGTGGTTGTAACAGTCAGGATTGAATGGATCAAAACTGTCTGAGAGGGTATACTCGTACATGTAGCAAAGACCGTCGATGATTGGATCGAGAGTAACCTTGCGGTAGTTGCTGACGAGTTCTTCTGGGTGGGAGAAACAGTGTTGGTCTAGCCACATGAACTTGTTTTTGGACACTGGGTAGTCTCGGTAAGGAGTACAAGTGTTGTAGATTCGGTTGATGTAGTAAGGAATACGTTCTCCGATGTTACGAGCTGGACAACCAAACTGGACTTCTGGAATACGAATGATGTCGTAAATCACTTGGTCTGTAGTCTGGCCTAGCACTTGCATTGCGTGTAGGTACATGTTTAACTGCAAGTCGGTGTGGATTTCCTGGCGGTGTTGTTGTTTGTCGTGATATCCTTTGCATTTGTGTTCTATGAGGACTGGTAAATCGGGGTCAAACGAATAACCTGCTGGGTTGAATGGGGTTAGAGGAGTACCAATACCGTCGATCTTACCCATAAGGGAGACTCGATGATTTTTGGTGTGATACTCAAACTTGAATTGTTTTTCGGTCTCGATTTCGTAAGAAAGTTTGTAACTGTCGTTGTACAACTTCATCATTTCCATTACAGAATGGAGTGTGTTTGCTTCAACGTGAGCATAGCCTTCTTCAAGAGTGACGAGTTGTTGTCGTAGATCGTCGAGGTATCCCTGGGTGAGGTTGTTGTAAAGGATTGGGTAAGGTAGGGTAAGTTCCAGCAATAAGTGAAACTCGTTACCCCAAATTAGGTTTTGATTGACTGGTGACGGTTCTTCTAGACCGCAACCGTAATACAAGACAAAACTGAACGGGTCTTGTAGATACTTGCCGAGTAGCGACTGGGTTATTCCCCCGTCGACTGGGCCTTTCCATTTCCATTGCATGAGTCTGATTCCTGGGGTGAGTGATGTTGAATTTGTGCATTCTTTGCTTCTTGTTCTTTTCTAACAGAGTTTTCGCATCTCACCAACTTGTGCCGCCAATCGTCGTAATAGAAACCTGTTCCGTAACAAGTAGGACATGGACCTAGATCAAGAGAACCAATCATACCATTTTCGGAACAGTAGTTTCCTTCGGACTCTAGTTCTTTCCGTTCTTCTTCGGAATATTTTGGTTGATGGCTCATGAGTTTGGTTTTTGGGGTGAATAAGGAGAGTGTTGAATTTGGTCTTTTCGGAGAGTATAGTCGTGTTGGGTGTTTTTACCTTCGATTCGAATAACTACCAAACTTGGTGTGGGGTGTAGCTTTATGTCTGGAATTACAATTCCAATACGACCGAACTGAGGGTGAAGTTTGTCAATGACTTCGACTGTGTCCCCAGGGTGGAAGTCAGGTGTAGGTTGGGGTGGTTCGTTCAACAGTTCTTGAACGAACTCTTGAGATACGTCGGGTTGAGTCTTGCGTCGTATGCCGGAAATAGGTAGTGGGTTTCGTGGTGACGCATCGTACTTGTCAAGGTCTTGAGGATTTGGATAAGTCAAGATTTCTTTTAAAATTTCTTCGGCTTCCTTCCTACGCCTAACTTTTAGGTTGGCTTCGGATAGAATGGCGTTCATTCGGGCCAAAGTTTCTATGTCGGATTTCTTGACAGGAGTGGTGGCGGGCTGAACAAATTCAAGTTGGTCTGATGCTAGGTAGTGAACTGAGTCTGCTCTTTTGTGACTTCGGACTACCCAAGGATAGTCTGTTTTTTCTAAAAGAGTACCAAGTTCACGGTGGCATGGATGACACGGGTCTGTTACTCTTACTGTGTCTCCGACTTTCCATTCATTTGGTGGTCGATTTGTCAGTAAGTGGTCGACTAGAGTGTGTGGGTTTCCTGGGCAGTTGAATACATATTGAATGTAGTCGAGGAATTGTTCGAGGGTGCAGTCAAGTAAGAATGTTGAGAATGTGCCACCACCCATATGGTAGGTGACTTCACAAAGTTCTTGATTGACTCCGTTGGCTATCACAATACGAATACCGCAGAGTGTCACTGATTCAAGGTTGATGATTCGAGTGACATTGGATTGATCGGTAATTTTTACGAAAAACACGGTGAGAGTTCCTTAATGAATTCTAGGAGTTTGCGAGCTTCACGTTTTACTTCGAGTAGCTTGTACTCTTGTTTCATGAATTTGGTAGTGGAAACACCAAACAATTTGATGCACGGAAGTGAACAACGGTAGTATGCCATAGGCAACGTGCCTAGGTATACTACACCTTTGGGTTTGAATGAAGCAATCAGTTCGTCAATATGAGGGGAACAAATGGTTGTTTCGGCTCTACTGGGGGATCGACCGTAGTTGAGTGCTTCGATCGATGCTCCAACAGTTTCGATAGATTCGGTAGCTTCGTCTTGGTCTGCACAGTAAATTTCTTTACCATCTGGACCGTGCAACTTGACTATATCTCTGGTCATACAACCTACGAGGTTAGTCATACAGTATTGAATACTGTGTCGGGTTTGGGCAAGGAGTCCATCGACTAATCGTCCTGAAATTCCTGTAAAAGGTCGTCCTGTGAAAGTATCGACGAGTTCTGGTCCTTCTCCGATGAAGAGAAGTCGGATTGGGGTGGTTCCTCCAAAAAGGTGAGTCCCGTCTCGTCGAAGGGCGACGTATCTTCGTCCAACAGAGAGGCCGCATTTTCGACATCCAGACCAGTCGGCATGGCCTGAATGACAATAGTTGTTGAAATGGTAGCGTGGTACCGAATTCCCGACAGAAGTTGATTCAGTTTTTCTAGGCTGCATGATCGGGTTCCTGAGAGGATTGCATGAAAGTTGGGTGGATTAAAACCGATCTTGTCGCAGTAGTCTTTATAAGACCCTGAACTGTTACGATCGATTAGTCTTTTTATTGAGGAGCCTTCTCGCTGCTTCAGCAAGATTACCGGGTTGATGTTCTGGTCGTTTGATCGAGGTAAAATCAAACTTTCGGATTGCTGGGTTAACTCGTTCGATAACCCGCTTAATGGTAGCGATTGTTCGTTCTGGTTCATCTTTTAGGTCCGCTGACATAAAGTAAAGTAATACCCATCCTGCTAAGATTAGGTCGTTGTGTTTGTTGTAGTCTCGTTGCATACCCTTGTATGACAAATGACCTGTTCCGTATCCTTGGAGTTCGATTGCAATCCGTTCGGTTGGAAAACAGAAGTCTAGTTCCCATTCCCGAGACAAATGTACGGTGTGGTGATGAACAATAGGATAGGTCGAATGTTGCTTCCAAAGTTGATGAAATGATTCTTCAAAGTTCGAATCGTACATCTTCTGGGTCGGTCGGTACTTTTTTCTCATAAGGTCGTTCTTCTGAAAATACGAGTCCTTGTATACCCAGGAGTAACAGACACTTCCTTGCTTCCATCAAGAGAGACAAAGCTTTTTGCATCTGATCCGTAATCAGAACGTAATTGTCTGTACGAATGTTGATGTTGGTGTTCTCTGGTGAAACTGGAAATCCAGGTAAATCTGCGATTTCGTTGATCCACGGATGGTTGTAACGAAGAGTCGACAATTGAGCTGCTATATGAACAGCATCGTCGATATGGGTGTAAAGAACTCGTTCTAGTGGGTTTCGAGTCATGAGGGAATTTCCTGGAGTGAGAGTTATCGAGGTCGGTGGTCTATCAGGAGTACCTGATCTGATTCGTATTTGTCTGGTTCTACCAGTTGCCGACAGGTTGAGTATTCGGGTTTAAGCCAAGTTTCTACACCTTCGTCAGCATAATGTTTGGCTGCAATTTTTCTAGCTTCTGTAGCAGACGTAGCACAAACTAGCATACTGTCAATTACATCGTACTGCAACGACATTTTTTTAGTTCTACGCAGTATGTAGAACTGACGTTTAACTGTCATAGTTTTGTTCCTGAAAGTGTGACAGTTGGGATGTTTGATTTGTAGTTTTTGGGTTCGTAAGTTTTGTGTAAACTTTCGACACCGATAGCTTCACCTGACTTGTGTTCGTGCAGGTAAACTTCTTGATCCAGTTCTTGGGCGTCCATCAAAGAAAGCAAATGTAGCAGTTCTTTGTAAGTCATATGGAACTTAGGGGTTGGAGCGGGCATCGGTTGTTTCTCCTATGGGTTTGTCACAGTTTTCTTTACGGAAGTAGTGGATGCCTACCGGACAACGTGGGACTCCGTATTCGGAGTAACCTTCAAATTCTACTTTGAGGTACTGACCGATGTAAGTGTCTTTGTAGGTGAGTATTTGCTGACGTTTGGCATGAGTTCCCTTAAAAGAACACTTGAATTCTTTGCCGGAACTTGTTTCACAAACAAACACACCTTGCTTGTTTGTTCCTGGGATGACGTCGACGATGAGGAATTCGTTGTCTACGAATGCTTTCATCTTGAGCAATGATGTTGATCGTTTGTTGACTTCGTAGGGAGCATTGCTGTTACGAATCATCATACCTTCGTAACCAGCAGCTCGATAAGTGTCAAATTGCTCTCGCAGTTCTTCTTCTCCTGGGGGAGTGTCGTGTAGGACGGTGTGTACCATCTTAAATGGGCACTTGTGAGAGAAGTAGGGTAGGTTTTTGAAAGTAGACTTTGGGTCGGTTCTCCAACGGATGTAGACTTCTTCGAGTTCGGAAACGATTCGTTCTGCTTCGAGTACACGGTCTTCAAATGGAGCTTCAGTGTCGATGATGTCGAATACGTGGTACTCGATTTCTTTGCATATAGCATAGTCTGGACGACTACGCATAACGTATGATTCGATTGTGCTCAGGGGAGTGTTGGGAATGATTAGTTCCCCGTCGAGCTTGATGCCTTCCGGTAGTTTGGATATGTACAGCTCGATATGAGGACAGGACATGAAGTACAAGTTTCGTCGAGACAACAGTCCTTCACGGGACATGATACATCGAATGCCGTCGAGTTTGGGTTGCAAGGCAACTTTGTCGAACTTGACGTTACCCTTGTATTCTTGAGCCAACATGGGTAGGTCGGGTGAAGCTGTCGGAATCGTTTCGGTAAAACCTTTACGATCTTTTTGGTGACGAATACGACTGTGATATTCATCGACCGCTTTTTCTGGGGTGACTTCGATGACTTGAGAGCCGTGTTGAGATACTTCGGTAGAAGTCTTGCTACATCGACCCCAAGTAACAGTGAGTACGTTGTTGTTAACGGTGGCTGTCCACCAAGTAACGTCGTTAAAGTTGTTCAGTTTGTAGAGAGTTGTTTGCATAATTGTTTGTGGGTGAGTGAGAGTGAGAGAAAAAGAAGGTTATAAGGACAAGCGAATTGATTCTGTGGGTACACCTATAATCGACTCAATGCCGTTATAGATTAGATTTAGGCGTGCTCCACGTGCCTGTGTTCCTGGTAGAAAAACTTGTAGTATTTCTGCGTTTCCGGTAAAACTTTGTGGGTTTTTCTCAAAGATTTGCAACAAAGCTTCTAAAATTGTTGCAAGTTTGATCATACGTTCGTTTTGAAGATCTGCATATTCTTCTGAACTGAATCTTCGGTCAACGTAGCTGTTCATCAACACCGTGAGGTAGAGTTGTTGAGCAAATTCTTGACCAAAGTGTTTTTGTAGATCAAAAAACTCAATTTTGACGGCTTCTTGGGCTTGGTCCTTGGTGATAGGGATGTTGTTCATAAGGTTGTGCAGCAATTCGTCAAGAGGGTGTCGGGCATCAAAAGGGTGTTGTTCGTTGGTCATGGATTACTCTGCGTAAATGTAGTAAAGGTCTCGTTTGGTACGGGTGTGTGCAACAAAATCAATGTTGATTTCTTGCTTGATTTCGATGTCAGTTTTTGCTCGTTCTGACGGAACTGGTGGATTTAGGATGCCAATAATGTCGGCTTCCAGTCCTTTTGCTTTGTGAATAGTACACAAAGTGATGTGTTTGATGCCTTTTGGTGGTTTGAGTAGGGACTGTACCAGTGGTTCGAACTCTTCGATACTGTTACAGTCTTTGAGGATATGGCGGATACAGTCGAAACGATCGGCTGTAGCTTGTTTTGCCATTGGACTGCCAGCACGAAGGCAAAGTTCTTCGTAACTAGCAAGTTTGAGTAAAAGATCGTCGATATTCTTGGCTTTACGGTTTTGTACAGTAGAAATCAAGGATTTTGCCAGTGAATCACCCAAAGTTCGACAAGGAATTTGGTTTTTGACCAGTTGTAGTGCCAGTTTCATCAACGGAGCATTGTATCGACAGATAATCATTGGGCTGTTTTCGACCATAGATCGACTCCATTCAACGATGTTTTCTGCTCGAACTTTACCTACAATTCCTGGGGTGCGGTCGGGTAAGGTGCGAATTTGAGCTGACGGACAGATTGTGTTGGCTGTTTGGGCCATGTTTGGTGGTAATCTGAACGAAAGTCGTAAAGGAAGCTGTGTAGAACAGTGTTCTGCGATCTTGCTGATTGATTCTGGGTCTGCACCTGTCCAAGCATTGATAGCTTGGTTAGTGTCACCCACAAAAACCAGGTTACGACACAGTTTGAAGGACAACGCCAGTCTAGCAGGACTTAAATCCTGACATTCGTCTACAAAACCGATTTCGTACAAGGGTTTTGGTAACATAAACAGGGCTAACCACACTTGGAGCATATGACTTATACCCAATTGACGGTGATTTGCAGACTTCATAGCCCGAATAATCTCGGATGCTTGCTGACAAATGTCTGGATGAATCTTGTACGGAGCAAGATCACTGTATTTGGCTTGCATCAAATACATGTTTTCTTCGGTCACTTCGAGCAATTCTTCTTGCAGTTTTTCTACAAAACGGAAAGAAGTGATCCAAGAAAACCTGTTTTTGTCACTAGAAAGGGTACGTCCAGTGACAGTTTCGATCAAACGGTCGGTATAATCCTTTTTGTTGAGAGGAACGTATCCGAGTGCTCGTTGTAGTACCTTGTACCCCCAACCGTGGTGAGTCTTGACTTCTGACTCCGAATGGATACGATTTTTAAGATCGTCTACAGTGGTGTTGTTGTAAGCCAAATAAATGGCAGGCAACGGCTCACCGTTCTCTTTCCTGGGGAGAGACTCCCTGCACCAGTTGTAGACTGCGGCTTGTTCTTCGGTGTGACGGAACTTTTGTAGCCATAGTTCTGGTTTGGTGGTACGATAGTAGATGTAGGCATCGACGATTGTGGAAGTTTTACCACAACCGGGTCCGGCATTGATTAGTAAGTGTGGCATGAGAGTTATTTGTTGGAGTAGGGTGTAACTAATTTGAAGGTGGAAGTTTGAATTCTGTGAGTCGTGGTTTTGGTCCCACGGGTCACAACCATTCTTTCGTTGAGAGGGTCGAACTCAAGGACGTCAAACGTGGTTCCTCGTTTGTAAGGAAACATACTTCGTAGTAGTTTACCTTTGGTGAAGATTACTAATCCTGGGACGGTGGAACTGATGACACAAGATTCGTAAGAGAACATTTTGTTCATGACAAGTCCTTGTACATTGTGTAGCCTAGTGGAACTAGGACTAGAAGTATTGCGGGAAGTTCGATGTAAACGATGAGCCAGTCGAGAAAATCAAGCATTGTTGTCCTCGTATGCATCTATGTCCTCGTTGTCTTGTTTTTTGTACAAGTTGTCGGCATATTCTGCATAAATCATTTCATGCAGTTCTGCTATCAACTTTTTTTCTTCTGGGGTGAGTCCAGGACAGGGTTCTGGGGCTATCGTAGGGAACATGTATGCTCCGCTGTATAGTCCGAGCATGTAGCAGACGGCTGCAATGATTGCGATGCCTGCGATGGTGGGAAACATTTGTGGTGTGACGTAGATAAATGAGAGAGTCATGAGTGTGAGAGTTGGTTAGAGGGAGCTGGACGGGGTAAGTGGAATTGGAGTTTGGAGTAGGAGTAGGCAAGTCACTGGTACTACTACCGATCCTGGGTTTCTGGCTTGGAATCGTTCACAAACCAATCGCCATTCACCAGTTTGGGTACGATAAACTTGAGTAGCTTCGTACACAGTGGTTGGTGGAAACCGTTGGAGTTTCCTGGGGACGTTGATGCCGTTGAGTACGACTAGCTTTCCTGGTAGTTCGGTTAGTAAGTCGTAGGCTGACGAGTACGTGGTACGTTGAAGGGTCTGTGGTGAATCGGTAAGGACGTTGCAGACTACAAGTTGAGTTGGACGACAAGACTCGTTATACTCTAGGTATACCGGCATTTTTTCGAGAACAATACCAAGAGATGAAACATTGAACGAAGTACTAACTGGTGTGTCGTCCAGTTTGTAACTGATACGGGTGAGAGTTATGTAGCTCATGGTGGGTCTTTTTTAGGTTTGAGTAAAGGTTCGAGGCCGAGAGATTCACGAAGATTGTTGAGGATTGTACGACGTTCGTCTGTCCAAGTGGTGTTGGCATGGCCTTCGCAGTAATAGGCTTGGTCTCTAGAAACAGGATTTACGGAGTAGTCGTACATTACGTCGATTTCGTGGTATGTACCGAAGTCGTGAGGGTTGGAAGTGGTTTTGAATCTAACAAGACAACCTTCTTCGGGCCACTTGAGTAAGATTTCTTCGAGTAGTTGTTGTTTGTACAAACTGAGTTCTAGTTTGCACAAAGTACGGTAGTGTGGACTTTTGAGGTCTGCTGCTATTTCGTCAGCAGGACAAGGACCAATGTTGAGGGATTCCATGAGAGTTACTGTGGGTTTTGTGGGTTAGAGTGGTAGTCGATCAAAAACTGGAGTCGACGTAAGCCTTCTTTTAGACCTACTTCGTGTGTACAGTGTTCCCATCCTGGGAAGTTTTTGTCGATCGAAAATTCAGAGAGATAGTCATGCGGAGCACAAAGTGTTACAAAGTTATTGGGATAGAACAGAAATTCTCGTTCAGCATTGGTTAGGCCTAGCCAGTTTTTAGACGCTTCGGCTTCGTCGGCATTCGGATCGGCTTGTTCGGCTTTGTAAGAATCAAGCAACAATGCATTTGTGAAACCGATCATACATCCACAAGAACCGCAGGTGTGATTTGTGTTGTCTTGTACCAACAACTTCAAAGCTGTTTCAAAATCTGGAGTTTGAGTATCAGTCCATTTAGCATTTTTGTGATACTGTGGTTTCGGTCCTACAGGGCAGTGGGGTATAATAGCTAGAGTACATCGGTAGTTAAAGTTGTCTGAAAAGGTAGTAACTGTTTTTAGCAGTTGTTGGAGACGTTCTACGTTAGCCATGAGTGAGAGTTTCCTGGGATGTTAGGGTAGAAAGGTGACGATTGCGACTTTGTCGAATTGTTTGGCTTCAAGAATAGCGGTGTCTTGAGTCCAGTCGGTGGTTCGGAGTAATCCGTATTCATCCCATCGCCAAGCATTAAATTCGTCTACGGTGTCGTTTGTGTCGTCGGAACCAACGTAGATACCGTTGAACCTGGAGTAGTCACCTTCGACGAGAAGGAATTGTAAGGGTTCGGTTAGGTTGTTGTAAATGATGAGAGTTTTCATGACGGGTTTGTCTTCCTTTTTCCATCCAAGACTTAAGTTGATTGATAGGTTTTCGTAAATTTTGGAGTGAAGTTCTTGCGTGTCCTTGTCTAAGGGTATACAAAACCTTGACTTACCAAGATGACCACACGTCCTCATTTCTTGTTCGATAAGGTCTGCTCCGGTTACTACAGGAGCATCAAAAACTTCTTGCAGCAATTTGAAAGATTCTTTCAATTCTTCGAAGGTAAGATCACCCCTGGTTGTGATAGTCTTACCAGTAATGGTTGGTAGTAGGTTATCCATGAGAGAGTCGAGACTTGAGTTTGTGTTCGAGTTTGGTGAGGAGTTCTGAGTACTTGTAAAGATACTCGGTGTTTTCCCAGAGTTCTTTGACGAGTTTGAGTTTAGCCATTGCTACGGAAGGATTGCCTGAGTTGATTTCTTTTAGAATGTTATCCTTCTGACGAATCAGGATAAACTCTAGTTGGGCTTGGTTGTTGGGAGTCAACTGGTTGAATTTGAATGAGTCCTGAGAGGTCGCATCCTGAGACTCCACCTCGGAGTTGGCCGGTGAATTTCCTGGGGAGACTGGACTTGGTTGGTTTGGTTGTTCCATATTGCATGGATTCCTTTCGAGAAGAATGGTGGTGATTGTCAACGAGATACTTACAACGGATTTTACGGATTCTGTGGACCATGACGAATTCCTAAGAACGAGGTTCACAATAGCCGGTGTTCCAACCATAAAACGTTTCGTGTATCCAAGTTTTACAGTTAGTCGGGTGCATGGCTGTAAGAGTGTCTTGAATACGTTTAGCCACTGTTTCGTTGCAGTTAAGAACTACGACCGTGTGATTTTCGGTCTTATATTGAATCTGCAACTCTGTAAACAATTGCTTCAATTGACTCAAAACATTTTTGGGGTCTTTGAGATATTGAATAACAAGCTGTTTGGGTACGGGTTGTTTGGGCACGGGACGAGTCTCCTGGGGAGGGTTAAATGCGGTCTGCTCCGACCTGCTTTTTGAGTTGTGTTGGTTGGTAGTCTTTCTTGAGTAGGATAGCTAAACCTACTCTGTGTTTTACTTGTTTTAGTGTGTCTGGGTGAAAGACGAGGATTACCTGGTTGTTACAGACTTGCATGTCGAATTCGTCGGACAGTTTGTTTTCTTCACAAAAAGAAATAGCTCGAACTTCTACCCAAGTAGGGTCGATAGTTTGTTCGGCAACTGGCTCGACTGTGTACCTAATCATTTCTGGGTATTCTTCGTAGGTTACTTTAGCAACCAACTTGGATTCTGCTACAGATGGAACTTCTGAACACTTGACTACAACTTCTGAGGTACGAGTGTTTGCATGTAGAATTACAAACGACTTTTTGTTGTTGTAGAAAATCTTGACAAAACAGTGTGGATCGGCACTTCCACAACAGAACCAACCGTATGATCCGGCTTCTGACCTGTTTGTGTAGGTTTGATTGTATCCTTGTTTAGGGTCGATCAAAAAATTGTAATTAGTTCTCCAAAGAGCTAATACATCTTCTTTCGATTGAACGTCTCGACCATTAACACAATAAAGAGTCAAAGAACGTTTTGAATGATAAGCCATGATAGATTCCTAAATGAGTTCGACGACGATACGGTGTGGGGCTAGAAGGGCATTGAGTGGGACGACCACGTCTTTCTGGGGTGTGACTTCTAGCAGACGTAGGATTTGTAGAGTGAGAGAAGAATCGAGGATTGTTCTACGATGTTGAACTGTAAACGGGTGGTACAGTTTCTTGGTTTGACTGGGGAACTTGGTTTTCTCTGGAATAGTGAAACCTAGTTCGAGTAGGATGCAACCAAGAAAATCGTATCGATCCCCATCAAATAAATAGTTTGACGGGTGACGAATCACAATTTTGGGGATACGGATTATTCGGAATTGTGGGTCCATTGATAGCCTAACGAAAAACGAAGTACACAAAAGACAAAAGAAACGAAAAACACAAAAGAGACAAAATAGAATTAGTAAAAATAATACGCGGTGAAAAACGAAGTATCTCAACGCGATATCGTAAGGTTTGCACGTTGCCTACAATGAATTATAACAAAGTATCGACAAAAGACAATAGCGAAATCCAGAAAATAAGAAAATAAAAATAATTATTTTTAAGGCGAACTATTAGAAAAACTGAAGCGGACTTGGGATCAAATAAAAATATGTTGGC
>Ga0315909_10000491_pt1 | contig 53259 bp, 74 predicted proteins | sample LakEriMetagenome_11_FD_203527 | JGI IMG/M metagenome (GOLD analysis project Ga0315909, IMG submission 203527) | Freshwater fungal communities from buoy surface, Lake Erie, Ohio, United States - Buoy 2 MA125 | ecosystem: Environmental > Aquatic > Freshwater > Lake | place: USA: Lake Erie, Ohio... | reverse complement strand
GCAGCCTGGTACAGCATCATAGGTCTCACTGCTATCTTTGCCGCAGCTGTGATTCCAATCATTATCATGGGTGGAGCGCTGGAGGTAGCCAAAGTAGCCATCACTGTGTGGTTGCACCAATACTGGCGCCTGTGTCGCCCCATAATGAAGGCCTACTTGGTGCCTGCTGTGTTCTTCCTCATGCTGTTGACCAGCATGGGTATCTTTGGCTTTCTCAGCAAAGCACACCTTGATCAGGCCATACCCTCAGGAGATGTGCAGGCCAAACTCAGTCTGGTAGATGAAAAGATCAAAACACAGCGTGACAATATCGCAGCCGCTCGCAAGGCCCTGCAGCAAATGGACGAAGCCGTGGATCAGACCATGGCTCGGTCATCGGACGAAAAAGGCGCAGACAAGGCTGCGGCCTTGAGACGCAATCAAGCTAGAGAGCGTGGCACACTGCAAGCAGACATCGGCAGGGCACAGGCTGAGATCGCCAAACTAAATGAAGTCCGCGCACCCATAGCATCAGAAGTGCGCAAAGTTGAAGCCGAAGTTGGTCCAATCAAGTATATTGCCGCCTTGATCTACGGCGACAACCCCGATGCCAATCTTTTGGAAAAGGCCGTGCGTTGGGTCATTATCATCATAGTGGCTGTGTTTGATCCCTTGGCCATCATGATGGTGTTGGCTGCCACAGAATCAATGCAGTGGCATCGCTCGGGCCTGGTTGCACGTTTACGAAATGAACCTATACCTCAGCCTGATCCAGAAAACAACCACAAGGAACAAGGATATGAACGCAAACTTATTGATTTTGTTGATGGTATGGCCCAGAGTGGTAGAGGATTGGTTCAGCGTGTTCAATCCCGTTTCCAACGCAAAGAACCTGTACCTCAATCAGTACCGCAGACTGCAGAGCCTGCCTCCACAGAACCTTCTGCCCCTGGACCCATTGAACCTGTACAACCAAATGATCAGCCAGTGCGTGAAAATGATCTGCCCGTGGCCAACGCTGTGCCAGACCCAGTCACTGTCCAAGCAACAATAGAAACCACTGAAGAGAATCAACCAACGGCCGAAGAAAAAGTAGAAGTCTCGACTCAAGGTCTGCCCAATGACTTAGACAGCGACTATATCACACACAATGGCAAACTATGGCGCAGAGAAGCACTCATGGCCATGCATCCAGAATTATGGAACGCCAAATTACGTTTGGCAGATGATCAAGATCCTGCCAATGTGCGTTTTGGCGTTGACTGGCCTAAATTTGCCAACAAAGGAGATCAATTCCTGCGTGTGGATTATCTTCCAACAAAACTGTTCAAATACAACGGTCGTCAGTGGATAGAGGTAGACAAGAATACTACAGACACGTATAGTTATGATAATGACTATATCAACTATCTCATTGAAAAAATCTCATCTGGTGAATACGATCCCGAATTACTCAGTGAAGGCGAAAAGGCTCAGTTGGCTGACGTACTCAAACGCGACGTCACGCTGAAAAAATAATGACAGACAAAACTTTTGACAATTGTAGTTTCTGCGGCAAACATAAAGATCAAGTAAAAAAACTCATAGTCGGCACCAATGTTGGTATATGCAACGAGTGCGTGGCCTTTTGTGATGATTTGCTCAAGGAAGAAAAAAACAATGACACAGAACCTTCCGCCATTGAACTAGATCCCACAGCCATCAAGAAATACCTAGATCAGTATGTTATAGGGCAGGATCAGGCCAAGGTTGCGCTAAGTGTGGCTGTGGCCAATCACTACAAACGCATAGATAACATAGTCCAAAGCATCGAAGTAGAAAAATCCAATGTATTGGTACTAGGACCCACAGGGTCGGGCAAAACACTGTTGGCCAAATCTATTGCTAGATATCTAGATGTGCCCTTTATCATTGCAGACGCTACTAGTCTCACCGAAGCAGGATATGTGGGCGATGATGTGGAAACCATGATTTCTCGATTGTTGCAGGCAGCCAAAGGTGATGTCAAGAAAGCCGAGCGAGGCATAGTGTTTATTGATGAAATCGACAAGATCTCTCGCAAAGGCGAAAGTGCCAGTATCACCAGAGATGTATCCGGAGAAGGTGTACAACAGGCCTTGTTGAAATTGGTAGAAGGCACCAAGTGTCGTGTGCCGGGCCAAGGAAGCCGCAAACACCCGCAGATGGAAATGATAGAAGTAGATACCAGCAACATCCTGTTCATAGCAGGCGGTGCTTTTGTTGGCCTGGACAAGATCATTCAAAGTCGTGTGAGTGAAAGCACCATTGGATTCCAAGGGCAGATTCGCACACAAGCCAACTCGGGACTGCTGAATCAGTGTGTGCCCGATGACCTAATCAAGTTTGGCCTTATTCCTGAATTCATTGGTAGATTTGTCAACTACTGTGCCACGCAAGAATTGTCAAAACAGCAGTTGATCTATGTGTTGACTGAAATTAAAAACAGTTACACAGGACAGTATCGCTATCTATTTGATCTTGACAGCATAGCATTGGATTTTGACCAATCTGCACTAGATGAAATAGCCGAACGCACCATCAAACTCAAAACCGGAGCCAGGGGCCTGCACGCGGAACTAGAGCGTGTGCTACAGCCACATATGTTCTACGCCCGACAATATCATAAACAGAACATTAAATCACTAAATATCACACAGGATCTAGTGATAGATCCCAAACCCTTGGGAGAATTTAAACTTGAGTGCTAAATTGTATGGACGCAGTGTGATAGTGCCCGACGGCAATGTGGAAAAGGCCCTGCGTAAATTTAAAAAGAAAATCCAAGAATCCGGTCTACTGCTGGAACTTCGTGACCGTGCCGAATATACCAAACCCAATGTGATACGCAAACAAAAAAAGAAACAGGCTGTTCGCCGTTGGAAAAAACAACTGTCCAGCCAGCAACTTCCCAAACAACTGTATTGATCGCCAAATAATCTTTACAGTTAATTCAAAATCCGTATAATAAATAAGTGTGTAGATGCCCAACCGGGGTCTACGGTTTCAAAAGTCATATCTTGCTTAATGAAAGGAGAATGCTATGACAAATCAACTATCTTTACGAACCATCGATTTACCTCTTATCCGCCGCTTTGGTGTGGGATTTGATGACATGTTTGATAACTTTATCAATCTTACTGCTAACCAGGTGCAGCAGAATTATCCTCCCTACAACATGATCCGTCGCTCAGATGACGAGTTCGTGATTGAAATCGCTGTGGCAGGTTTCAAACCCGGCGAAATCAATCTAGAAGTAGAAGGTAATCAGCTCAAAGTACACGGTGAACAAACCAAAGATGATACCCAGGTAGAATTCATGCATCGCGGTATCAGCGCTCGCAGTTTTGTGCGCCAGTGGACATTGGCCGAACACGTGGAAGTGGTCAGTGCTGAACAGGAAAACGGAATCCTCAGCATTGAACTCAAACGCCGTGTGCCTGAAGAGAAAAAGCCAAAGGCTATTGCAATTACCTACAAAGGCTAATATAATAAACTTTGGTGTAAATACAAGTAAGCAGAGGCAACTCTGCTTACTTTAACTAAAAGGGATCATCATGGGATTGGCTGACGTTAAAACCGAAATCAAAAAGAATCTTGACCTTAAAGAACCACCTATGTTCAAGGTCATATACATCAACGACAATCAAACCACGCTGGAATTTGTGATCCAAAGTCTGATAGAGCATTTCCGTTACAGTTACGAAACAGCCGAAAAGATCACTGTGGATATCCATACGCAAGGCGCGGCCACTGTAGCAGTGCTGCCCTATGAAATCGCAGAACAAAAGGGCATAGAAGTCACACTCAATGCTCGCACCAATGGTTATCCCTTGCAGGTACGCCTAGAGCCCGACGAAGGTTAAATCTGGATACTGATCCTGAGTGGGTGATAAGGATCATGCAGTACATCTGAAGCCCTACCACGGGGATTGTTGATATATCTTACACCGTCAATGGCCTGATCCACACGTCCGTGGTAATGACCAAATAACCAATGTGTGATTTTCTTTTCGGTATCTGCATCCAGCACAGACTGCATACCGGCATTGCCCATCAAGCCCATTTTGTAAGTTCCTTGCAGGGTTGGGTCGTGTTGAACCAAACTGGCTCGCGGCAAGGTGTGCGTTACTACAATGATACGACTGACATCTCTGTGCCTTTGTAGTTTTTCAATACTGCGTGTGAGATAAGCAGCATCTTGATATGCCAGGCTCAAGAGTTTATAGGCCGCATCTCTGGTGATCTTGTAAGTGTCTGTGACGAAATTGAAACTTTGCTCAATGTCGTCGGTCTGGTCAAATTCGTAATCCCACCAACCATTGGTACCAAGTATAGCGATGCCATTGCTGATCACTACCTTGTTGTTTAGATAAACCAAATTTTCAATGACATTGAGTTCGTTTTCAAGATCTTCTATGCTGGCCGGAACGTCATCCAGGAAGTATCTGTGTTCGGTGTTGCCATCCAGATAAAAAACTTGGCGATATTTACTTGCTATTTCTTTAAGCACAGCAACAGTGGTAGCCCGATCTTTGCTGACATCTCCGGCTACTATGGCAATCAGGCTGGTGGCTTGACCTTCCCAGGAGAAGTCATCTTCTGGAAGAACGTGCAGATCCGAAATAAGATCAAATGCAAAGGCCATGCAATAATTTATGTTTTCTTTGTATGCTCAGTTTATTTTGTATGATAGTACCGTAAATATTTGTAGACCCCAGCGGAGGCAAGCCGTGGAAACTATGTCGTTGATGTAAATCAACGACATTTTTCTATGTGATATCATGAATAAAGATCTGTTGTTGTATGTAGGTGTGATTGCAGAACTTGATAGACTACAAATCAATCAAGGCAGCAATGCCAATGTTCAAAATCCCTGTCAACTTAACCTAACCACTAGCAGTAATTCGCAGTAGAGTATAAAATCAATATCTACCGTGATAGAAAAAATCAAATCTCATATGCAATCTTTCCGCAGCATCTTGGTGCCAGGCCTGCTGTTGACCGTTTTGGTGATACTACAGGCCATGGATTTATTTGGCATAGGAAAACAAGGCCTGGCCTGGGTTACCAGCAGCAGCCATTCTAGAGTCAGCGATGATATTGTGATAGTAGACATAGATCAATCCAGCCAAGCCAAATACGGTCGCTGGCCATTTGATCGCCGTGATGTTGCTGCCGTTGTCAATCGATTGAGAACCGAAGGCGCCGGTGCCATTATCTTGGACATACCCCTAGAAGATCCAGATCGTGCTCGTGGCGATGAGGAGTTGGCCAAAGCACTGGCCTCCAAAGGCGTGATCCTGGTACAGCAGGCCACCATGGACTCAACAGGTAGTTCATATACTCCGAAAAAATTCCAAGGGCTGGATCAAAAAAATCTAGATCAAATGCATCAATACAGTGGCACAGTATCTCCGCTGCCAAAGTTGATACAATCTGCATCGGGTGTGGGTACCACAGACTTTTCCACAGCATCTGATTTGTACAACAAATATCCATTAGTGGTGCCAGTCAACGGTGTGTTACACGCCAGTCCCATCATAGAAGCGCTGAGATACACAGTACACGAGTCCAATTATGATTTCAAACACACCGGCAAAGGTGTGCGTATTGGTATAGGACAGTTTCTTAATATCGCCACTGACAGTTCAGGCAAATTTTACATCAACTACGATCACGAGTTCAAAACTCTTAAACTAGGGCAGGATCGATTCAAAGCCGTTAAAAACAAAATAGTGATAGTGGGCGTCAGCTTACCGGGAGCGAATAGTCAACTGTCAACTCCCAATGGACTGATGTACTCCCACGTGATACAGGCACACGCTCTACAGACCATACTGGATGGTCCGCCGCCCTTGCGTTCTGCATTTGTGGTCATGTTAGAAACCATCATATCTATATGTGCGTTTTTGGCCCTATGGTATTTCTGGAGCAGATCGCAAGATGTAATAAATGTTGTCAAACTTGTGCTGATTTTATGCATCACTGCTGGCGTGCCTTTTGTGGCCTTGTCCAACATCAATGTGCTGTTTGATCCTGTATGGCCCACAGTGATATCTCTCACGCCTGTGCTATTCATTCTATATCAGCGATATCGCCATCATCTAAGATGCTATCTTTGTGTGTGGATATGCGGTGGACAAAATTCTAAGGACAAAACATGATTGATTTACTCTTTGTCACGCTCATGGCCCAGGCAGAAATAAAACCTTTGAAGGCCGAATTCTATTGCAGTACATTTGAAACATTGGATCGCACTCTAAGGAAAGAGTACGAGGAAGAACCAGTGGTGCTGGGCCGTAGTGTACAAGACAAAGCTACCTTGGCCATCTACAGTAATCCAACCAACGAATCATTTACAGTGGTAGTGGTCTACACTGATCGCGCCTGTGTGCTAGGCGCAGGCAATCATCTTATTTTCCGTAGTCACGGCAAAAAATATTAATCTTGAGATTGAGATTCTTCGGGCTTGGGCTTTTTGTCATTGCCGGCCAACATGATGCCTGACAATGTACCAGTCAAGAAAGTTGCGATTGGTATGATAAGTTCAAAAAACTTTTGATCTATGGGGCTGATAGCATTCAGCGGTTGAGTTACAAATATAATCGAGTACAGCACCACAAACACAATACCGGTCAAGGTCAATGCTAGACAGATGCCTATAAAGAAACGCAGTCGGGCCATGAGCTGTTCATCGGTATAGATAAAGGTTTGTTTTTCTTCTGGACTACGATCTATGATTTTATCTAACAGTTTCATTTGCACTCGGCTCCTTGTTGTGGTTTGGCAGCAGGCGCAGGGGCCTGGGCAGTTTCTGTGGGTGGACCCAGTCTAGGATCACGCTGACCTTTGAATATGTGCTCGGGGCAGGTGCGAGTGACATCACACAAGGGTTTTTGACATTGTGGCGTATCCCAGTTGGCAGGATCTTGACAGGGATAACGGAATTTATCACCGCCGAATATGGCTAACCCTATGGGTAAAACTATCAGCACTGCCGCCCACTTGAATAATTTTTTATCGTTCACCGCAGTTGCTCCTAACAGAAATATTTACCAATGGGTTAAAACTTCTGGTGTTCCAACCACAGCAAAAAGCAGGTTGATAGCACACTGAACAAGGCGAATATGTGTGCGGGTCTCATTTGTACAGTTTGAATGCATAGGTCAGCAGGGCTGCAATACCTATACACCACCATAGTAAATCGTTCATGCGATTGCGTAATTCGTTGGCAGCCTGTAGATCCTGGGCTTCCAGTTGTTTTAAACGGGCCTTGGTGGCCTGTATCTTATCCCAACTGCCTCGACCATAGGTGCGTTCAACATCTTGCCGCACTTTTTCCTGGTTTTGTCGGCGTTGCTCTTCCGCGATCCATTGGTGCATGGCGATCTGGTCCAGTTCGCGTTCGTGGATGCGTTGTTCCTGGCGTTCTGACATGACCCGGGCTTGATATTGCCTGACTGAACGTTCGTTTTCGGCCTGTATTTCTGCTACCATCCTGCCGATCTCTTCGCCGGCTTCTTTGGCCTCCTTGATGGTATCCACGGCAATACGTGCCATCGAAGGCTTCTTTATATCTGACATCTAACTTCACCTTTATTTTCCTGCCAGGGGATTGTCTAGAGCCTTTTGGATCTTGTTGTCAATCTCTCGGCGGATTTCACGCAGATCACGATCTTGCTCACGCTGGCTCTGCTTTGAACTGCGTTCTACATCTTCCACAATCTTTTCCAGTTTGCGGATGTCTGCTCTTAGATCGTTCTTGATATCGCGTGTGTAGTCCGATGACTTCTGGCTGTTCTCTTCCACGATGGCCAGTTTCTTTTCAATTTCTGTCAGGTCCGGAGTCACATACTTTTCAATCTTGGTCTTCATGTCCTGATAACTTTTGTACACTTCAAAAGTACCGTAAAGTGCGCCCAACACAGACGAAACTATGGTTGCTGCCACCATGAGTTTTGCCGGCGTGAACTCGTATCCGCCTATGCTGATCACTGTGTCTTTGCTGGCATACTTTTTGACTGCTGCTTCTGCAGCGTCTATCTTTTTGTTTACATCTTTGATTTCTTGCGTCATTTTACAGCTCCTTTGTTATTTGTCTTGATTGGCTATGGCGTACATTACTTTATTGAATAAATCTAAATGTACTTCTTCATCTGATGCTAGATCCTGCGGATCTAGTTCGCATAGCGAAGATATACCATGCTGGAAAGTTTTATCATCAATAGCAGCAATGCGCCACTGATTCAAGAGATCCAGGGCACGATCAGTACGCCAGGCCAATCTGTGATTGCCTTCTGTTAGTATCTGTACTGCTTCTTTGATGTGCATGAGATCACCCTTGTCTTTCTAGTTCGCGAGCAAGCGCTCGCATTTTTATAAGATCACTAGCAGACGGTCCTGTGTTTCTAGCCAGTTCTATGGTCTGCTGCTGTTCTTCTATATGATATTCTCGAGACATCATATACACAAACACCGCTACAAATGCGATCTCTAGCAGATAGAAAACCATGAACGCCTGGAACAGTAGGTTATATTCCACACCTATCTCCCATACTGGCTGTTGACCATGTCAGCGTGCTTTTGATCCGAAGCACCAGTGAGCCCGCGTAATAGTCTACGGTTGTCTACCGGCTGCTGTCCTGGATATATGTCACGGGGACGATAGCCCGGGGCGTCGGGCAGGCGTGTGACACCATAACTTTCAAAGCCTGGCACGAAGTTCATGGTGGCCACGATCAAGGCCTGGTTGGCCACTTGTTGTTCCATGGTCTCGGCACGACTGGCATCGCGTATGGCTTCGCGACCTCGGCCAATGGCGGCTTCTTGTGCTGCGGCTCGCATCCGGGCAGCAAGTTCTCGCCTACGCTCGCTGGCTTCTTCTTCGCGTTTCTTTTCTTCTTTGAGTGCAATCTCACGCTCGGCATCGGTGGCGGCACGCAGTCTGCGGCGTCGTTCTTCTTCGCTTTCTTCCTGTGGCTTGGTTTGCACCTGTAGTGTGACTGTTCCGGTGGGACTGGCAGTGCTGGGGATCTGGCGTGTGACCACGGCATTGACTTCGGCCTCGGGCACTGTGGCCACTCCTGTTGTGACAGTGCCATCTGTGGCAATGGTTATGGTGGGTTCTGTGGTTGATACAGTACCTGTCACACTCACCGTGGTGGTGCTGGTGGTAGTAGGAGCAGTGGCAGTGGAGGTCTGAGTCATTTGCTGTGTTACATAGGCCGTGGTGTATCCCGGGCAAGAAGGATCATACAAGGCCGAGATGGTGCATTGTTGTTGTAGATAAGCCGCGGTATAGCCTGGACATAGAGCACTGCTGAGAGGATTAGAAGTACACATGGCTATCTGATAGCCAGGACAAGTGGGATCGCTCAGGGGATTGGTGGCACACTGATCCGCACCATACAGCAGACGAATATCAGTGTTACGCACTCGCGGTCCATATAGTCCCATCCAGAAAAGACTGTCCTGGCCAGTCCAGGCGATGTCAAGACTGCTGACCTGTCCAATGGTGTAACCACCGCTTTGAGAAAACAATTGGCGTCCCGAGTCGGTCAAGAATGTTGATGCTGGAGTGATACCTTGCGGATAGTTGTAGGTAAATGATTCCAGGGCTTTGCCATTGTTGCCATTCAGCGACACAGTGCCGTACAGTGTGCCTCCCGACTGCCCTGGAGCATTCTGTACCTGCCAGGAATAGTCATAGCCCAACCACTTGACGCCAGTGCCGGCCAAGGCCGAGTTAATGGCTATGCTCTGTGCCACTGTGCCTAGGGCGTAACTGAATCTAATGGTGTTGAAATCGGAGTTGTAGTAAGGACTACCAGGCACAAATGTGCCGCCACCTTCTACAGCGAGAATACCCGCTGAGTTCAGGACTTGAGCACTGGGTATGCCCCAAGCCGTGCCCGCAGGGTTGACGAGATTACCAGTGGCTGTTTGGCCATAAGCAGGATTCTGATGCAGCCACAGAGCAAATGTAGCCACTGCCCAGTAGATCCAGAAACGAAGCCACATATTCATCTATCGGCATCCAAGTCGCTGCCGTACTAGAGGGTCATCACCGGCATAGGATTCACAGGTCCATTTGTCTTTCGTGGTATCTGCCGCTGCTACAGGTTTCGTTTCCGGCTTCCGGGGACTGCGACGCTCTTCCCATATGGTCTTTGCTTCGGCTCCGATTTTGCCTTCTACAGGACAGGGTGTGCCCGCATTCATCATGGCTTCAAAAACTCGCTCGTCACCACACAAGGTGGCAACTGCTGCCACCTTCATGCCCATGTCGTAGAGGCTTTTGCTGAGTTTTAATCGCTCGCAGTTTTTGTCTACAAAGGTTGTGCCAATGGCTATGCCCAAGATCTGCGTCTGTGCCGCTCCTGATACACCCACTGCACACAGGTCTGAATTCATTGAACTGATGGAAGGTGCCACGGCCGTGGGCGGCGGTGATTTCACTGTGGTCTCACTGTTGGCATTTGTGGTGCTAGTGGATGTGCTGGTGCTTTGTGTTATGATTGGATCGGTCTGAGCTGCCACAATGGTCGTGATAGCAGATAAGAATATGCCGGCCCAGAATTTGTTTTTCGAAAACATCTGTTTTTCCTTAGGCACTAACATAAGAGGTAGATCTCAGATGTTAACCAGAGATCCGTGGATTTTGTTGTGTTTCGCCTCCTACTGTGTTGCAATATTATTTAGCGTCAATAAATTTTTAGGTGGGCTTATGGCATTGTAAATATCTATATCAATACAAAAAGAGGGCTCGTATGCGTAAAAAAATAGGTTGGATCGGTGTAGGTAAGTTAGGTATGGACTGTGCAGAAGTCATGGCTGAAAAACACGATGTCTGGGGATATGATGTAGTACAACGTCAATCCGACATGGTCAAGGTTGTTGGCATTGAAGATTTAGTCACCAATGCCGATTGGATTTTTATTGCTGTGCCTACTCCGCACGCAGCAGGATACGATGGTTCTGTGCCCAGCAGTCATATGGAGCCCCGAGACTTTGGCCATACAGCGGTATTTGACGCCATTGACAACATCAATCGTTATGCCACTACTCCTAAGAAAATCGTGCTGGTTTCTACAGTGCTTCCCGGCACTACCAGAAAACATTTTATTACCCGTTTGGATCGTCGACACCAGTTTGTTTACAATCCATATTTGATCGCCATGGGATCAGTCAAGTGGGACATGGCCAATCCTGAAATGGTCATCGTGGGCACAGCATCCGGAGAAAAAACCGGCATCGCCGGTGAACTGATCGAGATTTACGATACTATCATGCAGAACAATCCCCGTTATGAAATTGGTACCTGGGATGAATGCGAAGCTATCAAGATTTTTTACAACACATACATTTCAGCCAAGGTTGGTATCGTAAACATGATCCAAGACTTTGCCATCAGGATTGGCAACATTGATGTTGATGTTGTCACCAATGCTTTGGCCAAGTCCACCATGAGACTGCAGGGTCCCAAGTATATGACCGCAGGCATGGGCGATGCAGGCGCTTGCCATCCCAGGGATAACATTGCCTTGCGTTGGCTGGCCCAGGAATATGGTGTTGGCTACGACTTGTTTGACACCATCATGCACGCCAGAGAAATCCAAGCCAAGAACTTGGCCTTGTTCTTGGTCGAGCAAGCCAAGAACAACAACTTGCCTGTTGTGATCCACGGTAAAGCATACAAGCCCGATGTGGAGTATTGCATCGGATCATATTCAACACTGGTTGGACACTATGTGAAAGAAGCCGGCTTGACAGTGCGATATGTCGACCCATTGGCCGATGATCAAACCGAAGTGGTCAAAAACATCGAAGGTCCAGCAGTTTATCTTTGGGCGCACAATCGCAAGATCACATACGAGTACACCGGTGATCAAACGGATACACAACCCTATTGCACCATTGCAGGTGGTAGCATCATCGTTGATCCTTGGCGCAAGTTGACTTCTACATCTGCGGTAAAGGTGATCCATTATGGCAACACACGCCTGGGATTGAAAGAAACACACGGAGTTGATATCAACGGCGTTGACATTGTTGGCAGCACCGGCAAAGAGTTTGCATAGTTTGATTTAAGTTAGTAACAGGAACCACACTAAAAAGGGCCAAGCGCCCTTTTTGTGTTACTAAATATCCAAGATATGCGCACTGCCTGGGTCATCAGCGAAGCCTTACAATTGCTACCTACCAAAGTTTATGGTAGACTGCAAGACATCGCTCCTACCTGGGGATCTTGGAGCACCTGGCGGGAATTCACCACAGACAACTGCACCTGCAGTGAAATACGCAAGGCCAAAGAACTCTTGGCCCGTGCTTTCCAGGGCGTGACCAATTTCTATTTGCCCAAGGCATACCATCAAGAACTAGGTGAACCCAAGGGCGTGAAATTGATCGAAGGCCTGCCAAGAACCGATGTTGAATATCAAGATGATGTGATTGCTGTAAGCATAGCCAGCCAGCAGTATGATTTGATATTGCTGTTAGGTTTTGATCTTGATCAGCCCGAAGCCTACAGTGACCAAATTTACACCATAGTTTCTGGCAATACCAATTGCCAATTTGTACAGATTGATGCAGTAAAAACCGCCCCAGACCGTTACCAAACATTGACCAATTTCACTTGTGACACATATGAAAATGTGCTACAATTATTATCATGAACGTTTACACACAGCCTGGAATTTGGTAAAGAAAGTCAGCACTTGTGATGCACATCTTTGAATGGTACGACTTTCTAGCAATATACTTCTTGTCTATACTGAGCCTGACAGGATTGATTTTTGGCAGCAGGCTAATATTCAACAGCGGTGTCAAAATGCTTTCAGAACTGTCAATGAAATGGCTAGGGATCTTGATGTGCGCTTGTGTTTTCATTCTGGTCAGTTTTGCAAGTTGGTTGGTGACAATGATGATCTTGTTCAGCGCAGGGTCATCCAATCTAAATATCATGCCGACCTGGCCCGATGGGGTGGATATGGAAGACACTTCCAGAACTCTTAAATCCACCCACACATCGCACTTGCAACAAAACAGTTAGTGTGTTACAATAACTCATATTGATACTACAAGGCTCCCCATGAAAGGTCGCATTGGCTTTTGTTGCAAATGGTTGAATGATCCCACAGAGTGTGGCGGCATGAAAGTAAATGCCAAAGATCGCGACATCAACGGTCGCTCAACCACCATGCGTTGGTTGCGTGAGCACGCCAACGAAGCCGATCAACGCCAATGGGACATCATGAACCACAATGCCGCGGCTGCTTTAAAAATGGTAGAGCGTGTGGGATCCATGCCCGAGCACTTGCGCATGGTACGGCTGGGATCAGAGATGTTGCAGGGCTATACTGAGCCTTCATGGATCGACTGGTGGCAACGACGAGAAATACAGGATCACTGTGAGCGTATTTTTGCTCCTGTTGGTGAAGCAGCCCGACGCCTTGGTGTGCGGCTGAGTTTCCACCCCGGGCAGTTTTGTGTGCTGGCCAGCGAAAATGACGGCATCGTGGAACGCAGTATCTTGGAGTTTGAGTACCACGCAGACATGGCACGCTGGATGGGCTATGGTGCCGCCTGGCATGATCATGGGTTCAAGATCAATGTACATCTATCTGGCAAGGGCGGACCTGAAAAGTTTTTACGCACCCTGGATCAACTCAGTCCTGAGGCGCGCAATTTGATTGCTATAGAAAATGACGAAATGTCAAATGGTCTGGACGTGACTTTGGCTGTGGGAAATCGTGTGGCACTGGTGTTGGACATTCATCACCATTGGATCAACAGCGGCGAATACATTGACCCCACAGATGATCGTGCAAAGCGGGTGATTGAGTCTTGGCGTGGTGTTAGACCCACTTGCCATTACTCAGTGAGCAGAGAAGATCTACTGGTGGATCATGCAGCAGATGTCAGGCCCGATTTAGCACAACTCTTGGCGCAGGGCTATAAGAAACAAAAGCTTCGGGCACATTCGGATTTCTACTGGAATTCAGCAGTGAATGACTGGGCTGCTGGTTTCCTTGAGAACTTTGACGTTCAATGTGAGGCCAAGGGCAAAAATCTCGCCAGAGATGGTTTTGCCCAACAGGCCCTTATCTGATATTGCGATGCTATACTAGGCTTTGGGCGCTTTGCGAGCTCTTGAAGCCTTGGCCTTGACAGCGGCCTTTTTCACTGCCACTCGGGCACTGCCTACATCTGCTTTGACACCAGCTGCGGCTGTTTTCACAGCAACCTTGACATCTTTGGCATCGACTTTGCCATCTTGATTTACATCAAGACTTTTATTGGCACGATTGTAATAGATAATGCCCGCGATGACTACCACTGCTACAATGATTACGATTGATTCCATGTTGCCCATCTCCTTAGATGCAGTTATTTAATCTCTAAAACAATTTTGCCAAAACTTCATTATCTGGCGAGATAACATATTGCAACGCAACATAAATTCATATACAATAGATGTTGTAGTGAGTGCCGGATGGTCCGGGTTCACATTCCATAATCGCTTATGAAAGGAAATTAAAATGGAACAATTTACCAAAATGTTTGATATCAACGAAATCCTCAAGTCCGCAGAGAAAAACGCAGAAGTGTTTTTGGCTGCTGTACCTTCGGGCGCTGTAAAAACTTCAGTGCAGAAATTGCTGGACGCACAGTTTGGCTTGGCCAAAGCCACAGTTGACGCAACCTTGGTTGTGGCTGCTGAAACACGCAAGGCCATTGAGTCGGCTGTTGCTGTCAAGTAATTGATGTTTTGGTTTGGATTTCTGCCTAGCAAGATTCGGTTGACGGATCAGCAGGCAGAAATCATTGGCACACTGTACGATCCATTGATACTGTGGTATTTGAAACTGAGATATGGTTCGGGATATCAATGGTATTGGCAGCAGTGGTGTACACAAAAGGAATTGTTATTATGAAAAAGATCTTATCAAACATTGGCAAATTTTTATATGCTGTGGCCTGTTCTTGGGGGCGGTCTCGCGCGGCGGCTTATCACAGTCGCCAGGGCAACTATGCTTTGGCCAGGAAAATAATGTCATTGGATTGCCGTTGCTAAGTTAGCAGCCACTTACCTAATAACCCTGCCCTGCGCAGGGTTATTTTTTGGCTGTTTTTCCACGGTTGACCAGAAATTCAGCCTGTGCTAAAATATGGGTATTGTAAATGATAAGGAGATGTTGATGACTGTAGATACTATTGTAACCATATTTGTCATGGCCTGCGGTGGCTTTGCTATTTTCAATCTAGGACAGGCCTATGCTTTGATCCGTGAAACCCGCTTGGAAAACGAGCGCCACATTGAAACCCTGCGTGAAATCCAAAAACGCCGCGGTTGACCAGAAATTCCCATTTTGCTATAATATAGACATACAGTAAAAAAAAGGAGCAACAAAATGGCATACTACCTAGTTCATCAAAACACCGGCAATATCATCACCGATCGCGGTGACCGCTGGCAGGCCTACAAGACACAGGCCGCGGCCAAGGCCTGTCGCACCAGAGTGTTGGCCAAGCGGAATTTCCGTGAAGAGGATCTGGTGATCGTGCGTCAGGACAATCTCCAGAAGTTCCGCCACGCTCACAACCTACCAACCCGGGTAGAGCGCACCAATATCATGACGGGCCAGAAGTTCATGGAAGATGTAGACACTCCTTACTTCTGCTCGCCTTCCAGCGAAACCTATTGGTCAATGTAATCCAGGAGATACTGCAATGAGCAAGAAACATTTCAAACTTTTGGCAGACTATATTCAAATGATCCTGGATCCACACGCTCGCCTGCAAGCCGCTGTGGCAGTGGCCTCGGCCTGTAAATTGGCCAATGCTAGATTTGATGAGCAACGGTTCTTTGCCGCCTGTGGTATTGGTGCGCCGGCACCCTCAGGAGCATAATCATGCCCAACTGGTGCGCCAATACTCTGCGACTCAGACACGAGGATCCGGCCATGATGAGCCTGGTACAACAAGCAGTTGACCGCAATGAATTGTTCCAGACTTTTGTGCCAATGCCAGCATCCTTGAACATCACCGCAGGGCAACTGGGCGATGTGGTAGAGCAGGAAAAATTGGAAATGCTACAGGATGCCAATCGTGACTCACACGGCTACAAGGATTGGTATGACTTTTGCGTCAGTGAATGGGGCACCAAGTGGGACGCCAACAACATCACAGTGAATGATGATGCAGACCAAGCCATGGAGTTGATATTTGACACAGCTTGGTCGCCTCCCTTGGCATTCTACGACCGCATGGTGGAGCAAGGGTTTGAAGTTTCCGCATACTATTATGAGCCCGGCTGTGCCTTTGTGGGTCACTGGGACAACGGCGCCGACGATTGCTATGAAATCCCCAGCGATGCCGATGTGGTACGTGAAAGCATACCCGACTATCTTGATGACTATTTTGGCATCAGTGAATCTATGGAGGAATGGGCCGATGAAAACAACAATTAAATTTTGGAATCTAGCGGAAACCATGGGCATATATTTTGGGTCTGCTGGCCTAGGTGCTGTGATAGGCACCGTTTTTTGGATCACTCAAAGTTGACCAAAAAAGATGTTTGCTGTATTATTATTAGACATTAACTGCCATAGGAGGCAAGTATGAAAAAGACTGTAATCGCATTATCGTTATTGGCCGCCATCGGCGTCACTGGTTGTAGTACCACCAAAGATGCTGGTGTCCGGGCTCCTGTAGAATCTACCACCGCTATCAAGGACACTCGTATCACCACAGAGTTTGCCGACGAAGGTGTGAAACTGCACTACACTTTCACAGGTAAACTGGAAAAGATCGAAGTGTTTGGTGTAGCGCCGGCTTGGAAAGGCAACTACACTATCTTGGCCGAAGCGGATGCCATGGACAAGTTGGTGAAATTTGTACACGGCAAAGATGTGTCTAGCCAGCGTCGGGTCAAGGTCATCAGCCGTTCTATCGAGCGTGCCGCTGACAGCACATTGAACAAGTTCCAGAGCAATGACAGCACAGTGGCATTCAAAGCCAGTGATCTTGAGTCTGAAGCGCCAGCCAACAACGACGGTGAGTTCAATACCAAGACCAATACTGCCAAACGTAATGCTTCTGTGGTAGATCAGACACTGATCAATACAGTGACCAATATCACTGCACGTGGTAGGCTCACTGGTGTTCGCAAGGCTCGTGATATGAAAGTAGATGACGGCAAGACTTATGTTGCAGTCTACGAGTGGAGCGAAAATCAGCAGGCCACAGCAGATTTCATCCGTGACCGGATGATGAACCGCGCCAAGTAATCCGTCTAGTCCGGGAGATTATCATGCGTAAACCTGCAGCTCTTGTGCTGGTGGCGGCTCTGGCTTTGACTCCACTACAGTCATATTCACAGTCGTCCACCTTGCAAATGCTAAAACCCAGCCCAATAGGCATAGCATTGTCAGTGGGACAGTGGTTGTTGAAAGATCGTAAAAAGGTCTACTTCATCCGTGTGCAAGGCGAAGGCTATTCCTACGAAGCGGCCAAGCAACAGGCCTTTGCCACCGCAGTTGATCGTGCCGTGGGTGCCGTGGTTCTAAGCGAAACCGAAGTGCGCAATAACATGGTTATCCGCAATGAAATTATCAAGTACAGTGCGGGTTTCATTGACGACTTCAAGGTAACCAAAGAAGAAACGGTTGGCAATATCTATAGGCTAGAATTGGATGTCTGGGTCAGTGACAGCCGTATCGCGGACAGATTATTGGCAGGATCCCGACAAGAAGGTCGCATCGATGGCAACAGGCACGCCGCGCAGTTGGAAAGCCTACAGCAACATTTTTCTTCAGGCGATCGGCAACTGCAGGCTGTGTTGCGTGACTTTCCGCGCCGTAGTTTTGTGACCAAAGCCGGTAGGAGCAATCTCCAGGTGCGCCCAGATCGCACCGCTTTGCTCACTGTGAATTTCATGGTGTACTGGGACGCCAAATATCTTGATGCGCTCAGCGAATCTCTGCAGAATCTCAATCCCAAGATGCCGGCCTGCGGAGTACACAGTTCAGGCGCTATCATTCCTTTGGAATCCAACAAGATCATGGTCAGGATCAAGAAAGATCCTACCGGTTGGGGTTTTGGCAACAACAACTGCTACCATTACAACGATCGCAGTTGGTACAATCAAGTAGAGCGTACTCTGGGTCAACGACTGCTATTGCTGGGCAAGTTCTACACCCAGGATAAAACATTGTTACAGTCCGGATGTTTTGATGTGGATCTGTCAGGGATGAATGCTGTGGGATTCAATCTTATTGATATCAAAGGCAATGAGTTTTGGGAAGGCACAGTTGGCATTCCGGTTTCGGCCAATACTGTGAAATTCTTCAACAGCGTGGAATTTGAAGTGGTCACAGATCGTAATCTTTGTAACGCCCGATCTTTATAGGTTTACCTCCTAGCAGTGCTTGGCCCCGGTATTGGTATATCGGGGCCTTTTTTATTGGCCAAGGCGTATTGCATTAAGTAATAAACTGCCGTACAATAATAACATGAGCACACAAGATACCGAAGATTTAGACAAAAGTCACAGCCAATCGTTGATGGACGCTGGAATGTATGTGTTCATGGATGCAGTTTCTGCTGAATCCATGAAGCCTATCATTGAGTGGATCCTGTACGAAAATCATCTGGCCAAGATCAAGAAAAAGGAACTGTTGCTCATGATCTGCAGTGGTGGTGGTGACATTTCCGAAGCATTTGCCTTGATCGATGTAATGAATTCCAGCACCGTGCCCATCAAGACTGTGGGCCTGGGTTGCATAGCCAGCTGTGGCCTATTGATATTCATGGCAGGTACCAAAGGCCGTAGGATACTCACTCCCAATACCTCAATCCTGAGCCATCAGTTTTCTTGGCAAACCGAAGGCAAGGCCCACGAGTTATTTGCCACGGTCAAGGAATTCAAACTCACTGAACAACGCATGATTGAACACTATCGTCGTTGCACCGGCGCTTCGGATGCCAACATACGCAAGTACCTGTTGCCCAGCCAAGATGTTTGGTTGTCTGCCGACGAAGCCATGAAACTAAACATCTGCGATCACATTGGCGGCAACTATCAAGAATTTTCTGAAAAAAGCAAATCCGGCAAACTGCCCAAGATCCCCAAAATAGTTAAAGATACTCCCACTAACTCAGACCGATAAAGGAAATCATGCCTAATCTAGTACCCATCGTCTTGGAACAGACTTCCAAAGGTGAACGCAGTTATGACATCTACAGTCGCTTGCTCAAGGACCGCATCATCATGCTGGACACCGAAGTCAGCCAACACTCGGCCAGTTTGATAGTGGCACAACTGTTGTTTTTGGAATCAGAAGATCCCGACAAAGACATACAGTTCTATATCAACTCACCCGGCGGTTCAGTCACAGCAGGCATGAGCATATACGATACCATGCAGTTTATCAAGTGTGATGTCAGCACCATTGTCTTGGGTCAGGCCGCCAGCATGGGATCTTTATTGGCCGCTGCCGGCAGTGCCGGAAAACGCTATATTCTGCCCAATGCTCGTCATATGATACATCAGCCCTTGGGAGGTGCCTCGGGACAGGCCACAGACGTGGAGATCCAGGCGCGAGAACTCTTGCGCTGGAAAGAAGTCTTGATCAACATCTATGTTCAGCACACGGGCCGTGATTATGAAACCTTGCGCCACGACATGGAAAGAGACAACTTCATGACTGCAGATCAGGCTCTGCAGTATGGTTTGGTGGACAAGATTGTGACACAACGAGACCTATGAGCAATCTGCATGATACCATCGTAGATGTGGGCGCAGGTAATTCAATTTATCTGCTACAATTGTTGGATTTAGAATCGGGACTGCATAGAGATATCTTGCGCTGGTTTGCACAGCAGGATGTGGCCCTTGAATCCATAGAATGGCCACACGGGCAACTGTACAGCGTGAAATTTTCTAGCGCACAAGATCCTCGTATACAACAGTGGACCGACTCTTGGGAAAATGCCGATGGTTCCAGCAGGAATCATGATGCTTACCGCATGATCCAGGTCAACGTAACTGATTAATAAACTATCATGAATCCCGGCAGATTATTGCCGGGTATGTGGCTTGGTGCGTGGTACTGGAATTTGAACTTGAGATCACTAAATGGTTTGGCAGTAATCTCTAATCCACCTTGATTGTTTAAATCTATCTTGCCAAGATAGGTAGGACTCTTGGTCACAATATTGGTCATCATCTCACTGTACTTCTCATTATCGGGGCCTTGTGTTACTGCATTCAGTAAGCCTACACCCAAAGAATAAGTGATGATGTCGGCGGCACCTTTGGCGGGCTTGGCGGTATAGCTGGGATATCCAGCAGTCTTGGCCGCAGGTTTTTCTTTCTTTAATCCCATGTAATAGTTTCCGTCGGCTGGCAGTCCTGTGGGTTTATCCCAATTGCCAGCTGTCATCATTGGATAAAAAGTTTTCAAGAAGTCACCGTATTTCATAACATCATCGCCTGACCCGATTACACTTTCGACTTTATCTTTGAGATCACTGTAAGAATCAATATCTTTGACTCCTAATATCTGTAATAGTTTTTGGTATTCGGGAGTATTGATAAATCTAGCGCCGCGTATGAGTTTGTCAACATTGATGCCGCCAGATGATGGGTGGAATGCTTTGAATAATTGAAACAACTGTTGTTTTTCTTGATCGTCGATGATAGAGTTTTCATAGCGATCCATGAGATCCACAATGCTGGCAAAACTCGTGCCCGATCCTGTAAGACTTTTTACACTATAACCTCGATCGCCCACATATACATCAATGAGTTTGGCATTGCCCTCCGAAGGAAATTCTGCTGTATCGTTGGCATCCATGAGCATGATTGGTGCCAATACTTCGCCAAAATCTACACCTATCTGGGCTCGGCTGCGAGCACTGAGTTTATCATTGAGTTCTGGAGGTAAAGTACTGATAGTGCCAATGGCCACTTGTAACAAAGACAACAATACCTGCTGTAGGTCTGGACGATCGGTAAACTTGGTTTGAACAGCATTTCTCACAGCCGCTATCAACTGGTCTCGGTTATATTTTTTTCCGGCAATGCCTAATGCTGCCGGAGTCAATTCCTTGATGCTGACATTTATTTTATTGGCGTCGTCGGTGGGAGATCTTCCACTGCTGGCCACCACTATGGTATAAATCGCACCATCTGCTTCGTAACTCAGCATACTTTTTTGATATTTGCCGGTTACTCCAAGTTGCTCTTGAGTTAAAGGTAAACTTTCCAAACCCACACGATTTTTAAAGAAATCTGTTATTTGGTTGATATCAGATCTAAGTATACGCAGGTAGTGAACAGGGCTAGTAGCCTTTTTCTCCACTTTGATATCGGCTTGGGGAAAATGCCGCCGGAGCTCATTGGCCAAATGCTGGCTTTGCGCCCGGGTTGCATATGCTTTTTTTGGCATATTTTGGTCTAGTTCATTGATTAACATTTGGAAATACTTGACTGAGATAGATATTTAGCATATAATAATACTATGAATACCAATACAATTCTTGACCATTTTACACTCATTAACCAAGACTGTACTGTAGCTGCTGACCAAATTGCCAATGGTTCGGTAGATCTGCTGTTGACAGATCCACCTTACAACATCAGTGATGGTGGCGCCAAACCCGAGTGGATTGATCCCGAAACTGGCCAAAACAAAAACACCATACACAGCCAGCGTTTCAGTGAAAGTTTTGAGCAGGACTGGGACAGCGTGAGCCACGAAGAATTCCTACAGCAAATGGAATCCTGGGCCGGTGTATGGCACAGCAAACTACGCAAGGGCGGAGCCTTTGCTGTGTTCATTTCTGATCAGTATATTTCATATCTTTGGAAGATCATGGAAGCACAGGGATTTGAACCCAAGCGAGTGTGGACTTGGAAAAAGCCCGCTGCAGTTCCTTTCAATCGTCGAGTGAATCCTGTTAGTGCCTGTGAGTATGTGCTGTTTGGTATCAAGCCCGGCGGCACCAGAACCTTCAATGCCGATGCCGAAGAACACAGTATCGTTGAGCGTTATGCCAGAGCCGACAAAGTCGCTAGCATAGTGTATAAACTGATCAAAGACCATCCCACCTATGCCTTGTCGCAGATCATGGCCATGGCCGAAGAGCAGGCACAGACCATGTTAGACAGCCGCAAACGCAAAGATGACATAGTGGAGTGTGTGATACCCAATACCTTGACTTACAGCGGTGGACTGGGGCGAGACAAGATACATCCTACACAAAAGCCCACAGAAATATTGGAATACTTTGTGGCCTTGCTGAGTCGCCCCGGTGACACAGTGCTAGATACCTTTGCTGGATCGGGATCCACTGGTGTGGCCGCACACAATCAAGGACGCAGGTCTATATTGATCGAGCGTGATACAAAGATGTTTGCCGCAATGGCGCAAAGAATCGCTAGTTTACGCTAGGTTAGTAGGCACTAACCTGCGGTTGACCTATAATTCCCAGATATGCTAATATATGTGTATGGACAGTAAAAATCTACACTACTATTTTGCCTATGGCATGAACACCAATCCTGGTGCCATGAGCGAACGACTCAGCGCCGACGGTGTTGCTCGTAGTCTGGGCGCCGCGCATCTGCAGGAATGGCGTTTTCGTTTTGCTGTCCACGCCGATGTTGTGCCCACTCACAATCAGTCGGTGGCTGGTGTGCTGTGGCAGATCACCGATGAACATCTGGCCAGATTGGATGTTCGAGAAGGCTATCCACACTACTATACCCGACAGGTGTTGCCCGTGGTGTGTCACGGCGAAACATATCACGCCGTGGTGTATCATATGACGCCTGGCCAATTGGATTTTCCGCCCGACGAAGGCTACTGGACTATGCTGGAAGAAGGCTATGATCATTTTGGAGTGAGCAAGGCACAGATGTATCGTGCTCTAAATGACAGCCATCAATGCCTGTTGACCGAATATTCAGAATCCCGTATACTCAATACACTATGAAAATACCTTCAGTTGACAGTGTGGTTCGTGTGACGCTACGCGACCGTATGGCCGCGTCCATGATCCCACCCAGGGCCGGTGTTCAGGTATTTGAAGGCCGCGTGGTCAAATCACACAAGTGGCTGACCGACAGGGAATTCTGCATTACCGGTGACGCTGACTTTCCCATACGGGTTATCAATGCCTCGGCCATCGCTGATCTGGAAATCATCTCGGGGTCAGTGACCACAATTGACACAGATGTCAAGACCTGGACAGTTTCAGGTAGCAAGGGCAACGAATACACTGTGAGCCGTTGGCCTGGTGGCTGGTCTTGTACCTGCCCAGGTTTCCAGTTTAGAAAATCTTGTAAGCATACCACAAATTCTTAACCCAAGGAGGCAATGATGATTCATCGCAAAGAATGGTTACACTATTTGGTCTGGCGTGTTAAAAAATGGTGGCGCGAGCGCAGTGCTACTAGGTTTTCCCAAGGTTGACCAAAAAATCCCTTTTTGCTATAATATGTGTATTGTAAATGAAAAGGAGCAGATATGAATACCACTATTAGTCTTGAAGCCATAGAAGAAATACATTTTGAAGCCACTCTGGCCGCCGAGCAGGCCGCGGCCCGGTTCTTCCAGGAAAAACTAGGCGGGCAGGATCAGATGGCCTGTGGCTTTGCCTGGGTCACGGTGTTTGAAAAGGCATCAACCAAACTGGGCCGACGCCTTAAAGAAGTGGGCTTCCGCAAGGCCTACGATGGCGGACTCCAACTTTGGAATCCCAGCAAGTTTGGGTGCCAGAATGTAGACACCCTGGAAGCCGGTGCTGAAGCCTATGCCAAAGTGCTGAAACGGTATGGCATTGAAGCCTATGCTGGATCGAGACTAGACTAAGGAGACACGATGACCATGGATGAACTCAAAGCAGACATTGTGAAGAGCACCACCGAAGTACTACAACAACGATACAGTCTTTATCGCGGCCTCCGGAGTATGGGGGTCAAGGACACCATCGTGCGAGACTTGCTGGAATCGGAACTGGAACGCCGTCGGATCGGCGGCACAAAGGAGATCATATGAGAACCATGAACGATGTGATTGAAGAACTGATCCATCTCTGCGAAGTGCGCGGAGAACTGGATCTGGAAGCCAACGCAAGGAATGAACGGCGGATCGCTGAACTCAACCAAGAGTATCTGCAACTGCAGGCCTTAGAGGAACAGCAATGAAATTGTTTATCGTTGCTTTGTCAGTGAGCCTGCTGTCGGGCTGTATGAGTTTCCACTTGTTTTAATAATCCAAAAGAACAGTTATGAACAGACTTGAAATCTTGGAAGAAGTGTATGGCCGATGCGACTGGTCAGAATCGGCCCTGATGAATCTCCTGCGGGTGATGGAACTTACCCGGCAAGATGAGCAGATCCATCAGATGCGTAACATGGAAGAGCATCAGCGGTTCTTGGTGGAGCAGATTGTCAATCTCTTGATGATCCAGCACGAAGCCGCGGCCGGCAGACATAACTACTGGCAAGTGGCCGCTAACTTGATCCAAGCCGAATATGGAGTGAAGGAATGAACGAACGAATTCGAGAACTTAAAGATAAAATCTGGACAGAAGAATATTGGTCTAATCCCAACACAGATAAACTTTTGCCAGCACAATTGAATAGGTTCGCCCAGTTGATCGTGGCTGAATGTTTAGAGGCTTGTAGCAGAGCAAATGACATTAGGCATTTTGTACCACCTACACAAGAACAAGTAGTATTGAGTTGTATGCGTGAAATTGAAACAACATTTCGGAATTGAAGAATGAGCGAACTCCAACCCAAGCCTGATGTCAAGATCACCATTACCATTACTGATGCTGATCGCGAAGTGTTAGAACTTCTCCGTGAGCGCAGTGGTCGTTTGGATCAGACCGGCATCCTTGAGCACATCATGAACGAATATTATCAACGTCTTGAATTGTATCAAGAATATCTGCGATTAAGTTCCAAGGAGCAATCATAATGTATTGCGATATCACACTGACTAAAGACGAATTCAAAGTCATCCACAACACCCTTTGGGAATTGCAGTACCAGGGCCTCAATGGCGAAAAGGGCGCAGAGCGCATCCGTGAGGCGCTGAAATCTGCTTATCAGCAAGAGTCAGAGGCGTTCAATCGCAAGTGGAAACAATATGATCATTGGAAAGATCACTACGGGCTGACCAGCACCTGGAGCCTCTACGAAGTAGAAAACATGACTTTGTGCCATCCCTTCAAGGATGCCGAGTATGTGGTCTATGACGAACATTGGGGCGACAGTGGTGAAGTGGTTAGCAAGATCGAAGGCCGAGATTGGAACGCTCTGTATCGGGCCGCAGACGCGGTGATCCGTGATTCCGGCGATGGTCATCACTGCTTTATAGAATCTTTTTCGCCCATTGAGCACCGCCCGGGCTATTTGCGTTTAAGCACAGGCAGTTAGTACCCGGCCACGGGCTTAACATAAGTATGAATACAGGAGATAAGTTATGGCGGGCAAGGGCTCTAAACCGCGTCCTAGTTCAGTGGATCAAATCACATTTGATCAGAATTGGGACAGGATTTTTGGCAAGAAAACCACCACCCAGTGGGATCACTACAGCGATCTACCTGCTGTGGGAGCCTACGATATTCCTGTGCTGGAAAACGAAGAAATGTGGAGCCAGCGCATCATTGATGAATGCCGCAGTGATGGCGACAAAGGCTGTTGATGACCTGGATATTTGTTATGTTTCTAAATGGTTGGACCATAGATGTGGACAGTTTTGTTATTCGGTCTATGTGTGAGGATAAGGTGCGACAATACAATGCCGCTGCTAGGCAATCGGATGGCCGATTCCTAGTCTGGTGTGAAGCGAGGCCCCGTGCATAAATGCAGATTTGGAATGATCTAACTCCAGTAGAAAAAACTCAGGTGCTATGGTCCTTGGTCATGGTACTTTGCGTGACCGTTTTAGTTCTGTATGCCATAGCAGCCAGTCGAGGCCATGACATTGATTATTTCAAAGAACGGTTGGGCCTGCAGGAACAGCGACTCAATTACATGGACCAAAAGATAGACAAGATAGCACAAGGACAGCACGAACAAAAAGAACATCTCAACGAAGTGCGCAGGATGAACGAAGCACAACAAAGACATATAGAAGAACAGCAGAAGTGGCTGGATTATTGGAAATCTTTGCCGCAACTGCCCAAACCCCCAGGTGGAGTTCCACGGAGATAACCTTGTATCAATATGTAGGCAAAACAGTAGACTTTGAAGATGGCAAAAGCATCAGGATCCATCAGATCAAACAACGAGAAGAATGCCCTTGGGTGATATTTGAGATCAACGAAGGCGGCAATATCCCACGCAGACTAATCACCACGCTGTATGAATTCCAACAGAAATTTGGGAAACTTTTTGAAACCAGAATCTGAATTTAGAGTAGGTATTGACCTAGGAGGTACCAAAATTGAGTGCGCGGTTATTGATCGTAATAATAATGTTTTATACCGGCAGCGTGGCCCTACACAAGCAAATCTGGGCCGGCAACAAGTTCTCACCAACATCAGGCAACAGTATCTTACAGCCATAACCACCACCAGCATAGGCCAACATTCTGTGGGCCTCGGCACTCCGGGCAGCGTCAATGCTCAAACTGGACTGCTGAGGAATTCCAGTATTGAACACATGAATGGCCATGACATTGAACGTGATCTGGCCTGTTGGTTACATCAACCTGTCACAGTGGCCAATGATGCACAATGTTTTGCTTTGGCAGAAGCACGAATGGGCGCAGGCCGTGGCTATGATCGTGTGTTTGGTGTGATACTAGGTACCGGAGTAGGCGGTGCATTGGTGGAATATGGTCGGATCACTCGTGGTCGCAATGGTATATTGGGCGAGTGGGGGCATACCACGCTGAATGATCGGTACAACTGCCGTTGTGGTCGCCGGGGTTGTGTGGAAAGTAATCTAGGTGGCGGTGCCATACAGCATTCATATCCATCCAAGACCAATGAGATCCCACCACCTGCTGGTGTGATCCTGGCGCAAGACCCTGGTAGACTGTTACAGTGGTATCGGGACTATGGTCTGGCCATGGCCAATCTCATACAGGTCCTGGATCCCGATTGTATTGTATTGGGTGGAGGACTCAGTAACCTACCTGATATCTTGACCACCGGGGATACCATGATCCGTGAACACCTTTTTTCCGACGCCTTTGATACTGTGATCGTCCGGGCCGAACTAGGTGACAGTGCCGGCAGTGTTGGTGCCGCATTACTGTGCAAGCAGTAAAAGGTAAATTTCCTCCAAAATATCTTGCCATAAACTGTTGCAAACAACTCAAGAACTGTTATACTTGTAACACGCTGTAAACAACGGCGAACTAACTTAAGAGGACTTTATGAAATACTTCAACCCTGAAACAAAAACTTTTAAACTGTTTAACGCTCTTTACAATGGTCAGAAAGTGACCGCAAGCCAGGCCGAAAAGCGTTTTGGTATCAAGAACATTGGTGCCGAAGTTAGCCGCATTCGCCACAATGGTTATGCTGTTTACGCTAACCAGCGTCGCGCAGGTAATGGTGTGAACGTGACCGAGTACGAAATGGGCAAACCCAGCCGCGAAATCGTGGCCCTCGGCTACGCCGCAAAAGCTCGTGGACTAACTATTGAGTCTCTTAAGGGCTAAATTAGTTTACCTGATTTAATCTCAATGTGACAAGACAAAAGAAAGGCCAATGGCCTTTCTTTTTAGTTAGCGTTTTAGATAGTTAATAGCTGTTTCAAAGAGTTTAATATCATCGTTGAACTTACCAAGGGTTGCATTACAACGAAAACATAATAAGCCTCTTATTGCTCCCGTGGAGTGACAGTGATCTACAGCAAGACTCCTGTTGTTACCTGGGCGATCCTCGCAGATTGCGCAAACTCCATTTTGTTTTTGCAATAGATTATTGTATTCTTCTAGTCCTATTCCAAATTTGCTTTTTAACCAGTATTGTCTACTTTTACTGCTATCTGGTTTGTATTTTTTCTTTCTGATATTATCACAGGTCCTGCAACTACCATGACGACCGTCGGCATTGTCTTTGCGCGGAGGAAAGTCTTCTAAGGATTTGACATTATTACATTTATTACAGATTTTTTCTGTGTAAGTAATGGCCAACCGTTTAGCCGCATATGTTTTGGCATTCTTTTTCTTTGCAGCGTCGCTCATTGGAATGCCTTTGTTCCATGACGTCATTGTTATCTCCTATGTTGCGTTTATTTATCATTTTAGAGCAATGTTTTCACTATTTACACGGCACCTGTTTTGTTTTTACCAAATGTTATTGATCCAATAACCTTATCAGTGTAAACTATTCCAATGTTCAAAAAATTCATGCAACGATTGGGACGCCATCGAGTGATCCTGGATAGAGAGAATCAAGAGCCTTATCTTGAGCGATATTATCTATTGCTCAAGGATCGTGTGACTTTTCCGTTCAACATCTTTGTACACAAGTTCCTAAAAGGTGATCCCTGGGATCCACATGACCATCCTTGGCCTTATTTTACCCTGATCCTCAAAGGTGGCTACTGGGAATGGATACCCACACTAGATTCCTTGGGTCATGTGTACTGCGAACACCGGGTATGGCGCGGCCCTGGACATTTCCGTGTTTGCCCTGCTGGTTCTTATCATCGCATAGAGTTAGAACCTGAGGTGACACCTTGGACCTTGTTCATACCCGGACCACATCAACGGCAATGGGGATTCCTCAAAGATGGCAAGACTTGGACACACAACGAACAATACATAGCAAGCAAAAGGAAAAATCATGCTTAATAGATTTAAACGCAGTCTACGCCGCTGGCTCGATGACAGCAAAGAACTGCATCAACTGGTGACGGCTGACTCGTCGGGTCACAACCGCAGCCTCAACAGCAGACACATGAGTTTCAATCTTTATCGTGCCCAAGGTGGTTGGATCGTGGAAACACGCAACTATTCCAACAACGGAACCAACAAAGGATTGGGCAGCAGTGAGCCCGAGTATCGTTTGAACATCATACAGGAATCCCAGGACCTGGGCCAAGAACTGAGCAAGATCGTGTTTATGGAAAATCTACGGAGTTAAATATCAACTATGGAACTTGCACTTTATCTCATTGCTGGATTTATTGCAGGTGCGTGGATAGCACGTAGGATCTATCACTATCTCTTGATGCGTCGCGCACAACGGTTGATCCACGACATGTCACAGGTAGCAGACATCTTGGTCATAGCACAGGTAGAGCAAGTGGATGACATGTTTTTTGTCTACAACGAAAACACCCAAGAGTTTCTAGCACAAGGACGTACCTGGGAAGAAATACGCACACATTTCAAAAGTCGTTTTCCTGGCAAGGTTTGTGCCATAGATCAACAAACAGCAGATGCCATTCCCAGACTGACCACGGTATCAGAATAATCCAAGCCGGGCCACAGCGGGTACTAAGTACCTGAGTATGCAACTATCACTTGACTTTGATCAAATTGACTCACGTTCAGCCGAAAGTTTCAACCACGCACAGCGTACTTTCAAACCTTTTGGCGAACTGGATCCGGTGATACAGTGGTGCCGCCAAAATCTCACAGCAGACTGGCGTTGGCAAATGGTATCCTTGCCCAACGATCGTGACCCCGGCGACTACATCTTTTATTTCGATTCAGAAGAAGATTACTTTTTGTTTACTATGAGATGGCGATGACCGACTCCTACCAGATCTACAATCAAGACTGTGTGGAGGGTATGCAACAGCACGTCTTGGACAATTCCGTGGACATGATTTTCACTGATCCACCCTATGGCATCGCGGGGGATCAACTGGACACACACTACAATCGCGATGAATCCAAGGTCATTGGTGGCTATGTAGACGTGCCACGTGATCAGTATGGTGCCTGGTGCAGTACCTGGATTCGGGAATGTGAGCGTGTGTTGCGTCCCGGCGGCAGTATCTACATCGTGAGTGGCTACTCAAATCTGCATCATATCTTGAATGCTCTGCATGAAACTGAACTCGAAGAAATCAATCACATCATAGCACAGTACACCTTTGGTGTCTACACCAAACGGAAATGGGTCAGCAGTCATTATCACGTGTTGTTCTGGGCCAAACCCCAAACTAGAAAACAGCCACGCACCTTTAACACACACTGCAGATTCGACGACACCACTGAATCCTACAACGATCGGCTGAGTGTTCAAAATCTGCCTAGGGAGTACAAGACCGGTGAGATACGCAACAACAATCAGTTAGCAGAAACATTTATCCGAAAATTCATTGACTACAGCACCAATGCCGGCGACTTGGTTTTGGATCCCTTTGGTGGATCATTCTCCACAGGTCGCGCTGTGTTGGCCATGGATCGCAGATTCATTGGCTTTGAACTCAACCCCCAGGCCTACCAGCATTTTGGTCCGACCCTAGGTTAGTACCCACTAACCTAGCGGTTACAGAGCGGTTGACCAAAAATTCCCGTTTTGCTATAATATGGGTATAGTAAACAAACAGGAGCCACAGTGGCATATACCGTTTTCAAGCACTCCAAAGAGTTTGGTCCGCGTCAGGGTCTAGAAGGCCCTTTCCACTATCCCAACGGTCGTGTGCTGTACTATGATGCCCGTGCCGGTGAGTACTATGACCCCTTGACGGACTTTTATGTTCCTCGTGAAGAAGTCACCGATCTGCAGGCCACCATACTCAAAGTCTTGGCAGGTTGACCAAAAATTCCCTTTTTGCTATACTAAGCATATCGTAACCAATCAGGAGATCGCAGTGCCTACCATCAACGAAATCAATATTGAGATCATGCAGGGTAATTTTACCAACGATCAACTCAATGCCATTGGCCAGGCCATCAAGTTCCGCCGGCGCCAGATTGGCAGAGATTTGAAAGTGTCAATCCGCGTGGGCGATACTGTGAAGTTTTATCACCCCAAACTGGGCCAGGATCTGCAGGGTCCGGTGACCCGTGTCAAGATCAAGAACATCTTGGTCAACACTGCTCGCGGTATGTACAATGTGCCAGCCAATCTCCTGGAGCGGATATAATGGGACAGGTGCTGGCTATGTTTCCCGAAGTGGCCGCCGATAGACTGGACAGTCGTGGCTATGACATTCCTGCCAAGACTGTGATGGCCTTGGAACGCTATGTGTTTGAAAGCCGCAGTCCAGGGTCGTTCTTGACTGCGGTGCTCAGCAACGATCTGCAGATGGCTGTGGTATATGCCGATGATGACAACTTGGCTCTACTCCGGCCCATCTGTCAGTTCGTTTTCAATCGGTTGCCCAGTGTCTGCTGGGGATCCGAAACAGCGGTAGAACTGCATCTCAAACAAGGTTTACAGGTTTAATTTCAACTCTGGAGGCATTATGAAAATCTTTATTGCATTCGTGGCAGGCATCATCATAGGTGGGGCAGGCGTGACATTTTCAGATGTGGCACGCATAGCCGACCGCGGCGTAGATTCCGCCAAGGCAGTGGTCAAAGACTCGGTGAAACAATAATGGACGGCATCGAGACTTGGCTTACCTTGGAAGATATGCAACGGATCTGGAGTGTGGTCATGCAAAATGCTCCAGAAGTGCTGGCATCTGAAGATGAACTAACAGAGTTCCATCGAGTGGTGGAACTTGCGGCGCAGATCAAGTATGGTGTGCAACCAGCACCGGAGGCCATACAATGATCTACAGTTGGCTGATTATCATAGCATTGAGCTTTACCGCTTACTGGTATGTTGGTGTTATCGCAGCTTTATGGCTGATAGCCCTGGGATACTAGGCGGTTGACCAGAAAATGGTAATCTGCTATAATATGAGTATAGTGAACAACAAGGAGCCAACCATGAAACCACGCACAGCACAGCCCAAGGTAGAAATCACCATTGAGCAGGCCTTTGCCCTGTCGGCTCGTGTGCATCGTGAACTGGGTGGCTATTTCAAAGATGGTGATGTGACCCCGGGAACCATAAGCAACAAGGTCCGGCTGTTGCAGTATATCATTGACGGTGACAAGGCCACCGAAGCCGATCTTGCTCGTGGTAAAGAACTGCTGGCTCATTGCCGTGGCCTGATAATGAAAAAATTGGCCAACGACATCAACCAGTATGACAGCGTGATTCTAGAAGTGGCCAATCGTGACACCATCACAGATGCGGATCGATATCATCTGGCTTTGCTGGCGTCAGTGCCACAGACTGTGGCTCGTGTGGAACAGCACCGTCAGCAGGAAGAAAAGATCGCTGATCGTGCCCAGTCATATCTGGGCGCAGTGGGTACCAAAGTCACTGCTGATATCGAAGTGGTGCGAAGCAACTTCAGCGTGAACTATGGTGTGTTCTTTACCACGGCCAAGACCGATCAAGGTTGTGTGGCGTTTTTTGCCTACAAAGAACAACTCAAGCCAGGACGCTATAGCATCCGTGGCACTGTCAAAGCACATCGCGATGACTATCAGACTCAACTGAACCGTGTAAAGGTCCTGTCATGAGCAAGCAAGTAGCCGTGATGTGGGACTGTTATGGCCTGGAGTCTGCGGTTCGTATCGACGACTTTGACCAACAGCGTGTGTTGGCCATATTGAAAGGTGAAAATCCCAACAAGGTACCCTTGCCTTTGAATCTCACCGTGTGGCAACTCCGCGCACAGGTCAATAGTCACAGGCACTATGAGATCTATGTGATTGAAACCACAGATGATGTTTCGGTACAAGACATAGTGGATGCTTTCGAACGTGCGCCGCAGGCCATGGCCGACCGTGTGCGTGAGATTGGTCATAAGATCTATGGTCATCGAGTGGCCCGGGATGAAAAGGTGCTGATCCGATGATAAAGGAATTTGGTTTGGTCAAAACTGAGATTTTGGCCAAATCCAATGTTGACAGGAAAATCCATTCCTGTTATAGTAGTGGTACAGTGACAGTGTCGCTGATTTTTTCAACTTTGATAAGTGAGGCATAGTATGGACAAGAAGTTTACAGCAGTTGGTATTACAACCAAAAATGGTATCACCAAAGTGCGTTTTGCAACCGACTCTGTGGCGCGCCAAAAGTCGTACATTGGCCTGGGTCATAGCATCGCTCTGTTTGAGGACCTTGAGCGCCCAATGTCTAAACTGGAAATCCTGCAGATGCTGGATGGCCGTAAGTTAGAAGGCGACGCTGGTTTTGCAGTCAGCAACAAACTGGCTGAAATGACCCGCTCTGTGAAAAAGGGCGAAGTCAAGGTCAAGGCTACCAAGCCTGCGGCTCGTGCCACAGCCAAGGCCACTGCCAAGTCTGGTGTGGCAGTAGAAGCCTAAACTGCTGGTGCTTGAAGCAAAAAGGATCCGCAAGGATCCTTTTTTGTTGGCTAAATAAAAGTGTGCCACATCTCAAGGATTACGACCTTACCGAAGAGCAACTCACAAGATTTGCGGCTGTGCTTGGTACCCTGGTCGAACTAGAAGTTGAAACCATACATATGGGCAGTTTACTGAGATTGATTGGAGTGCCGGAATCCTTGGCACAAGAGTTTGATCAAGAAACTGTGGCCATCGATTCCGAAACACTGGATCAACTAGAACAACAACCTTATCTACATTAAATGACAGAACCCATGTATCTCGTGATAGCACGAGGTACTGATGCCGCCCAAAAACTCAAACATTGGGCCAACAGTAACCGAGTCAAACACACCATCCAGGGCAACCGTCTGGGACTCTTGGATGACCACAGTCTTACCAAATTTCAAATGACCTGGCCACACAGTTGGGACACCGTCACAGTGTGGGACAGTTGGAACAAAAGACACATCAATAACGCCTAAAAACGTTGACATCTGCAGCAAGTTCGTATAAATTATTATTATCGTAACCGGAGAAACACACCATGCAAATCGCAATGGCCGCCGAGGCCCTTAATACCAAATTACTACAGGTTTTAAAACTACTCACACAAGGTCTTGCAGTGACCATGCTCATGGCCGCAGGTATCGCGGCAGTGCCAGGCCTGGCGCAGGCCATATTCACAGGCATCCTGGGCTACATCGTTATCTTCATGCCCTTGATCCTGAGTTTGTTTTTGATGTTCCGTATGGAACAACTGACCACACCACAACTGAAATACAGTTTCTGGGCTTTTTCCATAAGTTTTGGTATCAGCTTGAGTTTGATTTTTTCAGTGTTTACCGCAGCCAGTATCGTGCAGAGCCTGTTGATTACCACAGTGAGTTTTGGTGCCTTGGCCGGTTGGGGATATTTCACCCGACGTGATCTTACCAGCCTGGGCGGATTCCTGTTCGCAGGAGTGATAGCCTTGATCTTGATTGGCCTGTTCAACATTTGGTTTGGCAGTTCACTGCTGCAGACCATCATCAATGTTTTGGCAGTGGGCATATTCCTGGGCTTGACTGCGTACGATATGCAACAGATCCGCAATCAACTTTGGGCCAGCGACAGCGACCTAGAAGATCGTATCATTGTTATCGGAGCCTTGAGCTTGTTTATCAACTACATCAATATCTTTGTGAATCTCGTACAACTGTTGGGCAATCGCGAATGACAGATCAACCCCGAAGAAAGTTCACCACAGGTGTGGCCCGTGATGTCACTGACTCGGCCAACCTGTTGGCTGAAATGCCACAACAGATACGTGAGTGGATGAATCTTCGCCAGGGACAGTTTCAGCATCGTGTGGAAAAAAATGGTGCTGTAGTGATCCAACCCGACCTGCCCGAAGACACAGATATTCCGCCCGATAATGGTTGAAATGGTTGAATTAGACAAACTAGATCCTTGGGACCTGCCCTCGGTTGATATTGCCAGTTTATCGGTATCAGACATTGGTGCCTTGAACGCCACAGTTTTCACTGGTAATGGCAGTTATAACTATACCAGTCCTACCTATACCAGTCCTACCTATACCTACAACCCAGGTCCTTGGACCATATCCAATGACTATATCTCCAAAACACAGGACATCCAACTGGAAGATGGCGCGGACATCAAGCTTGGTGATGTGAGTCTAAAACAAACACTGAAAGAAATCGCAGATAGATTGGCCATCTTGGTACCCGATGCCAAACTAGAACGTGAGTATGAAGAACTGCGCCAGGCACGCGAGCACTATGAGCACGTGAAGCAAAAATTAACCGTGCTGGAAAAACTGAAAAATACCCCAGTTGAACTGCCCAAATAACCCTGACACTATCCAGGTTATTCCATTGACCAAAAAATCCCTTTATGCTATACTTGTTTTCTAGCATAGTTTCTGGAGAACCTGATGGTAGAATGGATATTGGTAATGATCTGGGCAACTGCGCCTGATCAGCCGCAACAGCGACAAGTGATATATGGTCCAGGCCAGACTTATAGTGTGCCCAGTCAAGCGGACTGCGAATACGCGGCCCACACAAGACAGAAGTTTCTTTGGGTCAGCGATTGGCCCTACAAACCCTATACCAAATTTGTGTGCGAGACCATACAGAAATAAATCATGATCTTAGGTCGTTTGAATTTTATTTTTATGCTATTATCTATTGACCATCTGGGGAGATATCAATGACCATGCACTTGGAAGGACCCTGGCTTACTACCACAGGCAAATGGCGCACCAAACGCCGCAAGTATGCCTCAGCGGCGGCCGCACAGCAAGAACGCGAACTCCGCACCGAATGGCAACAACGACAGACCGAATGGGCCAAGTTGGCTCCCAGGTTCGCTAACAGTAAATTCCAAGTCGCGCCCGCTAGGCCAGTGTCACCGCAGTATCCACCCGGACGCGAGCCCGAGGCCATACCCAGCAAGGCAGATACTGTGGGAATAGCTGCCAGGCCCGCTGACAAGGTATATACTGGTACCAAGATCAAAGGCATTGGTACTCTGCACAAATCCAACGCAGTGCCCATATTCACCGACGACGAAGCCATTGACATAGCACACATGAGGAGATAGCAATGAAAGCAATGATAATCAGTCTAGCACTTGTAGCAACACCTGCGGCAGCAGATCCAGGTCTGCTGAAGAAATACAACTGCACGGCCTGCCACGCGCCTGCCACAAAATTGGTAGGCCCTGCCTATGCAGAAGTGGCCAAGAAATATGCTGGCCAAGCCGATGCTGTGGCTCGTTTGAGCGCCAAGATCAAATCAGGTGGTTCCGGAGTATGGGGCGCAATACCCATGCCTCCGCACCCACAGGTGTCAGATGCAGACGCGCAAAAAATGGCCTCTCATGTGCTGGGTCTCAAATAATCTCCAGGCAGTATCAAATGAGTTTTGGTACATTTGATCCTCCCGCGATTATAGCGCCTGCACCTATACAAAAGGCTGTGCAACAACAGCACCTGGAGTTTTGCGATAAACTTCGGCACCAAATGTTTTATGGCACCATCAGCCAGAGAGGAAAAGATGGCAGAACCTACAACTACATCGATTCCAACGGAGAATACGTATCTTCTTTTTTGAGCCCATACAATGCCCAGTTGCTGGATAACGTGGAGCCCTTGATCAGACCATTGATTGCTGTGTTGATCAACAAGGGATATCTAACTGCAGGATCGTGCCAGGGCCACCCCGAAGATTACAAGTTTGACAGATGGGTCACAGTGGCATTTATCAGCCAGGAGGAAAGGAAAAAATTTATTGACACCGTAGATGGTTTTGGATTGCCCGTTTATTGGTATTTTAATTTCTTAAATTTTAAAGAATCTCCTAAGTCGCCAGAAACACGGGATGGTTATACCATGTCCGTGAATATTTTAGATGTGATACCGGGCACAGTGGATGCACAGCAAAAACTAAAATATTCCAGGAAAGATCTTACTGAATACTGGAATATTATGTTTTCAAGAAACTACAGTGAATATCATGCTGTCAAGATGTGTATATGTTCTTGCCCGGGAGACATTTCTTTTTATACCAAAATCAAAATTGGTTTACAATGGCCATTTAGGAACTATTACACCAATAAACTGGTATTGAAATTGCAAACTTTAGAAAAATACGAGTGGTAAAATGAAATTATATGTCACTAGCGATCTCCATCTGGAGTTTGGAGATTTGGATCTTGAAAATCGTGACGACGTGGATGTGCTGGTCCTGTCGGGAGATATCCTGGTGGCCAGAGATATAGAAACCATGAATCCACGCGGTGTGTTGAGCCAGGCATTCCTGCACAGGTGCCACAACCTGTTTCCCCAGGTGGTCATGATCCTGGGCAATCACGAACACTATCACGGTGACTTCTGCAAAAGCACAGATATCATCCGTGCCGCTGTGGCAGACTATGACAACTTCCATGTGTTGGACAAGCAGTCGGTAGAAATCAATGACTATGTGTTTATTGGTGGCACACTTTGGACGGATTTCAACGGCAATGATCCTTTGACCCTGACTGCTGCTGGCAGCATGATGCACGATTTCAAAGGTGTGAAACATTCTGCCAATGGTGCAGCAGGTGGCTCCTGGAGATTCCTGCCCCAGGATGCACTGGCTGATCATCAAGCCATGCTGAAATGCATCACAAGAACCATCGACGATCGCAGAGCCCGGGGCGAGCATTCAGATCGTGTGATCGTGGTAGGGCACCACTCACCCAGCAGACAAAGCACACACGCTCGCTATCAAAACGAAGTGCTCATGAACGGCTGTTACAGTTCTCACCTGGACGGATTCATCCTAGACCGTCCAGAAATCTGCCTGTGGACCCACGGACACACCCACGAGGATTTTGACTATGAGATCGGGCGCACCAGGATCGTGTGTAACCCACGTGGCTATGTGGGCTACGAAGCCCGTGCCGATCAGTGGCAACCAAAGTTAATTGAAGTCTAGCAAACCTGTAAATAAGTAACACACACTAGGAGAGCCATCATGAATGACGTGTTCTTGTTAGTAGCAGTAGCCACAGCACTGGGAATGCCAGCCATATATGTGGTGGTAAGAAGTATCATGGAGATCATAGATAAAACCAATGAAAATCATTAATCGTTATGAGTAAAGAAGACTCGCTTACACTAGAAGGCGAAGTCACAGAAGTATTACGCAACGCCATGTTTCGTGTGCGCCTGGACCAGGGCGCGGAAATCACAGCACATATTTCAGGAAAAATGCGTCAGTACAACATCAAGGTGTTGGCCGGCGACCGCGTGGAAGTTGAATTCTCACCCTACGATCTAACCAAGGGCAGAGTCACACGCAGACTTTAAATAAATAGAGTCATGCGTGAAATAATCACCTTACTAGAAGAAAAAAGCCGACCACAGGACATAGGTATTGTAGAACTGTCCTATTCAGACTCGGATTTGAATCCCGTTATGAGTGCCCGGACCATGGAATATCACTATGGCAAATTGGCCCACGGCTATGCTGATCGATTCAATAAAGATGAAGGCGATCGGGAATTCAACTACGCTGGTGCTTTTTTACACAATTTATTTTTCCCACAGTTTAGAAAATCTCGCAACAACAATCGCCCCAACGGTCCCATTGGCAGCATGATCAACGCTAAATTTGGATCCTGGGAAGAATTCAAACAACAGTTCCAAAAACAGGCCATGACTGTGCAAGGATCGGGCTGGGTTTATCTGGCCAGATCTGGCGAAATCAAAATCATACCCAATCACCAGGTGCGCGACGATATCCTGATCTTGGTAGACTGGTGGGAACACGCCTGGGCCTTGGATTATCAAAGCGATAAAAAACAATATCTCGCAAATATATGGAAAATATTTGACTGGAATGTGATCAATGCCCGCTGGGGACAGGCCTATCAAAATGATTAATATCACAGAATCTGCCCGAAACAAAATCACACAATTGCTGGCTGAAGAAAATGATGACAAACTGCGGGTACGTGCTTTTGTGCAAGGTGGCGGCTGCTCTGGCTTCCAGTATGGATTTACCTTTGACGCAGACACAGCCGAGGACGACTACAACATAGATGGTGTGTTGGTAGACTCAATGAGTATGCAGTATCTACAGGGCGCCACCATTGACTACGCAGAATCTGACCTGGGCGCAGAATTCAAGATAGTGAACCCCAACGCAACAACCACCTGCGGCTGCGGCAGTTCCTTTAGCGTGTAAAACCCAAACCCGCTAAATACTCTAAAGGATCCATTAGAGTATGCCATTTCAATTAATCAATGTAGGTACAGCTCCCAATTCCAACGACGGTGATCCATTACGGGTAGCACTGCAAAAAGTCAATGACAACTTTTTGGCCTTGGCCAATGTGGGTCCCATCAATGGCGCAGCCGAAGTATTGACTGCTGCATCGGGCAACACAGATGCCAACATCGCCATGACCTGGAGCGCCAGCAACAGTACCACAATCATTGGCAGCACCAGCAGAACCAACGGCAACATACGCATCAGTCCACGTGGCACGGGCCAGGTCATCTTGCCCAGCAACACCTATGTGAGCATACAAGGTGGATTAAATGGCCAGTTTTTAACCACACGCGGCAACGGACAACTGTACTGGAGCTATGGTAATGGCAACAGTGTGCAGGCCTCGGGCGGCAACTATCAGGTACAGTACAACATCAATACCACACTGTCGGCCAATGCCAACTTCACATTCAATCCCAACACTGCCAATTTAACTGTGGTGGGCAACATCGTCGCTGCGGGAATTTATTACAGCAATGGTTCACCGGTCAGCACAGGCGCAGGCAACTACAGCAACGCCAATGTGGCCGCATATTTGCCTGTGTACACTGGCAACATCGCTGCCACAGACATTGTGACCAACCGTGGCAACATCGTGACATTCACAGCAGGCATAGCGTCCGCAGGCACTGTACGCACAGACAATTTACAGTATGCCAATGGTCAGGCCTATCAATTCAATTACAGCAATTTAATGGTAGCCAATTATTTGCCCACTTACACAGGCCAATTGACCAGCCTGGCTGGCAATATCACCACCACTGGCAACATCACGGGTACCTATCTGTTTGGTAATGGTGTGTACCTGACCGGGCTGGGTGCCACCTACGGCAACGCCAATGTGGCAGATTACATCGACGGCTATACCGGCAACATCACTGCTGGCAATATCACGGTAACCACCGGGGTCACAGCAAATAATCTATCTGCCAACAATGATTTAATTGTGTCAGGAACAGGATATCTTTACAATATCAACAGCGGCGGCACCAGCATCTTGACCACGGCCAACATACAGTATGCCATTGTCACGCAAAATCTCACAGCCACTGGCGCCAACTTTTCAGGCATAGTTTCTGTAAATCGCATACAAACCGACAACTACTACTGGGCCAATGGTGTGCCTGCTCAGTTCCAGGCCAATTCGGGTTCTGCTACAAATCCTGCAGGCAGCAACACACAGATACAGTTTAACAATGCTGCGGCATTTGGTGCGTCAGCACAGTTGACATTCAATCAGGCCAGCAACACTTTGTCTGTGCCTGTGATTTCTGCTACCACTGTGTCGGCATCAAACGGCATCAACGGCACGCTAATAGGCACACACTATGGTGCTGTGTATGCCAATACCATTGTGGCCAATGCCAATATCACAGGCGTGGGTGCCAGTTTCTCGGGCACTGTCACAGCCAACAACTTCATCAGCACAGGTACCACAGGTGGCTCAGCCAATCTCAATATCACTGGCAGCGGCAATTTGAATCTACTGAGTTCGGGACAAATCACTGCCAATGCTCCTGTGCGCTTGGCCAGTTATGCCAATACCTCCATGCCCACGGCCACTGCCGGCGCAGTGGCCTATGTTTCAACTACCAATCAACCAGCATACTATAACGGCACCAGCTGGCGTTATTTTGATGGCACTGCTGTGTGATGCGATACTATGTGACCGCACGCTCAGTGGAGGACAAGCAGAGTTTATTAGGCACACTCCGGGATGTCATTGACACCGAGCCAGGCAGTCGACGTAATATCTTGGTTGGCGACACGGACATAAAGGCTCTGGCTCAAGATCCCAGAGTAAAAAACATACAACCTCATCCTGAAGATTGGCCTGGATTTGAATATCGATTATTTGCAGAATGAGCACTCGCGCACAATCAGGAAAATTTGATCGACAGATCAGCAATGTCAACAGTACAGACACGAACTGGGGACTGTATCGCCACATCAATCGCACCAATTCTTGGCCTGGACCTGCGCCCAATATCTATGAAATCACTGGGGACTACAGTTATCAACTGGACGGCACCGGCACCGACATCATACTAGCAGACACAGGCATAGACGCTTATCATCCAGAATTCCTTGAAGATGTCAACAGCAGCATCTGTGTGGAGTCCGGAAACACAGTGAGTGAGACCACACTCAACACCCGTGCCAGCCTGCGCGGCATCATGCGCTACAACAACAATGTGATATCTGTGGGCGATGCTGGCACTATATTTCTCAACACTCAGCAGATACAATCATCGCTGCCATATGCTGTGATGGATGTCACTGTGTTTCGCAATCAACTGTTTGCTGTGGGCGGTTATTATGGCGCCAGCGTCAGCAGTTCGCAGACCCCACAGGGTCCAGGCATACGCATATTGACCAGCACAACCGGACAGGTCTGGACAGATGTGACCCCATACGGCACCAACAATGAATATGCGCAGGGACAGCTGAGATCCGCTGCAGCCAGTGCCACCAGTGTGGTGGCTGTGGGCAGTACCAACTATGCTTTCCGTAGATTTGATGCTGCCCAATTCAATTATATCGCACCCACTGCTAGGATATTACGCTATGATGGTTCCACTTGGACCAACATCGCCACCACATTCACACCACCATTGAATTACAATTTAAATCGCGTGAGATATTTCCGCGACAGATATATTGCTGTGGGGGACAATGGTAGCATCATAGTGTCCGGCACCGACGGTGTGTCCTGGACCAGAGTTGCCAGTGGCGTCGGCTGTGGATTGCATGACGTCACACAAGGACCTGCCACCACGGGCAGCATCTATGTTGCGGTGGGACGCGGCGGCTGTGTGCTGACCAGCCCTGATAATATCACCTGGACTGTGAGAAACAGTACCACTCCAGCAGATTTATTTGCTGTGACTTATACCCAGGGTAGATTCATAGCCATGGGTCAAAACGGTGCAGGTGTTTATTCCACAGATGGCATCACTTGGAGTGCCTACAACACCGGTATAACCAACACCGTGTATGCCATCACAGGCGCAGACATTGCCACTGGAGCCAGCACTCGAGTGCAGGCCTATGACTGGAGCAGTTTGGGTGTCACCGACGTGGCCTCCAGTGTGAGCATAGGCGGCTATCTGGGAGATGCCACGGCCCAAGATCCTACCATATCCGGTGGCGGTCACGGCACCAACGTGGCCAGTATCGCCGCCGGGCGCAGCAATGGTTGGGCACGTGGCGCACGAATATACAGTATCAGGATTTTTTCCGGCATTGACATGACCACCGGCAGCACCTTGGGTGCCATCAGCCAGACCAAATATGCACAGTTAATCCGTGCGTTCCATAATGCCAAATCTGCACCACGCAGACCCACCATAGCCAATCTCAGTCTGCAGACAGTATTGAATCAAACTGCTGGCAGTCAATATGTCACTGAGTTGAGATATCGTGGCAATGTCACTTACAATGGTACCACCGCGCCATTTCGCGATGCCACACGTGGTTTGATCAACAATGTATTTCCCATAAGAGTCACATCAGTGGACGATGATTTGATAGATGCCATAGATGATGGAGTGATCATAGTTGGAGCTGCTGGCAACTACAGTTACAAGCAGGATGTCACAGGTGGCGCAGACTACAACAACAGTGTGATCTACAGAAATCCTCCAATACATTCGCCCAATCCACAGTATTACATGAGAGGCAGTTCACCAGGTGCTGCCGGCGACGATGTCACAGGCAACACAGTGATCTGTGTGGGTGCCATAGACAGCAGTTTTTTCAATCCCAGCAGACAAGTACGAGAACAAAAGGCTTCCTACAGCCATACTGGTCCTAGAGTAGATATCTATGCCGCAGGCAGTGATATCATGGGTGCTTATCGTAATGTCAGTTATGGCAGCAATTTTGCTGTGTTAGACACACGCAGCATAGGCACAGCCTACAGCTATTATCTCAACAAGATATCCGGCACCAGCCAGGCCTGTCCACAGATCACAGGTATGTGTGCCATGCTTGCCGAATCAAATATAAATCTCACACAACAGGCTGTTAAAACAAGATTGATCACAGCCGCGCAACCGGGTAGATTATCTGTGACCAACAGCAATTTCCAAAACAACAGCACCCTGCCCAATTACACCAATTACAGCAGTTTATTGGACGGTGCCAATCGCACTGCTTTTATGCCGGCGGTGCCCATAGCCGATGGCACCATTAATTTCTTTAATAATTCAGCAGGCTCGGGCAATTTTGACTTGGAATAGTCAAAACACAGCCGACTAAATACATTTTAGAGCACTAGACCATGGCAAATATTATCAACGGATTTTATCAAATAAATGTAGGCACCAATCCCAACGATGGCACTGGTGACAGTTTCCGCGACAGTTTTATCGCCACCAATATCAATTGGGGCATCATGGGCAACACAGGCATTGCCAATACCACACTAAATTTCAGCAACAATATTATTTCAGCCGATGCTGGTGATAATTTGGTTTTTCAAGTTACCAACGCACACGTTTATCTCGGCAGCGCTGGCACAGATCTCTTGGGTAATTCAGGCAATGTACAGATAGGCAATGGATTAACTGGACAGTTTTTACGAGCCAGCGGTACCCAGGGCAATGTGTACTGGAGCAATGGCGCCAGCGGCTCTGAAGGCATGGTGCAGTACAATAAATCCGGAAGTTTTGGAGCACAAAGCACATTTGTGTATACCGAAGCCAACGCTGGTTTGGCCGTGGGCAATTTATCAGTCACCCGAGATGTAGCAGTGGGCAACAATGTCACCATCACAGGCGACACCTCCACACGTGATTTAACAGGTAGGAATTTCCAATTTTCCGGCGATGGTGTACTGCTGGGCAATTTCACAGTGTTTGGCAACATAACATCAGCCAATGCCGAAGTGGTAGACATAGGTGCTAACCTATTGACCATAGCCAACATGGCCAGCAGCATCACGCTGCTGGAGCAGGCCGGCATCACTTGGGGCAACAGCAGTATCATTGGCACGGCCAACACTCCCAACATCAGATTCCGTGACATCGGCGGCAGCAATGTTCAACAGACTGTGCTCAGTATCTATCCTGGTATTTGGACACAGGGCGTGTACATCAGCGCCAACAACACACCTGCCAACTCTGATCTAGCACCAGGACGTGTGACCTTTGGTGCAGACACAGAACTGCTGTTCCAAAGTGTGGTAGGAGCTGCGGTATTTTCCAACCTGCAGGCCAATATATTCACCAGTTTCAACAGCAACATCACCAGCCTCACAGCCAATACCACTGACATGGTGACCAATGCCAGTGATGGTTCTGCTGTGGCAGGACGACTGTTGCGCATACGCAATACCAGCACTACCCCAGGCAATGTGGGTCTACAGATAGTCAATCAGGCAGGCGGTGCCAATAGTGCCTGGGATCTGTTCTCAAGAGACGGCAATGGCACTTTAAACTTTGGTTGGTCGGGCAATGGCAACGGTGCCAGCAGCAACATCAGACTAGAACTCAGCAACACCGGCAATCTGCAGATGCCCTACAGCACTGCCACAAATAATTTCATTGGCTTTGGCCCCGGCACAGCTGCACACGCAGGCCTGCGCTATGTGGGATCAGACTATGCACTGTCTTTGGAGGCCAATGGTGCCATTGACAGTTTGCGACTGGGCACCGACGGCACCACCAGGATCACTGTGTTGGGCAATTCAGTGGCAGCCACTGCTGGCTTTGTGGGCATCAACACATCCGCGCCCATCAGTCCATTGACTGTGACAGGCAACACCGACGGCAACCGCATACAAAGCGGCCTAACTGTGTCACGCACTGGTATCTATGCTGGTGCCTTTACCCTGGGTGTAAACAACTCAAACAACAGTTTCTTTATAGCCAATACCCAGGCATCTGCCCAGGGCGCCTCCCTACTGGTGATAGATTCGCAGGGCAATGTTGCACTGAATCTAGACACACCCACAGTGGGCCTGGATGTGGCAGGTGCAGCTCGTTTCCGCACTGGTGGTACAGGACCTTCGGTGTCAGCAGGCAACAATCAGGCCTTGACCTTGTTGGGCAACAGTTATCTAGACACAGTTAATTTGCAATATTGCGCATATACCAATGCCAATGTCTGGGCCATGAGCTATCGCCAGCAGACAGAAAATGGTGATTTTTGGATTTATCAAAATGAATCAGGCGCTAACATCAAGCATATCACGCTGAAATACAACGCAGCCAGCGTGGGCATCAATCAGGTCAATCCCCAGGCCACACTGCACGTGGGCAGCAATGCGGCTGGTACCCTGGCTGATATCAAAGTCGAAAGCGCCAATGGCACACAAGCACAGGTCACTGCTTATCCTGCCTACGCTGCCTTTGGCACACTGAACAATTTCCCAGTGGCCATACAGGTCAATGGCAGCAATGTCATGGTGGTCAATCCTGGCAACAGCGTGACCATGTCCGGCGGATTGTCGGCTGCTTCATTCTCTAGCGACGCATTGATAGCCAACACTGTGATTGCCAATATCAGCGTGTCATCACCAGGCAACATCACCGGTGCCAACATCATAGCCAATACTGGCATCACGGGCACACTGGTCACAGCAGCACAGCCCAATATCACGAGTCTGGGCACACTGACTTCATTGAGTGTCACAGGTAATATACAAGCTGCCAACATCATAGCCAACACTGGCATCACGGGCACACTGGTCACAGCAGCACAGCCCAACGTCACATCAGTGGGCACCTTGGCTTCATTGAGTGTCACAGGCAATGTTTCTGCCAACACTTTTGTTGGTCTAGGCACAGGGTTGACAGGAACTGCCAATTCCCTGGCAGTGGGCAATGCTGCTAATTTAACCACTACCAATTTCTCCTTGAGAGAAGACCTGGGCAGATTATATTTCTATTATGGCAACACTGCTGTGGCATCTTTAGACAGTGGTGGTAATTTGAGAACCCTGGGCAACGTCATACCATTTACTGCTCCATAAACTCACCCTGCTCGGCTGCCGGATTTATTGCTAAATATTGCTAATCAGGAGCAATGATGCAGAAAAATTCCCCAATGGCCCAGGGCCATCCAGTCCAAATCTCGTGGCAAACCCGTTGATCTAATATGCCAGTCTACCCTGTTTGGCTCAACCGCACTGGTTTAATCGGAGACTACGCCGAAGCTGAACCTGTGAATTTTGTGTTCGAAGCCCTGGGCAATGACAGTGTCACGGCCAGCAGTTATAGATTCCACAGTGGAGAACTGCCTGCGGGATTGACTTTCAGCAACAATTACAGTGTGTCTGGTTTCAGCAATGTATTTTGTAGAATATCAGGCAATCTTGACCTAGTGGACGAAACCACTGTGAGCAATTTTACCCTGCGTGCCAACATAGGCAATCAGTTTGCTGATGCTGCCTATGCCATACGTGTGGAGGGACGTGATGCTCCTTATTTCACTGCCAATGCCAATGTTGGCAATTATCTGGCCGGACAATTCATAGCCAACACCTACGATGGCTATCAGCTCACTTATGTGGATCAAGACGCTACCAGCAATGTTGTGGTAGGACTGAGCTATACCAGCAATGCCTTGCCCTACGGTGTAGACATCGTGCAGGATTCGGGCAATTGGTACATCCGTGGTCAACCAGTGTTGACACAATTCGACGACTATGCCAATCCCATTGATGTCAAGCCACCTTACCAATGGCCAAGATTCGTTCAATATGATGCCAATATAGAAATATCTGATGGCACGTTTACAGCATATCAGATGTTTACCATTGGCGTGTATGCCAGAGACTATTGGTCCGCAGACACTGACAATTATACCTTGGAAATACAGCCAGTCAACACTGGCAATCGTGCATTTATTTTTGGTAATTCAGCCATATTCGTCACTGATGCAGACTACAGCAATGTGAATTTAATCACAGGCGACGGCATAGTCAGCACGGGTTATCTGCCCAGCAACACAGTGATCAGCAATATTACCTCGGGCATAGAAATAAATGGCACAGATTACACACAAATAAATCTCAGCGCGGCTGCTTTGCAAAGCACACTGTCGGGTGTGGCAGGCAATGCTTTGTTTTTGGAAACCAGTTTTGGATCAACAGACAACGATTATCTCAGTGAAGTAGACATATCGGGTTACATATCCAGCAGTGTGCTCTATGCCAATGCCAATCTCACTGCCGGCAGTTTGCTGACCACGGCCAATATCAACGCAGTCAACGCCATTGCCAGCTACAGCAATGTGCGCATCGGTGCTGACGCAGTCACGGCCAACAGTTATCAACTGAACAACTACACTGGTCCCAATTTATCAGCACAACTGTTCAGAGCCACGCTGATAGATCAAGATCATCCACTGATATTCACCAATCCATTTCCCGGTGGGCTGGGTTATGCACAGCGCGGATACTATTCCGCAGACATGGCCAACAAATATGAGCCTATTCTATTAGATCCTTCGGGCGCATTAACTCGCACAGTGAATGGCAATTACTATGCATTTAAATTTGATGCCTACGACCCCAATGGCAGAGAAGTTTATTATCGAGTGTATTCGGGATCATTGCCTCCGGGCCTGACATTGAATTCTTACACGGGATTTATCTATGGATATATCTCCAGTGAATTTGATGCCACTTACACATTCAGCATACAGGCATACATTCCCAGTACCCTGGGCGAGTACATCAGTTATGTGAACACCTACAATGTTTTTGTTTACGGTAGGAATCCCAGCGTCAATGTTTGGATCACGCCCGAAAGAGTGGGCACTGTGCAAGCAGGACAGCCCAGCGAACTGCAGATGCAGGCCACCAGCAACATAGTACAGACCTTTGTGTACACCATAGAAGGTGGACAGTTACCACCAGGACTGCGATTGAGTGAAACTGGCCTGATAATTGGGCGACCGTCATTCAATATGTTTGCTGTGGGAGAGACCAGCAAGACATTCAATTTCACAGTGAGTGCCACGGGCGGTGAAATTGTGAATCCACAGGGCGGAATTTATCAAATAGTGCTCACCAGAGATTTTGAAATTGTGGTAACACATCCTTACACCTTGCCTTACAATGATCTTTATATACAGGCCTATCCACCGGCAGAAACACAGGGCATAATCAGTGGCATACTCAGCGACGGCGACAGCATGCCCAGTGCATTGATCTATAGATTTGAAGATCCTTATTTTGGCATCAGTGATGCCTTGAGATATTTGCACGCCACGGGCGTAAATTCAGCCAATGCGCAGATTTATTTTAATTCCATGCAGGAAAATCATTATCACAGATATTTGACAGTGGGGCCATTCAAAACTGCTGTGGCACGCAACGCAGATGAAAGCATACGTTATGAAGTGGTCTACTGCGAATTCATTGACAACCTGGTGAACAATGAAGGAGAGAGCGTGGGCATGGAAGTGGGTTTCCCTCCCAATCGTGGCGGCATCTCTGTGGTGTATCCCAACAGTCTAGACAACATGAGAGACCGGATCTATACAGATCTAGGTCGTGTGAACAAGCGACTGCCCTTGTGGATGCGCAGTCGTCAAAGCAATGGAAAAATCCTGGGATTCGTACCGGCCTGGGTGGTGTGCTATACACAGCCCAATGCTTCGGGAGAAATTGCCTATAGATTGAATCAACGCTGGGGCGAATATCTAGATTTGATCAATTTTGAACTAGATCGCTATGAATTGGACAATGCACTAACTTGGAATTACAACATCAGCACCACTGCCAACGTTGATGCTGGTCAGGCCATAGCCAACACTGTGAGCCTGGGCAGTTGGTCTGTGCCTCAGGATTCGGGCCTAGAGATAGTAAACGTTGATATATCTGCCAATACCATAACAGTGCAGACCACGGCCTCGGGCTATATCACCAGTCTGCGTGTGGGCGATGTCATCAGCGCCAGCAACAATAGAACCACTATCAATGCCAGCAACGCTCAGACCACGGTGCTGTATGTGGGCAGTGCCACTGGTGAAACTGCTTATTTTGTCAATCAGGGCAATGTGGTGCCAGCCAATATTATCTATGCCAACAGTTATTTCAGCAACGCCAACGTGTATGTCAGCGCCAACGGCACGCCTGTGATCGGCTATGGTATCACTGAAAATACCATTGTAGTGGCCAATCTAGCGCAGGCTGGCTTTGGCAACAGCAGCAGCAATATCTACATCGTGAACGAGTACGTGGATGATAACCGTTACAATAAATACTTGTTGTTCCCACGGGTGAATATAATCAATTAAAATATGGCCAGCAACATAGATCCAACCATTATCGACGGCGATTATCCTATAGCAGGCAAGGATCAACCGTCCCAGGGATTCCGTACTAACTTTACCGGTATAGAAGAGAACTTTTCTGCGGCCGCATCAGAAATCACAGAACTGCAGGGCAAGGCTGTATTAAAAGCAGCACTCAGTGGCACCACACTGGATAACAATATGCAAGGCGCTGAAATACTCAGCGCAAAAATGCGTGATTTATTGCTGCCAGTTTCGGCCATCAACTGGAGCGCCAGCCAGCTCAACAGCCTGGATGTGCTCAGCGGTGGATACCAATCAGTAACCATCAGCCAAAGTGGTACCTATGCCATCAACTTCAACAACTTCAGTAGATACAATGGCTACAGCACAGTGCTACTGCAGGTCAACAATCAAGGCAACAACACAGTGGCCTTGCCCGGAGGCAAGAATTATCTTGGCCTAGAAAAGATAACCAACGCCAGCAACAACAGTTTGTATTTTTACAGTCCTGACTCCATAACCACTACCAGGACTGTGCTGAGTTTTAGTTCAGCCGACGGCAACACATTTATAGTACAGGATTTGACCCGAGATGTGGCCGGTTTGAACTACGGTGTTCCCGCAAACTATCCCCAAGGTCGTCCCGGCGACAAACAAGGTGATGTACAGGTTTACCAAAGCAATGTGTATGTGTGTACACAGAACTACAGCACAGGCAGCATCGCTATCTGGACCGTGGCATCAGGTTCAGGCGGTGGTGGCGGACCTGCAGGCACCAATGGACAAATACAGTTTGCCTTGGATTCTGTAACAGGACCGGTATTTGCTGCCAACGACAACCTGCTGTTCACCAGTGCAACGGGTCAACTGTTTGTTCCACAGATCCTGGCCAATCGCGGCATAGAAATCAGCAACCTTGCGCCGCTCACAGTGTCAGGCGAAATCACGGGCAGAAACATCACTGCCATCGCTGGCGGCATCTACGGCAATGTGGTCACTGGCAACCTGTCGGTGTTGAACATCAGCAACTTCAGCAATCTTTCGGTCAACAACCTAACCAGCAATATCCTGGTGCGTGGCAATGCTGCCACATTCACAGGCAATGTGACCAGTGCCAATCTCACTGTAAACAACCAAGCCAGTTTCAACAATGTGTCAGTGGCCGGCACGCTGGCATTGAATTCTTTAACTGTCGGCACAGTACAGTATGCCAATGCTGGCGCTACCGTGCCAGGACAGGTGTTGGGTGTCACTGGTACCAATCAACTGGGTTTCTTTTCAGTACCAGGATCGTCGCCGCAGACTGCCAACCTCACAGTGCAGTTTGCTGACTACAGCACAGGCATAGGCAGATTCAACGGCAACACCAACTTCACATACAATTTCGCAGCAGGTGCCAATCTACTGACCACGCCCAACCTCAGCGTCACTGGACTGGCCACCATTGCTGCCGCTGGCATCACCACAGGCACGGTCACAAGTCTGGCAGCCACCAGTGCCAACATTGTGACACTGCGAGCTTCATCTGCAAACATCAACAGTCAATACAGCCTGCCCACTGTGAGAACCACAGGCAATGGCTACGTGTTGGTTGGATTCACCGACGGTTCAACTGACTGGCAAGCCACTTCATCGCTATATGGCAATGCCAATGTGGCAGCCTTCCTGGCTGCATTTGGCAGCAACACTGTCAATACCACAGGCAATATCACAGCAGGATATTTTCTTGGTAATGGAGCATTCCTAACTGGATTGGATTCTGTTTACAGCAATGCCAATGTGGCTGCTTACCTGCCCACTTACACAGGATTGATTGGACAAGTCAATTCCGCAGGCAATGCCAGCATTGACGGTTCACTCACTGTCAGCACCAGTGTCAGCATATTGGCCAATGGATTTATTTCCACAAACAATCGTATACAGACTCCTGAAGTCAGCGCAGATGCAGTCAGAGTCAATGAAATAATTGGCCAGAGCAATTTAGTAAACATTACCAGTCCTGTGCTTGTCACTCAGCCATTGGAAGTCACTGGCGGCAATATCATTACAGATCAGTTTTTTATAGGCAACGGCGCATTCTTAACCGGTATCTCTGCTGCCAACACTGTGCCTGGTGGTGCCAACACTGAAATACAGTTCAACGATGGCGGAAGTTTTGGTGCTGTTGGAACCTTTACATTTGACAAAGTTTCCAGTAATTTAACCTTGCTGGGCAACATCAATGTATCACGCGCAGATATTGGCACGCTAGGCTTTATACTGGGCAACGGCAATGCCATCAACATTGGACAGGCCGACAGTGCATTGCAAAGTTTGATTGGAAACTTGATTGTTGGTAATCAATCCACAGGCAATGTAGGAAAATTAGAAGTTGATGGCAATCTGATTGCTGTCACAGCCAGCCTTGGCGATCTTGAAGTAGGAGATAGAACCACTTATCTAGCTGGATCTGATTTGTTTGTATCGGGCAATGCCCGAGTCTACGGCAGAACCAGTTTAGGCAATGTATCCAATGTCAGCATACTGAATGGCACATATGGTCAGGCCCTGATAACCGACGGCGCAGGCAACTTGTCATGGTCTACCGTGGCAGGAGTGGCCAATGTTATTTCTATTGTCAGCAATACCAGTGTAACTGAAGCTGGAGTTTACATACTCAACAGCCCCGCAGCCAATATCACTGTTACCTTGCCTGCAGGCAATGCCAATCTCATTGGCAAGACATTCAATTTCAAAGACATAGGAGGCAATGCATTCCTGCATCCTATAACTATTGCCACACAAGGTGGCGATGTCATTGATGGCAACGCCAACGCCGCAGTAGCAGCACCTTACAACAACATCGTTATCATGTATTTGACAACCAACATCTGGGGCGTAATGTAATGAGTTTTAGCACTATATTCAGTAATCTCTACGCCAACACTTATCTCTATGCCAACGGCGAAAGTATTTGGAAAAATGTTTCAGCCAATACTGTAACCACTTCGGGCAATGCTATTATTGGCGGTAACGCTACCGTACAGGGCAATTTAATCGTAGTTGGCAATATCTATCGCCAGGAAGAAATTAACATTGCCAACACTGTTATAATCGTAGCTGGCAATGCCAATACTGCATCTGAAGCATCAGGAGCAGGCATACAAGTTGGCAATGCCAACTATGCCAGTTTCCTTTGGAATTCCAATGCCAACACTTGGTACACAGGCTCAAGCAACATCAGTGCTGGTTATTTCTTGGGCAATGGTAGCCAACTCACTGGCTTGGATTTTACAAACTACAGCAACAGCAATGCCGCAGCATATCTGGCTTCTAATGCCGCTATCACTATACTGACCACGGCCAATATCACCACTGCTGCCAATGTACAAGGCGCATATGTATTGGGCAATATCAGTGGAGCCACAGGCGGATACAGCAACAGCAATGTAGCCGCTTATCTTCCAACATACACAGGTAATCTAGCATCTTTGGCTGGCAATGTTGTGACATCTGCTAACGTGCAGGGTGCTTTCATCCTGGGCAATGGCGCATTCTTGACCGGCATTGCCGGTACATACGGCAATGCCGATGTGGCCAACTACTTGGCCAGCAATGCCAATCTACAGATAACCACGCAAGGCAACGTCACTGGCAATTACTTTATAGGCAATGGCGCACTGCTGACAGGTGTGGCCACATCCAGTTACTCAAATGCCAATGTAGCCAACTATCTTGTCAGCATCAATAATGTGACCATTGGCACCAATGCAGGCAACAGCAATCAAGGCAATCGATCAGTGGCCATAGGCTATCTAGCAGCCACGGGTATCGTTG
>Ga0315909_10000488_pt1 | contig 53288 bp, 70 predicted proteins | sample LakEriMetagenome_11_FD_203527 | JGI IMG/M metagenome (GOLD analysis project Ga0315909, IMG submission 203527) | Freshwater fungal communities from buoy surface, Lake Erie, Ohio, United States - Buoy 2 MA125 | ecosystem: Environmental > Aquatic > Freshwater > Lake | place: USA: Lake Erie, Ohio... | reverse complement strand
ACGTCCGGGCGGGAGACGCGCCAAAATGTCAGGCTCGTAAATGCCAAGGAACTGGCGAAGGTCAACGAGCCACTCGTCTTCTATGCGCTGGCGGGAATCTTTCCAAGTCTCGAACTGACCCCGGAGCCGGGAACCAAGGTCATTGAATACAGCGGACTGTGAATCAGTCGGCGAAGACATGCCGTTCTCGACTACGAGATCGCCCGGCTCTGGATATTCGTCTTCTCTATTCATTAGTAACCCGCAATTGAGTCAGCAATTTCTGGCCTAGTAGACCACGTTCGTTCTCGACGCGGCATGGAATTCAATCCGAATATCGCGATCGCATAAGCGACGACTCTGTCGTCAAAGCACCCATGCGCCGCATTCGTCTTGCCCCGTGCGTCAATGACGTACGTCCTCAACTCTTCCAGCAATTCCTTATCAGCGACCCCCGCCTCACCCTGACGAATCAGGGCAGCGAGGTTGTCGATGATCAGCGGCTTGGTCTTACTCGTCGTAAGCCACCCCGCCTTCCGGGTCATCTTGTCCCCATAAGCGTGATCGACCGTCTGTTCGACATATAGATTTGGATAGCCCAAATCCTGTAATCTACGCAGAGTGGTCAACCCATGGTTGTTTCTCTCAACCAAGAGCCACGCCTTTTTATAATAGTATCCTAACGATTTCAAGATGTCACCATATTCCCACGGATCAACGTGTCCGTGCCAGCAGGCAACCTGCCTGCCATTGGAATCGACAACTTGTGCGCAACTGTAGTCGCCGTTCTCCAAGCCCTCGGCGACGTCCACTCCGATCGAATAGCGTTCTCCCTCCATGGGAGGCGACCAGACTCGGAGCGGCCCCTCGGCCATAGGCCGAAAAACCCCCTCAACCACATCCCCCACGAAGGTGGGCGACCAAACCTCTTCCTGTACGGCATCCAAGTACTTCGGCTCCACAAAGGTACGTCCCGTAGTCAGGAACGCCTCCATGGGGGTAGCCGGATACTCCTGCCGGAAAAGGTCATCGCCTAACTCGGCAACCTTCGCCCTCCGCCAATAGAGCTGGGCATCCGTCAGCCCATACTCCTCGGCCAACATCTCTTCTTCCCCATCCCGGACAAAGTCGCCCGGGGGCTTTCGCGAATACTCAGGAAGAAGGAACCAAGGCACGAAGATCAGCTTGTACTCACCCTCACCCCTCAATGCCTTGAGGCAAGCCTCGTAAAACCACCCCGACATGCCGTTGGCTGTGGACTCAAGGATGACTTCCGTCCCCTCGTCACCTACGGTCTGTAAGAGGCCAGCCGAGATATCCGTACCTTCGGGGTAGTAAGCCACCTCCGACCCATGGACGAACTGGTTAGTCTGCCCTCGGCCCGTCTGGCCGGTTCTCGCCGTACCCACTCGGTACTGCGACTCAATCCCGCCAAAGGCTATAAAGCCCTGTGAGCGGCTTTTAAGGGGTGGTTTGAAGAAGGGGTGCTGAAGCTTGTCGTAGAAGAAGCTGACCATCCTAAAGATGCTGGAGGTCGATTCCGCCAAATGGGATAGCACGAACGCGGAACTGTTCCGCTGACCCGTTACCCGCCAGAAGTATCTCCCCTGTACATAGGTCGAGATGCCCAACTGACGGGCTTTAAGGATCAGAACCCGAACCTTGCCCGTCTCACGGCGCTGAGACTCAATCTCCTCGTGGACGAGAAGCTGGCCTCGGTTCATCCCGAAGGGGACGATCTTTCCCTGCTTGTTGACAATACGCAACAACTTCTTTGCGTATAGGGGGAAGTCGGACTTCAGCCGCTCGGCTAACTTGACGACTCGGGGGTCGTGCTTGGTAAACCGCTTATACCGGGAGGAGGAGGTAACGTGGAGAGGCTCATGGGCGGGGGTCTGGCTGCCCAAGGAAGCACCCCCCTCCCCCTGCTGCGTGATGTCGCCTTGTGCGGATATAGGTCACCTATGCCTTTAGGATGCCTTCGGCATCTTGCGATTCCCTAGAGGGGAAGACATCCCTCAATGGGATGTCTCGCCGTCGCCGATGTCGGCAAAAAAACCTTCGTTAACAGTCACTTGTGACTGTTCTGGAGCATAGATGCCGAGATGTTTCGCCAGAAGGTCTAGTGCCTTAACCCTTGCAGAAGGGTTTTCGGCACTAGCCGCTTCCTCTTTTAGCCGCTGAATGACCCATTCAGCGTTGACTTCCGCTTTATCCACAAGTTTTTGCCTCGTAGAGGCAATGAACTCCTGAACCTTCGGCTCCTTTAGGAGTTTGCATCCGGTCTTGGCGGCTCCTTTTTCGGAATATCCGGCCTTTATGGCCGATGCCGTGGCATTGCCGGTCTCGACATAGGCTGCTGCGAAGACAGCCCATTTGGCTGTCTTCTGCCGTTGTTTGGCGTGTCTTTCGGTGTACATAGCCGGATTCTAGTGTGACCCTCGCATCAAATGCAATCTATATGCCATTAAGAGATATAAGCAATTTCATGCCAACTCTGTTGGCATTAGAAATTGCATCTCTAATGGCATATGAGATTGCTTCTTCATAAAGAAGATCTTGTCTCTTTGAATCCCCCTGACTCTTTCAGAATTTTCCTCCCGAGATTTGTGAGGGAGGAAAATTCTTTCAGAGTCTTCCCCCCTTACAGCCCCCATTGAATCGGCACAATGGTTGGCTCGCTTGGCTTTAGCCGGTGTACATTGAACACTACGGAGACGAACATGGGCATCCATCTCGAACGTGGCATCAAGTTTGCGAATTCGCTGTCCGGCAATCTGTCGGCGGTTCGGCGTGAGCGGATTGACGGTGTGCGACTGGCCGACTGGTTCCTTTCTGCCCATCATCGTTCCGATGATGAGGTGCGTAACTTCATGGCCTATGTCGCCAAGAAAGCCTATTTGCCCAAATGGGCAAAGCATCCCGGTCAGGTTAAGGCTGCGGCTCGTTCCATCCAATGGATGGGTGCTTTTTCGGTCGGCGACGAGGGACGGTGGGTCAGGAACTGACCCATTGACTGGTGGCTCTTGCCGGTGTACAAAGTACATCGGTGAGAGTCGCCGGGTTGGTTGGTTACTGATTCTGTAAGCACCTTGTTTTGTGAAGGTGCTTACAGAACCAGTAAACAGACTGGTTGGTTGGAAAGTGTGAATGGACTACCCGTAAATGGAGACCCGCATATGCACTTGCTGAAATTGCCGTACTTAACATCCCGTCTAGAGACGGGGAAAGGCCACGAAACGCTGCAACGTCATTTCATGACTTTGTTGCGGCGAGACCCGGAACAAGTCAAAAGACTTGTTCAGAGCATGATTGCTCACCGTCGTGCCGGTCATGTCAACCCATCGGTGTTCGTCAACGCCGATGACTTTCTACAGAAATTCGCCGCCCATTCGGTTTCCGAGGGCTACCACATCGTGGATGTGGTGATGAAGTGCGAAAGCAACAACTACAGCATATACATCGGCGATGTCCGTGATATGCACAACCTCGCCAAGGATTGCGAGGACTTCGACGTAGTCGATGAGTACTTGCGGAACGAGCGGTTCGACCTAATTACTTGCGACGATTGCGGCCAGTTGGAGCATTGCGACGAATCGCAATCTGTAGGCAACGATGCCATCTGCCGCGAATGTATCGACGACCGCTACGTTTGGTCGGAGTATTCTGACGAATACATCCGCCGTTGCGACGCCGTGATTGCTACTGACCAGTACGGTGGCGAGACATGGATTGACGGCGATAATCCGCCGGACTCGTTCAATTACGACGAGGACGAGGAACGCTACGTCCACGAGGATTATTCGCCGCCGATTCTCGGCGACTACCACCAGTCGAAAAACTCGCAAGAGCCAATCGACGATAAGTGGACGGCGACCTACGGTCGGCATATGGGCGTCGAGTTGGAGGTCGAGGTCGCCGATGGCGACCGGAAGGCCATCGTCAATCGGTTGCATGAGAAAATAAACAACGGTGACATAGGTCACCGTGTGTTTTTCGAGAAGGACGGTTCCTTGCGGAACGGATTCGAAATCATCACACAGCCTATGTCGCTGCCGATGATTGCGGAAACCTTTGGTTTCCTCAATGACTCCCGGCTTGTCAACGGCTTGAAGTCACACAACACAGAGACCTGTGGTCTCCATGTCCACGTTTCACGGCGTGGCATGACAAATCTTCAGATTTCCAAGATGGTGTGCTTCGTGAACGACGCCGAGAATCGGTGGCTCATTGAAGCAATCGCTCGGCGTTACTCCAATGGATTCTGCCGAATCCATCCCAAGAAACTCGGCAATGCTTACGTCAGCATGGATAGGTACGAGGCCATCAACCTTACCAATCGCCGCACCATCGAGTTTCGCATCTTCAGAGGGACTCTGAAGTACGACGCGGTGGTTGCTGCCGCACAGTTTGTCCATGCCCTTGTCGAGTTTACTCGACCGGCTGAGTCTAGCCTCAAATCGCTCAATGCCGCCGGGTTTCTGAACTTCGTTCAGAAGAAGATGCCGAAAGAATGTGCCACGTTCCTCCGATATATCGGGGAACGCTCAAAGCAGAACCAAATCGCTGCCTAACCACGGAGACAATGGAATATGTGCTTGCTCGTTGAACAACCCGAAGACGTAGTCTTCACCGACGCTTTCCTCACCGATGTCTACAGCAAAAACCGTGACGGTCTCGGCATTATGTATGCCGAGAATGGCAAGGTAGTTGTCAAGAAATCCATTCCGGCTACCGCCGCAGAATTCATCGAATTCTATCGGCAGTATGCCGAAGGCCGGCGCTGCATCTGGCACGCTCGTATGCAGACTCACGGCGACATCGACCTGACTAATTGCCACCCTTACTTTGTAACCGATGAGTTGTGGATGGCTCACAACGGCGTGCTGTCTGCCGGTAACGACAACGATCCGACGAAGTCGGACACTTGGCACTTCATCCGCAACATCATCCAACCCGCCATCGAGGGGAACAAGTACCTTGTTCACGACCCGGAGTGGCAAGCGTTCATCGGCGACCTTATCGGTACGTCAAACAAGTTTGGGTTTATGACTGGCGACGGTGCTACCGTCATCATCAATCGCTCTGCCGGTGTCGTTTTCAACGGTGCGTGGTTGTCCAATACCTACGCTTGGACTCCGTCCAAGTTTGGGTTTCATGTTCCCGGCTCCAAAAGTTACGGTAACTACGGAAAGTATGCCTACGGCAACTACTGGCAGGAGTACGACTGGGACAGCGGCTATTCCGTCAAGGAAAGCAGCATTGCCAAGGACACCACGGTCAAGCCGGTATCGTCAGAGTCGGTTCGGTCGATAGTCCGGTCGGCTCATAACTGCTACGTCCGAGACACTCTTGACCAATGGGTAGCCGACGCACCTTGGAAGGCTGCGGCGTTGCTTGCCTACTGCTACGAGGACGAGAAGGAGGCCGAGGAGTTGGTCGCCGACGACCCGGCTAAAGCCGTCGAGTGGATTCGTGACCTGTTCGAACACGATGGACTGACACCGTATACGGTGTAATGGAGGGTTGATTTATGGCCTACAAGAAATACGCCCGTACTTGTGACGAGTGCGGCGCTGGTATGAACGAGGGCTACTGCATCGACAGCGGCTGTGAGTATTACTGCTCCGATGCTTGCTTGCATAAGCACTACTCACCCAAGGAATGGGAGGAGGCTTACGCCGATGGCGATGGCGATTCGTACTGGACGACATGGTATGAAGACCCGGACGAGGACATGGTGGACGAGGACGACCCCGCGCCGAACAAGTTGAGCGTGGAGATGGAGAAGGATGGCGGAATCGGTGCGTTCGAGATGTTTAAGAAACAACTGCGCGACCAAGGTCTCGACCCCGACAAGTACGAGTTCATCAACTGGACGGTGACCTGCGATGTGCAGGTCAAAGAGGAGGACAAGGCATGACGCGAAAGGTTACTAATCAAATCCTAGAGGCCGTCGATGACGGCCTTCTAGACCCAAAGCAAGCCTTGCTTTCGGCCTTGAAGTACATGAGTGAGGACGAGGTCGCGGACATGGCGAGGATAAACGAGTTGCTGTTCGACGAGGAGGCCGAGGGTGAGTAAAAAACTACAGGCACTTGTTGTTTTCGAATTCGATGGAATCGAAAGCCCAGACAGCGAGGATGCGGATGCTGTAATCGATGAACTCACGCATGAGATTAAGAAGATTGTGCGTGGAGACTGGTCTGCGCCTGTTAAGTCTGTATCCGCTTGGATAAATGACGCCGTCTCTGTAGAGGAGTGAGGGTGAATGGGAAAGGTTGTCATAAAAATCATCGGCGGCATCGCTCATGTCACGGAGTGTCCCGATGGCGTAGATGTTGAGATTCGTGACTTCGATATTGAAGGGGTGACAGGCGTTGAGTTTTTAGAAGATGAAGACGGCGACGGACTGTTTTATTACCAGAGTGGCTGAGATGGCCTGTTTTATTACCAGAGTGGCTGAGGTTTTCCAGAATGGAAATGAACCAAAAACAACAAGCGGCGTTGGACGCCATCTATAACTTCATCCTTTACCACACAAGCAACGAGGAGGAGAGAGACCGCCTTTTCGAGAACGCATTGGACTACGTCTTTGAGGATCACTACCTGTCAATGGAGGAGAACCAAAAGTGAGTATTCAAACGGAGAATGATGGCGTGTCCGCTACGGACTACTGGGCAAGCAAGGCTGCCAATGCTTTGGTCGGCAGAAAGATTGTTTCTGTCCGCTACCTTAACGACTTGGAAGTTAGCCGACTTGGGTGGGATAGCCGCTCAGTTGTTATTGAGTTTGATAACGGCCACATCATGTGGCCTTCCCGCGACGACGAAGGGAACGATGCCGGTGCTTTGTTTTGCACAGACTACCGAGTAGGACTTATTCCCGCTATCGATAATCGCGTTTGCTGGCTACAGCAGGACTAATGGAGCAAAAAATGGAAGCGATACTGATTGACCCGCACACCGAAACGGTCTCCGTTGTCGATTACAACGGGGACTTCAGAGAGATTAGCCGCATCATCGGAGACGGTTGCCGTGCGTTTACTGTCGTAAACATTGGCTACTCGAACGACGGAATCTTCGTCGATGACGAAGGACTACTGCGTGAACAGGCCACGCCGTTCTTCAAGTTCCGTGGATATCCGCAGCCTTTAGCCGGTCGCGGCCTGATTCTTGGGGCTGACGAGATGGGTGAATCCATCTCGCCTAGAGTCACCTTGCAGCAGGTCAAGGACTCCGTCGAGTTCCTTGGCTACGGAATGATGGTGTAGCCATGCCGTATCCGAAGAAGTATTACATCTCGTACACCCATGAAAAGAGTGTGCGTATGGAGGCGGTCGATGCCCACAGCAAGACCGAGGCGTGGCTCAAGGTGATTTCGAAACTTGCTCCAGAGGAGACTCTCAAGAGCATCAACGTAGAGGAGAAAACTTATGGCTGACCTGATTCGATTCAGCCTTGCCATGTTCCGTGGCTATTACGACGGGCGGTACAACGGCGCTGACTGCAACCCCTACCTTGGTGAGCAGCGATTCTATTACCGCCGTGGCTATGACCGTGGCCTCGCAGAGTACTGCGACAAGTACATGAAGGTGCGGGGAGAGTGATGACAACGCCCAAGTCCATGCGGTTGCCGCCGCGAAAGTCGCTATTCGGATTCGACTACAACAGAAATCAAGAACTGCGTATGACCGGCAAGGAGTGGCACATCTACGCAAAGGTGGATGAGTTCAAGACGGAACGTGCAAGCGACTCCGCATGGGCGAAAGGCTGTGAAATTTGGTTGGATGGAACCGACATGAACATGGAGAGAGGGAGGTAATTTGGTTAGATGGGAAGTTCATTACCCGAACAACTCGGGTGAATACCAATCGGTAGGGTGCTTCAAATCACTCCGTGCTGCGAGGCTGTTCGCCTCGACATTGAGCGACCAAAAACTTCCTTTCCCGATTGTCCCGTTCGTAAACGATTTCCATACCCCACGGATAGTGAGGACTGGAGGAGGTTACAAAGGTGATAAGGTTCAGCGTTGAAAGTAAAAACATGAGTGACTTGTGGGAGCCGGTCAAAGATGACGGCGGAGGAGTCAAGATGTTCTCTGATTTCGAGGAGTCAAAGCATTGCTTTGATGACGCGGTCAGGAATGGAACCCCCGGATACAGTTACCGCATCGTCGCCCATGAGTACGAAAAGACTTACGACAAAGTCGTCATAGAAAAGAAGATTAGATCCGAGATGGTGTGTCTTGTGTGTAAGGCGAACCATATGCATAGGGATGAAGACCCTATCCAGATGTGTCCGTACTGCGGCAACGACAACATGACAAAGAACATTTACCTAACAAGCGGTGATGCGTGAGTGAAAATAAATTGGAGAGTCAGATAACCGAACTCGACGTCTTCGGTTGCGACTGGAATGAGTGGGCGATTGGCATAGCCAATAGCGAGTTCATGAAAGAAGCACAGAAGAATGGCAAGGCGGGTATCGCGGAAGGCTTGGCGATGATTACCGTGCTGACGATTACTGAAGCACAGCGAATGGTCGCCGAGCAGCACTACCGCTCCTCTGTGCAGTTACTTAACTGCCTGAAGCGGATGATTGTCGAGCCTGACAAGTTCTTTGCGCTGATAGGCGCAGACGAACTGCCGCCTAACGACCAAGTGAAGCATTGATAGTTATTGGATAACAACCCTTTTGAGCAACATGGAGAAGCCTAATGAGCCTTTACGCAGCACTTAAAGCAGCAGTCCCTATCCTTAACGCCCTTCCGAAGGAGACCTACGTGGCACTTGCCAAGGTCGCCGCAGAACTCCCCGGTGGGGTACGCAATTCACTTACTGGCGTTCTGAACTCCGGTCTTTCGGATGATGAACGCAAGGGGTTGTCCGCCTCTGTGAAGCGGATCAATAGCAAGCACGAAGGGTAGTCTTTCGGTGTACAATGTACACATAACCAAGAGAGGAGAAGTCAAATGCCGTTGAAATCTGGCAAGAGCAAGAAAGTTGTGTCCGAGAACATCTCGGAGGTCATGCGTTCGTACAAGAAGAAGGGCAAGATTGGAACTTCCCGCCCGAAGAGCAAGGCCAAGGCGCAGAAGCAAGCGGTCGCCATCGCCCTGTCGAAGGCCGGTCTGTCCAAGAAGAAAGGCAAGCGCAAGTGAAGGCGAGTGACGTCAAGCGCGAAGGCGGCAAGATTGTTTACCGGGGACACAAGTTCCCCGGTTTCAATAAGCCTGTCGATGCCCCTGCTGGGGCGAAGCAGAAGAAGATGGTTCTCGCCAAGAAGGGCGAAGATGTAAAACTCGTTCGCTTCGGATTGCGCGGCATGAGCGACTACACCAAGCACGGCAGCGAGAAGCGGCGCAAGAATTACCTTGCCCGTTCCGGCGGCATCCGTGACAAGTCCGGCAAGTTGACCAAGGACGACAAGTTCTCGGCCAACTACTGGGCGAGGAAGATTCTCTGGTGACTGTCGTCTATATGTCACACCTTGTCAAAGACAAGGGGAATGCACGGGCTGAGATTCGTCAGCCCGTCATTTCTGTCCTGAAAGGAAAGAAGTTGATGTACGTCAACGAGGTCAGGGTATTGGACACATCCGGCGAACTGGTTTGCCGGATTGTTTACAACCCTGACGGTGACCCATCGCCTATCCACAAGGTTTCTGCTTGGGTAGAAATCATGGACGGCTCCGCCAATGTCGAGTACTCGTAATGTCAGTCACAAAAGAGCAAGTAGTCTCAGCCCTTGCGGCAGTTCCAAAGAAGGCCATCTCACAAGAGTGGGCGGGGAAGAGTACAGACACGAACGAAGAACTTAAGTCGATGATGAACTCGATGCAATTGAAGATCGAGGATGTTATGCGCCTGTCCATGTCGAGTTACGACACGGTCAAGAGCTGGCGCGTGAACAAGGAAAGCAAGCGATGGAGGCGTATGCCTGACAGAACTCTGGCATACCTGAAGGTGCAACTAGGGAGAAGCCAATGATTAGAGACATCATCCTTTTCTTTCGAAGGCTTAAAGACGCTAAAGATTACGACTGGAGAAGGGTTCCGCCGCCGGAATGGGCTGCCAAAAGGAGCGGCGTCGAGTATTGGTGATACCACAAACTATCGGGAAGAGATGGAGTAGTCATGCCTTTTCACACAAGAATCTCAATACGTCAGTACAAGACGCTGCTGCGTGTAAAGAGCAGGAAGTCTTTGAATGGTCGCATGACCAAGCCGACATACACGATGATCGCCAAGAAGTGGCGCGTCCCATTGTCTGTAATCCTCAGCGCCGTTTCTCGCGGCATAATCAGGTACGACAAATATATTGCCGTAGAAAAGCAGTTCTCGGAGTCGCGCAAGATACGCAATGCGGAAAGCGTAGCCGAGCATGGATTTGAGGGACGCACATGAAGAGCATCAAGATACCAAATAAGTTTAGTTACAACGGACATACAGTTTCCGTCCGCATCGTGTCCCCAGAAGTCTGGACTCACGGCGAGGAAAATGTCGGTTGCTTAGACCCGTCAAACATGACTATCGAGTTACGCGCAGACCACTGCCCAAGCGTGTTGCGCCAGAAGTTTCTACACGAGGTCGTTCACCTGATGCTGCTGCCAATCAATCCGCAGATAGCAGAGGATGAGCAGTTCGTCGAGCAATTGAGCCAAGCCATGAACCAGCTGGGTATGCGAGTTGAGGGTGCGTAAGTGACCCCAGACGCATACAAAATAATTCACATGGCTGTCGAGGACGGCGTAGCCATTGGCGTTCGAAGGGCATTTAAGTACACCGACACGCCTACAGAAGACCAAATGATCGAAACAATCCGGCAGGAAGTGATGAACCAAATATGCGAGTGGTTCAAGTTCGCGGAGAGTAGCGATGGCTGACATAACAAAGTGTTCTGGAGAACACGAAGGGAATGTATGCCCGAAGCGGGATACCTGCTACAGGTTTACGGCGAAGCCAAATGAAGAATGGCAGGCGTATTTCACTATCGCTCCGTTCTATAACTGGAACGAGTACTGTGACTACTACTACAGAGATATGTCGAAGTTCAAATGAGTTGGAAAATGTATGGCAAGAAGTGCGAGGCTTGCAGTCTGCCATCAGCAGGCAAGGGAATCCTATGCTCGCCGTGCAACAAGAAGGCTCGTAGCCGTGGCATAACTCAAGAAGAGTTCAAGTCGATGGCTGATGTTGATTGGTGGATCAGGACACTAGGGAGATGCATTGATGAAGCGGAAGAATCAAAAAGAGACGGGACGCTCGATGTCTTGCTGTTCGGGAGTACCGAGTCGAGGTATGTTGTACGCAATAAGCGTATGCCCAGACCAAGTTCAAGAACTCGTAAAGGACGAGTTAATGGATTGCTTTCTCTCGGCGGACGGGGAGAACGCGATGGAAATGAGGGAGGCTTGCGTGACCCTGATGCAGTACTACGGACTGCCGGACGAATACGAGCCGATGATCAAGGCAATGGAGGAAATGAAACGTGAAGCAAAGAAGCGTAAGTGAGCAGCCAATCTGCTATCTCGTTGAGACGGCAGACGGAATGGGGAGCGAATATAGATACATTTCGGCGACCAAACCGAGAGACGAATGGGCTTCCGTGAAACCCCTTTACACCATGCAGGAAGTCAGGGACACGGAATACGAACTACAGTCCAAGGGCTGGAGAGAGTTCAAGGCCAAGGTCTCGAGGTGGTGGTGGCTTATCTGGACTGGAGACCAGTCTCTGTCAGCCAAGAGGCGCCGGATAGAGAACGACGCTAGACGGTTCGGCGGAAAGATTACTTGGGAAGACTAAAAGAGAGGGGCGGTTTTAACCGCCCCTTCTTTTGTAATCGATCGATTACTTGCCCTTCTTAACGGCAACACCAGCTCGCATCGGCTTGGCAGCCATCGGCTTGGCGGCGGCCTTCTTGGCAGGCTTCTTCGCGGCTTTGCCTTTCTTCATCATAGCCATGATTGTCTCCTTCAAATGCAAATTGCCTTCGGCTTCATATCTTATGTGCTTTGTTCCACCAATGCAATATGAAGTTCTCGACCATCCTTCTGTACATTGGGTCTGGTATCTCATCGATCGCTGCTCGACGCTCTGCCTTTGATGGCAGATCGTGAATCACTTTCCAAAGCGTGTAGTACGAAAGCGAAAGTGTTTGCTCATGCAAGAACTCTGGGACGTTCTTGTTGAGCCACGCTACTCGCTCTTCGTGATGGAGATGCTTACCGCATCGGTCTGCCCAACTAAGGACTGGGAAGTCAGGGACGTATTGCGCGACGGCTTTAGGTTTTCTCTTACGAGGCTTGACCATGCTTTGAAAGACAGCGTTACGGGTTCGTCGGCCAGATCAAACGCTATGTCAGAATTGATCGCCGCTAACCTAACTGTCACCCTCCATGCTTGACGATTGCCGCGCCAGACTAGTGCTGGCTCCTCTCCATTCCTAGAGGCGGCAGCAGTTACCTGCCGCCACCACTCGGGCTTGTAGTCTATCGCCTTGGCATAGTGCTTGACCTCGATAGTCCAGCCAGCCAATCCGTTAAGGTCACCCTGCTCGTCGGCTCTGTACTGCTCTAGATTTCTCTGAAGCCTTACCCCGAGTTCGTCGAACACCAGAGCGGCCACTTCTCTTTCGGCTGCCGCTCCTTTCGCCCTGCTGTTTATCGCCATTCAAGTAACTCCATGCCATCGGTGGGGTGATTCTATATTCGTTCTCAAGGATGAGTAGGCAGTAGTGCAGCGCCTTGAGTACGTCCTGCTCCTTGTTCTTGTACGGGTGTCGGCTGATGTACTTGATGACGTTGCCATCTGCGAACGGGATTCGGTTCGCGATGCAGTACTTAGTCGGCTGAATCTTCAGGTTCTTGTAGTGATTCCCACCAACCTGAATCTTTCCCGATTCTTTTACAGACTTCATTCAATAACTCCTCTTCATTTCCATATCGTTTTTCAAACGATGCTTTATACGGGTGACGACTAGCTGCAAAATCTGTGTCAATGCCTCCTCGGTGATGTGTCGGGCAGAGAGGGATGATCTTGAAGTGGGCAAACTTTTTCGTCTTTCCCTCAAGGTGGTGGATTTCTGCCGGTGACCAGACATTGTGATGAATCCTACAAACGATGCAGCCTAAACTTGAGACCTCGTCGAGCCACTCATGCTCGGCCTTGGTCGGCTTTCTGCCCTTCACTTTCTGTACTTCCTAACCTTTTTCGCGATGGCCTTGGGCTGGCGGACAAACTGCTTGCCCTTCGCCATGCCTTCGCGCTTCTTGCGCGTCGTGGCCGCATACTCGGACGAACTCAGGGACTTGATAGCGGCCTTCGGAAGGTAGCGTTCGCCTGTCTTTGATGACGGCTTGCCGCTCCTCGTAGTCCACTTCTCCTTAGTCCACTTGGTTAGGCTCTTCTGAGAAGACGTCTTGCCGCCAGAGTATCCGCCACCCGCGTTCTCGTACCGCTTCGCGAGAAGCTGCGCCTTACGCGCAGACCACTGGCCCGACTTCGTGCCAGCGACGTTCTCTGACATGATTCTTTTCTTGAGTCGGTCGCGAAGACCGGGTTTCGTGTATGCCATAAATCCTCCTAGCCGTATCGGCTTCTTTCCCTTCTGACGTTTGCTTGCTCGGTACGCCAAGTTTCGAACTCGACATCCCTTGCCCTGGCCTCAACTTTGGCTGCCGCAAGGAAAGCCTTTTGCTTGCCGACCTCAAGTCGAGCGGCAAAGACTTCATCGTCAGCGTCTGCGTAGGTTTGCTGCGCGTTATCAGCCTTGAGGCCGGAGGCTGCGGCCTCGACCTTCTTCATGGCGTAGAGTTTTTTTAGGTTCGCCTCTGCTTGGGCGACCGCGACTTCTGCATCCATCATCTGCTGCTTCAGATCTCGGATGCGTTGAGCGAAGTTTTCTTGATCCATACTAGAACGGCAAGTGCCGCGCCTCCTTTGTCTTCTGTTCCCATGCTCTTTGCGGCTTCGCTTCAGCGTCTGCAAACCGCGACTCATTCGAAGCGAATAGCAAGAAGTCCGTTCCAACCTCTCCCATTCTATGCTTTCTGGTGAGGACTTCAACATACCCCTGAGCGGGACTAAGCGGGTCGTAATAATCCTCGCGGTACAACATCATGATGATGTCAGCGTCCTGCTCGACGGAGCCGGAGTCGCGCAAGTCGGACATCATTGGACGCTTGTCTTCTCGATGCTCGACGCCACGGTTAAGCTGTGACAATGCAACGACCGGGATATTCAATTCCCGAGCCAAGGACTTCAGACCGCTAGATATCCGCCCCATTTCTTCAACTCTGTTTCCACCGCCTCCGCTCATCAGGCCGATGTAATCGACAAGAATCATGTCGGGCTTCGACCTTCTGGCCTTTGACGAGAGTTGCTGAATCGTGATCGCCGGGGTTTCGTCAATAAGAATCGACGCTTCGCTCAGTTCGCTCAACGCCTTCGAAACCCTGTTGCCATACGCATCAAACGCAGAGCCGTCGATGATGCGGCTGATTGGGATATGACCCTGTGCAGCAAGCAGCTTCTGCATGACCTGTTGCGATGACATCTCAAGCGTGAAGATCATCACCTTCTTGCCGGAGATTGCAGAGTTAAGTGCGATGTTCAGGGCAAACGTAGTCTTTCCCATCGATGGGCGACCGGCCACGATGACAAGATCTCCCGGCCTAAACCCACGGAAACGCACATCGAGGTCTTTGAACCCTGTCGGCACACCGAGCATCCCGTCCTTAGACGCGCTGGCTTTCTCCATGTACTCAATCAAGCCAGACACAAGGTCTTTGCTGGACTGAATTGAACGCTCGGTCGCGTGGCTGATGCTGAACATCCTCTGGATCTCGTCAACCTTCTCGGCAAGCGGAGACTTGCTCTGAAGGATTGGCATGATCTCGTCTGCCGCGCTTGAGAGTTGCCGAAGAATCTTGGCTTCTCTAATCGCCGCCTCGTAAGTCTTCCAATTCGAAAGGCCGACAGAGTTGGAGGCGATGTCCCCCACTAGGTCGCGTTCGGCTACCGTTCTAGGGATTGCATCGAGCAGCCCGATGACTGACGAATCCTTGCCAGCCTTGAACAGCCCCTGCATTGTCTCAAACAAATATTGATGGCCCGGAGAAGAGAAGTCCTCCGGGGTTAAAATTGATTCGCTTAGGAGCGAAGGCTCCAACATCATTGCGCCGAGAAAAGCCCGTTCTGCGGCGACAGGTGACAAGTTACTCACGGTGATACTTTCCGTCGATGATTCGCCCAAAGCCTTGCGGGGAAAGCAGGAAGTCGATGTCAGCAATGAATCGCTTTCTGCCCTGAGATGGCATGGTCTTGCCCGTGAGGAAGGGCGACTCGCCTACGAAGCGAAAGAACTTCTGCCAGAACTCAAGGGTACTCGGATCTTGAGTACGCCCGTCAAGGCTAATCGTCTCCCTGCACCTAGCGCGAAGCATGGTTCGCCGCTTCTCGGTCAGGGCAATGCACCGGGGAAGGTCAGGCAGGATGCTGTGGTATTCCGCAACCACCTCTTCAAGGGTTACGTTGGCACGGTTCTTGCTCTTATATATATCTAGATTAGATATATTCTTACTACTAATACTTTTTTCTTTGGTTCTTTCTTTTTTAGTTTCACGGAAGGCAATATTATGTAAAGTCGCCGGGAACAACTCGGCATTAAGTGCCTGTTCCGTAAGGGAATTGACCCCTTCAGGATTCTGAACCCCCCCTTCAGGATTCTGAAGGGCAAACCAAAGTATATTGCACTCGCGGGTCAGCCTAACCAGACGCCCCTCGCCCTCCTTCTTCATCTCGATGTATCCCTTGAGATACAAACGGGAAAGGTAGGCCGAGATGCTGGGCGGCGAAACACCTAGGCACTTAGCAAGATCACCGTTGCTGACCGAGAACCAGTCGCCGGTTTGGCGGGAACGAATCTCCGCTAAAAGAATCTTCTCCATCCAAGTCAGGTCTTGGTTTACCCAGAGACCGCTTGGGATGAACACCCCATCGAAGTATCTTTTTTCCATTTGCTCCATCCTCAAACGTGGAGGGCGATTCTATTCCGCAGGACACCGGATGTGTCAAGAGGGTGTTGACACAATTCTAAACTGGCCTTAGTCTTCACACATCTGCTCAGTTGGAGCTTATGGAGGATCGATGGATAACACGATATTTTTCCGTTCTGGCCATGTCGTCTCATTCGACCCGCAGAAGGCCAAAGAAATCTGGCAAACCCTTAGCCAGATTGATGTCACACCTTTCGTCGAGAAGAAGGTTGGTCTCACGTACCTGCCTTGGGCGTGGGCATGGGCGAAGCTCATGGATCACTACCCAGATTCAGACTTTTACTTTGAGCGTAACAACGACGGCTCCGAAGTCTGGTTCTTTGCAGACGGTTCTTGCGAAGTTCGCTGCGTTCTCACGGTCTCCGGCGTAACCCGCCGCTGTTGGTTGCCTGTTATGGACAACCGCAACAATGCCGTGAAGGAGCCGGACTCGCGCGACATCAATGACACCAAGATGCGATGCCTCGTCAAGAACATCGCCCTCTTCGGTCTCGGTCACTACATCTTTACAGGCGAGACTGCGCCAGCCCCAGCAGTTCAGGAAGACAAAAAGGACACAGGTTTCTCCCTTGAGTCTTCCCTCGCCTATCTATCCGAAGCGAAGGACAAGGACGACCTTCGACGCAGACTGGTTAGCGTAAAGAAGGCTGCCGATAATCGCGGCGTTGACGATCAATTCAAGGCTTCGGTCTTGGCCCACGCTAAAACTCTCGCGGAGAAGTTCGATGGCAAGTAAGCAAGGCACAGAAGCTTGGCTGGCCGAGCGAGTTGGTAAAATCACCGGGTCGCGAGTCGGCACTATCCTCGGTCTCAACCCGCACCAAAGCCCGTCTGATGTGATGCGCGAAATGGTGCGTGAGGCCAAGGGTGCTGAACGCGAATTCAAGGGCAACGCTGCCACCAAGTACGGGCAAGACCATGAGGACTACGGTCGTCGATACCTTGAGGTCAACAGGGGCTACAAGGTTGATGAGGCTGGCTTCATCACCCACCCCGAACACAAGTTCTTGGGTGCATCTCCAGACGGCCTCGTCGGGTTCGATGGCTGCATCGAAATCAAGACGCCGTACTACGCAAAAAATGTATATACATTAAAGGACAAGCCGTACTACGAAGCCCAGTGCCGCCTAGTGATGGAGGTTACCGGGACTGACTGGTGCGATTTCGTCTGCTGGATGAGCGATGACAACGCTCATGTCGAGCGTCTTGAGCGTGACCCGAAGTGGCTTGAGTCGGTGATGCCGAAACTCAAGGCGTTCCACGAAGACTATCTTCGTATCATCGCAGATGAGGAACTGTGCAAGCCGTTCCTCGACAGCGAGAACAAGGTTGCATTCGTAGCGAACGACATCATGCACCGCCTGTCCACCCTCGCTGCCCAACTGAAGAAGTTAGATGAGGCTGCCGCCCCGCTTCGCAAGGAGTTTGACGACATCAAGCAGAAGGTCGGCACGGAACACGGGTCATGCACCAACGGGATCGTGAAGATATCCCGCATCGAGCGTAAGGGTTCAGTTGACTACAAGGCTGTTTTTGAGGAACTGAATCTGAATGAGTTGTTGGAGAGTAAAGGTCGCACTCTCGACTCCTACCGAAAGAAGGCGACCGTTGCATATCAAGTGGAGATTCTGGAATGAGCCAGTATAAGGAAGACGGTAAGGTCGCCCTGTGGAAGAACGACAAGTACGAGCGTGGCGGCAAGCAGCCGTACGTTCGCGGTCACTTCACAGCGCATCGCAACATCAAGGCTGGAGAGAAGATCTCTATTGCCCTTTGGGTCAACCAAAGCGACAATGAGAAAGCCCCCAACTTGTCGGGCATGATCTCTGATCCGTATAAGTCCGACGAGAAGGCGGCCCCCAAGGGACGGCAGGCTCCTGCTGCGGAACCAGACTTCGAAGACGATCCGTTCTAATCATGCTTGTATTGAACCGACGACTAAATGATGTGGTGTACATTGGACGTAACATCCGTCCGGACGATCTCGTCGGTTCGTGTGACTGGGCGATCAAGGCTACTTCGGTAATCGATAGCTTTGATCGGCCCAGAGTTTACGCGGACGTATGGGATAAGACGGACTGGAGACTGGTTCAGTTCTCCCCGCAAAACCCATCAATCAAGCTTGAGGAGACGACGGTTAGGGTGTTGAGCGTTAAGCATGTGATGTGGGGGTCTACGGAAGAACCCATCATCTACTTTGGGTTTGACGCTCCGAAGGAGATAAAGATTGTCAGGGAAAATGCTCTTAGGAAGACAAGGGATGACGATTGACAACGATGTCTACGTTAGGTTTTTAGGGAACAGGCCGCATCAAGGAACATCAGGCGCTGCGGCCTACGATCTAATCGCCACAGTTCCAGAGGACTTCCCGGTAATCATCGCCCCCGGCAGATGGCGCGTCATTCCGACAGGCACATCGGTCGAGATCCCACAGGGACACGCTGGTCTGATTCTTCCTAGGTCTGGCTTGGCTGCGAAGCATGGCATCACCGTGCTTAACAGCCCCGGACTTATCGACTCAGACTATCGTGGCGAGATAGGCGTTATCCTGCACAATGTCAACAGGATAGATGACTTTATCGTCACAAATGGGATGCGGATTGCCCAGTTCATGGTCATCGGCATACCGAATCTTGTCCTAGTTGCTGGGCAGCAGCTTTCTGATACAGTCAGGGGAGCCGGAGGTTTCGGCTCAACAGGCACTCAATGAAAGCATATGGCAGCGGTAGACGACATCCGCCTTGCGGCGGAAAACCCGGACATTAGTGAGCGAGATCGCAACTTGCTGTTCCAAGCAAGTCAAGAAATCATTCATGTCAACTGGCTATTGCTTGCGGCTCGTCCGCTTATAGCGGCTAACAGAAGCCCACAAGCAAGGGCATTGCTTGCGCGAATAGATGACGTTCTTGCCTAATGAATGTGCATCTAAATCTTGCCGAGCAAAAACTAGCCGCATACATAGGCAAGGCTAGATACCAGCGTTCAAGGCAAGACGGTCTGCGCAACATGAAGGTCAGCGACATCGCTGACGACAAGATAGACAGAGAAGGCGCTGCTGCAGAGATCGCCTTCTGCAAGGCGATGAACATTTACCCTGACTTGGATGTCGGGGAAAGGAAGGCGGCGGACTGTACGCTACCATCCGGTCACACCGTAGATGTGAAGTCTACGTGGCGAGAGAACGGTATGCTTCTGGCCGTTCCGTGGAAAAAGATGGAAGTGGACATCTTCGTTCTTGTCATCGGCCAGATGCCGGAGTATAGAATTGCAGGGTGGATGTCAGCGGTCGAGTTGCTGAAGCCTGATAGGCTAAAGAATGTCGGCCCGAAGAAGTCTTACGCAGCCTCGCAAGGCGAGCTGGTTAGACCCGAAGCGTTGTTGGAATTCAATGGAGATCTAAAATGGAAAATTCAATCTTTGGTAACCAAGACCTAACTTGGGATCAGGCTGTCGAAGCCTTCTGGCAGTACAAGAACGCCACTCCGATAACGGAGCAGTCCAGATACAAAATCAAATGGGCCATCGAGGTTTACGGAAAGTTCTTCTCCGGTCACCCGATCAGGTCTATCGGAAAGGCTCAGGTCACCCGAGCCAGAGACATCGTCAAGGCACGGTCTTCGATGAAGTCGTCGTCCGTCAACGACGCGACCAAGAAGCTGATGCAAGTCTTCTCATTCGCCTCAGAGAGGGAGTGGATTGACCGCGTACCAAAGGTTGACCCGCTGCCGGAGGAGGCTCCGAATCGGCCAGTCCTCCGGCCCGATCAAGCCAAGCAACTTATTGAAGAGTTGCCGCCATCTATGGGTAGGGCTATCGAGTTTGCGATAGCGACCGGCTTACGCGGCATCAACATCTGCCGACTCAAGTGGGCAAACGTGGACTTCGACTCCCGGTGCATTCGCATCGAGGCGTCGAGCATGAAAGCCAGAAAGGAACTGACCATCCCCCTTTCTGCGTCCGCAATGCGGATACTCTTGTTCATCCGCAATACGAATCCGCACCCCGAATTTGTCTTTGTGAATGAACGCGGTGAGCCATACAAGCGCATGTATTCCGAGACTTGGAGACGCGCCGTAAAGGCTGCTGGACTCGACGGCTATGGCGTACACTCTGCTCGTAGGGGGTGGGCTACCGAGGTCGGTAAGCGGTCAGACTTGAAGACGCTGATGACGTTAGGCGGCTGGGCAACGCCAAGTATGGCGGCTCAATATGTCCAGCCTGACATAGACCACCTCAGAGTTAAGGCCAGCATTGTTGATGAGGTGTTCTTCGATGGCAAAGGACAGCAAAGTCGTATCGATCTACCCGTCAGATGACGAGATCCTTGAGGCCCACAAGGGCTACAAAGGAAAGCGTGAACTGCTAGTCCTGTCCATGGACAATGAAGGTCAGATAATGTGCAGCGCGAACACCACCGATAAGGCGAAGATCATTTTCCTTATCGAGGTGTTCAAGCTGCATCTTATCGACGGAGACTTTGACTAGTCCTCTCTGTCCAGAATCCTCTGATAGCCTGAGTTGAAGGTGTCATACACTTTCTGGATCTCAAGCTCTATCCTTTCAATACGCTCTTCCTTGTCGGAATCGCTGAGTGTTGAATTTTGTACATCTTTTCTTTGCTCATACAGCTTGCGTAGCCGGGACTGCGCCGACTTCGCCAGCGGCAATGCGCGGTAATCGACCTTATTCTCATCGACGAAGTCAGCACGCTCAGAGCCGCGCAGCGTCTTGGCCTCCGCCTCAACGCGATAGACCGAGTCCATGCGGTCGTAGAAGTCTCCGGGATTCATCGTCCAAGTAGTCGTCTTCACGACCTTGTTGACGATTGGAATCTGGCGAATCTCGATGTCTTTGCCAGTGACCGTCTTCTCTGCAACGCCATAGGCTTGCATCAAGGTGCGGCCAGCTCCGCCGAACACTTCGCCAATCAGGTACTCGACTGAGTCAGGATTGACGTCGATCAACCCCGGCTGGAACGAGGTTCCGCCAGTCGCCTTATTGAGCATGTTGGTGAACGCAACCGCTGCGTCCGTTGTTCCTCGCCGATGAAGCGCGGAGTCAGGCAGCTTAACTTTTGCGAAATCCGGATTCTCTTTATAGATCGGGTTCCCGGCAAAGTCAGAGTTGACGGCCAAATCAACCAGAGGCCGAACCGCCGTGGGAGTGATGGCCTTAACGATTCCCGTCGCCTCAAGGTCAAGGCCAGCCTTATCACCGCCCGGAAGGCGAAGCGGCATCACATCATTTACAACCTTGCCCATCACCTTGGACGTGAAGCCGCCTGCGCTTTCGATTCCAGAAAGCATTTCAGTTGCCTTGATGGCGGCATACGTCAGGATGCTGTAGCCATACGGCAGCGGGATAACAAGCATCGGCATTCCCGGAATCTTGATTGGAAGCCCGGTCTCCTTGACGTAGTCAGGGAGGTTCTCCCACTCCGTCTTGCCGTTCTCCTCCTCTTCGCTGGAGGCGATGCTGAACATCGTTACAGCGGCTGCTGCGCCAGCGGCGTAGTACATAACCTTCCGCGCTTCAGCCGACGACATCGTGCGGAAGAACTGAAGGTTGCCGTTGATGCTCGCCTGCCAGAACATGTACAGAGAATTCATGAGCGGCCCAGCCTCGCCGCGACGGTTGAAGTTCACCGTCACGTTCTTGGCAAGAAGCGCGGCACGGTCACGACTCACGCCAGCCTTTCGAGCGTTGACGTAGGCGACAACGCGAACAGCGTTTTCAGTCATGTCATTGAAATGCTCGATCGCATTCTTGACGCCATTGAGGCCACGCTTGATGCGTGTCGTTGCGGCAACCCCCTCGAGTCCGGCGGACTCACCGAGAAGGTCAATGCTCGACTGAAGATCGCGGTGCAGTTCTCTGGCATCCAAGTTGCGGACGTACCCAGTAGCGCCACCATCTTCGAAGAACTCCTTAACGAAGTTATCCTCGATAGTGTTGCCTGACTTGTTTTCAAGATATCGGCTGAGTGCCTTGTGGTATTTGAGGCTGACGTAGTCAGAGATAGCGGCCTGAGTGACGGTCTTTCCGTCAACCTTTCCAGCCCCCTTAAGGAGTCCATCCTGAAGGTCTGCCTCAGCAACAAGGTTGATCATTCCCGACATGAAGTCGCGAGGCACGTTGACTATTGACCATGCCGGATTCCAGCGGGTGGTCATTCCAGAGAGGAACGAAGTCACGCGGCCAAGCGTATTCTGGATGCCGTTTACGACATCGCCCATGTCGGCAGCGCCGAGGTTAAGCATTGCACGGCGAAGCTTGTCGTCTTTAATGTCGATGAGGATGGTCTGCCCATTCTCCTTGACCTCAAAGAAGTCTTCGCCGGGGCCGCGAGTGGTTTGCCGACGAAGCAGCACAGCGTCCTTCTTGGCATCCATGTAACGATTGAAGATCGGGTTGTCCTTGTCGATGATTTCCCAAAGCGTGTCGTCCTTGAAGGTACGAACAAGGTTCAGGAAACGACGGCCAACCTCGACCTTCCTTGCGCGGATGGTCTTCTCGTAGGCTTGCTTGATCGCATTAGTAACAGGCGGGAACGCCATGGTCTGGCGACCGAGGGCGGCGAGCGATTCCTTGCCGCCAATCGAGAAGCCGCGACCAACGCGCATCGGACTGTTCTGCGGCGAATCGAACTCGTCTATAGCCCAGCCACTGAGCGGGACGTACGATGAGAACTTGTCGTTCCAAGTGCCGACAACCTCCTCCTCGATGAGGCCAGCAGCGACCATCTTCTGCTGCGTAGCCTTGACGAGGTCATCGACGTACTTCATCGCGGCGTTGTACTGGCCGTACTTACCCTCGTCGCGGAAGCGGTTCATTATCTCTGCGGCGTCCTTATCAGACATGCCGGAGCCGCGATCAGCGAACCGCTCCTTCATCGTCAAGTAACGCTCAAGATCCTTGCTTTCGGCAAGGGTGGCCTTGGTCAGGTCGCCGTCGTACTTGTCGAGAAGCTTCTGACGAAGCTCGTCGTAACGAGCGGCGTTCTTCCTTGCGATATCGGCATTACGCTCTGTGGCGTGACGCGCATACGCAAATAGGTTCAGCATGTTGTAGTCGAGCTTGTTATCGAAGATGTACTTCATCATCGGCTCAAGATACTTGCGCTGTATCTGCCGCTCATCTTCGGTAACCTGCCCACTGAAACGCTCGATCTGACCAGCCGCGTCCATCTCGTCAGAGATTCTCTCTAGGCCAATCTTCTTAGCCATCGCCTTCTGGAACTGCTCAAGGCGGTAGAACGAGTTGACGAATGTTCTGGTCAGCGTGTCACGCAACGTCTCGTCAGATCCGTTGTAGACATTGGTCGGCCTTGCCTGCTCAAGCGACGAATTGATGATCGTCTGCATGGAGTCCACTGCGTGGCCGATGCTGCCAAACGCGCCGCTATTAACAGCGGACACAATCGCGGAGTTACGCTGGTTCATGAACAGCGGGAACCCCTTGTAGACAGCAGCGTCTTTCAGAGAGTTCGGGATGTCCAAGAAAATAAAGTCGCGCTTTGTTTCCATGGCCTCCGGGAAGGAGACTTGGAATTCAAATTCGGCGTAATCGCCATACTCAGCCATCAGGCTATTAAGCTCATCAGAGTCTTTTGCAGTTCCGATGAAGCTGAATGAGCCTTCGTCATCAAGGTAGACATCCACCTCGGCCCCGTCAGCAATCGCTTGCCTCGCATACTTCTTGCTTGGAGAGGAATAGTTGTAGTCGTCAGAGCCTTCCGGCTTGACTTCAAGTTCGCCGATGCTGACCTTGCCGCCGAGTTTGGAGAAAAGCTTCTCCGCTCGCTTGACGAGTTGCTTATCGTAAAACTCTATCAGGCCGTCGCCAGAGTCCAGAAGGTCTCCGCTCATGGAGGTGAATCCGCGATGGCGACCCTTCGACTGAGTCCCCTCGCCGTTCAGCATTCTTTCGGCAACGACCTTGGGAATAGACTTGGAAAGGTCGCTCTGCTTCACAGACCGTTGCTCGCCAACGATCTCTCCGGACTTGTCCAGCGGCCTGACATGAAAAGTTCCGTTGGGGTTCTTTTTGTAGAGAACCTCGCTGAAGTTGCGACGAATGTCGTAGCGGAACTTCTGATCTGCGCCAGTTGTCCAAGCAATCCGGTCGTAGCCGTTCTCTGCGGCAAAGCGAACCATGCGCTTCAGCGCGAGGTCAGGCCAGCTAGTCTTGAACGGCGCATCAGGGATGCCGGTAGCCTCGCCGTAACCACGCTCACGACCAGCCTGATGCCAGTCACTCTGCACTTCTTCAATATGAAGAACGCGATTGCCTTCAGGATCGAAACGATCCTTGACCCGTACATGGGCTAGGATGTTTTCTACTCCGTCGAAGTCATGCATCTCGTTCACGAAGTTAGTCATGCCCTTGCGCGGAGGCAGGGTCAGGAGAAGTTCGCGATAGTTGCTTCCGCCGGGGAATGTGTACGAGGAATACTTGTCCCCGCCAACGGCATCAACGACATCGATCTGCCGCTGACTGATCTGGTCGAGCAACTGCTCTTTAGTGACGGGGCCAGTCTGCGAGGCCAGCCACTCAGGAAGATCGTAGTACTCGATTTCCTCCGGCTTGACGCCGGGGATATTGCGAAGCGTAGACAGCCACTGCTGCCCCGGAGCCTTCGCCATCTTCATCGCCTCTACAGCACTCTTAACCGCGCTGTAGAAAGTAGGCGCAACGTCTCGGACGCCGCCTAGAACTGTGTTTCTTTGCCCTTCGCGGACTCGACGTACTTCGCCCTCTCCGCCCATTCTGGGTTCGGCTCGTTCTTGTCCAGCCATTCTTTCGCCACGAACCCCGCCCCGAACAGGCGGCTCCGCAAGACCGAGGCCGGGACTGGGTGTCCGAACTTCTTCTCGTACTCCTGAAGGTACTTCCTGTCTTCCTGTAGCAGATTCATTTCGAGCAATCTCCCGCTTGATAAACGCAGAGGCAAGCGGAGCGTTCTGCTCAAGCCACTGCGGGTTGACTGTATGTATAGCAAAGATCTGAGAAATGATCTCGGACTGTATTGCCGCCCAGTCTTTGCCATAAGGGCCGTTAAAGCGACGATCTCCGATGTAGAAGAACGGGTACGCAAACTGCGCGGCAACACCGGCCTCATTAGTCGCCCGTTCAATCGCATCGCTCGGGGTCATCCCCTCGTCAACCATGCGATTCGCGTTCGGCACAATGACCGTACGCATCTCATTGGCGAGCAGGCCGAAGATCTCGCGGATCATCGGCGGGGCAGCGGCAGAAACCGCCGTCACGCCGCCATCATTGATGGTCAGCGTCTGGTAAGAGATGCGGGTTTCCCTCGGCGTCTCATACCCAAGCCTGTTGTGCAAGTTGTGGCCGAGTTCGTGTGCGATCACAAATCGCAGATTCTCCCGGAACCCCGGCGTCTCAAAGTTGGCCGGATCAAAAAACTCCTCAGCCAAAGACATCGCATTTTCTTCACGGAAGAACATGCCACGGGTCTCGGCTTCGCTGGTGTTCTGGTAAACCTCGATTCCCTCAACAAGGCTTCTGGGAAGCCCGAAGTTATCCACAAGGTCAACGAGTGCGGCGGTTACCTCCGCCCGAGCCTCCCCATCCGGGGCCGGGGACAGGCGATTCGGCCCGGCCCTGCCAAGATCCATTGTCCCGTAATTGACCAAGCTCGCCGTCGGGGAACGCAACAATGTTGCGGTAGCCCCGGCAGGCTTGCCGAAGGAGGGAGGGGCATTCTGCAAAATGCTGCGCAACGGCTGGGCCGGAGGCGGCTCAGGGGCGGCTTCAGCCACAGCCCTAGGCTGCGGCGGGGGAGCGGCTTGGGTCTGCTGCTGCGGCCTCTCAGCGGCTCTGGCGGCAGGCTCCCGGCGACCCCGCTCTAGGGTGCGCAAGTCCTGCGCGGCCAAGGCGTTTAAGGCCGTCTGGAGGGCATCCCGCTCTGCCCCCTCTGGCATGGTGTCAATCATGCGGGAAAGCTGCCCACGGGCCTGTGCGTTCGGCAAGGCGCCGGGACGGCGACCTCGACGCTGTCTGGCAGCCGGTTGTGCGGCGGGGGCTGCCGGGGGAGCCTCGGTTGCAACTTGAGTTTCAGTTGCGACTGCTGGCTGGGCTTCCGGGATGGCCGGAATTTCCGGGGTTACCGGGGGAGTCGGCTCAACGATGGCCGGTTGCGTGGCCGGTTCCGGGCGGCGCATGGACGACTCAGGCGGAGTCGCGCTACGAATCAGCCCCTCAAGGCGTCCGGTCGGCTGAACCGGAGTCGGAGCCTGCGGGATGATGTTTGTGGCGCTACGCGCTACAGCCTCAATTCGATTCGTGGCCGGTTGAGTTACGGGCGACCCGGCGCCTAGTCCCAAACTGGGACGTGCAAGGGCAGTGACCGGAGGCTCAACGCTGGCTACATCCCGAACTGGGGGAGGAATAATCTCCCCGCTGAATGACTCGCGCTGCGGGGCTGGCTGACGCCCGTACCCGGACATGACTCGCTCAAGCGTAGTCTGCGGAGCCTGCCCGAAGAACGGCTGCTGAATCGGCTCGATACCAGCCGAGATGGCGGACTGCGGGAATCGCGAAACAACGCCAGCAGTTTGCGGCGTGGTCGCGGTCTGGAATTCCGGGAACAGGTACTCGATGGCAGCAAGACGCGCAGTCAAGTCGCCAAACTGAGCTTCCTCGCTTCGAATCAAATTGCGAAGCGTCTTGACCTGTTTGGTTTGCGATGGAGCGGTACGCTCTAACTGCATCTTCCGTTCCGTGATTCGCTGATTCAAAGAGTCAAGACGATCGCGAAGCGATGAACGCTCCGCTCGCATCTGCATCCCTTCCTCTGCGGTGATCCTCGGGCGATACACATCCGCAATGCCGACGACGGTGGAGTCCCTATACTCCCCGGCCATCAACTTCTTGACGTCTTCTGTTAAAGCGCCGAGAACATCCCTTCCCGTCTGGGTGACCTTTACTGCATCGCCAACGCTTTTCGCGATTGCGGCAGGCTGAATTTCTTCAGCGCGACGGAAGACCGGGCCTTCCTCCCTGATGTCGTAAGCCTGCGCTATGAGGCCGTATTTGGCCGGATCGGCTAGGTTTTCACGGAGGAATGAGCGTTCTATGGCCTGTTCAAGCGAAGGCTCTTGAACGGCTTCAAGCTCTGTAAGTCGCTGGGTTGCGAATTCCGGCGGCGGAGCGGTGGGCTGCGCGGGAGGAGGGGCAACTCCACCGGGAATCGTGCCGGTGTCCATTTGCCCACCAGCCACGCCAGTCGGGGTTTCCGGCGCGGCAGGAAGAGGGCCGCCGCCAATTCGGCGAGCAGCGGCAAGTTCTGCGGGAAGTACCGCAGCCTCAAGCAAGCCACCGCCAACTGCGGCAGTGGCGACGCCCGTCATTGGGTCTATGCCACTATCGATATAACGACGCTGTAGAAGATTCTGCGCGTACTGGTTGCCGCCTTCAGCCGCCCCTTGAAGGAGCGTCTGAATTGCAGTCCTCTGCAACGCGGACTTGATTCCATTGATAGCTGGGCCAATAGGCGCTATCGCAACAGACGCCGCATCGAGTGCCGCGCCAAGTCCAGAAGCCTTTACGGCGTAGTCATCAGCCCCTTCGAAGTCGCCGGGGTTGTTGTCAATGTAGTTATAGTAATTGTCGCCATAACTCTGAACGAACGAACCAAGTCCGCCGCCAATAGATCCGCCGATCGTAGATCCAATGAGTCGGCCAGCAGCAAGGTAAGCGCCAGCAATACCGCCAACGCCTGCCGTGGCGAGAAACGGCACTGAGCCTCCGAGCATATTGGCAAAGCCCTGCCGCCAGAAGTTTGGATCGACAAGGTCTGCGGCAGTGCCAGTTCCCTGATAAAGGTTAGGCTGCGCCTGAAGGATGTTTTCTTCTGCGGCGATGCTGAGGCTTTCGGCGGTATCTCTAGCGCCAACTGCCTCGGCAATTCTTTGTCCTGTTCTCTGGAGGCCAGCTTGAGCGACGTCAAGGCCAGCTCCAAAGGACGCCGAAAAGCTAGGCTCCTCGCCTCTCTCCGCTTGCTTGCCAAGGCTTGCGCCGATAGAGCGAACGTCTTCAGGTTTGATCAGGTCGCCCCAGAGATTTTGTATGTCAGCCATTTCTCACCAGTGTTGGTTAATTGCTTCCATCTACATCTCCATCTGAAATATCTAATCTTTATTTTACGGCCATTCCAATGCCGGCTTCGCGCCTAAATCTATCTCTGGCTTCAGATTGGTTCTCTTCTTTAGTTCTTGTCAAGTTATTGACAGCAGTGTTTACAACGCCGACAAACTTGCTGGCAGCGTCGTCGCCAGAGAAGTTTACCCTCTGAGAGTTGGCGACTCTAGAAACTTCTGCTTCAAGAGCAGCCAGTTCTCCCGGCGAAATGGGCCTACCCCTTGCCCCTGACAACGCCCTGCTCATATAGGAAATCAAACTGGTTGCGTCGGAGCCTCCAACAGAAGACTGAATACGAAGATCAATGTTCTTCATGTTGATGGCGTCGTTTTGCCCAGCAATATTGATCCCCATGGCGCGATATCTTTCCGCCTCCGTTTCCAGATCAGGCATGGACGCCGCCAGAGCGGAGTCTGCTCCGCCCCTCAAGGAGGAAATTCTACTTGCGGCATATGCATTGGCGTCCAACCCGCCGTACTGGCGAGCGGTTAGCTGCTTTGCTAGTTCTGCCGGGCTAACCTTATCTCCGTACAGCTCTTCAAATCTTCCGGAGTTCGTCTCCTTTATTGATTTGAAGTATTCAAGATGGTCATTGTAGGTTTGACGATAAGCTTCTACAGACTTGTCATAAATTTCACGCTCGTCGCTGGGCGACATGCCGACGCCATACCTTGACGCCGCATTACGGAATGCGGGGGTATTGGCTATGGTGTTATACAAAGCCCTCTTCCCAAGAACGAGGTAATCAACGCCTTGCCGAATGTCAATTGACTTCGGGTCTTGATCCTGATCGCCAATACTGCGACCAGTAGTCATTGGCTGCGTGAAAATAATTTTTTTGCCAGACGAGTCAACACCCTCAACAAGAAGATTAAGGTTGATCGAGTTGCCTTTTGACCTTGGGTCAACACTAACGCTAGAGATAGATTTGTTAGTAACCCTAACTGTTCTGTACTCCCTTTTCGCAGGGTCTGTCTCGCTTGGATTCATGAGGACGCGACGAGTCTCGCCAATATTTCGGCGAACTTCTGGGCCGAGAAGCAGGTTGAGAGTTTTGTTGTCGAGCTTGTCCAGTTCTAGGCGGCCAGAGTTCAAAGCATCCAAAGCCTGCCTAGTTCCGGGGTCAAGAGCAGACATAAGCTGCGGGCCAAGGGTTTTGTCGGCGAGAACCGTAGGAACGTCTCCGGAAAATAGAGCGTCTCTCATGCGATCGCGACGACGGTTAGCTGCGAATTCTGCCGCCGCTCGCGCCTCTGCGGCATCGGCACGCTCATCATCCCTTTTCCTAGCTTCAAGCATTGCGCGGTTATAGTCAGCCTGCTGCTCCTGAGCTTTCGTGAGCCTTGCTTCTGTGATGGCGAATTCTGATGCGCGAGTCGCCCGATCCTTCTCTCGCTCCGCAGCCGCAAGTTCATTCAGTCGCTTTCGCTCAGTAAACTCTTCGCGCTGGAATTTTTCCGCACGCGCCTGAGTCGCTTCGCGACGCTGCTCTTTGAAGACGTCACCAACGAGACCAAAACCAGAGGCAAAGCCTTGTGCAAATCCTTCAGCCATGACAGACCTCAGTCAAAGAGTTCGGAAAGGAGGTAGGAGACGGCCATGCCACCGAGAACCCAAGGCGCTACTGCAAGCGCGGTTGCGCCTGCCGATGCGCCGGCCCCAGCCGCAGTTCCGGCAGTTCCAGCCGCAGTTCCGGCAGTTCCAGCAGCGCCAGCTCCAGTTGCGGCGGTCGTTGCCGCAGTGGTTGCAGCAGCGGCCTCTCCAGCCGCAGCAGCCGCTGCTGGATTCGCTGTTACGCTAATCCCTTCAAGGGCCGGGGCCAAATTTGATGTGGCAAGCAAGGCTTCGTTATATGCAGCAGCGTTAGCCGCAGCCGTCTTTGCGGACTCAAGGCCAATCTTGGCGCCGATGCCAGCGCCAGTCCCCATCAAAGCCCCAGTCTCTGCGCGTTCGGCAGCTTTGATCTGCTCGTTAGCAGCATTCTTTTGTTGCTCTTGCGCGGCAAGGCCAAGAAGGGTTGACTGAGCTTGACGGCCTCGCTCAAGGTTCATCCCGATAAGACCACCAGCCATTAGTCACCTCCCTGCGAAGCGTTAAATGCTTCGAAGCCGCCGCCGAGAAGCGCCATGCGACGATCTTCTGCGGTTAGGCGAGTACGATTGATGCCGCCAACCATGGCGGAAGTTTCTTGAAGCCCCAAGTCTTGCGGCCTTGAGGCAAGGCCATAGCGTCCGGCTCGCCGAGCGGAAGCGCCGGTCTCTGCGGCAAACGCACCGGAGACGGCTTCCTTGGTTCTGCCGATATCCTCGGCGACGTTCTTGTCGTAGTTCACAAGAAGGTCTTCGAAAAGCTGAATCTCTCGCGGACGGTAAACGTCTTCGTAGTATCGACGTTGCGCACGAAGCAAATCTCTTGCCAAGTACTCAGCGGTGTTCTTGCCGTAGTCAGCCTGAGAACTGATCATGTACTGGCTAAAGTCGCGAGTCGGCTGAAGTTGCTGCGGAACCGTCATGCCGTAGCCGGAAAGCACATTGGCGTATCCGGGATACGGCCCAGACGGGGCAGGCTGCGGTGCAGAGACGAATGATCCGCCATTACGGATGTATCGATCAAGGTCTGGATTAAGACCCTGTAACGAAGATAGATAATCCATCAACCGAACCCTCCGCCAGTCTGCTGTTGCGGGAACTTATAGTTCGCATACAGTCCTGCGCCAATGCCAGTCAGTGTTCCGGCCAGACCTCGCTGCGCTGATGCGGTCTCGTAAGCCGACTTGGCCTCTGTGGCGGCGCGACGACCGGAGATCTCGGCAAGTTGCCCAAGACCCTGCATACCCTGACCAGCCTGACCGCGACCGATGCCAACGATGTTGGCGGCTCCGCCGAAGTAGCGGCTCGTCTGCGCGTCTTGAGATTCCGCCAAGCCCAACGCCCGTGATCGAGCGAGGCCAGCAGTAATCGCCGGGGAGAAAGCGCCGGAGCCGGGGGCGATACCACGGCTAATGTTCTGCGCATCAAGTTGCGTTCTAGCAGCCTCAAGCTCGGGCTGCATCGCGGCACTGGATAGGCCAGCCGCTCGTTGGTACTGACCGGGGGTTCGCATCCGGTCAACTTGCTGCATATAGAATTGTTCCGCAGGCGCACCAAAGCGCATCCTGTCGTTGAACTCTTCGATGGCAATGCGACGGGCCTCAATGGCATCCGCCGTATCAACCTTCTTACTGCCGCCTTTGCCCATGTTAGATCACCTTCGTGTATATCGTTGCGTACGGCTCATAGCCATACCGCTTGCCAAGTCGATTCATCCCCTGTCGGGACGACCAAAACTCAACCGCACAGCAGCCCTTTTGAAGTGCCATCTCCTCAATCTGAGAGATGTACTTCTTAAATGCTGCCCCGGTTTTGTCGTATCCAACCCACAGAAGAAGGGTCTTTTGGTTCTTGAAGGGCATGGGTCTCTCCTGCGTAATGAGAAATCCCCCGGTATCTCCAAGCATGTAGACATCCGCGTGTCTGTACACACAACAGGCGTACAGATCTTCCGGCCTCCAGTCTGGCCTCGACTCCTCCCAGATCTCTAATACGCCCGGAAGGATATAGTCCCAAACATCCCTGACATCAGCCTGCTGAATCACGAATTTTCCCTCATGTCAATCGTAAGCCTTTGTACACCGGAAGTCTATTCCGGCTTGGGCCACTTTGCCTTGACGGCCATGACTGTTTTTCGCATATTTTCCATGGCTTCGCCGCCTTTCCAAATGGCGTCTAGCTGGTCGGCAATGCCCGGATAGTCCTCTATGCGGCCCTGCCAGTAGACAGGGGCTGGGTTGCCAACCACCTTCTCCATAATCACGCCGTCAACCTTCTCGTAGGCGATCTGCTGGGTCACCGGGTTGTAGCTTTCCTTCTTGGCTGGGACAACGGGATACCAGCCAGCCCCTTCGCCGGGGTGGCTTTGGACGCATGACTCTTTTCCGTTCTCGCCCCACTTCATGAACATCAGCGTATCCCCATCACGACAACGTCTATCGCCTTGATGTAGAGGGCATTAGCCCACTGCCCCCTAACCCTTACATCAAAAACCTTTGACTGCGTAGTCTGGCTAAGTCCGCCAAAAAGCGACACGCTGGTCATGTCATAAGCGTCCCAGTATGTGTCGAGAACAAGCGTGTACGGGCCAATGACCCCATTCCCGAGAACTGGTCTGGTTCTGGTGTAGTAGCTTCCAAGGCTGCCCTGAACCTCTACGGTAGCCATGGTTTGAGTTCCGGTAAAAAGAGCGTAAGTGACAGTCCCAGACTCTGAGTTGTTGTTGGTGATCGTGTCGCCAATCTGGATGTCTACTTCCCCACTGAAGAACAAAGTCCATCCCATAAGCTCTGGGTAGCCTAAATCCGGGTCATAGTCATACCAGTACTGTTGAGATGTTGGATATATCGGGCCAAGAGCAGGTACTGTAGTTCCATCTCCAACTGTTGCGGCCCAAACCTCAAGATATCCGCCGACTTGGTATGGAGCGGCATCTCTAATTGAAACCTGAATGTAGGGCTTGTGTCCTTCTGCATGGTCTGACTTCGGGAGGGTGAGAGTCACATACGATGTGAACGTAGCTGGAATTGCTCCGGAAGGCGAGGCATAGCCAGTAAGGAACTTGGTTACGTCTCCAGTCAGCTTTCCAACATTAAGAGAGCCGATCTTAGCGCCATTTATATTTGCTTGATCGGAGATCAAAAAGTCAGTGATAGCACCACCTTTGATCTGCAACATGTTACGCCCGGTGGACGGGTTGTACTCCGAGATCAGTACGCTTGTATTGATCGATATTCTTTCCGCGTCGAGAACTCCCGTTTTGATTTTTTCTGCGGAAAGATTGAGTATCTTTGCGTTATCGATGGAGCCATTTCGAATCTTGGCGGTAGTGATGTCTGCGTCACGAATAACAGCAGAATTGATGTAAACGCCGGGGTTGATAACCTGCCCTTCAACTGTCGTCTGTGTAGTCTGAACAATAAACGGAGCTACGGTATCTTGCCCCGGAGACCCTATGCTGAATCTATCCGCTCTAACTCTGAACTCTGATGACGGGGTTCCATTTACAGGGGCTGTAGATGCAAGCCCAAATCCGCTGACATAATTATTGTTATCTATCTTTACTGTGTACTGAGCGTTAAGGCCGGTCAGCGTGCTTGCTGTTGCCGTCGAACTCTGCTCTATAGTTACGCCGCTGCCGCCAAAGTTATTCAGTCTGGCGTTGATTACAGAGTAGTCTTGAGCCGATGCAGTGGCGTACCCTGACGCATCACTCGCGGACTGAGCAGCTTGGTTTCTATAGGTCAGCGCATTGGCTGCGCTTGTAGAGGCGGAGTTTGCCGAGTTCGTCGCCGATGTCGCCGAGTTGGAAGCCGCCGTTGCAGACGCGCTTGCGTTGGTCGCACTGGTTGCGGCGGCAGTAGCCCTTGAATCTGCCGTATTCTTGAAGCCTTCAGCGGCATCACGGGCAGCGGTTGCCGTTGTTGCGGAACCACTTGCCGCATTGGCCGACGTCTGAGCGGCATCTGCCTTCGTGGACGCGGTTTCCGCACTACCGGCAGCGGCAACAGAGTATGTATTCGCCGCGTCTCTGGCACTTTGAGCCTCAACCTTTGCCGCGTTAGCAGCGGTCGATGATGTGGCCGCTTCGGTCGCCTTTGTGGCAGCAGTTGTCGCGCTTCCTGCTGCGGCAGTCGCGGAGTTTCCGGCACTTGTCGCGCTGTTTGCGGCAGCAGTTTGTGACGTTGCTGCCGCTGCTGATGCCCCCTGAGCGTCGTTCTTCGCAGACACGGCATCTGTCTTTGCAACTTCAGCCGCATTCTTTGCAGCTACAGAGGCGTCCTTTGCGGTCTCAGCGCCAACCTTTGCCGTCTCTGCTGCAAGTTTTGATGTGTTTGCCGCAGTTGCGGAGTTAGCCGAAGCCGTCGCACTCGCGCTTGCGTTGGTTGCGCTGGTTGCAGCCGCCGTGGCGGATGTTTGCGCAGAGTCACGCGCAGCCTGAGCGTCAAGCTTAGATTGGTTTGATGCAGTTGATGCCGCACTCGCGGTATCAGCAAAACCAGATGCGCTTGTAGCAGAAGATGCTGCTGCGGCGGCAGAGTTTCCAGCGGCAGTGTTAGCCGCTTCTGCTGCGTTCTTAGCCGTAGTCGCAGAGGTTGATGCAGAAGCGGCATTCGTGGCTGCGGTTGACGCGGTTGACGCACTTGTTGCGGCAGCGGTAGCGGATGTCTGCGCATCGGTCTTCGCTGACTCTGCGTCTATCTTTGCGTTGGTCGCTGCAGTTGCCGCAGTACCCGCGTTGGTCGCGTAGGTTGCGGCATTTGTTGCAGATGTCGCAGCCGCAGCAGACGCAGTCTGGGCAGCCGTGTTGGCGCTTTCAGCGGCAGTCTTAGCTGCGGTCGCAGAGGACGCGGCGGTGGATGCCGTTGCCGCATTGGTCGCCGCAGTGCTAGCAGAAGTTGCCGCATTGTTTGCAGACGACAGGGCGTTTCCGGCGGAAGTTGACGCAGAGGTCTGCGCAGCGACGGCAGTGTCCTTGGCTACGATCGAGCCATCCTTCGCTGTGATCGCATCTACCTTGGCCTGAACAGCCAAGTCCTTCGCGCCAATAGCCTCGACCTTCGCGTCGATTGCTGCTTGAGCAGCAGCTTGAGCAGCGGCTAGGTTGTCGGCGGATGACTGCGAGTTACCGAATGTCTCGTACAAGTCATCGATCTGCGTCTCAATTGAGGCGGCAGTTGTTTCGATGCTGGTAATTCTTGTGCCGAGTGCCTCGTTTAGCTGGGAGTTTCCAATGGCTCCAGTAAGGAGATCTATAAGATATCCGGGGTCTGTGACAACGGATGCAGGAGTTCCGGCAGTCGCATTAAACGGGGAAGTCTCGCCAGAGATGCTGACGTTACGAACCCAGTAGTAATACGTTACGCCAGTGGTCGTTATGTAATCTGTGTAGACCTTTGCGGCGGTTGTGCCGACGATAAGGGCATTGCCAAGATTGTTGGTGGCCGCCCTCCAAATCTCAGTATGAGAATGTCCGTTGTAACTGTTGTATTCCCAGTCAAGGAATATTCCGGAGAACATTCCTGTTGCCTGAAGGTTGGCCGGGGTCGGCGGCTTTGGAAGTCCGCCGGGAGGCTGAGGACTCGGCTTAAGAGTGCCATCGCCGCCGCCGATAATCCCAACGCCAGACAACGAAGCAATCCCGCTGTCAACGAGATCTCGATAGGTGACCGCTTTGTCGAGCGGGTCACCTCGATTGCCAAGCAGCGTCTCGACTGACTCTCTTTGCTTCTCGATTGAGTCGATCGGACGCAGTCGTCCGCTGGGAATGCCTATCTTCATAGTTCTTGTCTGTTGTCCGCGACAGCAACATAGTTGATGACTGAAGATCCGGAGACCTCAACCTCAAACTGGTTTGCCGTGTAGCCAGATGGAAGAGCAAATGAAAATGAGTTCTGAACCTCTTGAGTGTGTTTCAGAACGCCATCGGTATAAAGCTTGAACGTCAACGGATACGACGACGCATCAACTCTCGCGGCCTGTGGGCAGAATGCCCGTGGCGAGTAGAACTGCTTTGACTTCCAAGTGTATGTTAAGTTCGATCCAGCGTCGAACTTGTGAAGCTGACCAGCAATCAGCAGGTAAAGCTCGTCTTCATCGCGAGCGTAGAACCCGGCAGTCGCCGTGAAGTTAATGTCGATCAGCGCGTTCTTCTCGCCTCGCGGGTCAAAGATAAATCCGCCAGTCCCGTTGAACGCAATGTACTTGCCGTTGTGTTGATACGCGTGAATCGTTGACGGGCTGTAAGAGTTCCATTGCTCGCGAGTCAAAATCTCTTGAGTCAGAACCCTGATGCCATCAGCGCCAGCGGCCACTAGGCCATTCGTCGATGCATAGATAGCGTACTCGCCCATGTCCACCATTGATCTCTTCGACACGCATGGGAAGTTCGCATCAAGCTCCTGAACTGACATTGCGGCAGGAGAGGTTCCTTGAGCGATGACAGGCTTGCCGGTTGTTGCGATGAGAAGGCCGGGGCCAATAGAGGCCAGCGCCACAACAGGGCTGCTAGTCGATATCTGGTATTCAGTCGGCCAAGCGTGAGGCAAGTAAGCCTCGGAGAAGCACACGGTGTTCCCGCTAAAACCAGCCATCATGCCGTTGGGCATGGCAGTAAGGCCGCGCAACTGGCCGCCGGGGTGGTCTGCCGCAACCTCATCAGGAGGGGCAGCCCAAGTGGCTGACGGAACGGTCTCGCCCAACTGCGCATCTGTCAGCGTGTCCGAGTAGTTGGACGACGGCGTCGAGATGTCGGCGACGAATCTGAACGAGCCAGAGGAGTCGGTTCTGTAAAGCCTGAACTTCCGCCCGTTGGTGTAGTAGTCGCCAGTCGGGAAAGCCGGAATGGCGACGGTCTTCGTCTGCCCCGGAGTCCAACTAACGATATCCGCTGTCGTGACTTCTGACGGGATTGACTCCTCGCCAAAGTCGGTGACTAACGTCAGGACATACGCAATCTCTTGCGGCGACTCTCCCTCTGTCGCTGTACCACCCAGTGTTACGGTTGGCTTCGCGGGGCGAGGGAGGCCGAGGCGATACAGTGTCCCCGGATACGGAGGGCCAGCCGTCGCGCCGACGTTATTGGTCATGCGCGGGTAGGTGGCTCCGCTGAAGTAAACGCGGTCGTGCGGGTCTTCAGGAATCGGGCTTTTGACTACGTCAACCTGAGAGTTGAACTGGAACCAGATGTTCGGCGCGTACCTGTAAATGGTCTGCACCGGGCCGGTCAGCGTAGCGCCTGTGGCAAGGTTTCCCTTGAGCGGCTTGATCTGGCCGGATTCGAGATTCAAATTCAAAGCCGTCTGGGCCGAATCCTCTGGGATCAGCCGGGGCGAGATCTTGGTGATCTTGCCGCTAAAAAATTGAATCTTGAATACAGCCATGAAAATCTACTCCGAGATCATGAAAGGTACAAAGCCCGTTCATCCTTCCGTCTAGAGACAAGTCCGGGGAGAACCCGACCGCCGCCCTTAGTCCACTTCATGAACTCTTCTGCGGCTTCTTCAAATTCCCCGCGATTATTCTTCATCCGAAGCCCAGACCGCTGAAGATTCCCCAAGCCCACGTTGAAAGAGAAGGAAACGAGGCTGTCGAAGCGGCCTTGGCTATTAAGAGCATTAGGGCAATATCGGGCCACGCCACGCTCAAATCGCGCAAGGTCTTTAGCAAGAAGATCGTCCACTTCAGTATTAGTCCAGACACGGGCGTCCTCCGGGCGTAAGGAAAATTCCTTACGCAGCATTTTCCCGGCGTTCTCTACCGTCCGGGCATACGGCAATGCAGCCTGCTCGGGATAAAGAACGTGGCCGACGCCAACAGTCCATAGGCCAGCCGGACAGAGGTAAGGCCGATTCCTCACCCCCTCATGGTGCTTGATCATCCGCAGTGCTTTATCGCTTACCTTCACTTTTTGTTGAAAGCTTGGGTGCCAAACCAGAAGGCGATGATGCTGCTCAGGATAAGCATCTCGTCATCCGAGAACACCTCGGCCATTGCAGCGGCGAACGGGACGCCAGTGTTATATGCGTACCAAACCCCAGCAATGTTGATCGCGACAAGCTCAAGCACGAAGATGTACGTCACGACAGGGCGAACCGAAGCGCGAAGGTTGATCATCCACTGGGATGCGCCTTTGCCAATCTCGATGTCGTGCTGGTACAGGGCTTGCCGTTCCTCACCAGCAGTTTGCGTCTGGATCTGCTCAAGCTTGATCTCTTCGACCTTTGCCTGCGCAAGGAATCCGCGTTCGGCTAAAGCAAGTTCCCGCTCTTTCTGAGCAGCAACAAGAGCAAGTTCGTGCTTCTTGTCCTGACGGTCTTGGAAGATGGAAAGAATCTTCGGAAGGCCGCCAGCCAAAAAAGACAAAAAGGTAGAAACCATGGTCATCATTTGCTGCGTTCCTCTAGCAACTTGACCCTAACTTTAAGGTCGTGGATGTCTGTATAGATCTCTTCTTTAAGGGAGTGCCTACGTTCCGCAGAAATCGGGCTGTCCGTTGGTACGCCCTCCGGCGTGATCAACGCAGGCATCTTGCTTTCGATAGACAAGAGTCGATTGTTGAAAGACGCGATCTCGGCCAAGAGCCAGCCAACTGCGGCAAGCAAGACCGGGAAAAGCATATCGATGACTTTCTGCATTGTCATTTTCTAGCTCTTGTTTCTATTGATGAGGTCAAATACGGTCTTGATCTTGTCTTCAAGAACGGCCACGCGAAGATCGAGCTTCGCCAAGACTATGATCAACGTGATCATAGCCAGTATCACGGGCCATCCCTTTATCAGCATTTCTATTACGTCCACAAAGAATGCCCCCTTGTTAAAGCTGCTACTTCTTTCGCTTGTTCTTTTTCTTCTTTGGTTTCTTTGGCTTCTCAATAGTCAGGTCGTGAACGTAGTAAACCGTTTCGTACTCTTCCTTTTTCTTGAAAGGCCAAAGAGACAAAAGCCAAGCCTTGAATATGGCAAACTGAGTCATAAGCAATCCTCTATTTGAAAAAGCCTAGCCAGTCAGCCAGCTTCATTAGCGCAGCGCCAAGAATTCCAGCGAGACTAGAGACGGCAACCAAGGTTCTCCATCCTCCCTTCGCCTCCGCAAGCATGAGCTTGATGTCATGGACATCGCTCTTGAGGGACTTCATATCTTCCTGAAGACCCTCTATCTGGGCGTCGTGTCGCCCTAGATCTCGCTGGACTTCCACTTATTACCCCTCCGTCTTCGGAGCCTCAGCAGGAGGCTGCATCTGCGGCATTGCCTGCTGCTGGAGCTTCTGGATCAGGCCAGCGACCGTCTCAAACGGCTGCTTGGCGAGAGCCGCAATCAAAAGGTTTCCTTCTTCGACAGACACTTCAAACTTCAACGTACCCATGGTTACTCCTGTTTATCAACTTCAAACCCAAATCGAGCCATTGCAATTTTAACCCTACTACGCCGGTAGCTGTACAACGCAGTTCACAGCTATGGACTCGACGCCTGAGTTATGCGGCGTGCCTTTTGGGACTTGGCTGTTCTCTAGCCAGTTGATGGCCCCATGCACAACAACACCCCCCAAGTTGGCGGCGGTCACGGCGGAATTGAATTGCGCGGCAGCCGACATGACCTTGTCAGCAAGCGCGTTTCGTTCTTCAAGAGCGGTCATTTTTACCTCGTTACTCATTATGGTGGAGTCCCAACCTCAAGCTCGACCTGCCAGTATTTGGTCACGCCGTTAACAGTGACATTGACGTTCCAATAAGTAAGCCGCCAAACGGCAGTCGTCTTCGCCAGACTGAACGTGATAGAGCTAGCTGACCCGCCGTTCGCGACGCTCGCGCTTCCCGCGCTTCCGTTCCTAGTCCAGATCCAAGTAACGGCAGAACTCGCCGAGATGGTGGCTGATGTTCCGGTAGATCCGTAGTTGTAAATAACCGTTGGGTAATTGACATCTGTTGTGCCATCCGGCGTAAAAGTAGGGCCGCTAGACTTGCCACGCAGATCGTTCATCGAGATGATCGTCCCGCTGCCGCCAACTCCTGCGAGTGTTCGGACAGCGGAATCGTTCATATTGATGTTCGCGCCGGACGACCTGCCAAGCTCGATGTTGACATCGTTAAGGCTGATTGTGCCGGTAGGTGTAGGCATCGATTACTCGGCGGTCGGCGGCGCTACAGGGGCAGGCTCAGTAGCCGGAACCCAAGGAAGCGGCTTCTGCTCAAGCGCCGCTCGCTCTACTTCCTTCGCGACGACGTAGGCGATGTGCGCCTTCGATGAGTCAAGCAGATCGGGCTGCGCTTCAATCCAACTCACGATTTGAGCCTCGGTCAGGCTTGCAAACGGAGTGAAGCTATCAGGATTTGCGGCTTCCATCTTTACTCGATTGGGAAGCGCAAAGCTGCACCCGCTGTCCGTTCCGGTCAAGGTGTACTCAACCTCTTTCACTACGTCCGAGAGACCGCCCTCTGCGGAAACCCGAACACCATTGATGCTAATGCTGTAAACAATCGACATTTGATTCTCCTAGTGGAGTTTGCCTTTAACTTCCGCAAGTTCGACTTGCAGTTCCTTAACCGCCTCAATCAACACCGCGACGATGTTGCTGTAAGCGACGTTCTTGTATGTCTCGCCAGTTGATGTCGTTGATTCGCCGACAAGCTCCGGCAGCACAAGCTCAACGTCCTGCGCGATCAAGCCGATGCCGCGACGACCGTCCTCGATGTATTCGAACGAGACGCCCTCAAGCTGGCGGACGATTTCTGATGCGCTTCCGATGCGCTTGATGTTTTGCTTCAGGCGGCGATCCGAGTATGCGGTGACGTTCCCCGCGAAGGTCACGTTACCGCTTCGGTCGAGCGTCATCAGCGTTGTTCCCCAGTTGCCGTTTCGGTAACCGTGGTCACGGTTGATGCGGAAGTTGCTGTCTACATAACCGAAGCCAACAGTCCATGTGTCGCTGTTGTGGCCGGATGAGAACAGAACGGAAGGCCTGTCTGTTCCGGCGTCAGCACCCACGCGGAACTCGCTAACTATGCCCCACGAGTGATCGCCGCGATTCTGCTCAACAATCATTGCGGTCTCGCTAGTCGCTCTGGTACTGCGAACGTGCATCGCAACACCGGACGAAACCTGACTGTAGTATTTCCCGTTCGATTCGATCTGTGCGCCAGAGCCGTTGCTCGGCGCGTTTCCAAGATAGTTGTGGCCGTAAATCCAGTTTGTTGTGTTCGCGGTTGTGATGCCGTTCTGGAAATACGCGCTGTTCGACGTTCCCCATGGGTTGCTGTCGCTTACATACCCGTTGTTACAAGACATCGTTCCAAAAACACTGAACTCACGGTATGTTCCGCCACCGCCAAAACGCGCAATGTTTGTAAACGTGTTGGCGGTTCCGTGTGCGTAGTCGATGTACAAGGGCAGACCAGCACCGGGGTCTTCTTTTCTGAACCTGTGACGGAACTGCCCGTTTGTGTAGTTGCCGTCGAAAATAAGACCGCGAGTTCCGGCGTCACCGACTCCGAGCGATCCTGTAGTGACTCGGACAAAGCCAGTCCCTACGGCAAGGTCAGCCCCGCCCCAAGTTGAAAGTCCGTACGAAGGGGCATCTATTCCACCCCAGCCGCTTGGATAGCCAATATGCACCCGCTCGTACAGGTGCATGTAGTCTCCGCTTCGGTCTTGACCAACACCGCGTATTCGTGACACGCGAAGCCACTCGCCGCCGCCCGAACCATAACCAAGCCCGAGAAACCCAGTAAGGGTTCCGCCGCTCAACGGAAGCGCGAAGCTGCTATAGTTTCCGTCGTGCAGCACTTGCCGCCACGTATTCCATCCCCCGGTGTCGCCATTGCGACTTCGGAACGACATCTGCTGACCGTTGTATGTGCCGTTTAACTGAAGATCGTATCCACCAGCAGGGAAGTGAACGATCGCGCCAGTATGGTTTGCATTATTACTATAAGTAAATGACGAGCGAACCCAGTTGCCGCCGTAGTATGAGTTGGCGTCTGTTCCCGGCGACCCCGGCCAACCGGGATACGTGTACGGCGTGTAACTAGTGAAGTTACCGGCATGAAGAACTTGATTGCCGCCTTGCTGAATTGCTCCGCCAAAGTTCCAATTTCCGGTTGTGGCGCTATTTCCGTTTCCGTCAATCTGCCACTTATGACCAGCTCCAGTACCGTCGTTCTTGTACACATAGAACGACCCGTCCCGTCCGACTAGTTCCCATTTGTAAGTACCAGCCGCGTCCTCAAACTGAACGATATTTCCAGAGCCGCGCAAGTAAAGCACACGGCTTGCACCATCATTAGTAAATCGAGCAGCCGGGCCGGTGAGCAATACAGACGAGTTAATTCCGCTGCCGTTGAGCGTCATCCATGGGCTTTCGTACCCAGTTCCGATCCACGCATAAGTAAGGCTGTCGCCACCGCCGTATGCTCCGAATCCTGCGCGAGTTGTACCGGCACTTCCTTTGTAATACGTCCCCATTGACCAGCCGCCGGAATCGCCCTTCATGGCGATAAAGCCGCCGCTAGTATTGATCTCTATCGGGCGACTGCCGGTTAGTGTTCCGCCGCCGAGCGGGAGTGCGTATGTGCCGACGTTACCGGCGTGGAGTAGTTGATTGCCCGATGCCGTCACGCTGCCGTTGTTGAAAACGACAAGGTTGCTACCAAGAATCTGGAGATACTTTCCAGTACCGCCGCCGTTGTATACGGCGTACAGAAAGTTCGTGCCATTCCCGTCGTAGAGACGAAACTGGTCGCCCTCGGTCTTTAAGTTGTAGTTCCAGTTCGTCGTACTTCCGAGTTGAATCAGTCGGTCGCCGCCGTTAGAGAACGACAGGTTGCCGGTTAATGTGCCGCCCGTTAGCGGTAGCGCATAGCTGCTGTAGTTAGCTGCATGGAGTAGCTGATTTCCGTTGATCTGCACCGCCGTCGTCGACGCAAAGTTGACGGTGCTGTCTGCGGTGAAGTCCGAGATGTTTGTCGCACTTGGTGACGAATTGATGAACGTCGTGCCGATAGAGGGCGGGTTGCTCGTCGTAATGTCGCGGTTTGTTGTTACTCGAACATCGCAATAGGCGTAATACCTTACGTCTACAAACACAGGGAGATAGTAGTTGTCTCCGCTGGCCTGAACTGGAGTTCCAATGCGACATTGAAAGTTATTGTCTCCGTTGCCGCTGTACTCGACGAGCTGTATGCCATAGGAGTTTGTATACCCCCAGTAAATGACATACTTTTTCTTTAGGCCGCGAGAGTAGTAGCCTTCGTATAGCTCAACCTCGAACGGCCCCGATCCGGTATTCCAGTCGTTGTAGTCGACGCCGAGACGCGCAATCTCGAACGTGCGAGCCTGAGTTCCCGATGCGGATAAGTCGTTCCAGAAAAACTGTTTAATGGTGCTTGTTGGGCCGGAGTAGCTGCTAGCTGGATAGCTGTTAAGCTGGCTAGATGTGGTAGCGGTAGCGGCGTTGCCGGTGACATTGATTGACCACGTACCGCTTGCTCCGCCGCCAGACTTTGTAGGGGCGTAGACGTTGTAGTTCCCGCCGTGAAGCACGGTCTCTCCGTTGACCGTGACATTTCCGGCAACAGGATTCAGCGCAAGCGTGTTGTAGCCGACGCCTGCTTCATTCGCCTGAATTACGCCAGTGCCATTGTCGAGAACACCAAGCTCAAGCGTTTTAAGGTCAGAGTTGCGTTGCAGCCGAAGATGGAGATTATGCTGACCGACGTTCGTATAGTCGTTTGTGCCGAGGTTTCGCTTGATAAGCGTGACCCCAGTCAGCGTCCCGCCGGACAGCGGCAAATAGCTCGACAGCGCCGAGCTTGTGATGTACCCGCTCGGGTTCGTGCTGTTGTACGGCGTGTAGCCGAGGGCGGTCGTCACCTGACCAGAAGTCAGCGTCAGCGTCCCGCCAAGGGTCAGACTACCGCTGCTTGTGACAGAGCCGGTAAGAGTAAGGCCGCTGACTGTTCCTGTTCCGCTGACAGAGTAAACAGTTCCGACGTTGGTTGTGTAACCAGCAGGGTTAGTCGCGTTGTACGGTGTATAACCAAGCGCCGCAGTTACCTGACCGCTAGTAATGCTGCTGACGGTTGCGGCATTGCCACTGATGGAAATGTTCCATGTACCGCTCGCCCCAGTTCCGTTAGGTTGCGGAGGCGTATACCCGAGAGCTGTCGTTACTTGTGAGCCAGTGATGCCGGTCAGGTATCCGCTGTCGTTAGTAAACGTGCTGACATTTGTCGGCTGCGTATACGAGAACACGCCCGTCGTATTGTTGTACGACAAAGACCCAGAGGCCGAGATCGAAGTCCTTACGCGAGAGGTCGTGTGGTAAAGATTCGTGCTGCCTTCCGGAACCGCATCAGTGCTTCCGGGAGATGCGCTGATCTCAACATAAACCGAGCCAGACCAGCGATAAACCTTCGCGCTGTCTATGGCGATGTAGATCTTTCCAGAGTCTCCAGTCGCTGGGAAAGCCGCGAGGTTCGCGTACTCAAGGACGTCGTCAACGTAAGACGGCAAGTGCGAAGAGGCAATCTTTCCTGAGCCGTCGAGTCCAACGTAGCCATTAGCAACGCCTTTATTTGCGGCGTTCTCTGGTGTAAATCCGAGTGCGGTCGTTACATCGCCGGACGCAATATTCGTGCCAACGGTGACGCGACCCTTCCCGTCAACAGTTACCTTTGAGTACGTCCCAGCAGTGACGCCGCTATTCGCAAGCGTCAGCGCGACAGGTGAGCCGGTCGTGCCGGTTCCGGTAACGTCTCCGGTGAAGTCAAGGGAGCCAGACGGAATGGCAACCCAAGACGGGTTCGTGCCGTCAGTGCTGAGGTACTTTCCGCCGTTGCTGGTCTGGGAAGGGAGGAAGCTATTCTTGACAGACTGGGTCGGGCTGCGAACCTCAGATACGTGCAAATATTGCGCGTGATCGTCATCTCCCAAGCCGGAAAGGTTTCCGTGATCCTGAACGAGGGCGGCAGCAACTCCAGCAGACTGCAGGCTGCGAAGGTCGTACACAGCAATCGTGCTGACCTTAACGCTGTTCGTGAAGCTAGTGCGATGCTGGTAGATGACCTTGTACAGAGGGCGGAACTCTACAGACGGGAATCCGCTGAGGCTCAAGCCCTCGAACGTCATCGCCTCGGCCTGAGAGACTTGGTTAGTCGCGGCCTGACTGATGATCGAAACAACTGGGTAGTTCAGGTTGTTCGTGGCGAGAATCCACGAAACGAAGTACTCGTTATTGTTAACGCTTGCCGTAGACCAAGTTCCACCGCTGTACAGGTTGTACTGCGGAATGCCGCCAACAACCTTGAACGGGAAATCGGTCGGCGCGTCAATTACCCAAGCATTGCCACTAAGATAGAGAACAGGAATGCGAGCAGGGCCAGACAAATCCTGCTGCCACGTATTTGCGACAGGCGAATTAGTCGAGACGATATCGACCTGCATGTCTTCGTCGAAGAACGTGCCGCCGCCGATGTCGATTTGCGCATCCGCATCAGTCGCGCCAAGGCCAGTCGTCGTGTATCCGCTTGCGCCAAACCCGTTGGCAATTGCAGCACCGCGAGTACGGTGAAGGTACTCATGAGTCTGCCAATCCAGCGTGATGCCATGACGCTCATCGCCAAAGTAGACAGCCGTCGATGTAGTCGCGTTCCAGTAGACGTACGCTGTCGGCGCATGGTCTTCCCAAGTGAAATACGACATCTGCGTCGAAAGGACGCCAGACTGATTGAAGTAGATGAAATGCAGGCCAGTCGTATTAGGAATAACGACAGTCTGCGCGGACGTATAAGTATATTTTACGCCCTTACACCAAACAACAAATTCAGTCGCAACAGGAGCGATCGTGAAAGTGCGAGTGCCGCTATTGAAAGAGATCGATGACTGAGTCTTATCGGCGTGACCAATAGGCTCGCCCGTAGGCTCTGTCGAAGGCTCCCACGCAGTGCCGTTCCAAACGAGCTTCTCTCCTGCGGCAGGCGCGTCAGTCGAGACAGCGCGGCCTTGGATCTTGGCTACGTTTGGTGCGGAAGAAGTACCGGAAAGGTCTCCACCAATCTCAACCTTATCCGAGTTGAGATTGGTGAAGTTGGCGTCCAGCTCATTATTGGTAAGCGGACTGCCCTTCCCTGCGCGGGTAGTAATATTCGACATGCCTTTCCCCTATTAGGAGATCGTTACAGTCCAAGTCACCGTCATCGTGTCGGCAGCACCCTTGTTCACGACTGCGAACACGGTGCGGCAGAGCATGGTTCCGCCCACGCCAGAGTTGAAAAGACCCGCCTCTGTCACCGCGCCAGTGCCGATCCCGGCATTGAAGGTGGCAACGTAGGTCGCAACCGCGTTGGTCGCGGTTCCGCTGGTCAGCGAAGCGCGGCCAAGCTCGCCGCCGAGGGCGGTATCGCCAACTACAGGAGAGGAGGTTCCAGAGCCGACAGCCATGTGGCTCATGACCGCAGATGCCGTGCCAACCATGCGAGAAGCAATGAAGTTCTTGCCGGTGGTTACGACGAGGTTGTTGAGGTCACGCTCGTCCTTCAGATTTCCACTTTCGTCGAAAATCTTGATCTGGAGCCGACCGCTAACCTTGATGTCTTCGAAAGCTTTCATCTAATTAGCCTCTGTCAGAAGTAGAAAGAAGAACCAACATAGTCTTCAGCGAAGTAAGTGATGTCGGCATAATCCGTCATCCTTGCATAGCCGGAGTCTGATGCGGCCAACGATTCGCTGGGATTCTTTCCGAACTCCAGCAAAGAGTCGTCTATTGCATACTCAACGTCATCTTGAGTTCTGATAAAGAAGACGAGGTATGAAAAGTTATCAACGGCAAACGTCTCGTCCGCCTTCTGCGTCGAGAAAGTAGAAAAAATTCCGTCCCCGAATACTACATTTTCTGAAGCCCCCTTTGAAGTTTCCAAATAGTGGGCTTCTTCAACTGACTGTGAGTCAGAGAGTGATAATCCAAAGTCTAGGATTATCTCGTCAATCTGCGGGAACTCATCAGACAATGACTTGCCTGAAGATATCCTTGCGCTGTCTGTAGTGCCGTTAGACGTTTCCAAAGACTTTTCAAAGCCTTTGGAAACAGCATCTATCGCCGAGTAGAGATCCGAGAACCCTTTAGAGGTGTCAAATGCAAGAAGCTCGGAAAACCCATCAGTCTGATCCGAGATATGCTTGCCAGCGTCGAATCGGCTGAAATCGTATACGCCAAACAGATCGTCAAGATTCAACCCGAAATCAAGCGTTGATGCGTCAAGCGCATCGACCGCATCGACAAGGTTCTTGTCGAATATCAAGAACGCCTGATCGGCGGGAACTTGAATAGTGTCGTTGACCCATCGATCTGGCGGGGTCGGGTCGGCGAACACATTGGCCGCCGCAAGCTGAACGTAGCTCGACAACGCATAAGCGTTGACGAACGTGACCGTGTTCTTGAGATTTACGTAATCAGCGGAGTCCCGAAGATTTACGTATTGAGTAGTCGCCCTCGCGTAGACATGAAGCGGCTCAGTGCGGAGTTTCTGGAACTCCACATCTGGTGCAGCTTTTGGGATATCGAGGACAACACGAATCATTAGAAGTCAGAGCGAACGCGCAACTTGATGAGATCGTAAACCGTCTGGATTCCTGACCCATTCTGCATCTCAATCTCAGCCTCGTACACGCCAGCGGCGTCCAAAGCTTGAGAGTTCCACTGAAACGCGACGCGGCCATTAACGGCGTCCGTTACGGAGCCGGTAATAGTCGTCTTAATGGTTGTTGAGCCGACCTCGCGAATCTTTAGACGAACCGTCGCGCCGGTCAGGTCAATTGCCTGCCAAGTGTTCGGGTCGCTTTCGTCAAGAATCTGGCCGACGGCGGCGGAGTTGCTGTCCTTCAGGTTCAGATAAAGAACCGGAAGGGTATCTCCCTCTACGAGGGGGATGGTTGCGCTATAGCTCATACGAACTCCCTAGGTGCAACCGACAACGCGCCGCCAGCATAGCCGTGCTTAGACTTGCGAATCGCAATCCCAAGCGCCTTGTCGAAAAGAATCTTGTTCATGCCAGCGCGATCCGGGTCAGACCAGACCTTCTGGGGCTGAATCTGAAGCCGGTACAACGCACCCTTGATGAGCGTCTCAGAGTTCTCGTTCGCGATGTAATCGGGGATCGAGGTGCTGCTCTGAGACGGCTTGAGCGAGTACAGGACATACAGCGTCTCGCTCACGGAAGGCGTCGGAGCCACCGTAATGGTGTCGCTGTCGTTCATCGTGTACACGCGAGCAGGGCCGCTGCCAGCCGCCATGTAGATATCCACCGGGGTTACGGCAGATAACTTCTCATAGCTCGGCGAAGCGGTCGTGCCGCGATTCCGGTAGAGGCCGAGAACGTGGTTGATCTCGGCGCCAGCCGGAGGACTCAGGTCGATTTCGTTCGTGCCAGCCGGGACAATCGCGTCTTCGATTGGCTGAATCCAGACGTCAGTCTTGATACAGAACTCAATCGCCGCATCCTTGAGGCACTGCGCGATCGAAAAGACGGGGCATCCCGGAACTTCCAGCAGGACTTTGTTTGCTAGATCGGTATATTTCACTCTGCCTTACCCCGTTTCAGCCCCTAAATTTCCCGCTCGGGAACTCGATATCAGCCCTGTGCCGCCTGCCCCGGAGGGATTCGCGGACGCGGAGTGGATGCCGAATCGGACTGCGTCTTGATGCCAAGCGAGTTCTGGAACGCCTGAAGATGCGCTTGCGCACGGGCAACATTCCCGGCGTACTCGGAATCTTTCGAGTAAGCGCGATACAACAGGTAGTCGAGAATCGCGTTTGCGTAGATGTCGTCGATGTCGATGACGGTCGTCGAGATATCCGCAAGCTCGTTAGGGCCTCCGGTTGACGTAACCGTCGTCGGGGCGGAGCTATAAACGATCTCGATGGAAGCTACGTTCGTCGGCTTCGGGTACAGGTAGAACGTCTTCGGATCGAGCGGGTTATAGATGTAATGCTCGATCAAGGTCGTGCCAACGGTCGGCGTGTTGTGCCAATCCGGAAGCTGATCGTCCATGATTCGCCGATCAATCTGGCGAATCGCCTTGCCGCCGACGTTGCGCACAACGTCAAGCAAGCGAAGCGCGGCAGAGGGAAGCGTTTGCTTCGACCCAGCAACGCAATTGAAAGTCGTGTTTACAGTCTTCGCGTCAGGGCGAACAAGGACAACCTCGCGTTGCGCGTCATTGAAGAACTTCAGAAGTTCCTGCTTCGCCCAGCGAGTGCCAGTCGTGTCCTGAAGGATGATCTGCGCACGGTCAATGATCTCAACCACTTTTACCGTAGCCATGTTTTAACCTTCGTAATACGGTTCTAAATCCGGGTTGTCAGCGTACACAGGGTTCCAGTCCCAGATCACGCCGGTACGTTTGTTTCGAAGTTTCTTGGTTGGAGCGACAGGCACATCTTGCACCTGAATCCTCGGCTTTCCAAGAGCCTCGACCTCATGTTGCAAATCATGCAACTTCTTTCTTCGGTCAATCGTCACGCCAAAGTTTGCCTTGGCGTATTCGTAGAGTTCGTCTTTGCTCATGCCATTGATATCCATAAGAAGAATCGGGGAGAGCATGGTTACCCATGCCCTCCCCTCTCCTATTACATGCCGGTCAGCTTGAGGGCCACGCCACAGGTCGGGTGAACAACCTTGTAGCCATAGACCTTCAGGCCGCGAACGCCATCACCGAAGGACGACTCAAGGCGAACCGTCTCAGTGTTGGTGAACTGCGAAGCGAAGCAAGCGAACTTCTTGTGACCAGCCAAGCAGAGGCGCTTGCCAGCGTCACCGCCCGAACCAGCGGCGAGGAGGTTCGACTGATAGACCGTGAAGCGGTCGATCATGCCAACCTTGCCGTTGCGCAGCGGCGAAGCCGAGTCACCAGTGAGGTACGCGAACTTCAGATCCGACTTCTTGAGAAGCTCGATCACCTTCGGCGAGACAACAAGGAAGCGATCGCTATCCGGGATGTTGTCTTCGTCGAGGATACGGGCGGCCTCAAGGATCGGGTCGAGGATGTTCGACGCGGTCGGGGTCGTGGTCACGTCCACCGAGTTGCCAGACGCCACGCCAGACACGATGTTACCGAGAACGTCCGTCTCGACAGCAATGCGCATCTGCTCGGAAGCGTCACGGGCAGCCTCGTCCCAGAAAGCGATGTCGCTTTCAGCCTTCAGCACATCGTCCACCTTGAAGGCGTACGACTTGGCCTTGTCAACGAGCAACTCGATGGTCGAGGTCGTCACGTCCTGATACGAGATCGTGCCGGTGTAGTTCGCGACGGTGATCGCCGGAACCGTACGGATCACAACCTTCGAACCCTGACCCGAGATCTCGCCCTCGTAGTCGTTGTTCGTCACCTGCTCAAGAACAGACGCCGCGTAGAACTTCGCCTGAAGCTTCTTCGAGAAGATATCAGGGACGAAGCCAGCCGCGTTGTTCGCAACCCAGCCGCCATTGGCGACCGTAAAGTTCATAGCCATTTCAAAATACCTTTAGAAAAGAGTTGTACTGCTTGTCAGCGTACACGACCCTCGGCCCACGCCTTGTCGATCTCGGACTCAAGCCGCTCGTAATCACGGCGGTTCAAACCCTGAATCTCTGCGCGAGTCCAGACTCGCTTGTTGCCGACATTCGGATTTCGCGCCTTCGGCAATTTTGGCTCTGCCAATTTCTTTGCCTCGGACACTACGTCCACCTTCGGTGCAGAATTCGTGACGCTCTTAAATCGGTCGAGAAGCTCGATAACTTCCTCGGCAGTACCGTTCTTGGCAATCCGTTTCCAAGTTCCGGTCTGTCCGTCGAGCCATGTCTGGAACCCGTCGTCTCCCGCGATATCGGCGAAATCGGGATGCTTCGCCTTCACAGCAGAGACATGGAGTTCCAAAGTTCTCTCTTCCTCAGACTTCCGATAAAGCTGCGCCGTCTGCTTGAGATCTGACTGAAGCTTCTGAAGCTGTTTAAGAAGCGGCTTGGCGATATCCGGATAGTCGCGTTCCAATGCTTCTATCTCAGGATCTGGGCCTTGCACTTCCTGCTTCTGAGCCAGTTCTTGCTCAAGCAGGGCAATTCGATTGGCAAGGGTTTCGCTAGTTTGTTTAGCGGCCTTGGCTTCCTCGATTGCCTTCGTCATTCTGGACTGCGCGTTCTTATAGCGGTCTTCCGCTTTGGCAAGCTGCGCCTTCCAGTTATCGTCAGACTTGGACGCACCATCATCCTCGTCCGACTTGGCCTTAACCTCAGCCTCCGTCTCCTGCGGCTCTTCAGGGGGAGTCTCTTCTTGAACCTCTTCCGGCTCAGGTTGCGGTGGAGTGTCCTCTTGGGCGTTAGCCTTCAGGGATTCCTCCTGTGCCTTCTTGTACTGTTCAACAAGAGCGTTTGCTTCAGCTTCCAGCTTCGCTGGATCATTCCTACTTGCCATTTATAACTCCGGGCCTTTTAGGCGTATCGGATCAAAGTTCAGCAGCGCGTGTCGTTCCCCGATGCGCTGCCTCCAGTACGGCTTTCGCCGAATCCTCTAACTCAAGTAATGCGCGTAACTCAACGACCCTACCCTGTTCAAAGCGGTAGTTGTCCGTTGTTTCCAGAGCCTTGTGGCATTGGGCGAGGCGTAGGCGGAGTAGGCTGGACAAGACCGTCCACTGAGGGTGGCTGGACAGCTCCAGCAACGCCCTCGCCTGATCCTTCGTCAGCTTCAAGCCCATTCATTTCCCCCAGCTCCGGCATTTCCTTGAGAATTCTGTCCGCGTCGATATCGAGCGACTTGGCGATATCCTTGATAAGCGCCTCGAAGTTCACCATCTGCCCCATCGCAGGATTCGCGACGAGCGACATGAACTGCAACAGCCGCTGCGACTGCACTTCCTTCTGGATAAGCGCAGTCGATCCACGCGCAATAATCCGCATGTCACCCTTGATGCTCTCATCAGAGTTCCACGCCATGTTCCAATCGTACAACGCACGAACCATCGGCGCCAGCAGGAAGTCATCGATGTTCTTGATGACCGACTTCAGCGAGATGCTGGCCGCACCCATGAGCATAGACATGCCAGTGGCAGTCTTGTTCATGCCGCCAGAAGTAGAGCCATGCGTATAGGAGGGGAGCGAGGTAGTCTCATCGGCGAACCGACGGAACAACTCGATGACCCCACCCAATGCATTTGCATTACTCTCGGGCTGGTAGAAGCGAACCATCGGCATGGCAGCATCGCCGCCCTCGCGCAGGAAGATTCGCCACGGGTAGATCTGGGTCGGGTCTTCGCCAGCCGCAATCAGATCCGTGTTGACTTCAACGAGGGGGCCAGAGGAAATTGCCATGTTGTCGATGAAGATGCGGGTTGCCGCATTCATCGTCACCTGACTGTCTCGCATCTGGCGCGGTACGCCGACGCCCCAGAACTGGTGTGGGGTCTTCTCGTACGGAGCCAGTTTGTAAGGAATCTCCGCCCCGGGAAGTGGGTTGATCTGCGCCTTTAGAACGCGGTCTGAGCAGAGCCAAACATTGGCCGAGAAGATAGAGTTGAGATCATCATCAGGGATATCAACTCCGACATCGCGGAGATCCGCGCCGACGATGTCACCCCAAAATTCGAGTACCTCGTATCGATTCGACTCCGAGTACTCGTTAACATTGCTCAGGCTGCGACGATCCCGCTCATGCTGCAACTCTTGGTGGTTGCCGTGGCGGAAGTTCGTCATGATGTAGTCGATCGCTTGATCGTCAAATCCCGGCGATGCTTTAAGCTCCGCAAGCTGCGACTTCGTGAGAACGTGACGGCGGTAAACGCCAGTCGAGTCCTGCATCGAGGTGGCAAACGGGTCGGGGTAAAGGTCGAACACGGAGACGCTTTCAATCTCCGGCAGAATCCGCTCTTCGTAAATCAGTACGTGCTGGTCGCCGTTGTGACGCCAGTGACCAGACCGCTCCACTCGCAGCGTCCCGGCCTTGATCGCCCCAGTCCCAAAGATGCACATCTCCATGATGGTCTCTTTGAGCTTCATCTCGAGATTGGCTTCGGACGTCTGATCATGGATGACCTCGGTCATCTTCTCAGCGCGTTCCCCGGCTTCCTTCTTGATGTACTCCTTGATCTCTTCGGTGCGTTCCCGGATCAAATCTTGAGCCTGTGACGGGTCAAGGCCCGTCATCATTTTCATCTCCTTCGCCGCCTCGACCATGAGCTTGGTTTCCAAGCCGGGGATCGTGGGAAGCGGCGTAGGGTTGATAGAATAAAAATACTCTCCCGGTTGGAAGAGCAAATCGACGATACGGGAGTAAGCGGCCATGACCTTAGTTCTGGTAAGGCCAACATATACTCGCGAACGTCCGGGCGGGAGACGCGCCAAAATGTCAGGCTCGTAAATGCCAAGGAACTGGCGAAGGTCAACGAGCCACTCGTCTTCTATGCGCTGGCGGGAATCTTTCCAAGTCTCGAACTGACCCCGGAGACGGGAACCAAGGTCATTGAATACAGCGGACT
>Ga0315909_10000487_pt1 | contig 53313 bp, 52 predicted proteins | sample LakEriMetagenome_11_FD_203527 | JGI IMG/M metagenome (GOLD analysis project Ga0315909, IMG submission 203527) | Freshwater fungal communities from buoy surface, Lake Erie, Ohio, United States - Buoy 2 MA125 | ecosystem: Environmental > Aquatic > Freshwater > Lake | place: USA: Lake Erie, Ohio... | reverse complement strand
TATAGAGCCGTCGTAGACTACGACGTTGATAGGACGGGTGTGGAAGCGTGGTAACACGTTAAGCTTACCGTTACTAATAGCTCAATTGGCTTGATTTATGCACTGAAAAATTTTTAGATACAAATTACAATGTTAAATATTAACTAAGTTTAAAATTAATCTCTATATTTTATCTTTTTTTAAATAGGATATCGTAATGATCGTCTCTTAGATTAGGATGTTTATTAATTATTTTATATTCATCTAAAAGAACTTTTTCAATTTGATTAACGCTAGATAAATTAAGAACTCCAAATGAATTTTTTGTTATAGCTTTTGGTTTATCTTCTTTATTATAACAGATATATATATATTTCTTTAAATATTTTCTAAAAATTGAGAGATAATTAAAAACTTGTTTTTTTTCCATTTCCTGAAAAGAAGCTACGTTTATAAATAAATCAAACTTAAAATCTTCAAATCTATTTACTTCCCAAGGAGGAAGACAAATTACATTGTAATTTTTAAAAATTTTTTTTAAGTCGATTTTTTCATTTTTACCTAACTTTTCTAAATTTAATGAGTTAAAAACTTTAAAACCTATATGACTAAGATAATAGTCAGAAAAACATATCGTCGGAGGTATATCTATAATTAAATATTTAATTTTACGATTTAATTTTAAAAAGCTACTTGCTAGTAAACCTGTGCCAGCACCTAATTCTATAATACTGCCAATTGATTTAAAATTAGTATTTTTTTTAATAAAGTTTATTTTTAATAGTTCATTTAAAAATCTATTAGTATAAATTTTACCATTTATATATACAATTTCATTATCATTTAGCCCAAACTTGGAGTCTTCTATATCTAATAAATCTTTGTCTATTATTTTAATAAGATTGTATTTTTCTATAATGCTATTTTTTCTTAAATTTTTATAATAAGTTTTAAGTTCAGAAGTTCTCATTAAAAAATATTTTAAAAAAGGAATATATGGTATTAAAATATTTATTAATGAGTTGTATTTTTTTATTAAAAATGAATCATCAATAAAATTGAAAATATCGTCTAAAGGATGAAAATTTCTTAGATAAGTTCTACCTTTAACTTCAGATCCACCACCAAATGATTGAATATTTCCCCTGCCGGCGCCTCCTTCCCACGATCTAAATTCGGATAAGTTATAATTATTAATTTGTTCAACTAAATTTTTTTCATAATATTTCCAATAATTTCCTGCTTGATATAATTCATTTTGCTTTAATGAATCATTCATTAACTTTTTCAAATTTTGCTTAAATTTATCTTTAATCATATGTTAGAGTTTACTCTACTACTATTATTATGCCTTCTTTAATTTATCACAATAATTAAATCGATTTGAGAAATTTTTAATTTATAATTAATCAGTGTTATTCTATAGCAATCTAAAATAATTTTATTTATATACTAGAAAATTTCAATTTAGTTGAGTTAATTTCATATTCTGAATTTATAATTTCATATTTTTTTTTTAAAATCCATTCTTTTACAATTTTTTTATTCTTAACAATTATCCATGGGTTTTTAAAAAAAATTTTGTTTCCAATTGCATCCAGACAACTAGCATTTACAGATTCTAGAGAAAAACTCTTATTATGATATTTTTTATAGCTAGTAGCTTCTTTTATATATTTAATAAATGGTTTAAAATCATATTTTAAAATATTGTTATCAGGAGAGCTATATTTTTTTTCTAAACAGTATCCTTTTTTAATTCCATTAATATACATGGGCCCCTTAAAAATTTTAAAGTATCTCCATGGGACATTAAATAATTCCTCAAATCTATGAAGGTAAGCACAACCTTTATTCCACGGTAAGCCAAGTGTGCAAATTCTAGCATTTCTTTTGCTCATATAACCCAGTATACTTGTGTTACCCCAAGAAGTGAGATGTTTTAATTTTTTAATTTTATTCTTTTCTTTTCCAAATACTACGTAGCTATGCAGCGGTTGTGGGGTTCGAAAGTAATTTTTTTTTAAAGCATATTTAGGCAGAATACCTATATTGTCTATTGATTTTTTTATATCAAACTTTTTTTCTTTTAAAAAAGAATTTGCAGAAAAAGAGGGAAGAATTAATGTTCTTTTTTTCGTAACAATCTTTTCTACAATGCATAATAACGTTTTTGGAATATTTTTTTTCTTGAATTTTATGTCGGTTATAAAGCTTGAAATACCTGAGTATAAAACGATTACTTTGTCTTTAGGAGAAATAACGCTTTCGAAAGCGTTAAAAAAATCATTTTCATTAACCATTAAAACCGCCATCCACTGCTATTTCGGAGCCATTTACGTAATCGGATTTTATAACAAATTCTATGGCGTTAAAGATGTTTTTTATATCACCAGTCTTACCAGAAGGTATTTTTTTTAAAATATCATCTTTGGTTTTTTCTTTTAGCCTGTTGTACATGCCTATATTAAAATTTCCTAATTTAATAGTGTTAAAAGTAATATTGAATTTTGCATATTCTTTAGATAAAACTTTTATCATTCCCAAAGAAGCATATTTGCTTGAAGAATAGAGTAATGTACCTATTTCTCCCGCCAGTCCTCCCGTTGAAGAAAAATTTATCACTCTTCCCCATTTATTTTTTATTAAAATAGGCAAGATATTTTGTATTATATAAAAAAATGAAAAATAATTAATATTAAAACTTTTTTTCATTTCTTCTTTTTTAATATTGATGGAAATTTTATCTATTTTAACTGCAGCAAGATTTAAAAAAATTATTTTTTTTTCTAATAATATTATTTTTCTTAATTTAGAGCATGAATATTCAATGTTAGAATTGTTGTTAAAGTCTATTTTTAAAATAGGAATTGCTTTTTTTAATTTGGGTTTTTTTTTATTATATATACAGAGTATTCTAAATTTTTTAGATATAAAGTGAATTAATAAACTACCAACACCACCAGAAGAGCCAGATATGATGACCAAGGGTTTTTTATTCATTTAATTTTTTAGCTTCAGTATAATTGCAGTCATCGATAATCCTACGCCAAAACCAACAAGTAAAATTTTATCATTTATTTTGAGGTTGTTAATCTTAGTATAATCATGAATTAAAATAGGAATTGTTGCAGAAACAGTATTTCCTCTCTTCATTAAGTTGCTAGGAACTATAGTTATTTTATTCTCAATTTTTCTTTTTATGTAATCACAAACAACTTTTGAGGCCTGATGAAAAAAAATAATTTTAATATTTTTATTTTTTTTTAAAAAATCTTCAATTTTAGGTAAAGCGTAACTCACAACAAAATCAAAAACTTTTTTTCCGTCCATATTTATTTTATTTTGTGAACAACTTAAATCTAAGAAACTATCTTTTTTAAAAAATGAAATTTTATCTATTATTGTAAAATTTTTCTTTTTATATAAAAAAATTGAAGAACCATCAGAAAAAAGTGTTGAAATTGATCTTTGAAAACTAGGCATATTTTTGGAATATGTCTCAGAGCATACGATTAACGTATCATCATTTAATTTGCTTGCTATTTTTAGAGCATCTACAAATCCAGTGCATCCTGAATTAAGATCGTAAATATTAACTTCTTTATTTAGATTAATCATTGACGAAAATAAATAACCATTACCAGGAAAAGATAATCTGTTATTTTCTGTTACATATATTAAGTTTTTTATTTTTTTGATTTGAAATTTTTTATTTTTTTTTTTAAAGTTAAACCAAGCTCTTAGAGAAAGCGTTAAAGTATCCTCATCTTTTTCACATTGAAAAATCTTAAATGGTCCCGTTTTTTTTATAATTTCTAATGTTTTTTTTATTCCAAATTTTTTTTCACAAATTTTTTTGACGTTAATAGTTTTTTTACCAATTGCGATTCCTATGTTTTTTCCAAACTTTGATATCACTAAGCCAGTCTATTTTTTTTAAGTAATTTTAATATTTCTTTTACGGATACTGAATTACTTAAACCTTTAATTTTTCCAGCTTTACCCTTAGATAATTTGTCTAGTTCGCTCAAAATAGATAAATGAGCTAAAGAATCCCACTGTTCAACGTTATTCATACTGGAGTTGAGCGTTATTTTTTCTGATTTAACCTTTAGAATTTTGGAAATTAGATTTTTTAATTTTTTTTCATTAATCATATTTTAGTAGAGATATATTATTTTATAATATGCAAATAGCAACTCTAGTATACGCAATATACATACCGAATTTTTCTTTATATTCTATGTTTTTAGAAATTTTTAAATCTTTAAATTTATTAACATTTTTTTGAAAAAATGATGGCAGCGGCCATTCTATTTTTTTTGTTAATAAAACTTTTTTAAATTTTTTTCTAAGCAAAGAAGCTAATCTTGATACATTACAAAGAGATATAATAGGTAAAATAAAAATAGTATTTTTTTTTGAGTATTTTGAAATTTCTTTTAAAATATTTTTAATATTTTTTAACCCGTCTTTTCCAGAAGAGCAAACAACGCCTCTGTACCAAGGGCTTAATTTGGCTATATCATCGTTAATACTCGAAACGTCGCTGATGATTATGTTAAATTTTTTATTTTTCCATGGCTCAAATAAATTACCAGATCTAAAGTTAATTTCTTTTGGCAGATTTTTTTTTGCCATTGATATTGCTTCTTTTGAAATATCGCTTGCAAAATATTCATTTTTTTTGTCTCTATTTTGATTTTGTAATAAATATTTTGAAATATTTCCATTGCCACAGCCTAGCTCGAGTATTTTAAGTGGAATTTTTTTTTTATTTATTATTTTGACGGCATTTTCTTTTATAAGTTGACTTGTTAAATTTTCTTTGAAAACAGACATAGTTCCAATTAAAGATTTTATTCTACTAATTTTTTTATTTTAAGAATTTTATATATTTTTTTTGTGGTTGAATAATTTTTTTCTATATATTTAGAAATAGTTTGTAGATCATTTTTCCCGTCAGAGTAAGCAATAAAATTCATAAAATTCCTTGTTGATTGGTTTTTTTTGTTGTTTGATAAAGTTGGATAAAGCTTTCTCCTACTCATGTTGGGCTCGCATAAAATTTTACTTTTTGGAATAATTTTTTTTATTAAAATTTCAATTGATGTTTTTGCCACAAGAAATCCTCCTCTCAAACCTTTTATACTGACTACATTAAAATTATCCAATGAGGTATGATATTCAGGATATTCACCATATTTTGTTCGAAAGATAGATGCAATTGGAAGATCAATTCCAGGGGAATTATATTGTCTTTCGTCAGAGCCTCTATTTAGAAAATTATATATTTTAGGTTTTATTTTCAATTTTTTATAAGCCTCTATAAGAGAATGATCAGAAAGCGTATTGCCATATTTACTAAGCATACATGAGTGCATTCGATTATCTCCAATGCAACTTAAATTATATCCACCAATTAAGTTTTCTTTTAGATATTTTAGGTTCTGACTTAAAAATGCTATTGAACCTATGGTTTCAGGAATGAATAGAAATCTAAGGGTTTTATTTATTTTTTTTTTTAGAAAGTATTTAATTAATGTCATAGCGACGATTGGCCCTGATAATTCATTATTAGCCATAGATGGATGACAAATATATGTTGAAACTAAAATTTCTTGTTTTGACTTTCCTGGAATTATTAGTTCCCCATACGATAGTTTGCCATTTTTTTTTAAAGAAGAATCTACAAGTATTTTAAATTTATCATTTGTTTTATAATTTTCTTGAATTTTTTTTTTTTCATAATACGTACAACAGAAACCCCAGTATCTTTTATAGTAAGATGTTATGTAAGGAATAGCATGAAGAATTTTTTTATTAATATGTATACGCTTCAATACTTCCCTTTTTTTTACAATTTTATTTACCGGAATTGAGTAGTTAACCAAGTGTAAATTATTTTTTTTAAAATCTATAACTTTTTTGCCTTTTTTATCTAATATGTATGCATTTCGTACATTCCATTCTGGAGGTACCTTCCAATCAAATACCTTTGTGCCGGAATTAACATGATGAATTTTTAATTGTGGAAATTCATTCTTGATAGTTTTTAAAGTTTTTCTTGTTCCATTACCTGTTATGCTTCTGCAAATAGGAAATAGTATATGTCGAGCCAGGTTATAGTAATTTTTTATAGACATATTTAGGTATATATTATGATGATATATATAAATTTATTAAGAATGACTATGTTCTTGATCGTAATAATAAAAAAGATTAAATTTTGTTCATTAAAATAAATTTATCTAATAATTCCAATTATTATGAAAGCAAATGTTAAAAAAAATAAATACAAATATTTAAAGATTATAAAAAAGATTGAGCTTGTTAGAGCTAAAAATAATAAAAATTGGATGGATTTGTACCGATTAGCATTTGCCGTGGCGCCCGAAGAATCCATTTCAATAATTAGAAAAATTTTATCCAGAGATAGAAGTGTAAGTAAATTAGCAGAAAGATTAATTAAATAATTAATTTATATTATTTTAGCTATATAGAATTCTTTATTATAGTTTTTTTTATATTTCACAAATTTTTTGTGAAAATTATTTGAAATTAAATTATTTTTTTTTATAAGCGTAAACAGCTTGTATTTCTTTTTTTTAAGAAAAGTGACAAATTTTTTGAGTGCTAATTCTCCAAAATTTTTATTTCTGTATTTTTTTAATATAATTATTGAGTAAAAAGAGTTATTTAAATTATAAACAATAAGACCAATATTTTTTTTTTTATAATTTATTGATAAGATTATTTGTTTTTTATGGTTTTTTAAAAACCATTTTTTACTTTCAAATTTATTGTATTTTTTTTTATCTATATTATTAATCAAATAATCTTTATGAAATCTAAATCGGTAGAAGATCTTAAATTTAAGATTAAAATTTTTTTTTTGTAAAGAAAGTAATTTAATATTTGCGTTCATAGAGATTATATATATGTTAGTATTGTTAATCATATATATTCCATTATTATTTATTTTACTTAAAAAATTGGATTTAATAATAGTGGTTTGCGATATTATTTTATGAAAAAAGTTGCAGCTATAATGCAACCTACCTACCTTCCTTGGGCTGGTTATTTTAATATTATTAATCAAGTAGATCTTTTCGTTTTTTTAGATGACGCTCAGTATTCCAAAGGTTCATGGCATAATAGAAATCGTATTTTGAATAGAGAAAAAGTAATTTGGTCTACAATCCCATTAAAAAAAAATTTATCTAAAAAAAAAATTAACGAATATGTTGTTTCTGATTGCAATAACTGGAAGTTAGATCATTCAAATTTATTTAAAGAATGCTATTTAACACATCCTTATTTTGAATGCGTCCAAGAAATTATAAATTTTTTACAATTATTAAGTACTGATAATTTGGCATCAATTAATATATCTATTATAAAATTTATTTGTCAAAAATTAAATATTGACGTTAGTTTTGAAAAAAGTAGCATAAATAAATTCAATGGCATTCGAACTGATAAGCTAATCAATATTTTAAATTTTTATAATGTAACTGAATATGTCTCTCCCCAAGGTTCAAAAGATTACTTGGCAGAAGATAAATTTTTAGAAAAAACAAGAATCAAACTTAATTTTAATAAATTTCAATCTAAGCCCTATACTCAGTTTTGCAGCAATAATTTTTATGAAAACCTATCCATATTAGATGTTCTTGCTAATCTTGGATGGTCAGGAACAAAAGCTTATATTAATGTATAATTATAAAAATTTATGAATAAGTATTCTATTAAAATTAATAAAAAGTTTGGATTTAAACAAGTATATCCAACTCCTTCCGTAATAGAAATTAATAAATTTTATCAAAAGATTTTTTATTCAAAGAGTTATAAAAATTTTAACAATTCCTCTTTAAAAGTTCAGAGGTCAGATAAATTTTTTTTTGATACTAAATGGGATAGTATTTATAAAAACTTAAAAAGTTTTCTAAAATATAAAAGTAATAATATAAGCGTTCTAGATATAGGTTGTGGGTGGTGCCAATGTTTAATTTATTTGAAAAAAAAAGGTTTAGATTGTTATGGATTTGACCCCTCAAAAGAAAGTATTATTTATGGATTAAAAAATGGAATTAAGGTCAAACATGCAGGTATGGATAAAGTAGATGTTTTTGAAGGTAAAAGATTTAATGTAGTGATATTAAATAATGTTCTTGAACACTTAATTGATCCTGAGAATACCTTAAGACAAATAAAAAAAATTCTTAAACCTAAAGGAATTATAATAGTAGAAGTTCCTAATGATTTTAATGATTTTCAAATTATTGGAAAAAAAATGCATAAACTTAAACAGTGGTGGGTTTCACCTCCTGCACACCTTAATTATTTTTCAAGAGAATCATTATCAAAATTAGTAAATTATTTAGGTTTTAAAGTGTTACTGTCCCATTCTTCTTTTCCTTTGGAGATGTTTTTATTATTTGGAGACAATTATATAAGCGACCCTAAGATTGGTAGAATATGTCATAAAAAAAGAGTGTCGTTTGAAAAAAATTTAATTAAACATGGAAAAATAAAAGTCTTAAATGACTTTTATAAGTCTTTAGCGGAATTAAACTTAGGAAGAACAATTACTTTGTATGCGCAAATTTAATAATAAATTATTTGCTTTAAAAACAGCATCTATAATTAAAAAAAAAGGTTATGCTGTTATTCCAAATTTAATATCTAAAAGACTATGTTTTAGATTAATTAAAATATTAGAATTTAATAGCAAAAAATATCAAAAATTATTTGCAAGTCCTGGCAATGTTAAAAAATCACAATTACAAAATAAGAGTAATGAAAGAATTGTAGCTAATCTACATAATAAAAATTTAGTTTTTTTTAAAATATTTGAACACCCTGTAGTATTAAAGGTTTTAGATATTTTGTTAAAAGAAGGATCGTATAACGATAATGAGCCATATTATTTAAATAATATTTCTGCTCGAACACCTGTAAAAGGGTCGCCACCACAGCAGCTGCATATAGACGGCGGACTACCAGGCGTAAATTATTTTCTTAGAGCTAATGCATTGTGGTGTTTAAATGATTTTAGCAAAAAAAATGGTTGTACAGTAGTCATGCCTGATAGTCACAAAAGAAAAGATTATCCAAATGATAAAATTAAATACAAAAACCTTAAAAATATTTATGCAAAAGCAGGAAGTGTAATTATTTTTGGCGGTAATTTATGGCATGGAGGGTCATCAAAAACAAATAATTCACCAAGGTGGGCGGTTATATTAGGTTACGCTAGGTGGTGGATAAAACCTTCTTTTGATTTTATGCAAAATACTCCAATACATATTTACAATAAACTAAAAGATTCCAGGAAGAAATTACTAGGATTTAATTTAATTCCTCCTAAGGATGAATTTACAAGAGTAAGAAGAATTTCTGATTTCTGCGAAGTACCACAAAATTATAAATTACCTACCAAGTAAGATTGTGCATATTAGATTTAGCAAATTTAAATATCCCTATTTAATTGCAGAAATTTCTTCCAATCACTTAGGAATAATTAGTAATGCAAAAAGACTAATTTTTAACGCAAAAAAATATGGAGCTAGCGCAGTAAAATTACAAACTTTCACTCCTGAAACTATGACTATTAATAGTAATAAGAAAGAATTTTTAATAGAAGATAAAATATTCAACAGTAAGAACTTGTGGCAACTTTACAAAGTAGCTCAAACACCATTTAGTTGGCACAAAGAACTTTTTTCTTATGCAAAATCTTTAGGAATTTTATGTTTTTCAACGCCATTTGATGAAACTTCTGTAGATTTATTAGAAAATTTAAATTGTCCTTTTTATAAGATAGCCTCACCAGAAATTTTACACTTTCCTTTAATAAATAAAATAGCAAAGACTAAAAAATCTTTAATTATTTCAACAGGAATGGCAAATCTTAACGAAATAGACAAGGCCTATAGTTATGCACGGAATAAAGGTATCAAAGATATTGCTTTGTTATACTGTGTTAGCAACTATCCAGCGGAAATTTCAGATTTTAACATAAATAATATTAAAATTTTAAAAAAAGAATTTAAATGCAAAATAGGATTTTCTGATCATTCTTTAAACAATAAAATAGTAGAAGCCGCAGTATTTGCCGGAGCTGAAATTATAGAAAAACATATTGCATTAGACATTAAAAAAAAATCATTAGATAGTAAATTTTCTTTGAAGGGCAAAGCCATAATGACGTACAAAAAAACAATAGATGATGCTTATAAGTTATTAGGAAAAAATTTTTTTTATAGGAGCAATAAAGAAAAAAAAAATATCAGATTTAGAAGATCAATTTATGCAATTAAGAATATAAAAAAAGGAGAAAAAATAACTTTAAATAATATAAAATCTATTAGACCAGGGCTAGGTATCAGTCCTATTTATTTTGATAGATTGTTAAATAAAATTTCTCCTTTTAAAATAAAGGCTGAAACACCTATAAAAAAAAATATATTAAACAAATTAAAAATAAATTTATAAAATAATGATTCCCTATGGCAGACAATTTGTAAGCATGACTGATATAAGATTTGTGTCAAATGCTTTAAGACAAGATTTAATTACTACTGGGAGTTATGTAAATAAATTTGAAAATAGAATAAAAAATATAATAGGCAGTAAATATGTAGCTGTGTGCAGCAATGGAACTTCAGCCTTACATCTTGCTTTGTTGGCAATCAATTTAAGAAAAAACGATATAATTATAATTCCTGCTATAAATTTTATCGCCTCTTATAATATGGCAGTAACAATGGGTGCTAAAATATATTTAGCAGATGTTGATCCTGATACAGGACAGATGACTCCCAGAACATTAACTGAATGTATAAAAAAAAATAATATTAAAAAAATTAAGGCGATAATTACAATGTATTTAGGTGGAAATGTAGAGAATGTTTTAGAGTTCTATAATATAAAAAAAAAATTTAGATGCTGTATAATAGAGGATGCTTGTCATGCATTTGGATCTAAATATATTTCTAAAAAAGAATATAAATATGTAGGATGTTGCGAATATTCTGACATTGCAACTTTTTCGTTTCATCCAGTAAAAACTTTAACGACAGGAGAAGGGGGGGCAATTACTACAAATAACCAGCTTTTTTTTGAAAGAATTAAACTGTATAGATCTCATGGTATTATTAGAAAAAAAAAATCTCATTGGTTATACGATATAGACCAATCAGGTTATAACTATAGATTGAGTGATATAAATTGCGCTTTAGGATACTCTCAATTATCAAATATGAAAAATTTTCTTCTTAAAAGAAGAAAGATTTTTTCTTTTTATAATTTAAAGTTAAAAAAATATGATCAGTTTTGTCGAGTTTTAAATTCACATAACATAAATAATTCTTCTTGCCACCTGTTAATTATTAAATTTAATTTAAAAAAAATCAAAACTACTAAAGAAAAAATTATAAATTTTTTTTTGCGCAATAAAATTTTTTTGCAACAACATTATATACCAATTTATAAATTTAAAATTTATAAAAAAAATTTAGTTTTAAAATACTCAGAAGAATATTTTAAAAGTTGTATAAGTTTTCCTATTTATTTTAATCTTAAATATGAAGATTTGAGTAAAATAATAAATTTAATAAAATATTTTATTAATAAAAATATGGCAAAATAACTCTATGATTATTTAGTTATTTTAATTTTGGTTATTTCGTCAATTTTTTTAATTATCAATTCATTTATCATTTCAGATCCTTTTAAAGAAGGATGGTGATCGTCGTAATAAAAAATATCAGTACTATCGTTTGCTATGCATTTGTTAACTATTTGATTGTCGCAAAATAATTTGTGCGGATATATTCTATAAATATTTTCATTTGAAATACTATCTAAAATTTTAAATGTGTCATAATTAAATTTTTTATAAGCATCATATTTTGTAATAACCTGATAACTTTCATCATTTTTATTTAGTTTGTAATAATTAAAAATCTTTTTTTTAGGATTAAAACCAACTTGAGGGAATGGATACATTAAAATTATTTTGTTACTAATCGATAGTTCAGTTATTGATTCTTTAATCCCCTGTTCAATGCTTATATTTTTTGAAAAATGTTCTAATTTTAGATGCCATTTATCACCTCTTTTTCCCCCTTCTTCATTATCGAAAAAATTACCAGATAGATAAATTGGATATTCTCCACCAATTATAATGATGGAATTTGGATTGGATAATAATAGGTCTCTTATTTTATTTTGATATTCCATATTACAGTGCTCAATAATTTTATTTGTTTGTAGATTAATGGTATTAAAATTAGGAAGATAAATGCAACCACCAGCCGTTATAGGTATAAATTCAAAATTTCTTTTTATAATATGATTTTTCAAAGAATAAGAAAGAGAGGCCATCAGACTATCGCCTACCAAAAAAATCTTTGTTAGGGAAGAATTTTCACTATTAAAAGCGCAGAATTCATTAGTCTTTTTATTAGGAGTTCTATTGTAGCAAATTATATTTTTTTCATCTTTAAGTAACAACCAAGTTTTTTCTTGATTTGTATTTTTTAAAATATTTGGCAGCCTTTTTTCAAAACCATTATTAGTAAGAAAAATTATTGAGGTTAAGGTTATTATTAATAAAAAAGCAACTAGATAACTTGCTAACTTTTTATTAGTAATAATATTTTTATCTCTAAAAGGTTTTTCAATTACATAATAACTAAACACAGAAAGTAAAAGTATAATAAAAGCTAAATAAATTTTTTTTACTATGTCACCTTTTGTATAATCTATGATTCTAGAATAACTAAAAACTACATAGTGAAAAAGATATAAAGAGTAAGAAATTAGACCAATTTTTACAAGAATATTTGACGATAGTATTTTAAAAGTTAAATTTTTTTTATTTACAAATAATATTATAGAAATAACAGCAAGACAAAAAGGCAAAGTAAAAAAAGAAGGATGAGAAATATCTTCAGAAAAAAATATAAAGTATATTAAAATAGTTATCGATGCAGCCAACGTGATAAATTCAACAAGATATCTTTTGTTAAAATTTTTAATTTTATTTTTAAGATATAATTCAGCCGCAAGAGCTCCTAACAAAAATTCCCAGATTCTAGATATAGTATTATAAAAATTAAATTGAGGTATGGTCTTGCTAAGTAAATGGGAAAATATTAAGCTTAAAATTATTATGCATATTGTTAATATTATTCTTTTTTTTGATCCATTAATAAAAAATATAAAAAATGGAAAAAATATGTAAAATTGTTCTTCAATTGATAATGACCATGTATGCAAGAAAGGTATTAGTAGTCCAGATTCAGCGCCATATTCTTGTCCAGTAATAAAAAAGAAATAATTAGAAAAAAAAAAAATAGAAGAAATAATAGTTTTTGTATTCTCTATTAGACTAGAGGGTAATAAAAAAAAATATCCTAAAAAAAGAGTAATTATTGCTACAAAAAATAGTAATGGTAAAATTCTTCTAGCCCTTCTAATAAAAAATTTTTTTATTGAAATATTTCCATTAAGCTTTTTTTCTTTGATTAAAATAGACGCTATTAAGTATCCTGATACTATAAAAAAAATATCAACACCTAAAAAACCACCTTTTAAAAAAGGTTCGCCAGATATATAGATTCTTGCATGATAGATTATAACAGCCAATATAGAAATGGCACGCAATCCATCTATTTCTGGTCTATAGGATATTTTCATAAATAATTTTTTTTTGATAAAGCAGGTAAAATAATATAACAACCATGAACTTGAAAAAAGTTTTATTAATACTTCAGTCGAGGCAATCTTCGAGTCGATTGCCAAATAAATGCCTACTTCCCATAAAAAAAAAAACACTAATAGAAATCATTATTAATAGAATTAAATCTTCTAAATATGATCTTGTTGTTGCCACATCTTCAGATCACTCAGATGATTTGTTGTGTAATATATTAGAAAAAATAAAAATAAAAATTTTCAGGGGTTCATTATTAGATGTAAAAAAAAGAATTTTAGAATTAACAAAAAATCTTTCTGATAAACATATAATAATAAGACTTACAGCCGATAATACTTTTCCAGATAAAAAACTAATTATTAAAATGTTAAATTTTTTTAAAAAAGAAAAAAAAGAATATTTATTTATTAATCAAAATGCAAATAATGTGCCTTACGGACTATCAGTTGAGATTTTTAAATTAAAGATTTTGCGAAATTTAAAGAAAAACTCGTGGCTCGACAAAGAGCATGTTACAATTAATTTTCCTAAGAGACATAATGTTTTTAATAGCAATTTAAATATTAATTTTAATAAAAAAAAACATAAATGTTCTGTTGATACAATTAAAGATTATTTTTTAGTTAAGAATTTTTTTGAAAAATACATTAACTCTATAAATTTAAATTGGGAAAATTTATGTTATATTTTTTTTAAAAAATTTTATAAGCTTAAAAAGTTTTTTCGGATTACAAAAAGTGATAAAGATATAAGTAGCAAATTAATAGTAGGCACCGCTCAGTTCGGTGATCTGTATGGTATTAGTAATAAGATACAAATAGCAAAAGACGATATAAAAAAAATAATTTATTTTTGTTCAAAAATTGGATTGCGTCATTATGATACTGCGAGAGATTATAAAAACTCAGAAAAAGTTTTTGGAAATCTTAAATTAGCAAAAGAAAAATATTTAGTAGACACAAAAATATCAAATAAAATTTTGCTAAAAAGAGGTAATTTTGATTTAATTTTTAAAAAGTCATTTAATGAAAGCAAATTTTTTTTAAAAGAAAAAAAAATAAATATTTTATACATTCATAATTTGAGTGAGAATTATTTATTTAATAAAAAATTATTAGATTATGCTGTTCATTTAAAAAAACTAAACCAAATAAAATTTGTTGGGATTTCCATATCAAATTTTAAAGATTTAGAAAAAATTTTGAATAGTAATTTAATAAAAAAAATTAACATAGTACAAGTTCCATTTAACATAGTTGATCGATCAATTTTTAAAAACAATATAATAAATAGATTAAAAAAAAATAAAATTAAAATAATTATTAGAAGTATTTTTTTACAAGGTTTATTTTTTTCTCCTAAAAAACATTGGCCAAAAAATATTCGGTATTTGCATAATATGATGAATTATAAGTTAATTAATTTTGTTAAAAAATTTAATAGAGATTCTGTTGCGGATTTAATGGTCGCATTTATTAAAAGTTTTAGTTTTTATAATAAAATTATAGTTGGCTTTAACAACTTTAGTAATTTTACAGAATTTTACTATTATTTTAATAAACCAGCATTAAAAAAAAAAGAATTAGCATTAATTTTATCTGAATTTAATAATTTGCCTAAAGAATTAATCAGTCCATTTTTATGGAAGAAATAATTTTATATAATTATATTTTTTTATAAAGTATCTTATTTTAGTTTTATGAAAAACTATTTTGATTTAACTGGAATGAGTGCACTTGTTACAGGATCTTATGGTCATTTAGGAAAGACAATAGCAATAAGCCTAGCCGAGCATGGAGCGCATGTATATTTAAATGGTAAAAATAAAAATAAATTAGATTTACTTAAAGAAGATTTAAGCGATAGAGGTTATAATGCTTCTATTGCACTATTTGATATTACAAATCACACACAAATAAAAAACTTTTTTAAAAAAAATAAAAAATTACATATTCTCGTGAACAATGCAAACAAAGGAAAACAATCTCCATTTCATGTTTTTTCTAAAAAAGAATTTAAAAAAGCATTCGATATATCATTAATTTCTATTGCAGATTTAGTTAATATAGCCACTCCATCTCTTGTCCTTGGAGCAAAAGAAATAGGCAGCTCAAGTATAATTAATATTAGCTCAATATATGGAATGGTTAGTCCAGATCCCTCTATTTATTTAAATACAAAATATCATAATCCATCTAGCTATGGAGCTACAAAAGCAGCCTTAATTCAATATACAAGGCACGCGGCTATTCATCTTGCTAAAAATAAAATCAGAGTTAATTGTATTAGTCCAGGTCCATTTCCTAATGAAAAAAAAATTGAAACAAAATTTTTTTTAAAGAAATTAAAAAAAAAAATACCATTAAACAGATTTGGCAAACCAGAGGATATTGCTACTTCAATAATTTTTTTAGCTTCAAAAAATTCATCATTTATCACTGGTTCAAATATAGTAGTTGATGGTGGATGGACAGCTTGGTAGATAAATTAACAATATGTTTTATAATAAAAATATACTAGTCACAGGCGGAACAGGTTCTTTCGGAACTGAGCTTGTTAAGACTTTAATTAAAAAATATAAACCTAAAAAAATAATTGTATATTCTCGAGACGAGATGAAACAATATCAGATGTCTCAGGATGCCGATTTTAAAAAAACTTCATATCTAAGATTTTTTTTGGGAGATGTACGAGATCTTGACAGGATGAATTTAGCGTTAAGGAATGTAGATTATGTAGTTCATGCCGCAGCATTAAAGCAAGTTCCTGCAGCAGAATATAATCCCACTGAATTTATCAAAACAAATATATATGGAGCTGAAAATATTATTAAAGCAAGTTTGAGTCAAAAAGTATCCAAAGTTATTGCTCTATCAACAGATAAAGCAACAAATCCTATAAATTTATATGGAGCGACTAAATTAGTATCTGATAAACTTTTTGTGGCTGCAAATAGATATTCTGGAGAAAGAAAAACAATTTTTTCAGTAGTTAGGTATGGAAATGTTGCCGGTTCCCGAGGTTCAGTAGTACCGTTTTTTTTAGATATAAAAAAAAAAAATAATAATTATTTTCCTATAACCGATATTAGAATGACCAGATTTTGGATTACTTTAGAGGAAGGGGTTAATTTTGTTCTTAAATCTTTAAAAATTATGAAAGGAGGAGAAATATTCATCCCTAAACTTAAAACTTTTAAAATATTAGATCTTGCAAAGGCAATTGACGCCAAGAAAAAAATTAGAATTATAGGCATGAGAGCAGGAGAAAAAATTCACGAAATACTTTGTTCTTCAGACGAATCTCAAAATATTGTAGAATATAAAAATTTTTATATTCTTAAGCCGTCTGTTTATAGTCGAAATTTTAAGAATCAAAAATTTAAATCAAATGTTGAAAAAAATTTTGAATTTACTTCAAACTCTAATGAACATTTATCAATTACAGACCTAAAACAAAGAGTATTAAAATTAAACATTTATTAACTCTACTTACATAATTACTTTTTAAATTATTACGATGTACTCTATCCAGAAAATTAATAAAGTACTTACATTAAAAGATAAAATAAATTTTTTTTTAATTATTATTTTTAATTTTTTTACTGCATGTTTAGAAACATTAGGAATAGGATTAATTTTTCCATTACTAATAAGATTACTGAATGACAATGAAACTCATTTTAATAATGAAAAACTTAATTATATTTTTGAATTTTTTTATAAATTTAATTTTTTAGAATCAATTTTATTTATATTAGTAATATTTTATTTAAAAAATTTTTTTTTATTTTTTTTTAATCTTTTTACAATTTCATTTATTGAAAAAATAAATTTAAGATTGTCTAATATTTTGTTTTCAACATATTTAAAAAATGACTATATTTTTCATTTAAATAATAATTCTTCAAAATTACTTTATAATTCTACCGAAAGAATAAATATTTTCACTGAGTCTTTAATAAATTTATCTAATTTAATTTCTGAAATTATATTAATATCAATGTTAAGTTTTTTACTTTTTTTTACAGTTGAAACTAAAACTCTTTTAATTTTTGTATTTTTTTTAGGGTTTTTTTCATACTTTATATATTTTTTGGGAAACAAAATAATAAAAGCTTTAGCTGATAAATATTTTGTTTTTGAAAACCTAAGAACTTCTACTGTTTTGCAGGCAATTTCTTTAATAAAAGAAATAAAAGTTTTCAATCAAATTAACTATTTTTTTGATCTATTTAACAAATCTAATCAGCAAAGAAGAAAAATTAGGACCAAGCAGCGTTCAATTAATATTCTCCCAAGAATTTTAATAGAAGTTTTTTTTATTACTTTAATTTTTTTATTTATCTACTTATCAGTTGCAAAATCATTCTCCAGCAATGAAGCTGTAGCAACATTAGGAGTAATAAGTTTAATTGTTTTAAGGCTAGTCCCTTCTCTAAGTAGGGTTTTGTCATCTATTCAGCTTTTTTCATTTCATATTAAAAGTCTTGATGGCATTTTTTTAGACATCAAAAGTCATGTGGCGCATAACTCGAACGAACTAAGTGAATTAAATATAAAATCAAAAAATTTTAAAAGCGATCAAGTTATATTTTCTTTTAATAATGTTAGTTATTATTATGAAAGCTCAAAGTATATATTAAAAAATGTTAATCTAGATATTTATAAAGGCGATGTTATTGGTGTCCACGGAAATTCTGGCTCAGGAAAAACAACATTTATAAATTTAATATTAAATCTAATATCTCCGAAAGAAGGTTTTGTGCAACGTAATTATAAAAAAATATCTTTTGTTTCTCAAAACACTATATTGCTTGATGATAGCATTGAAAAAAATATTATATTTGGTTCAGAGAGTGTAAATTACAAGGTTCTAAATCGGGTAATAGAAGATTCAAATTTGCGAGAATTAATAGAGAGTTTACCATTAAAAGAAAAGACTCATGTTGGTGAAAGGGGTGCCTTATTATCAGGAGGAGAAATACAAAGAATAGGAATAGCGAGAGCATTATATGTTAATCCAGATTTGCTTATATTAGATGAGCCAACAAGTGCTTTAGATAATCATAATTCAAAACAAATAATTCAAACTATATCTAAACTTAAAGATATAACAATTTTGATGATTTCCCATCAATTAGATTTATTAAATTTTTGTTCAAAGCTGATTCATATAAAAGATAAAAAAATAAATTAATTAAATTTTTTTTATAAATGATCAATATTTAATGAAAAATAAAAAAATATACTTAATTACAACGCCTATTGAAGATAAGTATACTACGAATAAATTTAAAAAGTTGTATTTGTCAGATTGGTGTCTAAAAAACTTAAAAAAAAAAGAGAACCAGTATGATATTTTAAGTAATAGATGGGATTCAATTAAAGTTAAAGATAATGATTTTAAAATTGTTAAAAAAATTTTTTACACTCACTTAGATTCTTTATCTAGTTATTTAAAAAGATATCATCAAGTTGATTACACAAAATCATTTTATAAAAACATAATATATGTGTGGTTGCTTCATTATATAACTTTTCAATATTTTAGATGGGCTTCAATTAAAGCGGTTTTAAAAAAAGAAAAAGAAATTTATTTTTTAGATATAAATTTTAAAAAAATATCTTTTAATATTCAAGACACATTAGATTTTGTAGACTTAGCTTTTGAGTCTGATCTATTCAATTACATTAGCTTTAAGAAAATAATTTATAGTTTTAAAAATTATAAAAATTTAAAAATTATTAATTATGGAAAATCAATTTTATTACCAAAAAAAAAATTTGATTTTCAACTATATAGAGGAGTTTTTTATAAAAAAAATATTTTTTTTTTTTTAGTAATACTTTTTGAGAAAATTATGTCTGTTATCGATAAAAATAATAAAGTAATTTTTGTTGACGGGGGTGGTCTTAGATTTTTTATTAAAATTAATTTTTATCTAAAACAATTTCCAACTTTTTTTTACAATAGATTTTCATGGTATAGAATTAAGAAACATCTATACAATAATATAAAATTAAAAAATAAATTCAGTAATTCAGATGTGCTCTTTAAAAAAGAAGAAATTTATAAAATAAATTCTAATAATAAATTTAATAATTTTATTTCCGATAACATAGTTAAAGATATTCCTTATTGTTTTTTAGGAGGTTTTAAAAAATTAGATGAAGAGACAAAAAAAATATGTATTAATCCCAAAATAATTTTTACATCAAATAGTCATTTTTATAATGAGTTTTTTAAAGTTTGGGCTTTTAAAAGAAAATTACAAAAAAAGTCTTTTTTAGTAGTGGGGGCCCATGGAGGGAATCATCATAAATATCAATATTTAATTAATTTTTATGAAAAATTAATCAGTTCTAAGTATATTGTAACTTTAAGAAAGAATTTCTCGAAATCTGAAATTTCCTTACCAATTATAAAATATTTTTACTTTAAAAAAAATTTTAGAAATTATAAAAATTTAAAAGAAATTTGCTATGTTTCTGATGAGTTTAGGACGTATCCTGCAAGAATTTCTATTGGTCCCGCAAGTTTCAAATCTCATTCAGTGATACAAGATTTTCAGAGTATTTTTTTGAAACTTAATTTTAATATTAGAAATAATTTGAATTTTTTACCAAATAATACTTTTCAAGATATATATAAAAAGCAACTATTAGAATTTTTACCAGAAGAAAAAATTTTAGAAAATTCTTCATTAAACAAGAATATCAAAAAATTTAAATTAATTATTTGTTCTTATCCTCTTACGGCCTTTATTGATTCTATGCTCACAGGTCCTACAATTTTAGTTTATAATCCAAAGTGGTGGGCGCCAATGAATGAATTTAAAAAAGACTATTATTTGATGAAAAAAAATAAAATTATTTTTGAAGATCCAATAGAAGCTGCAAAACATATAAACTTGAAATGGGAAAATTTAGATGTTTGGTGGTTTGACAAAGAAACAACAAAAGCGAGAGTTAATTTTTTAAATAAATTTAATATAAGTGGAAAAAAATCATATTTAGAATATGGCTATTTTTTTTCTAATTTATTGTCTAAAAAAGTTTAGTTGAGTTAGGGTTTTTTTCCCAATCGTATTTTTTAATAGGATGCCTCCAGTCTTTTCCGTAAATAGCTTTTAAATATTCTTTGTAATAAAATGGTATTTTTATATTTATAGCGTTTATATTCATGATTTTAATTCTTTTAAAAAATATAGAAGGAGTAATAAATCCTGCTGGCGTATAAAATGAGTTATATTTTATGAGTTTTTTTTTAAAAAAAATAAAAAATTTTTTTAAGAAATAAAGTTTGTTAATTAATATTTTATATTTTCCAGTATATGTATCCGATACTGATAGTACGTATATTATTCTTGCAGCTAAATTTTTTAAAACGTAATGTTTTTGATAACAATACTTTTTATTCTTAGTTAACTCATAAAAATTTATATCTATTTCTCTATTTTTACCCTTTGTAAAAGTTAAAATATTATCTTTATCAAAAAATTTTTTTTTCTTATTAAAACCACTCTGTTTAAAAATCTCAGATATTTTAATTCTATTACTCTTACTTTCCCACAAGCCGATATCAATATCGTTATCCCATTTTATAAGAGATCTATTTCTAACAAAACCCAGTAAAGTTCCGTGACATATCCAGTAATGTAGATTTGACTTATTTAAAATTTTGATAGCTTCAAGAAAATTAGCGTCCATTTTATTTATATTAATGAAGATATTTGAGTTGATAATAATTACTTAAAATTTATCTAGATGTAAAAACAATAAATGAATGTTAATTTTGTAATTATTATTTAAGATTGATTTAAATAAGATTAATAAAAGCTTTTGATATTTTTATGATAAAAAATTTTAAAATTTTTAAAAAAAAAAAAATTCTTATAACAGGTCATACAGGTTTTAAAGGATCGTGGTTAGTTATCTGGCTAAAATTATATAAGGCAAAAATAATAGGAGTGTCCAATGAAATACCAACCAAGCCAAGCAACTATTTAATAAATCGCGTTACTAAAGATATAGTAGATTTAAGAGCTGATGTTCGTGATCTTAATAAAATAAAAAAAATTATTTTAAAATATAAACCAGATTTTATATTTCATTTAGCTGCACAATCATTAGTGAAAACCTCTTATAAAAATCCAATATATACATGGCAAACAAATTTAAACGGGACTTTGAATATTATTGAGTCTTTGCGCTATCTTAAAAAAAAATGTACTGCAATAATTGTCACTAGCGATAAATGTTATAAAAATATTGAAAAAAAAAGCGGTTATAATGAAAATGATCAATTGAGTGGAGATGATCCATATAGTGCATCAAAAGCTTCAGCTGAAATATTGTGTAATTCTTATTTTAAATCTTTTTTTATAAAAAAAAATATTCAAATCTGCACTGTAAGAGCTGGCAATGTAATCGGGGGGGGAGATTGGTCAAAAGATCGCCTTATTCCCGACTGCGTGAGATTTTGGAGTAAAAATAAAAAAGTAATTATTAGAAGTCCGAATTCAACAAGACCATGGCAGCATGTATTTGAGGCTTTATTTGGCTACTTAATTTTAGCAACAAGAGTGCATAGCGATAAAACTCTTAATGGACAATCTTTTAATTTTGGACCGAGTAAAAATAAAAATTATTCAGTTATTAGGGTAATCAAAACAGTAAGAAAATTTTGGACGCAAGTTAAATACATAATTAAAAAGGATAATTTTTTTAAAGAAACAAATATTTTAAATCTAAATACTCATAAAGTAAAAAAGATATTAAAATGGAATTGTATTTTAAAATTTGAAGAAATGATTTTGATTTTAACCGAATGGTACAAATGTTTTTATAATGATAAAAAGAACATATTAAACTTTTCAAAAAAACAAATTTTGTATTATGAAAGTTTAATAGAGAGAAGAAATAATGAAATACTCAAATAATAAATTTATAAAAGTTATACCTCAAAAAATTATTAAAAACAAAAAAGGAGATATTATCAGAGCTCTAAGATTAAGTAGGTTAAAAAAAAATAATTTTAAGTTTAAAGAGGCATATTTCACAAAAATTAAATATAAAAATATTAAAGGCTGGAAGTTGCATAAAAAAATGACTTTAAATTTGTTTGTAGCATTTGGTGCAGTAAAATTTGTTTTTTTTTCGGAAAAAAAAAACTTTTTCAAAGAAATAATTTCTACAGATAAAAATTATTTAAGAGTTAACGTTCCGCCTAAAACATGGGTGGCTTTTAAGGGCATAAAAAAACCCTCAAGTATTATTTTAAACATTACTGATTTAGTGCATAGTAAAAGAGAGGTAATCAACGTTCCTTTAGAAGAAATTAAATATAATTGGAAATAAAGATGAAAGTTATAATTTTAGCTGGCGGATACGGCACTAGGTTATCAGAGTATACAAAAACTGTACCTAAACCTATGGTCAAAATAGGAAATAAACCAATGATTAGTCACATCATCGATATATATTTAAAATATGGATTTGATGATTTTATAATTGCCCTTGGATATAAGGGTAAAATTATAAAAAAATATTTCAATAAATTTAAAAAAAAAATAAAAATTACTTTAGTTGACACTGGCTTAAATACTATGACAGGAGGAAGGTTAAAAAAACTTAAAAATTTTTTTTCAAAAAATGAAGACTTTATGGTGACCTATGGTGATGGTTTGGCTAATATAAATATAAAAAGACTAGTTCAATTTCATAAAAAGCATAATAAACTTGTTACGATAACTGCAGTTAGGCCCCCAGCTCGCTTTGGAGCTTTAGAAATTAAATCCAATATTGTTAAAAATTTTAGAGAAAAATTTAAAAGAGACTCCGGATGGGTAAATGGAGGTTTTTTTGTGATGAACTCAAAATTTTTAAAATTTATTCAAAATGACAAAACGTATCTTGAAAAACAACCATTAAAAAAAATATCTCGAATCAATCAATTGATTGCTTATAAACATAGGGGATTTTGGCAATGTATGGATAGTAGGCGTGATAAAGAAATTTTAGACAATATGATTAAAAATAAAAACTTTTTATGGCTAAAATAAATTGATAAAAAAAATATTAATATTTGGTGGGTCTGGATTTTTAGGAAAACATTTAATACAGAGGTTCTTGAAAAGAAAATGTAAAATATATTACGTTTCAAGAAAAAAAATTAAAATTTATAACAAGAATCTCAATCATATTAAGATAGATTTAAATATTGAAAGTAATTTCCGAAAATTAAAATTATTAAAAGTTGATTATGTAATTTTTTGCGCTGGTTATGTTAATCATGATGGTTTTTTTGATAATAATAAAGAAGTATATAAAGTGCATTTTTTATCAGTTATAAAAATTGTTGAAATATTTATAAAAAAAGATATTAAAAGATTTCTCTACATAGGCAGTTCTAACGAGTACGGAAATAATAACCAAAATGTTTTAAAAGAAAGTTTCAAAGAGTACCCATCAACAAGTTATTCATTTAGCAAAACAGCAGCGACTTTATTTTTGTTGATGATGTATAAGACTTATAAGTTTCCTGTATCAATTATAAGACCATTTTTAATTTTTGGCCCAGATCAAAAATCTAATAGATTTATACCTTATGTAATTAAGAGTTTTTTAAGAGATAAAAAAGCCTTTTTATCTAAATGTAATCAAGTTAAAGATTTTGTTTATATTGATGATTTATTAGACTTAGTTTGGTTGACTCTTAATAAAGATAAAGCAAAAGGCGAAATATTTAATGCCGGATCTGGAAAAGGTAGAATTTTAAAAGATGTTGTTCAAGACATAAGAAAAATAATAAAAAAAGGAACACCAGTATATTCTTCGTTTTATAAAAATGAAAATAAAGTTCAAGTTGCTAGCATATCCAAAGCATTCAAACTATTAGGTTGGAAGCCAAGGATATCCTTTAAGCAAGGATTGTTAAGAACTATTAATGCTTTTAAAAGTGATAGTTAAAAATTATGAAATTATTAATATTAAAAATTATTAGAAATTTATATCCATATTATAAAGGGTTATTAATTTTTTTTTATAAAAAAAATAATCCTATAATAAAGTTAAACATTGCTAAGCCACTTATAGAAGACAATAAAGATTATGTTCTAATTAATAGAATTTTTTCGTCATATAGAAAGATGAAAAAAGATCAATTGGATAAAAAAAAAATTTATCAACCATCAACTTTATGGAAAAATCATTTAAGTAATGATTATAAAATTATGCAAGAAGCTTACTTGTTAAATGATTATGAAAAATTTTCTTTTTTTATAAAAAATTTTGGTAATTGGGATAGATATCTCGGGATTGAACATAATTTAATGTTAAAAAAATTTAATAAAAATTTTGTTTTAAGAAAGTATTTAATATGTGAAATTTTTGACGGTCTATTCAGAGCCTGGAAATTTTTTGGAAATAGCCAAAAAAATATTAAAGACTTAAATTCTCCAGAATTTGGAAATCAAATAGGAGCTTACTTTGGAAATTATTTTGTTACCATAGGAAGTTTCTTTAATAATATTATAGCTAAATTATTAACCCCATATATTGATAATTACAAAAGACCAATTGTTGCTGATTTAGGGGGTGGCTACGGAAAGTTAGGTTATTATTTATTAAATAAAAAAAAAAATTTTTGTTTTTTAGATTTTGATCTTCCCGAGACGTTGTGTTTAGCTTCTTACTATTTAATGAAAACCTGGCCTAAAAAGAAGGCCCTTCTTTATGGTGAAAAAATATTTAATTCATCAGATATATATTCTTACGATTTAATTTTTATGCCCTCATATGAAATAGAAAAATTAAAAAATGATAGTGTAGATTTGTTTTTAAATAAAAATAGTTTAGGAGAAATGAACCCTGATCTTGCAATACACTTTATAGATAATATTTGCAGAACAACTAAAATATTTTTTCATATGAATCATGATAAAATAAGAAATATTTTTGAAAAGAATACTAAAAGCTTAGTTAACTCAGAATATCCAATAAATAATAAAAAATTTAAATTATTATTTCGCTACCCTGATCTTGGACACTTATTATACACTGGGAAATTAGATATGGTAAATAATGATATTTTTATGAATTTGTATAAAAAAAATTATAAATAAAATTATAAATAGAAAAAAAGTCATAATTATGAAAAAAAAAATTTCTTATGTAGCGATGAGTGCTGATTTAATTCATCCTGGGCATTTAAATATAATTAATCATGCAAGAAGATATGGAGAAGTTATAATCGGTTTACTAAGTGATAAAGCCATTGCGAGTTACAAACGAGTTCCAATAATGGACTTCAAAGATAGATTTGCAGTAGTCTCTTCTTTAAAGCATGTCTCTAGAGTGGTAGTTCAAGACACGCATGATTATGTTAAAAATTTAAAAAAATACAAACCGGATTTTGTTGTTCACGGTGATGACTGGAAAGCGGGTGTCCAAAAAGAAGTCAGAAGTAGAGTTATAAAGGAATTAAAAAAGTGGAATGGTAAGTTAATAGAAATCCCCTATACACAAGGAATTTCATCAACCAAATTGAGTAATGCAGTAAAAGAAATAGGAACTACCCCTGATATTAGAAGAAAATCATTGCAACGATTATTAAGTTGCAAAAATTTAATTCGTTTTTTGGATATTCATAACGGCTTAAGTGGATTAATAATTGAGAATACAAAAGTTAAAGTAAGGAACAAAATAGAAGAATTTGACGGAATGTGGGCCAGTTCTTTAACTTCATCCACTTCGAAAGGTAAGCCAGATATTGAGGCGGTAGATTTTACCGATAGATTAAATTTATTAAATGAAGTTTTGGAAGTTACAACAAAACCAATAATATATGATGGCGATACTGGCGGCAAAGAAGAACACTTAGTTTTTACAGTAAAAACTTTAGAGAGATTAGGAATTTCTGCGATAATAATTGAAGATAAAATAGGTCTTAAAAAAAATTCGTTATTAGGAAATAATGTTTTCCAACAACAGGATAGTATTAAAAACTTTTCAAAAAAAATACATACTGCAAAAAAATCAAAAACGACAGAAGAGTTCATGATTATTGCAAGAATCGAGAGTTTAATTCTTGGTAAAGGGTTAAAGGATGCAATAAATAGAGCAAAAAGTTATATTAATTCTGGCGCGGATGGAATTATGATTCATAGCAATAAAGAAGAATTTCAAGAAATTATAAGTTTTTGTAAAATGTATAATAATTTAAAAGAAAAAAAACCATTGGTAGTTGTTCCCACAAGCTTTAATAAAATAAAAGAAGACCATTTAAAAAAATTAGGAGTAAATGTTGTTATATATGCTAATCATTTATTAAGAAGCACATATCCCAGTATGGTAAATACTGCAAAAACTATATTAAAAAATCAAAGGTCATATGAAGCTAACAAAGTTATTTTGCCTATACGTGATTTATTAAAGCTTGTACCTGGCACAGAATAAAAATGTTGTGTCCAAAGACTTTTTATCAATTCTTAAAAAAAAAAAAAATTAATTTTTTTACAGGAGTTCCAGATTCTTTATTAAAAAACTTTATAGGAATATTGTCTATTTATGAAAAGGAAAATCATCATATTATCGCTTCAAACGAAGGCGCTGCAGTAGCAATAGCGGCAGGCCATTATATGGCAACAAAAAAAATACCATTAGTTTATCTTCAAAACTCAGGTCTGGGTAATATTATTAATCCGATATTATCGTTGGCTGATAAAAAAGTTTATAGCATTCCGATGATTATAATAATTGGATGGAGAGGAGAACCATTTATCAAAGATGAACCTCAGCATATAGCGCAAGGTCAGGCAACAATAAGTTTAATTAAATCTTTAAAAAAAAAATATATTATACTTTCTGGAGATATTAAAAAAGATTTAAAAAAAATTAACCAAATTATTTTTTTAGCTAAAAAAAGTAGTGAACCCGTTTTTATTTTAATAAAAAAAGATATTTTTAATAAAAAAATTATAAAAAAAGATTTTAGAGATCAAAAACTTATTTCAAGGGAGGAAGCTATAAATATAATAGTTAATAACTTAGATGATAACTTTAGAATTGTTGCAACAACTGGGATGATTTCAAGGGAGTTATACGAAATAAGAAATTTTAGAAAAGAGAATCATTCAAAAGATTTTTTGACAGTTGGATCAATGGGTTATGCATCGCAGATAGGACTTGGTATTGCTATTTCAAAATTGAAGAAAAATATAAAAGTTGTTTGTTTAGACGGCGACGGCTCTTTTTTGATGCATATGGGTGGTGTCGCAACAATTGGTTCTGTTAAACCAAAGAATTTTATTCATATAGTACTAAATAATGGCAGTCACGATTCTGTCGGAGGACAACCTACTGCAGGATTTAAAATTAATATTTCTGGGATAGCCAAATCATGTTCGTATGATAATTGCATTGGTAACATAAAAGATAAGCCTTCTATTATAAAATCATTAAATTTTTTAAAAAGTAATAAAGGAACTGGTTTTTTAGAGATTTTAGTAAAAAATGGCAGTAGAAAAAATTTAGGAAGGCCAAAAGAAAAGCCAATAACTAATAAAAAAATTTTTATGAAAACCATTTAGTTTTAATGAATTTTTTAAAAGTTAGTCTAAACACTAAAAATCAAATTTTTTTTGGAGAGAATAAAATTAACATTCTTAAAAAAATAATTAGTAAGAATACTCGCAATAAGATTTTGATAGTTTGTTCTAAAAGAGGAAAAAAAGTTATAAAAAAATTAAAAGTTTTTCAAAGCATTTTAGTAAATGAAATAATTTGGATTGATAATATTAAAGAGAATATCTGTATAGATTATTTTGAGAAGTTAGATAAAAATATTTTAAAAAATAATTTTAATTATGTAATTGGATTTGGAGGTGGAAGCGCTATCGATGCGGCAAAAACTATAATCCATTATATAATTTTTAAAAATTTTCATAATAAACATAAAAAAATTATAAAAAATTCTAGGCCCATTCTAATAGCCATTCCAACTACTTCGGGCACAGGAAGCGAAGTAACTTCTACTGCGACGATATGGAATTTTAAAAAAAAAAAGAAACTATCATTAAGCCACTCCTTTCTTTTACCAAGATATGCAATTGTAGATCCTGTTTTAACTTATACTATGTCGAGACAACAAACATTTAACTCAGGGTTAGATGCTTTAAATCAGTGTTTTGATTCTTTGTGGAATCATAGAGCAAATAAAGAAAGTAAATTATATGCCATTCAGGGAATAAAACTTGCTTATATTTCTTTAAAGGAACTCAAAAAAAATTATAATAATAAGAAAGCTCGTTTAAATTTATCAAAAGCAAGTCTAATTTCAGGCCTTGCCATCAAACATACCAAAACAAGTATTTGTCATGCAATATCATATCCATTCACTTTATATTTTAAGATTCCACATGGGCTAGCATGTGCTTTGTCTATGTTGGAAGTTATTAGGTTTGTAATTTTTAATAAAAAAAATTTTTTTTCTAGTATTAATTTGAAAAAAATAGTTCTCTCCGAAATACCAAGACTTTTTTTAAAATTAAGTGTTAAGAAGAAAATAAAAAAATATATTAATTATTCTATTGATATTGAAAAAATTATTAATAATATTTATTATTCAGATAGAATAAAAAATTTCTCTTTTTCTATAACTAAAAATCAATTAAGAACTATTGTTTCAAAATCTTTAACTTGAAATAATTCTTTTAAATTTCACCACTTAATGATTTGGATGTATTATTTTTACTTTTTGATTTGTCTCGAAAGTAATCAAGATATTTTGATCCATCTTTAAGTGGTGTATAGGTATAATAAAGTGTTTTTCTATTAATTTCAGAGTTATTTTTTTTTGATCTATGAGGACAGGTGTTGCTAAAAACTACTATATCGCCAGCATTTAGGATAATTTTTTCAAAATTTAATTTTTTTTCTACATTCTCAATTATGTTTGGAGTCCCATTTTTTTGAGTTATTTCATATAATTCATTAAAATTTCCATTGAAACGATCGGCAATTTCTATTGTGCCATTTTTTTCATTGCATGGATCTAAAGCCACGAGAACATTAATAAAGTTGTTACTATATTCATACCATCCATTTTTTTCATTATTATTCTCATCAATAAATTTAAATACTCCATCAAAATGAGCGTAAAACCCTTCGCCACCTGGAGGCTTGGCGTTATATTTATCTTTAAAGATAGTATATTTTACCCCAAATACTTTTTCTAAAATATTAAGTATATCATTATTAACTTTATTTAGCAGATCACTTTTATTGTATAGTCTTTCTATTCTTCTAAGCTTATTAGCTTGATCAAAATATTTATCAACATCATCAGAAGTTTCTATATCTTTTATAAGATTGATTAAAATTTTTTTATCAAAAATATTTTTGATTAAAAAAAAACCTTTCTTATTAAATGTACTTTTTAAACTCGTAGTCATTATTATTGTTGATTATTATTATGTAAGTTTTATTATATATATTATTTTTTTTCAAAAATATAATTGAAAGTTCTGTAAAATTTATCTTTTGGATCGGAGAATGCATTTCGAGACTTTTTTATTAATTTAAAATTATTTTTTTTCATTATTTTATTAGTTGTTATAAATTGTTTTTTATAAGACTCATTGATTTCTACTAATACACTAATAATATTATCGTTTTTTAAAAGCTTATTTTCAGCTCCTTTTAAGATTACATGTTCAAGACCATCAACATCTATTTTAATATAACTTGGAAATTTAAGTATTTTTTTTGATAATAAATTATCAATACTATTTCCGTATAATTTATATTTATTTTTAGATATAAATTTTTTACCCTCAAAATTTATTCTTTTTCCTAAAGAATTTAAAGAAACTCCCTCGATAAACTCATTTTCAAATATTTTAAAAAAGGCTTCTCGATCAGAAAGTCCAATAGGAAATATTTTTATTACTTCTTCTAAATTGTTGATACTTACGTTTCTACTAAGAACTCTTGTGTTGCTAGTAGATGGTTCAAATGCGATTATTTCAATTTTCTTTTTTAATTTAATAGCAGCGTATATTGAATAAATACCTACGTTTGCACCAATATCCCAAAATACCTTCCCTTTTTCAAAGCTATCAATCCAAGATAAAGTATCCGGTTCTTTTGTAAGTAAGGTTTCAACTCTCCACTTAACTAAATAGTTTGGACAAAAAAAAATTATTTTTTTACCTAAAATTTTTTTTTTAAAGTAAGCCTTTTGTTCAATAAAGTAATTTAACCAATCAAAAATACTTCTTTTTGTCAATTTCTGAAAAATTTTATCAAAAAAAAATAAAATTATATATACAAGGTATGTTATTTTTTTTAACATTAGATTAAAATTTTATAATACGAGTATTTTGATTGAATAATTTTTTATATCTAAAAAATTTAACATTTTATTATTATCTAACATGCATCTTATAATAAAACTATTGAAAGCAAAATGGAGATTATTACCACCTAAGCCAAAAAAGATTATAATTTTTGACGGCATCCAAAATCCTTTTTCAAAATATTTTGATGAAAGTGATTACAATATAATCTATCGAAGAGGTGAGGAGATAAATATTTTTGTCCTTATTAAGTGTTTATTGGAATTAAACTTGAAACCTCTTAATTATTTTTTAAATTTTATAAAGATTTCGAGACCAAAAATTATATTAACCGCAATTGATTATAATCCAACATTTTATTTATTAAGCAAGGCTACAGGAGTTAAAACAGCTTTTGTACAATTTGGCACCAGGACAAAATGGAATGATCTTTTTGCAAATAAAAAAATAACGAACAAACATAACAAAGATTTATTTTATGTGGATTATATGTTTACCTTTAATAAATTTATTTCAAATTTATATCAATCTTTTATAAGTGGAAAAACAATAGAAATAGGATCTTTCAAAAATAATTTTAATAGAAGAAAAAGAATTAAAAAAAAAGAAATTTTATTTATTTCAACATTTAAATCATTTGCTTTAAATAATAAAAAGTTTTTTGGATTCAGTAATAAATTTTTTTTTAAAAATGATAGCACCGTGATAAAAAAAATTTTTCTTTTAGCAAAAAATAAAAAAATAAAATTTAATATTTTAGGCAGGGGAATTGGAAATGAAGGAATTAAAGAAGAAAACTATTTTAATTACATTTTAGGTAAAAAAAATTTTTCTTTTATAGAAAATTATTTAGGAAGAAAGACGTATGATATAGTTAATAATTATAAATATATTTTTACGATAGATTCAACTTTAGGAATAGAAAATTTAGCGTTAGGAAATAATACTGGTTTTTTATTTAATAGACCCTATAAGTTTCCTATAAACACAAGACGTTTTGGAGGTATGGAAGGGTTGCCAAGAAAAGGCCCATTTTGGACAACATATAATTTAGCTTCTGAATTTAAAAGAGTCTTTAATTATATAATTAGAAAAACCAACTATTCTAACTGGAGACAAAAAGAGAAAAATATTGCCAAAAAAGTCATGGTGCATGACTATAATAATAAAAAATTTATTAATATAGTAAACAAAATTTTAAAAGATAAATAAACTAAATGTTAAGACCTAATATTCTTGATTGCACCCTAAGAGATGGTGGTTATTATAATAACTGGTTTTTTTCAAAATTTTTCGTAGAAAAATATATTAATATTATGAGCTTAGTTAATATTAACTATATTGAATTGGGCTTTAGATTTTTAGATAAAGATAAAATTAGAGGTCCAAATGCTTACACAAGTGACCACTATATAAATTCATTGGCTATTCCAAAGAATACTAAAATTGGCGTTATGATTAACGCAATTGATTTTGTCAGATCAGATTACGATATTAAAAAAAAATTAAAAATTAATTTTCCTAAATTAAAAAATTCAAGAATAGATTTTATTAGAATTGCTTGCCATGCAGATGAGATTTTTAAAATTGGGCATATTATAAAATTTTTGCAAAAATTAGATAAGCAAGTAATGATTAATATTATGCAAATTTCAGAAATTAAATATAAAAATATAAAAGATATATGCGCTTTTTTAAAAAAAAATAAAATTGGCGTATTATATTTGGCTGATAGTCTTGGCTGTTTAAAACCATCAACTTTTTTAAATATAATTAAAAAATTTAGAAAATATTGGGATGGTTCAATGGGCGTTCATACACATGATAATATGAATTATGCTCTTAGCAATTCTATAGCTGCATATAAAGCAGGAGTAAAGTGGATAGACGGAACAGTCCTTGGAATGGGAAGGGGCGCTGGAAATGTAAAAACAGAGGATTTGTTTAAATTTTTTAACAAAAAAAAAAATAAAAAATTAGATAATTTTTCAAAAAAATATTTAGAACCACTAAAAAAAAAATATAATTGGGGAGGAAATAAATATTACAAAATTGCCGCTATCAATAAAATTCACCCTACTTACGTACAGTTAATTTTATCTGATCAAAGATATAAAAACTTAAATTTAATTAAAATATTATTTAATTTGAAAAAAATTAATTCTATTAAATTTGATCCATACAATTTGCACAACTCTTTACTAAATAATCATTTTTATAAAAAAAATAATTTAAAATTTAAGACTTTAAATAAAAAAGAATTTTTATTGATAGGGTCGGCAAATATTTCAAAAAAAATAAAAAAAATTGAGAGTTTAATAAATAATAATAATTTTTATGTTATTGCCTTAAATACCACAAAACATATTAAAGAGAACTTGATTGATTTAAGGGCTGCATGTCATCCATTAAGAATATTATCAGAAATCGAAAGTTATAAAAAAATTAATAATAATATTGTAATTCCTTTTAATTTCTTACCAAAAAAATTTTTCAATATTATTAAATCTAAAAAAAATATTTTTAATTATGAGATTAAGTTGAGCAAAAAAAATGAAAATATAATCATAAATCAAAAGTACTCTAAAATTCCATATATTCTTGGAGTAAGTTACGGTTTAGCAATTGCTGTGGCTGCAAAATGCAGATCTGTTACTTTGATTGGATTTAATCAATATAAAAAAAATGACATTTTGAATGATGAAACTAAAAAAGTTTTATTTTTATATAAAAAAAGATTTAATAATATTAAATTTAATATTATTAATTAAGAATTTTTTGCTTAATTCAAATTCAGTATTTTTATTATGATTAAAAAACCCTATGTAATTATTATACCAGCTAGACTAAAGTCAAAAAGATTATATGCCAAACCATTAATAAAAATTAAAAATAAAGAGTTGATAATTTGGGTAATTGAGAATTGTTTAAAAAAATTTCCCAGCGAGAATGTATTTGTTGCTACCGATTCTAAAAAAATTTTTAATCTCATTAAAAAAAATGGTTACAATGCAATTATGACATCAAAAAAGTGTTTAACTGGAACAGATAGAGTCGCTGAAGTTATAAACAAAATAAATTCTTCTATTTATATAAATGTGCAAGGTGATGAACCTTTGATTAATCCTGATGATATAAAAAAAATAATTAAAATCAAAAAATTTTTTCCGAACAGGGTTATATGTGCAATGACAAAAATTAAAAAAAATGAGAATATCGCTTCAGTTTCCTTACCTAAAGTAGTTGTCAATGAAAGAGATGAACTATTGTATATTTCAAGATCCCCAATTCCAGCGAAAAAAGATAAAAAGATATTTTTTAACAATTATTATAAGCAAGTATGTATCTATGCATATAACAAAAGTGAGTTAAATAAGTTTTATAAATTCGGAAGAAAATCTAAATTAGAAAAAATAGAAGATATCGAGATTCTAAGATTTTTTGACTTAGGAATAAAAGTAAAAATGATGAATACCTCAAAAGAAAGTTATGCAGTTGATACACGCTCTGATATTAAAATTGTAAGAGCAAAGCTTAAGTAAAAATACATTTAATTTAAACACTTAATTTTATGAAAAAATTGCCTTTAGTAAGTGTAATTATTAATTGTTATAATAGTGAAAAATATATCGAGTCCACATTAAATAGTTTATTGAAACAAAATTACTCTAATTGGCAGTTAATATTTTGGGATAATTGTTCCATAGATAATACCAGGAATATTTTTTATAAATTTAAAGACAAAAGATTTCAATATTATAGATCTAAAAAACATACAAATCTAAGTACCGCCAGAAAATTAGCTATGAAATTCATCAAAGGGGAATACTTTGCATTTCTTGATTCTGACGACATCTGGTTTTCAAATAAATTAAGCATTCAAATTAAATCTTTAGAAAAAAATAAAAATTGTGGTTTTGTTTACTCAAATTCTTCTCATTTCAATGAGTTTAAAGAAAAAAGAAATTTTAAGAATAAACAACCTTCAGGGAGTATATATTTTAAATTGTTGAATGATTACTTTATTAATGACGAAACGGTTATTTTTAGAACTAAAATTTTTAAAGAAAATAAAATTTCTATTAATGAATCCTTAAAATTTATACCAAATTTTGATTTAACTATGAAATATGCAAAAGTTAGTGATGCAATTTATATTGATAAAATTTTATCAAAATGGAGAGTAAATAAAGAAAGTTTAACATGGAAAAAAAATATTGAAATATGTCATGATTTATTTTTGTGGCATACAAAAGAAAAGAAAGAAAATTATAACAACAATAAAATTGTTAGACATTTAGAAATAAGTAAAAACAAATTAAACTTAAGATTTGCAAGAATTTTACTGATGCAAAATAAAAAATTTTTATCAGTTAAATTTTTACTTAAAAATAGAACGTTTACTATAAATTGGATTTTAACTTTTATTATTTCATTCGTTCCATTTATAAACGATATTTTAAAATATAGACAAAAAAAATTATATTTAAATTAAAAATGAATTATAGAATAGCAATTAAAGATATTGCTGATGAAGATACAAAACTTTTATGGAAAAATTTTGAAAAAAATTCAATCAATTATTGTTTTCAAAACTATTATTGGTTGAAACATTGGTACGATATAGATTTAAAAATAAATAAAATTAAATCTTATATTGTTTTTGTTTATAGTGGAGAAGAAGTCATTATGATCTTGCCATTATGCGTAAGAACTTTTTTTGGTGTAAAGATTTTATCCTGGTTAGGAGGAAACCAAGCAGACTACATGTGCCCACTTGTTGTTAGTGGTCTAAAGTTTGAAAAAAATGAATTTTTAGTCTTATGGAAAGATATATTAGCTAGTGTAAAATATTTTGATTTTATTTTTTTTAATAAACAACCATTTTTCATTAAAGACATCAAGAACCCATTTGTACATTATCTTTCGAGCTATAAATCTTCCAGCGCCTATTCTTTAATACTAAATAATAATTTTGTTCAAAAAAAAGAGAAATATTCATCATCTTATAATGATATTAACGTTCAGATTATTAAAGATGAAAAACTTCGTATAAAATACATTAAAAAAATATTAGAAGAAAAAATTATAAGATTAAAAGAAAAAAAGTTAAGAAATACGTTTGATGATAATAATATTAAATTTTATTTAGAGTTTTGTGAGAAAGATTTTAGTCATGGCAAAGAACATATTTCTTGTTTATTTATAAAAAATATCGAAGTGTCTGGACATTGGGGAGTAGTCTACAAAAATGATTTTTATTATTTATTACCGGTAATTTTTAATACAGAATTTTTAAAAATGTCACCTGGGAAAATTTTAATAAAATTTCTTATTAATTGGGCAGCAATTAATCAAATACAGGTATTTGATTTCTCGGTAGGTAACGAAGACTATAAAAAAAATTATTCTAACAGTACTCTTTTGTTATACGATTATTGTTATTGTAAAAATTTTAAAGGTTTATTTCATTTTATATTTTACTTTATAAAAAGAGTAATAAAATCTTGGAGATATGCATGAATATTTATAAAAAATTTTTTTTTGTACTTAAAAAATATTTAAAAAATTTTATTTTTAAAATATTTTCTTTGAGTGTATGTAAATTTTTTTTTTCATTTTTTAGAGGCAATGGATGCATTTTAATGTTCCATAGAATATTGAATCAAGAAAACGTTAGTGAGGATAGATTTGTTCAATTAGGCATAACTAAAAAAAATTTTACAAAAAAAATTAAATATTTATCAAGTAATTATAAAATTCTATCATTAGAAAATTTTGTAGATCATATAAATTTAAAAAAAAAACACTTTGCCATTACATTAACTTTTGACGATGGATATAAAGATAATCTTACTAATATGCTGCCTATTATTAATCGATATAAAATTCCTGTGACAATATTTGTGTGTGTAGGATTTATCAATAAAAAATCTAATTTGTGGTGGTATCAAATTAATAATATTTTATTAAAAAGAAAAAGAATATCATTCTTCTTTGAAAAAGTTTTCTATAGTTTTAACTTATTCACAGATTTAGATAAAGAAATTTTCTTTGAATTTGCAAAAAAGAAATATTTTTCTTTAAAAAATAATTTAAAAATAAAATTTATAAACGCAATTACTGGATCGTTAAAACAAAAAATTAATTTTTCTAAGCATTGTTTATCTTGGATGGAGCTTAAAAAATTAACAAAAAATCCATTAATAACAATAGGAGCTCATAGTGTTACCCATCCTATTTTATCCGCACTTAATAAAGAAGATTTAAAAAAAGAAATACTTTTAAGTAAAAAAATATTAGAAAAAAAATTAAAAATAAAAGTAAAATTTTTTTCTTACCCTTATGGGGACAAAGTTTCTGCTTCTCATAGAGAATTTGATTTTGTGAGGAAAGCTAATTATTTAGCAGCAGTAACTACCGAAAATGGCCACCCCCAAAATGATAACTTGTTTAATCTCCCAAGACAAAATGTAGGAAGCAACATTACTAATTTTGAGTTATTAGAAGCTAAACTATCTGGATTTAGAATGATTAATTATACTAAATTATATAGTTAATGAAGCAAAAATTATATTTAGTTTCAAATGATAGAATTTACAAAAATAAATATTATTACACTGCTCATAATGATTTAAATTCTATTGTTAATTGTTTTATTGATTATTTTGAAACATACTTAATTTGTAGATTTAGCAAAAAAAAAAAATCTTTTTTAATTAATAAAAAAATTAAGATAGTAAATTTTTTTTCTATAAAATTTATTACAGGTCTTATTAAATCAGACAACTCTGCAAAATTTTTATTTATTTCATTAACACCTTTTAATTTTTTTATTTTTTTAATTTTAAAATTTATTTTAAATCAAAAAAATATATTTTTTTATTTAAGGAGTAATGGATTTTTAGAATACAAAAAAATATTAGGTCATTTAGGTTTATTTATATATAGTTTTATGTTTTTTATAATAAAATCTAAGGTACAATTTATATTGACCTCAACAGACCTTATTAAGGATAAGACAATAAACAATATAATCACTCCATCAGAACTAGATTATGTATGGTTAAGAAATAGAAAAAAAGCAAATCTTAAAAATGTTAATTTACTTTACGTTGGACGAATAAAAATCGAAAAAGGAATTTTTTCTTTGATTGACCTTTTAAAAAAAAGTAATATTTCTCTTGATATTGTTGGTTTCAATCAAATTCCTCAAAATATATTTTCTAATAAAATAATTGCTCATCTTCAAACTAATAATAAAAAAAAATTGATACAGTTCTACGATAAATGTAATATTTTTATTTTACCTTCTTATACTGAATCTTCACCAAAAGTTATTTGGGAAAGTCTTTCCCGCTTAAGACCGGTGATTATTTTTTCTGAAATTAAGCAACTCGCCAAAAATAAAAAAGGCGTATATGTTTGTCAGCGAAATACAATGTCGCTTTTAAAAACTATTAATTTTATAATGAAAAATTATTCTTTAATTCAGAAACAAATACTTCAAAATATATTTCCTTTAAATAAGGACTTTCAATATAATTTTCGCAAACTCATACAGTAGAATGAAAATATATAAAAACTCATTTAATTATCTAGATTATTTTTTTTTTCTCCTTTTCCCTTTTTCTTTTGTAATCGGAGTCGGAGCAGTTGAAGTATTTTCTTTTTTATTAATTATTTACCTTTTTAAAAAAGCAGATAAATTTTTTTATAAAAAGTATTATATATTTATATATATTTTTTTAATTTTTTATTCTTATTTTTTATTTAGATCTTTAATTTTTTCTTTGGATTTTGAAAAAATAAAATCAATTTTATTTTATTTTAGATTTGCATTATTTACTTTAGGTTTCATTTTTTTTTTGGAAAAATTTAGATTTGACAATAAATTAATATTAAAGGTTATTTATTTCTCATTTTTAATATTAATTGCTGATGCTATTTTTCAATATTTTTATGGTCAAAATATTATAGGTCTTAAACTTTATCATATTGAAAGAGCTTCTGGATTTTTTGGAAAAGAATTAATTCTTGGAAGTTTTTTATTTAGATTTTTGCCTTTTTTATTTTTAATCTTAATATTATTTAAATTAAATATAAAAAAAAATTTAATATATTTGTCAATTTTTTTTGGTTTATATTACTTTGCAATTTTTATTTCCGGTGAAAGAACTTCTTTTGCACTATTGATTATGGCAATTGTGTTATTATTTTTTTTATTTAAGGATTTTAGAAAAGTTATTGCACTTAGTTTAATTCTATTCTCATTTCTAATCTTAGTAACTTATTTTTTTAAGAAAGAAGGAGTAGAGAGAATGTTTATTACAACTATGCAGCAAATCAAAGTAGATGTTGCACCTAATTTATTAGAATCTAATTCCAATTTAAGTAATTTAAACATCAACAAAAGTAAGTATTATATTTTTTCAAGGGATCACCATGGACACTATGTGGTTGCTATTCGTATGTTTTTAGATAACCCAATAATAGGTCAGGGCCCAAGGTCATTTAGATATTTATGTTCAGAAGAGAAATTTATAAAAGCTGACGGTATCTGCACGACACATCCGCATAATACTTATTTACAATTATTAGCAGAAACTGGCTTAATAGGTTTTTTATTATTTTGTAGTTTAATTATTTTTTTTACAAAAGAAATAGTGACTAAATTTATAACTCAATTAAAAAATGATGAAAATAAAATGAATCAAATGGAAAAAGTTAAATATGTTTCAATTATTGCTATTTTAGTAAACTTTTTCCCATTCGTACCTAGTGGGAATTTTTTTAATAATTGGCTATCTTTTATATGCTATTATCCTTTATCTTTTTATCTTTATTCAATTAATAAACTTCATATCAAATGATTGATTGGCTAGTAATATCAATTTTTTTTATCATCAATTTTATTTTTTTTATAAAAATAGATTTAATAAATAAAATAATAAATATTTATGATAAGCCGAACAAAGTAAAGATTCATAAAAAAAAAATTTCATTAGCCGGAGGGTCAATAATTTTTTTTAATGTTATTATTTTTTTAATCTTTAATAAAATAAATTTTTTAAACTATTTTAGTTCTAACGTTCAATTAATTTCATTTATTATTTTAATAGTTGGATTTTATTTAACAGGCTTATACGACGATAAATATGACCTATCTCCTTTGACAAGAATATTAATAATGACTTTAACATTATTTATACTTTTGACATTAAACGATTTTTTACAAATTAAAAAATTGGATTTTTCTTATTATAATAAAGTATATTTTCTTGGTAATTTATCAATTTTATTTACAATTTTTTCTGTTCTTATATTTACATATTCTCTAAATATGTTTGATGGAATTAACTTGCAATCAATAACATATTCAATTTTTATTTTTTTAATATTTTTATTTGTAAGCAAATTCTCTTTATTATCTTTAGTTATAATTATTTGTTTATTTTTTTTATTAATTCTTAATTATAGAAATAAGATTTTTTTAGGTGATAGTGGTATTTATCTTTTGGCAGGAATTATAAGTTATATAATAATTTATGAATATAATTCTTATAATAAATTTTTTTCTATTGATAATATTTTTATTATTATGATGGTACCGGGTTTCGAATTTATAAGATTATTTATTCAAAGAATTAGCAAAGGAAAACATCCATTTTTAGGAGATAAAAAACACCTTCACCACTTGTTAGCCAATAAATTTAAATTATTTAATGTATATCTTATAATTTGTTTTTTATACATCACTCCGTTTTTTTTAAGAATTATAGGGCTAAACAGTTATTATATTATAATGTCTTCTTTGCTACTTTATCTTTTTATAAATTTTTATTTTCTTAAAAAATTTCAATGAAGATATTAATTACTGGTGGAGCAGGTTATATCGGTAGCTCTTTATCTTATTACTTAATAGACAGAAATCATCATGTTACTATAATTGATAATTTATCTACCGGCAGTTTAGATTTAGTTCCAAAAAAAGCGCGATTTTATAAATGTGATATCAATGATCAATTTCAGATTAGTAAGATTTTAAAAAATAATTATAATTTAGTTATTCACTTAGCTGCTTATATAGACGTTCAAGAATCTATAAGTAAACCTAAAAAATATATAAAGAATAATTACTTAAAATCAAAAATATTTATTAATTTATGCGTTAAGAACAACATTAAAAAGTTCTTATTTTCATCTACTGCCGCTGTTTACGGAAATAAAAATAAAATTGTTTCCGAAAACCAAAAAATTAATAATCTTAGTCCTTATGCATTATCAAAATATAAAGTGGAGCAATTTTTTAAAAATTATACTAAAAAAAAAATTGATTATATAATTTTAAGGTACTTCAACGTTGTTGGCACTGAGAATAGATTTCGCACTGGAGATTTAAAAAAAAATCTTAATTTAATTAGAATTGTATGTTTAATAGCATTAAATAAAATTAAAAAGATTATTATTTACGGTAATAATTATAATACACCAGACGGAACTCCTGTGAGAGACTTTATACATATCCAAGATTTATGTAGTATGCATTATGCAGCATCTAAATATTTGCTTAATCATAGCATAAAAAAAATTTTTAATTGTGGTTATGGTAGAGGTTATTCAGTTTATGAGATTATTGAATTAGCTTCAAAATTGTTTGGTAAAAAAATAAATCATATTTTTGGAAAAAGAAAAAAAGGTGATATAGGTTATTCTGTATCAAATCCAAAGAAATTTATGTCCTTCTTTAAATGGACTCCCAAGCAAAATAGTATGACAAAAATAATAAGATCATCTTATTTATGGGAAAAAAAATTATTAAAATAATTTTTTAAAAATTAAATGGTTAAATTTTTTTTTGAATTTATATTCTTATTTTCTTTTTTTGCTATTTCAGCAATTAGTTATGGTTACTGCTTATTAAGAATTTTTAATATTAATAATGTTTTTTATGCTTTGGCGGGAATCATTGGCTTATTTTTATACGCATTTATTATTACATTTTTACACTTTTTTATTTCAATTTCGGAAATATTCAATTTAATAATTTTATCGTTAGGATTATTAATATTTATTTTTACCAAAAGAAAATTTGAGATAAAAAAGTTTAAAATCAGTTCTGAAAATTTTTTAATATTTTTTTTAATTATAGTGATATTTTTTATGTCTTATGGTTATAAACCACATGAAGATTTTGGTTACTATCATCTGCCTTATATTAAAGCTTTTCTCTCGCAAAAAATAATATTTGGTTTTGTAAATATTTTAGAGCCTTATTTATGGAATTCTATGTTTTTAAATCTAAGTAGTTTGTTTGTAATTCCTTATTTTGATTTAAAAGGTATATTTTTAGCTCCATTATTATTCTATTTTTTTTTTATATTAATTCTATTAAATGAAATTTTTATAAATTTTAGAAATAAAAATTATGTTTATCCTTCAGCTATATTTTCTTTATTAATTTTATTTTATTTTCTTCTGAAGTTTGCAAGGGTTAGTGAGTTTGGCGTAGATATACCATCGCATATTATAGCATTATTAGTGATTCTTTATTTTATTAAGTTTTTTGAGATTAAAAATATTTCTAGTGCAGATAGATATGATTATACCGTTTTAATATTTTTGCTCTCTACTTTCTCTTTAACTATTAAAATTAGCAATATTAGTATTGTAATATTTTTTTTTTCAATTTTACTTTTAAATTTTAAATACTTTGATTCTAAAAAATTTATTTTACCAACTGGTATTATTTTACTTTTTATTTTCGCTTGGTTAGTTCAGCAATTTATTTACAGTGGGTGTTTTTTATTTCCTTTAAACTTTACTTGTTTTGATACTATTTGGTCCAGTAAAGAAAATATAAAAAATATTTTATTATCATTAGAAATTACAAATAAAAGTTTTGGTGTCTACAAAGGAGCGCTATTAGGAACTGAATATATTCAAGATTTTAATTGGTTTGAAAATTGGCTAGCTAGAAATAAAATAGAGTTTTTTGAACATTTTGGCACTCTAATTGCAGCTCCAGTATTTTTACTATTTATTAATTTCTTTAAAAAAGATTTTAAAATTAAGATTTTTAATATCAAATCAATGATATTTTATACAACTATAATACTTTTCATATTAACTAGCTTTATTATTTGGTTTTTAAAATCGCCAGTTGCAAGATTTGCAATACCTTTCTTTATTGTTGCTAATTTTTATTTAATTTATTTTTTTATCAACAAAAAGGTTAATTTAAGATTAAACTATAAAACAGTTTTGATTACCATTCTAATTTGTCTTGCCATTAATTTAAGCAAGAATTCTCTTAGAATAAGTAAACAGGTTGATTTTAATAATCTTTGGCCAAAAATTAATGAAAATAAATTTATTACAGTAGATAAAATAACTAATAATTTATATCAAAATAGACCAGATTCTAAATTAAATCTTGGACATCAAGGAACCTTATGTTGGAATATTGATTTTATATGCTCTTATAAAAGTGAAAAATTAAAGTATAAATTTACTAATAATTATTTAATAATTGAAAAATAATATTTATGAAAAATTATTTAGTCGTAGGAGCTGGTGGTTTTATAGCTGGTCATTTAGTTAATCGATTATTATCTGAAGGTTACAAAGTAAAAGCGGTTGACATTAAACCTTTGGAATTTTGGTTTCAAAAATCGGATAAATCTGAAAATTTTTGTTTAGATATGAGCGATTATGTTAATTGCGATAAAATGACTGCAAATGTGGATTATGTTTTAAATTTAGCATGCAATATGGGTGGCATTGGTTTTATAGAGAATAATAAAGCAGAATGTATGTTATCAGTTTTGATTAACACGCATCTTTTAAAAGCTTGTTTAAAAAATAAGGTTAAAAAGTATTTCTTTTCATCAAGTGCTTGTGCTTACAATACTAACCTACAAAAAGATCCAAATATTGAAGGGTTAAAAGAAGAAGATGCTTATCCTGCAATGCCAGAAGATGGGTATGGGTGGGAAAAATTATTTAGCGAAAGAATGTGCAGACATTTTACTGAAGATTTTAAACTTGAAACTCGAGTTGCAAGATTTCACAATATTTATGGTCCGTTTGGCACCTTTGATGGGGGAAGAGAGAAAGCACCTGCTGCGCTTTGTAGAAAAGTAATTGAGGCAAAAATAAATAATAAAAAAACCATAGAAGTCTGGGGAGATGGCAATCAAACCAGAAGCTTCCTTTATATTGATGATTGTATTGAAGCAATTTTAAAACTGTTTCATTCTAATTTTAAAGACCCAATCAATATTGGCAGTGAAGAAAAAGTCTCAATCAATCAATTAATCGATATTATTGAAAATATAGCGAATGTTAAATTAACAAGACAATATCAGCTTGATAAACCAAAAGGAGTAAATGGCAGATCTAGTAATAATGATTTAATAAAAAAAGTATTAAATTGGAACTACAATTATTCTTTAAAAGAGGGAATTGAAAAAACTTATCATTGGATAAATCAACTTTACCAAAATAAAAATAATAATAACTTTATAAAATTTACTAAAAAATAAAAAATGAGTAGTTATCACGCATACTTTAATTCACATCTATTGTTCATGACGAAATAAAAAATATTATAAATTATCAAAATTAAACATTTTTTAACTAACGGTTACTTAAAAAATTGCTCTGATCGGTTAATAAAAAATAATAAGTGTAAAGACGCACTATTAGTTCATTCTAGTACCGCGGCATTAGAAATGTATTTGATTTTACTTAATATTAAAAAAAAAAATTAATTACCAAATATTATTAAGAAGCACTTTAGGATTATCGTCAATTCTAGAAATAAATGTTTTATAATCCAGAATTTTATTAAAAATTTTTAATGAGCTCTTTTCACATAGTTTATTCAAATAGTTTTCTAAATCGTTGAAGTCAAATTTATTTTTATTTCCTAATAAAATTTCAGCCGCCATACCATTTAAATTATGAATTTCTAATATCCTACAATAATTTATCAATTGGTCTTTATCTAAAGTTTTTAAAAAATTATTATCTAGAGTTTTAAAAAAAATTAAGTCTCCATATAAATCAGTTCCATTTAAATTTTGACTGATAAAATTATAAAAAAATTTTTCAGGAATTTTATCAGAAGCGTAACTATTTGTTATTACTTTGTGCAAAACAAAATTATGATCAGATAAATATAAATATGGTTCATAAATATTTTTACTACAATTAGGCTCTGAATATTTAACTTCAATTTTTATTCCAAATAAATCATCTTTTTTTAAAAGATTATCGCACCCATACAGAACATCTACGTCATTACTATCAATATCAATTTTCAAAAAATTAATTTTTTTAATATTATTTTTAAATATGAATTCATCTATAGTTGTCTCATTTGATTTATAAAAAGTATTAGTAATATTTTTATTTATTAGATCTTTTTTTCTCTCAATTTCATCAAATTTTTGATAAGTAGACTTCTCAAAATAAATATTTTTATATTTATTTTTAAAATTATGTTTATAAATTTTATGAAATTCATTTAAATTTTTTGGTTCTAAAATTTTATTATTAAAGAAAAAAAAATTTTTAGTATTGGAATATTTTTCTTTTAGAAAATTAATAATATTTGTATCAATATCTATGCCATAAAAATTAATACTTTTTTGAGAAGAATATTGTTCGGGTACGCTTTGTCCAGAACAGCCTATATCTAAAATATTTAAATAGTTATTTTTTAAATTAAGACAATTTGAAAAAGGTGTATTTGTAGTGTATTCTTTCTTATACTTATCGATAGTGCGATATTCATTATTATTATCTTTTATTTTTTTTGATGGCATTAATAATTTAATAAAATTTGATAATAAATTTTTCATTATTGTAAATATTAATTCTAACTATTTATACGATTTTACCATTTTCAATATAGAATATTTTATTACAGATTTTTTTTAATCTTTCTATATTGTGAGATGCAATTATAGTTATGTCAGAACTAAGAATTTTTTTATTAACTATCTTATCAACTTCTTCTCTGAATTTTTCATCCGCCGTCGCAATCCACTCATCCATTATCAAAATATTACTTTCAAAATATTTAGCTATAAAAAACGCTAAACGAAATTTCATTCCAGATGAATATGTCTTTAAAGGTAATTTCAAGTAATGGCCTAGTTTAGTGTCATTGATAATTTTTTCAGTTAAATTTTTTATTTCATTGCTTGGTGTTCTTTGCATAAGAAGCTTTAATTGAATATTTTCAAGCCCAGACAACTCGTCGTTTAAACCAAAGTGAATATTAATTAGTGAAGAAATTGAACCATTTATACTTACGGTGCCAATAGTTGGCTCAAATATTCTAGCCAAAATTTTAAGCAAAGTAGTTTTCCCTGAGCCATTGGGTCCATATAACCCATATACGCCGTCTTTAATATCAAGATTTATATTTGAAAGTGCCTCAATATAATTTTCTTTTATATTTTTATCAAAAATATTTTGAATAATTTTTTTTCTAAGTGAAATATTTTTGTTCTTCAATGGATAATGCAAAGAAACATTTTGTAAAAATATATTAGTCATAAATATAATTTAACAGTTTTTTCATATTTTTTGTGAATATAATAACAAATAGTCATACTTAGAACGCTTATAATAAAACTCGCTAGTAAACTGTAAAAATATTGTTGATCGATTTTATTTAATAACGGGTTTTTAAATATAATTATAAGATGGTAACAAGGATTAAAATTAAGTACAAATTTTAATTTTTCATTCATTAATTCTTCACTCCATATTATTGGAGTAAAAAAAAAAAGAATTAGTAATAAATTTTCTACAATTTTTTTTACATCTTTGAATATGACGCTCAGTACCATAATCGAGTAACTTAGAAAAATTATATTAATTAAAATTATAAAAAGACCTATAAAAGATAGCAAAGAGTATATATTAATTTTTATAGTGCTAATTAAGAATAAAAAAATAATTATAAAAAAAGAATGCAAGTAAATAATAAAATTTGAAAAAATTAATTCAAAAATAAAAAATTTTATATTAATATTTTGTTCAAGAATTATATTTTTTTTATTATCTAAAATTGAAGCAGAATCGTTCAGACAATTAACAGCGAAAGTCCATGTAAACAACCCAATCGCAATATAGTAAATAAAATCTAATAAGTTTTTGTTGCTAACAAAGGATGAATATCCAAAAGCAATAGCCAGTATTAAAATTGTTTGGCTTACTACATTCCAAAAGGGTCCTATTACTGTATCTCTATACTTAATCTTTGTATTTATTAATGAGAAATGGAACCAATATTTGTAATCTAATAAACAATCCCTAAATTCAGAAAAGAAACTCATAAAATTTATTGGTTGCGGGGCTTGGATTTGAACCAAGGACCTTCAGGTTATGAGCCTGACGAGCTACCAGACTGCTCCACCCCGCGATATTAGAATTTTTAATTTTTATTAAAAAAAAATTCATTTAAATTATAATCTACTAGTCCAAATTTAGCATCACCTAAATAGCTTGCATTACTTTTTAAGATTTTAATAATGTTAATTAATTTATTATTTGAGATATAATTAATATCTTTCTTTTTCAGATTCTTAAACAAATCTTTAGAATTCTCATATCCTCCCGTATGATTTATATGAAATATTTTAAATTTGAGTTCTTTAAATTTATAACCCATAAAATAAGCCTTCCACATTAATATAGAGTCTACATGAAAAGAGTATCCATCATACTCGTAGTATCCACATAAGTTAAAGAATGTTTTTTTTGATAGTAATTGAAAATCTCCACAAGCATTTGTATGTAATTTTGGTGATATTATTATATCCAATATTATTTTAAGATTATTAATTATATAAAAAATATTTAATTTAAATTTTATATATTTAATAATAGATTTTTTTTTTATTAAATTAATAATAACAAAAGAAAAAAACTTAAGCGAATTAATAATAGCACCTAAAAATGAATTGTAAGTCCAATATTTTATATTTTTTATTATATCATGAGTATAGTATTTTTTATTAATATGAGTGATATTAGTATTTAAGTATTGTTCATTAATTTTGAAATTATTAAATTTATTAAAATTTATATCATATCTGTCTGCTCTGTAAATATAGTCTTCATTTAATTTTATATTTTTTAAAAATTCTAGTAAACTGTTAGAAAATATTATATCCACATTAGTTAGTATCAAATATTTTCCCATAGCTCTTCGAGCCCCAACGTTTTTAGCTATCATTTGAAACATATTTAATTTTTTATAATGCTTAAATTTTTTATGAATTTTATTAGGAACTTCTATAATTCGAATGCTCTGATTTTTACCTAGTTTAGGAATCTTTATTTTATTTCTGAGTTTTTCTGGGCTGTTCCAATCTACAATTATTAATTCACAATTTATATCTAACTTTTTTACATTATATGCCCATCTATTAACAAAGAATTGGTTCTTTAAATACATGTTCCCACCATGATTGTCATTTCTGGTTGTCACAATAAAAGAAAAATCTAATAAATTTTGTTTAGTCATCAATTTATTTAATTGCTTATATTATAAATATAAATTAATTTTTTTTTATAATAATTTGATAATATATATACTAATTTTTAAATAATAAATTTGATAATGAAAATTTGCTTAATAGGTCTTGGAAAGTTGGGTTATCCAATGTCATTATTTTTATCATCTGCTGGATTTCAAATAAATTGTTACGATAAAGATAAATCTATTTATAAAAAAATTACTGACTCAAATTATTTAAAATATGAAGAGAACTTAAACGATTTTAATGAATACAAAAATAACTTAATTAATTTTGATAGACTCGATGTTGCTTTAAAAGATACAAGTATTTGTTTTATTACAGTTCCTACTCCCAGCAAATTAGATGGTTCTTTTTCTTTAGATAATATAAATATGGTTTTAGATAATATTGGACATTTTCTATTAAAAAAAAAAATAAGTAATCCTTATATTATAAATATTTGCTCCACCGTAAGTCCAGGTTCATGTGATAATCAAATTACTCCCTATTTAGAAAAAAAATATAATTTAAAAGAGGGAATTGATTTCGTCATTGTATATAATCCATATTTTGTAGCTTTAGGCAGCGTTGTTAAAACACTTTTAAATCCTGATTTTGTACTTATTGGCTGCAAGAATAGAGATAGTCTAAAAAATTTATTAAACATTTATAATGCCATATACTCTCAGGATGTAAAAATTAAATTGTTATCTTTAAAGGAAGCCGAAATTGTAAAAATATTTATTAATACCTTTTTGACTTTAAAAATTTCATATTCAAATTACATGCAGCTCATATCTTTATCAGATAAGGAGTTATCCCTAGATAAAATATTAGATTGTATTGGTGAAGATAAAAGAATCGGTAAGTCTTTTCTCCAGCCTGGATTACCATATGGAGGACCGTGTTTGCCAAGAGATAACGAGGCGGCAATTAATTTTGCAAATAAAATAGAAGTTGATAGTTCATTAAACAGGTCTTCGATATTAATTAATAAAATTTATTTTTCTTATTTATTTAGTCAGATAGATTATCTAATCAAAAACAACATAAACAAAATAAGCTTTTTAGGATTTGGGTATAGGTCAAACACAGATTGCATAGAAGATAGCATTTCAATTGCTTTGATTGATTATTGTCTAGAAAATAATTTAGAAGTGTCGGTTTATGATTTTTATATAAACTTAGATTATAAAAAAATAAAAAAATATAGCAGTTTAGAAAATTTCGTAAATGATTCTAATTTAATTTTTATACCATATAAAGATAAAAAATTTAATCAATTACTAAATTTTCAGAAAAATAATTTTGTTATTTTGGATTTTTTTAACCAGTTCAATAATAATAATAATAATATATGTATTACTAATGATTTAAGAAAAATAGATTTAACTTTTTTAAAAAAAACAGCTGAATCAGATAGTAAAATTCTTAAATTTAGTAAATAATAAATTATTTTCTTTTATCAAAATTATTTAGATATTCATTAATATTTAGTCGTTTTTTTTTGATAACAAACTGAAAAATTTTTCTAAATATTTTAAATAATACACATATATAATAATGTTTAAAAAATAATTTACAAATATTAATATCCTCTTTTATTTTTTCTAAAATATTTATAAATTTTGTACTGCCACCACCTGTTCTCATAATAGTAATAAAATTATTAAGATATTTATAATGATATTTTTTATAAAATAGATTTAACATAAAATAATAATCTCCCGAAATATTGTAACTATTAATATATTTATTATTTATCAGAACTTTTTTTTTTACAAAAAATGAAGTATGGGGAGCCATCCAGCCAAATTTTAATTGATTAAAATTTATTTCTTCACTAATCCATCTTCTAATAATTTTTAAAATATTATTTTTTTTTGAAAATAGTATATCGCCATATACGAATTCATAATTATTTTTAAAATTCTCAGCTATGTAAGAAAGTGTATTTTCGCTATAAAAAATATCATCAGCATGAAGAACTCCAATAATTTCTCCAGTTGCAAGATCTATTCCTGTGTTTAAACAATCCCATTTATTATTAAATTTTTCGTCCTTTCTTAAAATTTGTATTTGATTGATTTTAGATAGCAAAAATTCCTCAGTATTATCCTGTGAGCTTGAATAGATTATTATGTGTTCTTTGTTTAAATAATCTTGTAGTTGGAATGATTTTAGACAATCAGAAAGATAAGGCATACCATTTTTAACAACTGTAATAATAGAAATTTTAGGATTTTTCATATGATTAAAATGAATTTTTATTTTCTAAACAAATAATTTTCTTTGTCTAAAATTTTAATAATTTTATAATCGTACGATTTCATATAATTAATAATTTGCTGTTCAGTAGTATTTCGCGTTTTTGCGGCATGGTTAATTTCAATTAAAAAATATGGATTAAGATTTTTTAAAACGTTTTTCATTCCTTGCAGCGCCTCTAATTCATAACCATCAATATCTATTTTTATTAAATCTATTTCATTGATTTTATTTTGAACTATATAGTCGTCAATTTTTATAAATCTAAATAATCTTTGTTCAGTTTCAACGTTCCAAATAGAGTGTATTATATCTTTTTTTTTACCCGTAAAATTAGACACCGCATTATCAGATAAATAAATATTAGAATAATTTTTTACATTTAACATCAAGAAATTGAAATTTTTATAACCAGGCTCAAATGCGAATATTTTTCCTTTAGGAGAATAATAACTAAATATAGCAGAATAGTAGCCAACATTAGCTCCTAAATCAAAAATTATAGAATTTTTTTTTAAAATATCCGGCAATATTTTTTTTGTCTCTAGTTCGCAATTTTTGTAATATTCCCTAAAGTGTTCATGTCCATATTGAAAGTAAAAGACATGATTATTAAAATTAGAAAAAAATTTTTTATAATTTAATAATTTTCCGATTAAGTTTTTTTTATTAAAGATCATTAAATTCTTTATTTTTAGCAACAATTATTCCATCTTCGGCGCAAGTTATATTTATTTCATAAAAATTTTTAATTTTTTTTTCTTCACATTCAAATTGAATATCAAAATTTATTTTATTTATTAAATTCAAAAGTAAAGTATGATTATCTTTATTTTTCGACATTTCAGTATTTTTATTATGAGTTCCTATTATTAAATATTTTATTTTACTTTTAATAAGATCAATATTTTTATCAATTAAATCTAGTTCCAAACCCTGTATATCTATTATGCACAAATCTATACTGTCATTGCTTATAACGTTTTCTAATGTGATCGTATTTAAATTATATAAGATATTATTTTTATTTAAAATTCTGTTAAAAAAATTTTTAATTTTATTAATTTTGTGATCATTTATTGTGATAGATTGACCAAACCACTCGTGCGTTTTGCCATTATAAAAATTTACTTTTTTAGCGCTTATGTCTATAGGCTGATTAATATTAATGATATTTTGTTTTTCAAATTTATTAAGTTTTAAAACCTTTTTAAGTTGATTTTCTCTTTTTTTTAATGCTTCAACATTTGTAAATTTATAATTTACATTATTAAATATTGAAGAGATTTTACTATTGAGTATTGACCATTTTCCCCATCCAGATCCTAAATCTAATATATTTAAATTTCTTCTTTTTTTATTTAGGTAAAATAGGTAATACAATATTATAAATTCATCAGACGGTATAAATTTATAGGAGTAAAAATATAATTCTTTTGGATATTTAATATTTAGGCAGTCATAAAAATATTTATCATTCATAATAAAATCATTAATCTCAACATTAAATTTTTTTTTGATAAAATCTGCTATATGATTATTGAGCATTAATTTATTTTACTATTGCATATTTTAAAATAAGATAAATTGCTTGAATTCCATCTTTAAGACCTATTTTTTTACCCTCTTGTATTGTTCTTCCTAAATAAGAAACTCCTACTTCAAAAATTCTAAGATTTAATTTGCTAATTTTCATAGTAGTCTCTATCTCAAAGCCAAATGATTTTTCTTGTAAATTTATTTTTTTTAGTATTTGCGTCTTAAATACTTTAAATCCACATTCAACGTCTGAAAAATTTAAATTTGTAAATAGATTAGATAAATGAGTTAAAATGAAGTTTGCCAACCTATTTCTGTAATAAATAATTCTTTTTTTTGATGATCCTTGAAATCTTGATCCATAGACAACATCTGCACTATCTTTAACAAATGGATCAATAAGCAATTTATAATCATCGGGGGAGTATTCAAAATCAGCGTCTTGAATTAACACTAGATCGCCAGTTACATAATTCAATGCATGTATAATTGCTGAACCTTTGCCTTCATTTTTTTTAGTGATGAATTTATCTATTTTGTTGTTATTTTTAATCAAATCTAGTGTGCCATCCGTCGAGCCATCATCAGATACTATAATTTCAAGATCAAATTCTTTCTTTTTTTCAAAGACTTTATCAATCACTTTTCCGATATAGTTAACCTCATTAAATACGGGAATGATTATAGATATCTTCATTTTAAAATAATTTATTTATAAGGTTATTATATATTTACTTTGATTTAGTTAAATATTATAAAGCCTTGCCTGGTGATTATTGCAAAGGAGTAACACCCGATCCCATTCCGAACTCGGCAGTTAAGCCCTTTAGCGCCAATGGTACTTTGTCTTAAGGCACGGAAGAGTAGGTCGTTGCCAGGCTTTATAA